>SMVB01314473.1_pt1 | contig 14934 bp, 13 predicted proteins | sample 2456461 | NCBI WGS metagenome assembly SMVB01 (sample SAMN11095934, study PRJNA526329) | marine sediment metagenome | biome: Marine sediment; feature: Surficial sediment; material: Deep marine sediment; isolation source: Hadal surficial sediment | place: Pacific Ocean | collected 2014-05 | depth... | reverse complement strand
GATCATGCAAACCCATGCCCAAATGGGTGAGGAGATTATCGGCAAGGACGATTCGGAGCTACTTACCATGGCGAGAATCGTTGCCATCAGCCACCACGAGCGCTGGGACGGCAGCGGTTACCCCAATGCCCTGGCCGGCGAAGACATTCCCATGGTGGGGCGAATCGTCGCAATCGCCGATGTGTTTGATGCTCTCACCTCGGTCCGGCCTTATAAGGACTCATGGTCGGTGGATGACGCTGTCGCGTACCTTCAGCAACAAGCGGGCAAGCAATTCGAGCCAAAACTGGTATCTCTATTCATTGAAAATATCGATGAGATAATCGCCATCAAAGAGCGGCTCTCCGATTAGGGCGATCCGCTCATTATAGGTGTACTATTCAAGCAATGAACAAAACCCTCTCTCACTAGTTTACCCATGTCTCGCCCCAACCGGCGCGGGCTATCCGATAAAGGAGCAGACGTTTGTCCAACGCACACCTGAACGCCATTGAATCGATGATGGCGCAAATGAGCGCAGCGGTTATCGGTCAGGCGGAGGTGGTGCGAACCCTCACCCTGGCCCTACTGTGCAATGGCAATGTCATGCTGGAGGGCCTGCCCGGCACCGCCAAAACCCGCTCAATAAAAACCCTGTCCAGGGTGTTACAGGCCAACCTGGGGCGCATCCAATTTACCCCGGACTTACTGCCCTCCGATATTACCGGCAACGAAATATATCAGGACAATGACGGCGTTCACGAGCTGCAATTCCAGCCGGGGCCGCTGTTTAATGAGTTGGTGCTGGCCGATGAAATTAACCGGGCGCCGGCCAAGGTTCAGGCGGCGTTGCTGGAGGCCATGGAAGAACGCCAGGTTACGGTGGCGGGCAAGACTTACCCGTTGCCGCCGTTGTTCATGGTTCTCGCCACCCAAAATCCGATTGATCAGGAGGGCACCTATCCCCTGCCGGAGGCGCAGATGGATCGGTTCCTGATGAAAATATCCGTGGACTACCCCGACGCTGAATCCGAATTGAAAATTATCAAACTGTTGCAGGAGGAGGAACGTCAGCCCGATCAAAATTTGCAGAAGATCTCCCAGGATCATATTTTCGCAGCGCGGGAGGACATCCAGCGCATGTCGGTGTCGGCCCCGGTAGAACAGTACATCGTCGACCTGGTCATCGCCACCCGCCATCCGGGTCGCTATAGCAAAAATCTTGCGCATTGGCTGGACATCGGGTCCAGCCCAAGAGCGAGCATCGCCTTGCATCGCAGCAGTCGCGCCAGCGCCTGGTTAGCCGGCCGCGATTATGTCACGCCGGAAGATGTGCAGAGTGTGGTTCACGCCATTTTGCGCCATCGTATGATCCTCACCTATCACGCGCTCGCCGACCAGATCACCCCCGACAGTGTCATAGACGAAATCATCAATCAGGTTGCGGTTGGCTGAGCGGCCCATGGCAGGCGAGCGAGCTCAGGGTATCTACATCGATCTGCCGACGCTGGTACGCCTGCGTTATAACGCGCGCGGCTTTAGCTACCTGCCGCGCCAGCCGATACGCTCATTACTCAGTGGTCGCAAGCGGTCGCGCCTGCGCGGCCGGGGCCTGGACTTCGATGAACTGCGCCACTATCGCCCCGGGGATGATATACGCACCATGGATTGGCGAGTCACCAATCGTACCGGCAAGCCCCATGTGCGGGTGTATACCGAGGAACGCGATCGACCGGTAATTATTGTCGTGGACCAGCGCCTGCCCATGTTTTTTGGCAGCGAGAACAAAATGAAGTCGGTGGTCGCAGCCGAGATCGCGGCACTCACGGCCTGGCGCGTGTTGAGCTCGGGGGATCGGGTGGGTGCCATCTTGTTCAACGACCGTCACTCACAGGAGGTAAAACCCAGCCGCAGCGAGAAGAAACTTCTGCACTGGCTGGGCGATCTGGTGGCAATGAATAACGACCTGAGGGTAACGCCAGGTCACCAGAGTAACCCCGCGGCGCTGACCAGCGCACTTCGACTGTTGGAGCGCAGCGTCAGTCACGACTTTCTGGTGGTATTGATTTCAGACTTCTATGGTTGGGACGACGAATCCCTGGGTGTTATCCGTCGGATAGGCCAGCATAACGATATCATTTGCTCCTTGATCTACGACCCACTGGAGCAAAATATATCCAAAGCCCACAGCCTGGTGATTAGCGACGGTAGCTATCAATTGGAAATTGACCCTGCGCTGCACAACATAGGCGACCGCTTTGAAGCGAGTTTCAACAGCTCGCTGGCGCATGTGCAAAACGATTTGCGGCAGCATGATATTGCCGTACTACCGGTGGACACCGTGGTTCCTGTCACCGATCAATTGCGCCAAAAACTGGGCGGCCAAAGGGTCTTGAAATGAGTGGTCGAGCGTGAGTGCGCCGCCCCTGCCCAGTGCGTTTGGCAATTATGCCCTGGGAGAGTTTGTTGAAATTACCCCACCCGACGCCATCAACTGGCTGCCGCAAACCCTCGGCTGGTTAGCGCTTGCAATTGCCCTGCTTGGCTTCGCGGTGCACCGCGGCTGGCGGGCACTGCAACACTGGCATCGCAACCGCTATCGGCGCGAGGCGAGCAAGCGCTTGCGGGCGCTGCCAGCGGCATCCGAGCCCAAGTCATTCGTCGCCGACCTTAACCGGGTACTAAAAATCACCGCCCTGACGGCCTACTCGCGAGAGCGGGTAGCGCAGCTGTCGGGAGAAAACTGGGCGAACTTTCTCCATCGGCAATGTCATCAATCACCTTTTAGCGAAGCGCAATTGCTGCTGCTGTCCACAGCCGCCTATCGCGACAGCGAAATCGACCGCAAGCTGCAGCAGCAGTTGCTCACAGCGAGTCTGTTGTGGGTTGAAAACCACACAGTGGCTGAAACCACATGATGGAGTTGGCCCACCCCTGGGCGTTGGCGCTGGCCGTACTGCCGGTATTTATGGTTTTTGTGCCCGCCTATAAAGAGGGTCGGGACTCGGTACGAGTGCCCTTCTTCGATAAGCTGGTTGAGCTCAGCGAGCAGCAGCCCCAAACCGGTGCCATGTTGCTGCAGCGCGATCACCTGCAACGCTTTCTGGTGATGTTCATGTGGCTTTGCCTGGTTGCAGGCGCAGCGAAGCCAGAGTGGGTGGGCGCGCCGATTGAGCAGCAAAAATCCGGGCGAGACCTGATGATCGCAGTGGACTTGTCGGGCTCAATGGCAACCAAAGACTTCACCTTGCCCGATAGCTCTACGGTCGATCGCCTGGTCGCAGTAAAGTACGTACTGGCCGAGTTGGCGACCCAGCGCGGCGCCGACCGCCTGGGTCTGATCGTGTTCGGCAGCGCCGCGTACTTACAAACGCCGTTCACGGATGATCACCTGGTATGGTCACAGTTACTGCGCGAAACAGAAATCGGCATGGCGGGACAGAGCACTGTATTTGGCGATGCGATTGGTCTGTCCATTAAACTATTTCGCGATAGCGGCTCGGATAACCGGGTATTAATCATACTTACCGACGGCAATGATACCGGCAGTACCGTGCCCCCCATCGACGCCGCCAAGGTCGCCGCGGCCAACAATATTCGTATTTACACCATCGCCATCGGCGACCCAAGCTCCATTGGCGAGGATGCCCTGGATCTCAAAACCATTGAACGAGTATCGGAAGTCACCGGCGGGAAAAATTTCGAGGCGCTCAACCGGGACGAGTTGCAGGGCGCCTACCGGGCGATTGCCGAACTGGAACCCGAATTGTACGAAACCATCAGTTTCCGCCCCAGAATTAGCCTGCACTATATACCCGTCGCCCTGGCGGTATGCCTCTACTGGTTTTACCACGCCTGGGGTGCCTGGGGTGTCTGGCGCCGGGATAGACAAGCCCATGCTGCCTGAACTTGCCGCCCTGGAGCATTTCCACTTCCTGCGCCCCGCCTGGGGTTTACTGGTGATTCCCTGGGGTCTTATTTTTGTCATGCTGCACCGACTCGAGTCGAGCCAGGACATGTTCAGCGGTATCATTGCCCCGCATCTACTCGAACATCTGCGCTTGAACCAATACCAAACCCGTTGGAGTAATCCGCGCAACTTCACCAGAGCCCTTTTTCCGATACTGCTTATCCTGTTGATGGGTCCCACCTGGCGACAGCAGCCCTCGCCCCTTATTGCGGACGACGCGGCCTTGCTTATCCTGCTCGACACCTCTGCATCCATGAGCCAGCGCGACATCCAACCCAGTCGCCTGCAGCGGGCCAAGCAAAAAATTGGCGATCTGCTTGCCCTGCGACCGGACAAGCAAACGGCCTTGATCGTGTACTCCGGCAGTGCTCACACGGTGCTCACCTTGACCGCTGACCAGGACATTCTCGCGCAATACCTCGCCGCCATTGGACCGGGCATTATGCCCAGGCCTGGCAAATTTCCGGAGTACGCCCTGGCAAACGTTGACGATGTGTTGCGTCAATCCGACGGGCCCGCCACCGTCGTACTATTGGCTGATGGCCTGGGCGCAGACAGCAAGGCGGCATTCTCCAGCTACTTTAATTCCCGACCCCATCAATTGCTGGTATTGGGGGTAGGTTCCACTGAGGGCGCCGCAGCCAACGGCGACACCCTGATTCCGCTGGAGCGCGATGCGCTGAAGGCCTTGGCCGCGGCTGCCGGTGGCCGCTATCTGGACCTGAGTGTAAATGACGCTGACGTGAGGCGTATCGACCGACTGGTTGAGCGCCATTACCTGGTGGTGGAAGACAGTGCACTACCCTGGCTGGACAGCGGCTATATGCTGGTATTTCCCGCCATGGCGCTCTTCCTGATGTGGTTTCGACGGGGCTGGACCATCACCTGGGTCTGGCTGCTGGCCCCTCTGATAGTGCTGAACAACGCTGTCCCGGTGCAGGCCCAGGCGCTTTCCTCTCCCCAACTTAGTGCCCCTGGCACTGGCACTCACTGGTTCGCTGACTGGTGGTTTACCGGCGACCAACAGGGTCGATCATTGATGCAGTGGCAGCGCTACGAGCAGGCGGCCAGACGCTTCGACGACCCGATGTGGAAGGGCACGGCCTATTATTACGCCGAAGAATTTATGCAGGCCGCCGAATACTTCTCCCGCAGCGACTCCGATGATGGCCTGTTCAACGAGGCCAACGCCCGCTCCCATGCCCGCGATTACGTTCGCGCGGTCGCTCGATATGACCGCCTGCTGGCCAGAAACCCCAATTATCCAGGCGCTGCAAATAATCGCGCGCGAGTGCAGGCGCTTATCGACGAGATAAACCGCCTCAGCGAGAGTCAGCAGAGCGAAGCTGGGGTCAGTGCCGAGGACATCGAGCCCGGTGGCGACGATGCAATCCCTGCCCAGGGGGCGCAGGAACTACAGCTGAAAACCCTGGAAATCGCCCAACTGACAGCGGAGCAAATTCTACAGGACCCCGCCACCCGTGAAATGTGGTTACGCAGCGTACAACACGATCCGGCGAATTTTCTCGCCATTAAATTCAGCATGCAATTGCTGCGCGACCCGGAGCCGCGAAAATGAGGTGGCCCACCCGGTTAATATGGGCCGCAACTGCGGCCGTGCTATCGGGCGCTCTGCCGGTCTCCACCCAGGCCACAACCGTCGAGGAGTTACAATCCACACGGCGCTTGCAAATCAGCAGCGAGTTGCGCCCGGCGCACAATATTGTACCGGGCCAGCGGGTGGAGTTGATCATCGAGATCGCCACAGATCGCTGGTTCAGCGGCGGTACCCGCTTGGAAATACCCGAAGTTGCCGGCCTGGTTATACTGCAGACTAATCATTTCGCCAGTAATTCCAGTGAAACCCGTGCGGGTAAGAGCTGGGTAGTCCAGCGCTGGTCGTTGGATGTATATGCCCAACGACCAGGCAATTTTAGTATTCCCGCGGTCAAAGCAAGGGTAAGCGTAAGCGATGAAGGGGTTGCCAGCACCGTTGGCGAACTGCACAGCCCCGCCCTGCAATTTCGCGCCTCTGTGCCAGCGGCGCTCGCACGCGCGCAGCAGTGGGTGGCCGCACCGATGTTTACCCTCGACCAGAGCTTCGACCGGGAGCTGGATAATTTACAGGTCGGCGACGCCTTCCAACGACAGATCACGTTTGAAGCCTCCGACGTCATGGCAATGATGCTGCCCACCTTCGAGGTGAATGAGATGGCGGGATTGCGCGCCTACCCCGAACCCCCAACATTGAGCAATACCAGCAATCGCGGCCAGACACTCGCCCGGCGTGTGGAGCGCGTCACCTATATCGCAGAGGAACCGGGGCAATACCAAATTCCGGCCAGGGATTACTTCTGGTGGGACACCCGAACGGGCGAGCTGCAAATGCGCTTTCTTGCAGCGGTAACGGTCAACGTCGGCCAGGGCACTGCGCCAACCACCGCCGCAAACACCGAGACGTTAATCGATGTTAACCCGGTGCGATGGCTACTTACCGGCCTTGCCCTGCTATCGCTGGGCGGCCTGGGTTGGCTGGCCATACCCTTCGCCCAGATCGCCGGGACGATCATAAGACTGTGGCGGCGCATGGCCAAGCTGTTCCAACCGGCCTTACCAGAGGCGCTCAACCCCGATAGTAGCGCTGGGGAGTGAACGGCATTTTGGTCACGACAACTGCCACACTTTTCCCGCGTACATCCACCGTCAGCGCGGTGCCGGGTTCACCCAACGCCCGCTCAACGTAGGCCATTGCGATAGGCCCACCAACGCTGGCGCCGTAACAGGCAGAACATATTTCACCCACCCGGGTACCGTTTTCATCCAGCACTGACTGACCGTTGCGCACCGGGCGCTTGCCCTGCACTGTGAGTCCCACCCTGCGCAGCGCGGGTTTATTTTCGATACTTGCGAAAATTACCTTGGCACCGGGAAAACCGCCCGCGCGTGGGCCATCGGCGCGGCGCACCTTGCTGATAGACCAGAGCAATCCGGCCTGCACCGGGTCGATAGTGGTAGACAGTTCATGGCCGTATAGACACAGGCCCACTTCCAGGCGCAGCGAATCCCTGGCACCCAGGCCAATGGCCTCGACCTGATCAAAACTTAATAGCGTGCGAGCCAGCGCATCTGTATCCGCCGCTGGCACTGATATCTCAAAGCCGTCTTCCCCGGTATAGCCGGAACAGGTGACATAGACCTCCACCGCGTCAACGTGAGTGTGGCAGCCCTGCAGGAACACCAACTGCGCCGCCTCGGGGCACAGGTTTGTCATCACCTCCCGCGCGGCGGGCCCCTGCAAGGCCAGCAGAGCCCGATCGGTCATCACCGTCATGGACTGGCCTGATAGGTTGGCTCGCAGATGGGCGATGTCCTGCCCCTTACATGCCGCATTCACCACCAGAAAAAAGCGCTCTTCGCCCCAGCGGGTAATAATCAGGTCATCTAACACACCCCCCTGCTCATTGGTAAACAGTGCATAGGTCTGGCGATCAATGCCCAGCCCGACGACATCTACCGGCACCAGGGTTTCCAGCATGGCGGCAGTACCGGGGCCCTCGATAACGATCTGGCCCATATGGGAGACGTCAAACAAGCCGGCAGATTCACGGGTCTGAAGATGCTCCCTGATAATCCCGGTGGGGTATTGCACCGGCATATCGTAACCGGCGAAGGGAACCATTTTGGCTCCCAGTTCGCGGTGCAGCGCGTCCAGCGGAGTCGTTAGCAGTGCCATTTGTACATCCCGAGTTTGGTAAAAATCTTAACTGGGCAAGGGTAAACGTATCCACCCTACTTGTCAGGCTCAATTGAGGTATCGTACACAGGAGTATCGACGCATACACGGAAGAAGCATGGCCAAGCACAGGAGTTTGCCAACAACAATAAGTCTGATCGGCATGCCCGGCGCCGGTAAAAGTACCGTGGGCGTGCTGCTGGCCAAAATGACAGGGCTTGGATTTCGCGACACAGACCTGGATATCCAACTTCAGGCCCGCGCCACATTGCAGAAGATTCTCGAGCGAGAGGGGTATTTGAAATTGCGGCAGATTGAGCAGGAGATCCTGCTGCAAATTCAGATTGATCACGCGGTCATCTCCACCGGAGGCAGCGTGGTATACAGCGAGGCAGTCATGGCGCGCCTGGCTGCAGCCGGACCCGTTATCTACCTGAAAGTGGATTTCAATACTTTGGAAAAGCGTGTATCCGCCGCGCCCGCGCGCGGTATTGCCAGCAACGCGCAGCAGAGTTTCGCCGAGGTGTTTGAGGAGCGTACACCACTCTATCAGCGTTATGCCGATACGGCGATAGATGCCTCTGTGGCCAGCGCGGAGGAGGTTGCCACCTCCCTGGTGCTGCAACTCCGCAGCTGAGCTGGACGCGTCCGGACGCGTCCAAAATAGCAGCGAGCCTGCACGTCCCCGCTACAGACCGCTAATCCCGTAGCAGTCGAATTGGCACAAGTATTGCAGCAACCCCTGGGCGGCCCGCCCCGCGATAACCATCGGCCGCGGGATGAATCCACGCGCATTCTACCCCGTCGACCGCAGGCCTGATTAGGCCGATACAAGGAAGTAGCTGGTATCGCGAGTAAAACCACGGAAGGCGGCGGGCCGCTCTTGAATGCCGAATTCTTTGTTCAGCAACAGTAACAGTAACAAAATTTTTGGTTGACTCCGTAAAAACACTGGGGGATATTTAACGCGAGAGAGCTTTAAAATAAGTCATCCGGAGGTGATTTATGGGAGAGCGAAGGCAGGAAAACGTGTCGGCGGATTCACTCGACGATCTCTACGAACCCGCTCTGAGTGAGTTGGTTGACGAAGAGTTTGAAGACGTAGTTCCGCCCTCCTCGGCGAAGCGCAGCCTGACCGAGAAGAGGCGACGTGCAGAACTGAGGTTGGATGAAAAACGACTGCGCGATGAACTGGCATATTACGACCTGGAGCTGGACGACTTATAGTCACACCAATCGGTCGCACGATTGCTGGCAGTGACGGGATCGCGTAACACCGGGCTAAATGCAGTTTCCGGCAGCACACTCATCAGCCCCAGGAACAGGAGCCCAGCCCTTTGAAGCGTCCCGTATGGTTGCTCAGCATGGACACGGAGCAATTCAACGCCCCGCCAACCACCACCGCCGCGCTCACTTCCTATTTCAAAACCTACGGCGCGAGCTGGCAACACACCGCACTGACCCTCGAACATTTTAGCTGCGCCACGGACATCAAACCGTGGCTGAAACAATGGCGCGAACATGGGTTGCCGCATGCCCGAGCGGCCCTGGAAGCCGGACTTGAACCAATCGTGGGTTTTAGCTTTTACACCTGGAATGCCGCCGAGTTCCTGGCACTCAGCCGCGAACTCAAATCCCTGCTGCCCCAGCTTCTTATTGTGGCCGGAGGGCCACATGTACAACAGGCCGAGGACTACCTGGGAATAGACCCCATCGATGTCATTTTTCTGGGTGAGGCAGAAGTCAGTTTTCAGCAATTTTTGGATTGCACCGACAGAAGGGATTGGCAGCAAATCGCCGGGCTTAGTTTTATGGAGGATGGAGTAATCATCAAAACACCGTCCAGAGACCGCTGTAAATCACTGGACCAATTTCCCTCGCCATTAGACGTGCTGCCGCTCACCAATAATGAAGGAGAACCTCTATACGAATCTATCTCCTATGAAACCAGCCGTGGCTGCCCGTTTAAGTGTGCTTTTTGCGAATGGGGTACCGGGGCTATTGGCTCGAAGATGTACCAGTGGTCCATGGCGCGAATTCGCAAGGACTGGGAGACCATCGTGGCGGCCGGCATCAAGGATATCTGGTTGGCAGATTCCAACTTCGGCGCCCTGAAGCAAGACCTGGACAAAGCCAAACTCATCGTCGAGCTCAAGGAAAAAACGGGACTGCCCCTGTCCTTCGCCACTTCCTGGTCCAAGGCACACACGCCCCGCGTCCAGGAGATCGTCCTGCTCCTGCACCGCCATCAATTACTGCCGCACTATCAACTCGCCTTGCAGACGCTGACTCCCGAGGCCTTGCGGCTCAGCAACCGGGAAAATATGAGCTCCAATCAATATCGACCCATTGCCAAGCGGATGTCAGAACTGGGTGTGCCAATTGCGGCAGAACTCATTTGGGGTCTGCCCGGTGACAATCTGGGCGACTTCGAGCGCAATCTCGATAAACTACTGGCCACATTTCCCAATATCAATATCTTTGGCTATACCCTGTTACCCGGTACCGAATTCTACCGACGACGTGAGGAATATCAGATAGAAGCGATTCCCGTGGCAGGCTACGGCAAGGCAAAGGGCGAGTACGTGGTGGCCTGTCATACGTTCACCCGGGACCAGGGCGAGGAAGGGTACTTTCTGATCAGCGCCCACATACTGATGGTGCACGGCCACATTATGCCCTTGGCCACCAGGCTCTTGGCTCTGCGCGGGGCAGTGCCAGTATCGCCGCTGTTGCGCGATTGCCTGAGAGCTATTATTAATCGCTTTCGCGATCGCCTGGCGGCAATCGATCTCGACGACCGGATGGCGATCTACGAGGGGCGCAACCGCATTTATTTGCTGATTCTGGCGCACCGGCAGGAATTATACGAAACCTTGCACGAGGTGGTGGAGTGTCATCACGCCGAGCTCAATGTGGATCCTACCGCCGTCTTGCAAACCCTGGCCCTGGACCGGGCGCTTTGCCCCCGGCCGGGTGGCGAACATACCGTGCACTGCGAATTTAACTTCGATGCCGCGTCGTCCTTTAACGCTTTGTCATCAATGGAGCAACCGCAGACGTTGGATAGTACCGAATCCAGCGACAAAAGCTGGCAGTTGGTGATCGAGCATCCCGGGGGCGTTGGGGATATTCTATTCGACGCCGATGGAGGCAGCTGGTTGCAGGGTGTTATCGCGTCGAGTGCCAATCGCCCTCCCGCAGAAGGGCCAGTTCCCGGGTATTTGCCGCAATAACGCCATGTTCGGTTATCAGGCCACTTATCAGTGAGGCGGGCGTGATATCAAAGGCGGGATTGTAGCCGCGACTGTCTGGCGCAGCCAGTTGCACGCTCCCCAGTTGCCCCGAGTCGTCGAGTCCGTTTATGGTCAGCAGTTCTGAACTATCACGCACTTCGATGGGAATGTCCGCCCCGCCCGGGCAGGACCAATCAATGCTGGATTCTGGTACTGCCACATAAAAAGGCACCCCGTTCGCGCTGGCCGCAAGCGCCTTCAGGTAGGTACCAATTTTATTGCACACATCGCCATTGGCGGCCGTTCGGTCACTCCCGACAATCACAGCGTCCACCTCACCGCTGCGCATCAAATAACCACAACTATTATCGGCCACAATGGTGCAAGGCACGCCGGCACGCGCTAGCTCCCAGGCGGTGAGACGGGCCCCTTGATTGCGCGGTCGCGTTTCGGATACCCAGACATGCACCTTTATACCCACCTCATGGGCTTTGTAAATCGGGGCCAATGCCGTGCCCCACCGAACCGTCGCCAGCCAGCCGGCATTGCAGTGAGTCATAATATTCAACCGCTCACCGGCCGCGCTGCCGGGTAGGCGCTGCAACACATCGAGACCAAATTCACCGATACGGGAGCAGTTCTTGATATCCTCCTCACGCAGGGCAAGGGCACACTCAAAAGCCGCCTGTGCACGCCGGGATTCCGCCAAGGGCCGGGCACAGTTCGCGACTCTTTCCAGCGCCCAGCGCAAATTCACCGCCGTGGGCCGAGTGGCCAGCAGGGCATTCATCGAGGCGTGAATATGTGGGGTAGAGGGGTCTTCTTTGATCGCCTCAGCCAGACCAAAGGCCGCCGTAATGCCGATCAGCGGCGCGCCGCGAACCTGCATACTGGCAATCGCGTGGCAGTAGGCATCCAGAGAGTCCAGCTTGAGCCATTGCAGCCGGTGCGGCAATAGGGTCTGGTCTATAACCTCCACGTCCTGGCCCACCCGCAAGCTACATAAGTCTTTCACGGCTAAGCGCTGGCAGTGCTGTCGGTATTCATTGTGACCACCGGTTTGCCTCGATTAGACCTGCAGCAACAGATGTTGTCGTTCCCAGGAGCTGACAACCCGATTGAACTCCTCGAATTCATTGAGCTTCACCGCCACGAAGGCGCGCAGGAAAAGCTCACCGAAAATCTGCTGAATTTCCGGGCTATCTTGCAGGTGCCGCAGTGCCTCTTCCAACGATCGAACAACCTCTATGCCACTTTCGTCGACCGTGCCTTTTTGCGGCATGGAGGGCTTGAGCTGCTGTTTCATTCCGAGGTAGCCGCTGGCCAGCGTTGCTGCGAACGCCAAATACGGGTTGACATCGGCGCCCGGAAAACGGTTTTCAACCCGGGTAGCCGGGCCGGGGCTGTTGGGCACGCGAAACGCCGTGGTGCGATTATCAAAGCCCCAATCCAGGTTGATAGGTGCGGATATGTTTGGCGCCAGGCGTCGGTAGGAGTTCACATTGGGTGCATACAGGCACATCAATTCGGGCGTGTAGCGTTGCAGACCCGCGATATAACTCATAAAGGCGGCACTGTGCTCGCCCGTCTCGTCAATAAAAATATTGTCGCCGGAATCTGTGCGCACAATACTCTGGTGAATATGCATGGCACTGCCCGGTTCATGCTGCATGGGCTTGGCCATAAAGGTGGCATAGATACCGTGCTTGTGGGCGGTTTCACGCACTGTGCGCTTAAAGACAAACACCTGATCCGCCAGGCTCAAGGGGTCGCCGTGGATAAAATTGATTTCCATCTGCGCCGCGCCGCTTTCATGAATCAGCGTATCGATATCCAACCGCTGGGCGCTGGCATTGCTGTATAAATCTTCTACAAAGCCTTCAAACTCGGCCACCGCGTCTATGCTGTAGGAGAGACGGGATGATTCCGCGCGCCCGGAGCGCCCGATAGGGGGCTGCAGCACATTATCGTAATCGGTATTGCGGGCAAGCAGATAAAATTCAACCTCCGGAGCCACTACTGGCCTGAGCCCTTCATCGGCATACAGCTGGAGAACTCGTCGCAACACATTGCGACTGGACAGCGGGTGGGGTGCGCCGTCGAGGGTGTAGCAGTCGTGAATAATTTGGGCTGTTGGCTCCTTGGCCCAGGGCACCAGACGTATCGTGGCGGCGTCGGGCCTAAGCACCATGTCACCATCGGTGGGCTCTACAAAATTGAAATGATCTTCACAGTATTCTCCGGTGACACTCTGGATTAGCAGGCTCTCGGGCAGGCGCGATTCACCCTGACTGAGGAACTGTTTCACGGGGGTAAATTTGCCCCGGGCACCGCCGGTGATATCGGGCACCAGGCATTCAACTTCACAGATCTGATGCTGCTTTAGCCAATCGGTAATAACCTGCCCATCGCTGTCCATACACTGCCCTGTTTACGGTGACCGACTGAGTATCGCAGGCCAACGAATGGCGATTCAAGGCTTTTCATCACCTCTACCCCGTTGGTGGTATCCCCGCTGGTGGCCACAAACGATTATAGTGGGCTATGCATGATCAACCTTTCATCGATTCCTGGTACGCTGCATCAGCCAATCTGGCGTTGGATTTTCCAGCACTGCAGGGCGACAGGGCTACCGATGTTTGTATCATCGGCGCCGGCTACACCGGCTTGTCCACTGCCATTCACCTGCGCGAGCGCGGCTATAGCGTGGTGGTTTTGGAGGCCAATAAGGTCGGCTGGGGCGCCTCCGGGCGCAACGGTGGCCATGTGGGCACTGGCCAGCGTGTGGATCAGAACAGCTTGGAAACCCTGCTGGGGTTGGATCATGCCAGGGCGCTGTGGAAAATTGGCCTGGAAGCCGTGGACACAGTGACAGATTTGATAGATCGCTTCGAAATAGACTGCGAACTCAAACACGGCGACCTCCATGTGGCCACCAGGGCCAGGGAGAACGATGGCTTGCAGGCGCACGTGGAGCATCTGCAAAAAGTCTACGATTACTCGCAAATACGTTATGTGGAACAGGCAGAAGTCGCCCAACTGACCAGCGGCCAGGGCTTCTATGGCGGCACCGTCAACACTGGGTGTAAGCACTTACACCCGCTGAACTACGCGTTGGGACTGGCAAAAGCCGCGGCATCTCTGGGAACAGAGATCCATGAGCACAGCCGGGTGCACACTTACACAGAGGGGGAGAAGATTCGGGTAAAAACCGCACAAGGCGTTGTCTCCGCGCGCTTTCTTGTGCTGGCGTGCAATGGTTATCTGGGTAAACTGGAGCCTAGAGCGGCGGGCGCGATAATGCCGATCAACAATTATATGTTGGCCACCGAGCCCCTGCCGGAAGCGCTGGCCAGGGCGCTGATTCGCGACGATACCTCCATGTCGGACTCGCTGTTCGTGATCAACTATTGGAAATTATCGGCGGATAATCGCCTGTTGTTCGGCGGCGGCGAGACCTATTCAAAGCGCTTTCCCAGGGATATAAAAAGTTTCGTGCGCAAATACATGCTGCGCATCTATCCGGAACTGGCGAACACCCGCATCGACTACGGCTGGGGTGGCACCCTGGCAGTCACCATGAACCGTATGCCCGTTTTTGGCCCCCTGTCCCGCGGAATTTTCTATGCCCACGGCTACTCCGGTCATGGGGTGCCCACAGCCACCATGGCCGGCAAATTACTCGCCGAGGTGATATCCGGCACCACCGAGCGATTTGACGTTATGGCGGGGGTGCCCTCTCGGCCCTTCCCGGGGGGCACGTTGCTGCGTTGGCCGGGGTTGGTCGCCGGTATGCTGTTCTACGGCCTGCGCGATCGCCTGGGGCGCTAAATGACCGGAATAACGATTGAAAAGCTATTCCCCGCAATGTAATTTTTACCACTTTTAGCGCTGCCGCTGTATTTATGGGGGGGGTACATTGTCAGGTGCTGGCGTCGGACTTAAACGTGTAAATTGACGCTCAGCGAATCTGCAACACCTAAAAAACACAAATAGGCCTAGCAATGAAACCATTT
>SMVB01186463.1_pt1 | contig 14938 bp, 17 predicted proteins | sample 2456461 | NCBI WGS metagenome assembly SMVB01 (sample SAMN11095934, study PRJNA526329) | marine sediment metagenome | biome: Marine sediment; feature: Surficial sediment; material: Deep marine sediment; isolation source: Hadal surficial sediment | place: Pacific Ocean | collected 2014-05 | depth... | reverse complement strand
TGTCCGATTCAGAGGAGATGAGAAGTGCTAAGAGATTGAGAATCCCGCAAGCTTGCGGGACAAAAAACGCAGGAATACCCAAGAGGTCTTGTGAGTAGTTGCCGCAAGTCTTTTTAACTCAATACATTAGTGCCTGCCTGCCGGCGAGGCAGGCTTATCGCTTCTATGAATCGCTCAATTTTGGTATTATTTATAATTAAATTTTGGTATTGTGATTCACTTTCCTAATTTTGGCGTTCAATGAAAAAAGGAACATTTCATATAGGTCTTTGGTGGTGGCATAAGCTTGTAGAGCTAAGCTGAACGGAGACTTATATAAAAAATATATAAAACAGGCTCGTCGTTCGGCGAGTCTTTTTTTTTGGTAAAAAACTCAAAGCCATTGAACAAGTTTAAGTTATTAAGTACACACATCAAGATGCTTGCAGATCTTGTCACCCCGGTTAGCATCTATCTGAAACTTCGGGATAAATATGCAAATTCCATACTTTTGGAAAGCTCGGATTATCATGGGGATGAAAATAGTTACAGCTATATCTGTTGCAATCCTATGGCAACATTTACCCTGAAAAACCAGAAATTAGATATCTCTGGCCCTGACGGACAAACCATTTCAAAAGTACTTGACACTCCAAAGCAAGCCATTCAAGAGCTTCATACTTTTATGAACTCATTTGAAAATGACATAAATGAATTTAAGTTTATTACCAACGGATTGTTTGGCTTTATAGCATATGATGCCGTGCAATATTTTGAAGACATCACCTTTTCAGAATCTAAAAAGGACGAATACAATATTCCAGACATAGTTTATTCGGTGTACCGTAATATTATAGTGGTAGATCATTTTAAGAGCGAAATGTATGTCTTTGACCATCAGTTGTCTGAGGATGATTCTGAAAGCAATCTAAGTGAAATTGTTGATTTAGTGAAAAACAAAAACTATCCTGATTATCAATTTGAATGGAAGGATGACGAAACCTCAAATTTGACAGACAGGGAATATATAGACATGGTAACCAAAGGAAAGGATCACTGCCATAGAGGAGATGTTTTTCAGATTGTGCTTTCAAGAAGATTTAAGTCTGGATTTTTAGGAGATGAATTCAATGTTTATCGATCACTCCGATCTGTTAATCCATCCCCATATTTATTTTATTTTGATTATGGAAGTTTTAAAATATTTGGTTCATCTCCGGAGGCTCAAATCGTTATAAAAGATGGGAAGGCCATTATTTATCCAATAGCCGGAACATTCAGGAGAACAGGAAATGATCAGGCAGATGCGGTATTGGCTCAAAAACTTTCTGATGATGAAAAAGAAACCTCGGAGCATGTGATGCTAGTGGATCTTGCCAGAAATGATCTTAGCAGAAATGGATCGGATGTTGAAGTTGTAACATTTAAAGAAGTACAATATTTTTCTCATGTTATTCACTTGGTTTCCAAAGTTGTAGGAAAACTGAAAGATGGAGTCAATACCATTCAGATGGTTGCAGATACCTTTCCTGCCGGCACACTTTCCGGGGCGCCAAAACACAAGGCTATGAAATTGATCGATAGTTATGAAAACACGAAGAGAGGATATTATGGAGGAGCCATTGGATTTCTTGGGTTCAATGGAGAGTTCAATCATGCCATAATGATCAGGTCATTTCTGAGTAAAAATAATACACTCTACTATCAGGCGGGAGCCGGTATAGTGGCAAAGTCTAAGGAGGAAAACGAGCTGCAGGAGGTGAACAACAAACTTGCTGCCCTGAGAACTGCCATCGTGGAGGCAGATAAAATGAAAAACTAAATGCGGATACTTGTTTTAGATAATTACGATTCATTCACCTATAATTTAGTGCATATCATCCGGGAGTTGGGATATGGAGCTAATATGGATGTAATCCGTAACGATAAGATATCGCTGGAAGATGTAGATCATTATGACAAAATTTTACTTTCTCCAGGCCCGGGTATTCCATCTGAAGCCGGAATAATGCTTGATCTCATCAAACGCTATGGCCCTACAAAAAGCATCCTGGGTATTTGTCTTGGACATCAGGGAATTGGAGAAGTGTACGGGGCAGATTTGTACAATATGAAAGATGTGCTTCATGGTGTTGGGAAAAGAGTGAAAATATTGCAGATGGATGATTATATATTTTATAAGGTACCGGAAGAGTTTATGGTTTGCCGATATCATTCCTGGGCTGTGGAAGGAGATACAGTCAATGGGCAATTGGTAGTTAATTCTATAGATGATATGGGAATTGTAATGGGGTTGAGTCACACGGCTTATGATGTGCGAGGGCTGCAATTTCACCCCGAGTCTATACTGACAGAAAATGGAAAACAGATTATTAAAAATTGGCTGGAATTTAGAAGGGAGATAATGAAGTAATGAGACAATGCGGTAATGAGATAATATAAAAATAGATATGACTGAAAAAGAAATGTTTATTGAAAGGATGAAAATACGGACTAAGAAATTTGCTGTGGACGTGATTGGGTTTTGCGATTCATTAAAATCCGACAAGGCATCATCTGTTATAACATACCAACTTGTTAAATCGGCAACATCAACAGGCGCTAACTATCGGGCCGCTTGCAAAGCAAGGTCTAAGAGTGAGTTTTTCAGTAAAATATGTATTGTGGTAGAGGAAGTTGATGAGTCAGAATACTGGCTGGAAGTAATAAAAGATGCAGCCTTGTCAGGCGATAATAAGGAGTTAGAAAGACTTTTGGTAGAAGCCATAGAATTAACTAAAATCATGTCAAAAGCAAAAAGTTCAACCTATAATAAAAAGTAGCATTACAGCATTAAATCATTCTGTCATTTTAACATTAAATCATTCACCCATTTCTACTAAAATAACAGAAGATCCATTATTTTAATTATTGATATGAGAGAAATACTAAACCGACTTTTTGAATATAAATCCCTTGATCAGGCGACAGCCAAAGAGATTTTAAGTAATCTGGCACAGGGAAAATACAACACTTCTGAGATGGCTGCTTTTCTCACAGTATTCCTCATGAGAAGCATTACTGTTGAAGAACTTACTGGTTTTCGGGAAGCAATGTTGGAATTGTGTGTTCCTGTACATATTGAAAATTACGATGCTATCGACCTTTGTGGGACAGGTGGTGATGGAAAAGATACCTTTAATATTTCTACTCTTGCTTCATTTATCGTAGCGGGGGCTGGTCAAAATGTGGCTAAGCATGGCAATAATAGTGTTTCTTCAGTATGCGGATCTTCTAATGTGCTAGCGCATTTTGGGTATAAATTCACCAATGATCCTGAAGTATTAAAAAGATCTCTTGATGCATGCAATATCTGCTATTTGCATGCACCGCTGTTTCACCCCGCCATGAAAAATGTAGCTCCGGTCAGAAGAGAATTGGGAGTTAAAACTTTTTTTAATATGCTCGGACCCATGGTAAATCCGTCCTTTCCAAAAAAACAAATGACTGGAGTTTTTAGCCTGGAACTGGCTAGGTTATACGCCTACCTGTTCCAGAAAACTGATACGGATTTCATGGTTATTTATGCGTTGGATGGATATGATGAAGTTTCATTGACCGGAAACTTCAAATTATTAACAAGAAAAAATGAACAGATAATCAGCCCGGAAGACCTTGGTTTGCATGTGGTTGATCCGAAGGAATTATCAGGAGGGAATACGGTAGAAGATGCAGCAAAGATATTTCTTTCTGTTCTCGAAAATAAATCGACAAGAGCACAAAAGGAAGTTGCTATGGCCAATGCCGGCATGGCGTTGTATTGCGCAGATAGTGCCTTGGGATTGCAAGGTTCAGTAGAAAAGGCTAGAGAATCCTTGGAATCAGGCAGTGCATTAAAAAGCTTTAACACATTAATAAATATTTGATGGATATTTTAGATAAAATAATAGCTCATAAAGAGAAAGAAGTAGCAGAAAGAAAAGCTCTTTATCCAACTAAATTACTGGAGAAAAGCACATATTTTCCGTCGGACGTTGTTTCATTAAAAAAGTATTTATTGAGAGAAGATAAGGCTGGGATTATAGCTGAAATAAAAAGAAAATCACCATCAAAAGGCATAATCCATGAAAATGTTTCCATTGAGCAAACCTCCATCAGTTACATGCAAGGAGGGGCTTCGGCAATTTCCATCTTGACAGATACGGAATTTTTTGGCGGAAAAAATGAAGACTTGACCATAGCCAGAAAATTCAATTATTGTCCGATTCTCAGAAAAGATTTTACAATTGATGAATACCAGATCATCGAAGCCAAATCCATCGGCGCTGATGCGATTTTGTTAATTGCCGCGATTCTTTCACCGAAAAAATTGAAAGAAATGGCTCAATTGGCAAAATCATTTGGATTGGAAGTGCTGATGGAAGTTCACAACTTAGAAGAGCTTAACAGTCATCTCAATGAAAACCTGGATTTGGTTGGCGTCAACAATCGAAATTTAAAAACATTTAATGTAAGCATAGAAACGTCAGTGGAACTTGCAGATTCAATTCCAGAACAATTTGTGAAAATATCCGAAAGTGGAATTAGCAAACCTGAAACAGTGATTGATTTAATGTCGCATGGTTTTCAGGGGTTTTTAATTGGTGAATATTTTATGTCGCATGGTCGCCCGGGAGCAGCTTGTGCTGAGTTTATACAAAAAGTAAAAAAAGGGAAAACCAGCTGATTGAAATGACTGGAATTAAATGGAAAGTTTGCGGATTGAGAGATAATATATTAGATGTTGCTGCCTTGCAACCTGACTATGTAGGATTTATATTTTATCAAAAATCACCCAGATACGTAGGGGAATATTTTGAGATGCCAAAAATCATTGATCCCAAAATCAAAAAAGTTGGAGTCTTTGTGAATGCGCCTATGGATTTTGTGTACAATACCTCCAAGAAATTTGATTTGGATTATGTACAACTTCATGGGAGTGAGTCTCCTGAGTATTGTGAAAAACTCAAAAAAAAACAGATCAAAATCATCAAAGCATTCCAGATTGATGAGGCATTCGATTTTGACACGTTGAAGGAATATGAAACTGTTATTGATTTATTTTTATTCGACACGAAAACGCAACATTATGGTGGATCGGGCGAATCGTTTGATTGGCGAATTTTACAAAGGTATTCTCTGGAAAAAGAGTACTTTTTAAGTGGAGGGTTGGGTCTTGATAATATTGAAGAGATAGATAAGTTAGATTTAAATAAAGTACATGCCGTGGATGTGAACAGTAAGTTTGAGATAACACCTGGGCAAAAAAATATTGCGTTGTTGAAAAAGTTAAATGAAAGAATTGAAAGGTTAAGTTTTGATAAATAATGCGTGTTATTATTTCATTAAAATTGTTTGAAAAAGTTACCCTGTTAAAATAGAGCATAAATGAATATTTCAGTTGATGAGCGTGGGTATTATGGAAATTTTGGTGGGGCATATATTCCGGAAATGCTATACCCTAACGTAGAGGAATTGCGCCAAAATTACCTTTCTATCATGCAAGATAAAAAGTTTCAAAAAGATTTTAAACATTTGCTTAAAACCTATGTGGGAAGGCCTACTCCGTTGTATTTTGCAAAGCGACTTTCAAAAAGATATCAAACAAAAATTTACCTGAAAAGAGAGGATTTGTGCCACACGGGCGCTCACAAAGTAAACAATACCATAGGGCAAATTTTGTTGGCCAAAAAACTGAATAAAAAAAAGATTATTGCCGAAACCGGTGCAGGTCAGCATGGTGTGGCCACAGCCACAGTGTGCGCGTTGATGGGGATGGAATGCATCGTGTACATGGGCGAGATCGATATGGCAAGGCAAAAGCCCAATGTCGAGCGGATGCGAATTTTAGGCACGGAAGTCAGGCCGGCAAAAAGTGGAAGTAAAACGTTAAAAGATGCCACCAATGAAGCAATGCGACATTGGATTAACAATCCTATAGATACCCATTATATTATTGGTTCGGTGGTTGGTCCCCATCCATACCCCGATATGGTGGCTCAGTTCCAGTCGGTAATTAGCGAAGAGATCAAATGGCAGTTGAAGGAGGTTGAAGGAAGTAAAAATCCGGATTATATAATCGCTTGTGTGGGAGGTGGCAGTAATGCTGCAGGGGCATTTTATCATTATTTTGATGATGCTGATGTAAAACTTATAGCTGTCGAAGCCGCAGGTTTGGGAAATGAAACCGGTAAATCAGCAGCAACAACTGTGCTTGGAAAACCAGGAGTTTTGCATGGATCTAAAACGCTTATAATGCAAACGGAAGATGGTCAGATTGTTGAGCCGTACTCCATTTCTGCAGGTCTTGATTATCCGGGAATCGGACCGATTCATGCACATCTCTTTGATTCAGGAAGGGCTAAATTTTATAGTGTAACAGATGAGGAAGCGATGAAAGCAGGTATTCTATTGAGCAGACTTGAGGGGATAATTCCTGCGATTGAATCTGCTCATGCCCTGGCAATACTGGAGAAGATGAAATTTTCATTAAATGACATTGTAGTGCTGAACCTGTCGGGTAGGGGAGATAAAGACCTGGAAACGTACATAAAATGGGGAAAGTATTAATTGTGAATCACCTTGATTTAGATATAATAAAATGCCGATAATATTGACAAGGAATAGAATAGAAAAGCTTTTTGAAGAAAAGAAGGAAAGGATACTTTCTGTGTATTTCTCAGCGGGTTTTCCGAAACTTAATGACACGGCCAAAATCATGAAATGCCTGCAAGATTCTGGCGCTGATATCATTGAAGTAGGAATCCCTTTTTCTGATCCTGTGGCCGATGGGCCAACGATTCAGGAAAGTAACAAACATGCACTTGACAATGGCATTTCACTAAAGTTGATTTTTAAGCAATTGGCAGAGGTTAGAAATAACATAAATATTCCAATAATTCTGATGGGTTACATTAATCCGGTTTTACAGTATGGGATAGAGGCGTTTTGTAAATCATGTGCAGAAATTGGGATTGATGGTTTGATTCTTCCTGATCTGCCTATGCAGGAATATATGGACGGATATAAATCCCATTTTGATGCCAATGGATTGCTGAATATATTTTTGATCACACCTCAGACTTCAGAATCCAGGATTAGAGAAATTGATAACAATTCCAGGGGATTTATATATATGGTATCCTCAGCAAGTACAACCGGAGCAAAAGCGGCCGTATCCCGTGAACAAATAACATATTTTAAACGGGTAAAAAGCATGGATCTGAAGAATCCGACATTGATAGGATTTGGAATTTCAAGCAAAGAATCTTTTGATCGGGCATGCGACCATGCTTCCGGAGCAATTATTGGATCTGCTTTCATCGAAGTATTAAAAAATACAAACAAGTTCGAAGAAGATATATCAGGTTTTATTAAATCGGTAAAAGGAATAAAATAACCATGATTATACAATTAAAAAATCATATTGAATCAAGCCAGAAAGAGGCGATCATTAAAAAAGTTAACAGCTTCAAATATGAAGCGAATGAGGTTAAAACTCAAAAAGGCACCTACCTCATTGGCATTGGGACAAAAGAATTTGATATTCGTCAGATAGGTAATATGCCCGGTATTGATGATATTCATATTGTTTCCGACAGCTATAAATTGGTTTCACGAAAGTGGAAAGTCAGACCAACCATAATGGATCTGGGAGATGGTATTAAAATAGGACAAGGTTCGCTTGCAATCATGGCCGGTCCATGTTCTATTGAAGGGGAAGAGCAAATTATTGAGACCATTGCGCACCTGAAAGCCAATGGCATCACCATGATGCGAGGTGGAGTTTATAAGCCGCGCAGTTCGCCTTATGCTTTTAGAGGCATAGGTATTGATGGCCTAAAATTGTGGTATAAATATGCAAAAGCTGCCGGTTTAAAAATCATCACTGAGGTGATGCAGGTATCACAGATCGAGCCAATGCTTGATTATGTGGATATATTTCAGGTGGGAGCAAGGAATACCCAGAATTTCAATTTGCTTGATGCGCTTGGAGAAGTTGATAAAACGGTCATGATCAAAAGAGGAATATCCGGGACAATAGATGAGCTACTCTATTCTGCAGAATATGTGTTTTCCGGAGGTAATGAAAAACTGATTCTTTGTGAACGTGGTATCCGAACCTATGAAAAAGCAAGCCGAAATACCATGGATCTCAATGCTATTCCTATTTTGAAAGAAAAAACACATCTTCCTGTTGTCGCTGATCCATCGCATGGAATAGGTATTCGAAGACATGTAGGAGCTATTGCCCTCGCATCAATAATGGCCGGCGCTGATGGGGTGATTTATGAAACACATTCCAATCCATACAAAGCTTTTTCTGATGGCCAGCAGACGCTTGATTTCAGAGAATCTGAAAAGCTGGTCAAGCAAATGAGGGCTGCATACGAATTGTTAATGTCCTTCTGATGGTCAGATGGTCATGGTAGAATTAAAAAAATAGACGATAATAAGTTCTTTGTCTTCGAGCTTCAATCATAAATTAAATGAATACAGTAATTATTAAATACAACGCCGGCAATGTAGTGTCAGTGACCAATACATTGAATCGGTTGGGTGTGGAGCCGGTAGTTAGCGATGATCCTGAAGTTGTAAAAAGTGCCGATAGAGTTATTTTTCCAGGTGTTGGAGAAGCCAGTACAGCCATGGAATATCTTCGGACAAGAAAACTAGATCAATTGATTACTTCACTAAAGCAACCTTTTCTTGGGATTTGTTTGGGTCAGCAATTGATGTGCAATCATTCTGAGGAAAATGATACAGATTGTCTTGGGATTTTTGATTTGAATGTTGTTCGGTTTGAACCAAAACTGAAAGTTCCACACATGGGTTGGAACAATCTATTCGATACCAAAGGCAAATTGTTTCAAGGGTTGACCCATGAGGTATTTATCTATTTTGTGCATAGCTACTACTGCGAAATTGGGCAGGATACCATTGCCAAATCAGATTATATCAATGAATTTAGCGCAGCATTGCACAAGGATAATTTTTATGCTATTCAAGGCCACCCTGAAAAAAGTGGACATGCAGGGCAATTATTTTTAGAAAATTTTTTGAAATTATAAGATATGATCATTATTCCAGCAATTGATATTATCGACGGCAAGGCAGTGCGTCTTACCAAAGGCGACTATCGACAAAAGAAAATTTATAATGAAAATCCACTTGAGGTAGCAAAGATATTTGAAGGAGCAGGTATTCGGCGGTTGCATCTGGTAGATCTTGATGGGGCAAAAAATAAGAAAATCACTAATCAAAAGGTATTGGAGCGTATAGCATCAAATACAAAACTTCAGATTGATTTTGGAGGTGGCGTCCAGTCAGATCATGATATTCAATTGGCATTTGACTCAGGAGCGCGTCAGGTGACGGGTGGTAGTATTGCCGTAAAGGATCCGGAGATGTTTGAGAGGTGGCTGGAAAAATATGGTGCTGAACGAATTATTCTTGGCGCGGATGTGTTTAATGGAAAAATTGCCATAAGCGGATGGCAGGAAGACAGTTCTTGGGAATTGGACGCTCTTCTTCAGAAATATATCTCCAAAGACATCAAGTATGTGATATCGACGGATGTGAGTAAAGATGGCGTTCTGGCCGGTCCAGCTACAGCGCTCTACCAGGAAATGACAACCAAGTTCCCCGATCTGGAAATCATTGCAAGCGGTGGAGTTTCTTCCATGGAAGATATACATGAATTGGATAAACTTCCTCTTCATGGTGTGATTGTTGGTAAAGCGATTTATGAGAATAGAATCAGTATGGAGGATATACAGAATTTCATAAAAAGGAAGTAACAAATAATAAATAAGGAATGTAAAATAAGGAATTAATAAATTTCGAAATAATTATGAAAAAGAGAGTATATGATTTAGAAGATAGACTAATTGATTTTGCATTAGTGGTCGATGAAATTGTTGAAATATTACCAAATACTAAATTGGCTAATCATATTGGCAATCAGTTGGTAAGATCATGTACTTCTCCCGCCCTTAATTATGGTGAAGCCCAATCTGCTGAATCAACGAAAGATTTCATTCATAAGTTTAAAATTATATTGAAAGAATTGCGTGAAACCAGGGTATGTTTAAAAATTATAAAACGGAAACCGTTGGTTAAATATGAAGTTGTAGATAAGGTAATTGAGGAGAACAATGAATTATTAGCCATTTTTCTCAAAAGTGTTGAAACAGCTTCGAAGAATGTTCATCGTTAATTTTACATTCTAAATTTCTTATTAATTATTTTTTATTTCCAAATAGGAAGTGTTTAAATAATACAAAAGGCTATGTTAACAAAAAGAATAATTCCCTGCCTGGATATTAAAGATGGGCGAACAGTGAAGGGAGTCAATTTTGTAGAATTGCGAGACGCTGGCGATGCTGTAGAGCAGGGAGCCATTTACGCCCAACAGGGAGCCGATGAGCTGGTATTTTTAGATATAACTGCTACAGTTGAAAATAGAAAAACCTTGGTTGAGCTGGTGAGGAAGGTAGCTCGGCAAATAAACATCCCCTTTACAGTTGGAGGAGGAATTACTTCTGTTGAGGATGTTAGCGCTTTACTAAATGCCGGGGCGGATAAAATATCCATTAATTCATCAGCAGTTCGAAGGCCGGAATTAATTGATGAATTGGCCTTACAATTTGGAAGTCAATGTGTAGTAGTGGCTATTGATACCAAGGATTATGGAAATAGAAATATGGTGCATACCCATGGAGGCCGGACTCCAACAGAGGTAGTGACAGAATCATGGGCACATGAAATTCAAGAACGAGGCGCTGGTGAAATACTGCTGACCTCCATGGATCATGATGGAACGAAAGCCGGATTTGCTATTGAGTTAACATCGAAAATCTCAAGAAATCTTCAAATTCCGGTGATTGCATCAGGAGGCGCTGGCAATATGGAACACTTTTATGACGTATTTACTGATGGAGCCGCAGATGCAGCATTGGCAGCTAGCATTTTTCACTTTAAAGAAATACCTATACCTTCGTTAAAAAAATATCTTCATAAACAAGGTATTCCTATGAGAACTGAAATTTAATTAGATAACGAAACAGGCCATAACTGAGATAATTATTGAGACGCACGGAAGCATGATTATTATCTGTGAATGGCAAGGCTTCTACAAATATTAACATATGAAAATAGATTTTAAAAAAGGAGATGGACTTGTGCCGGTAATAATTCAGGATTGGTTAACCAACAAGGTGTTGATGTTGGGATATATGAATGAGGAGGCGTTGAAGCTTACTAAATCAGAGGGTAAAGTAACGTTTTACAGCAGAACAAAAGGTAGGCTTTGGACCAAGGGTGAAACTTCTCAAAACTATTTAATTGTCAAAGACATTACTGTGGACTGTGATCAGGACACATTACTTGTCAAGGTTGAACCTCAGGGGCCGACATGCCATACCGGTTCGGATACATGTTTTAATGAATCCAACAACAGTAATGCGCTCTTTCTTCATTATTTGCAGGATATTATTGTTGAACGAAAGAAAAGTACAGCAGCAAAATCTTACACAAAAATGCTTTTTGACAAAGGCATCAATAAAATTGCGCAGAAAGTAGGGGAGGAGGCTGTAGAGTTAGTAATTGAAGCTAAAGATTCTGATCAAGATCTTTTCAAAAATGAAGCTGCAGATTTGCTTTTCCATTTACTGGTATTACTTGAAGCAAAAGACGTAAAACTTGGGGAGGTTGTTGATGTATTGAGAGAGCGTCATAAGCAGTAGAAGTGATTAAAATTTTCTGAAAGAGAAGCTTTAATTCATTTACATTATAAAAAAATATACATACATTTGCAGCCTGATTTGAAGGAATGAAGAAATGCAATCTAAATTGCAGGTAATCGGGCCTTCAGATCAAACTCAAAAGAGTCATTTTTTTGTGAGTTGGTTCCATAGCTCAGCTGGATAGAGCAACTGCCTTCTAAGCAGTAGGTCGAAGGTTCGAATCCTTCTGGAATCACATAATAATCAAGCACTCACGAAGTAAAATTTGTAAGTGCTTTTTTATTGGGGTAAACAAAAGGGGAAACAAACCGAAATGTTATATGAGGTAAATTCATAGTTTGATATTTTTTTGTTGATAAAAAAAATTATTTTTCAGGTTCAGTAAAAAAAAATATTATACCAACCAACTATTTTCAAAAAACCCTGAATATTACTGACCTCTCCCCATTTATCTTAAAACATTCAAAAGTTCCAAACTCAATTTTAGCTGACAATCTTTTCAGAAAAAAACTTTACGAAAAAGCAAGAAAGATATCACTATCAACGATGTGATGATCCATCGGAGTTTGCCGATCATGTTATAGAATTATTAGAAGTAGCATTGGATGAACACCAGGATATTAAGTTTTTGAAATCATTATCTTTTTGGGGAGATCCGGAAAAAGCAAAAAGATATAAGAGGAGAACAGCTTATGCCCTGGAATATTTACATCAAATGAATGATTCGGAACCCAATGATGCCAATATCATTCGATTTCCTTTTAATGGAGAGAAGGTTGTATTAGCAGAATTGTTCCGTCAGTTAATTGCATTAGAGCTTCCTGATGCTAAAAAAGCTATTCCACTTTCAAGAAAGGCGATGGCCAGATGTTTAAATGGCGTTGCAGAATCTTTTAGGTTAAAAATCTTTATGCACAAAAGATATACCTTGATTGATATTGGTGATTATTTCTCTTCGCTATCTTCAACTAGTCCTTCAAGTCCAGTAGATTCACCCGATGCAGGTTCAGAACTTTCAAATGGCAGAGGGCTACTTACAGGAGGCAAAATTGTTTGTTCTTCAGCTCGTTCCAAATTTGGACTATTCATTCCTGGATTTTCGATATTTTCTGTTATAAAAATATGTGTCGACAAACTAAGGACAAGTACGGCTATTGCTAATCCCCAAGTCATTTTTTCAAGAAGATCTCCAGTCCTTTTTACTCCCATTACCTGGGTAGTACCTCCCCCTCCAAATTGACTGGATAAACCACCACCTTTTGAATTTTGTGCTAAAACAACTAAAATAAGCAGTAACGAAACAATGATAATAAGAGTAATAATGAATGTAAACATCTCCCTAATTTTTAATTTCCTCAATTCGAGCCGCAAAGTACGCCTTTTTTTGTGGTAATTTCCAAATTAATTTTTTATAAATTTCTATCGACCTCTCTTTTTTGCCTTGCTTCAACAGAATAATTGCCAGGTTTTCAGATATCAGATCGTCCCCAAATTTTGTGCTCTTAACTGAAAGATCTTTATTGATCTCATCTGACGATTTTCCATCCTCCTTTTTTAAACTTCCAATGCTCGGTTGCTCTTGAATAAATTTTGTAATTATTAGATTTTGGTCAGAATCTTTTTCTTTATTTTCTTGAATGAATGTCTCCTTACTTTTCTCAATATCTTTTAAAAAATATTCATTAACCTGGCTATCTAGTATTGCGTCTCTTTTAACTATTTGATCTGGTTTTTTATGTGTTGGGTCTGATTTTTTCGGTTTTTTAGACTTCGGGTGTTTGGATTTTTCTTTTTCGCTTTCATTAATTTTGCTTTGTGGTTTTCTTTCTTTTCGAGGTATTTCCTGACTTTTCTGTTCTTTTTCGTTCAATTCCAAAAACTGGAATTGTTGACGTAAAGATTTTAATTTCTCTAGATTTATTAAAACTTCGTCAAAGATTGAAGAACTTTCATGTTCTTCTGTCTGATCATCAGATGAACCAATGTCCTTCTCCTTTGTAAATTTTGATAAGCTTTGATATGGAATGATTTCTTCCCATTTATCGAAATGATCTTGATCCCGTATGACTTTTTTTAATATTGATCTGTCACAGGAATATATAGCGGCAGAAGATAATTTTCTGTTTTTTTCTTTACTGTCCAGTTGATATTGAATTTTTGCCAATAAGATATGGAGAACCTGAGAATAAGGAAATTCATTAATCTCTTTTTCTAATAGAATTATATCATCTTGAGTAGCTTCAGATGAGCTGTTGAGTAAAAAGTTAATTCTTTCTGATTCCACGAGTAAAAATTTAAATTACCAGTTTGCTACCGAGGCATTAAAAATATCCAGTATAATCGCATCATATATTTCATCTACAAGAGCGGCTTCTATACTGTTAAAATCTTCTTTTTCCGGGTCATAGTCTTGATAAAATGAAAAATTCTGGCTTTCAAAATCGTAACTATCATCTTGCGTATTTAAATATGTCACTTTTAAGGTAATGGTTAACCTTTGCAAAGCAGCAATATCAGCATCCGCAAAATTTTGACTACCGGAAGCTCTTGGCGCCATTGGAGTCAACCTATATCCAACAATACTCCCTTCCAGTTGTAGATCGCCTTCATTTGGGATAATGGTAAGGCTGGTGTTTTGTTGGTAATAATCTCTGATCGTTTCAGTAAATAGTTGACTTAAATTTGGTGGACCCATTCCTACTTCATCATAAAATGTCTGTATGGAAATAGTTTTGATTTCAGGAGAAATATTCGCTCCGGTAAACGAATATACGCCACATCCTGCTAAAACGATCATTAATAAGATAACTATGGAAAATTGTTTAATCATCAATTTCAAATTGTTTAATTTTTCTATATAACGTTCGTTCAGAGATACCTAGGTCTCTTGCAGCATATTTTCTTTTATTGTTGTTTTTTCTAAGCGCTTTTATAATCAGTTCTTTTTCTTTCGCTTCTATCGACAACGACTCGTCTCGCTCAGTTTCATGTGATATATCTTCAACATTGTCAAAATTATAGGAAGGTTCTGAAGTGTCAATGACATAGGGGCTTGGGGCTATCTCAGTTGCCAATTGGGGTTCCGGCGGATTTCTGATAATTTGAGTATTTGTACTTTCCAGACCGTTTTGATCTACTGTTTCTTCCTTGATCATGCCATGAACCAGCTTTTTTAATTCGTTTACATCCTTTCG
>SMVB01215990.1_pt1 | contig 14940 bp, 11 predicted proteins | sample 2456461 | NCBI WGS metagenome assembly SMVB01 (sample SAMN11095934, study PRJNA526329) | marine sediment metagenome | biome: Marine sediment; feature: Surficial sediment; material: Deep marine sediment; isolation source: Hadal surficial sediment | place: Pacific Ocean | collected 2014-05 | depth... | reverse complement strand
GATCTTTCCGAAGAACTAACAGCGCTGCAAATCACTCTGGTAGTTTCACGTTACTGCCGAATTTCTCATTGATGTAGGCGTACACGGTTTCAAGAACGTCGCGGTGAACCACGCGACCGTCTCTCATTTCTTGAGAGAGAGCTGTACGTCGCATGCTTGCATCCGGCGGGAGTAACGGAATCGTTGACGGCTGCGGCCAGATGTCTTCGTCAATGGCCGCCATACGAACCCTGATATCATCCTTTGTGATGTTGAACACCATGTAGTCTGTTGCAAGCGCCAATGGTCCATCGTACGTCATCCTGATATCCCGGAGGATTGGCTGGACGGTGTCGAAATCGTTAAAAAAGTGATACGCTACAGCCAGGCGCGGCTTAGTGGCGGCCATTACTTTACCGAACTGGGCAGGAGATGTATGTATCTGCGTTCCTACGTTGAGCGCTGCCTCGGGTGTGAAATTCTGCTTTTCAATGAGCGACTCGGGCGAAATGAAACTCTCGTGGATGGCAATGTCAGAATCCAATGCATACTCCATCCACCACTTATTTGGAAATGTATCACTGCTATACGCAAACTTGAGACCATTCCACTCGAGCAGGAAGCTGACCGGCCCATCAAAGATGTGAATAGCTGGGATCGTTCGAATAGTGACACCGTTTTCCTGATAAATCACCTGGTTCACTTTGCGATAGTCGAACTCTGTAACCTCCAGGAATAGTCCGCGAGTATCGGTATTACCCACACGCGTGTCAATGTCCCATGCGAGGCTTTTTTCCAGATGTTCCAGAGCCGCCTTTGTACCGTATTTCGGTTCCAGGCTGCTTGGGCCCCATACGCGGAGCGGAACGACCCTGTTCGCGACAACTCCACCAATCCACAACGCGTCCAGGTCTCCAAAATGATCAGAGTGAAGGTGGCCCAGAAATACTTTGTCGATGAGGTTATAAGGGATTTTCAGTGCTGAAATTCGTTCGGCTGATCCAGTACCAATGTCGAACAGAAATTTGTCGCCGTTCCCCAATTCAACAAGCCAGCAGGCAGCGGCCTGTTTTGGCCGGGCATTCGGCATACCCGTCCCGCATGCAATAACTCGCATCTCGTCAGGGGCCAGTTCTTCAGTTCCGGGGTAATAGACTTCACGATCTTCAACCACCTGAGAAGTAGAATCATTGGCGGACGTGTCGGCATAATTAGCGGCAAGCAGACTTACGACAACCAACATTCCTACTGCGCCGAGAACGATGCCAGATAACGTCGGGGACATTTTTTTCATTGTGGGCTTCCTTAAATAGCTGTGTTGGATTGTGCGCGACCGGAATCAAAAATAAATATACGCAAATCTATTCTTATCGGTCGTGAAAGTCAATGAATCCGAATGGCAACACAAAAAAAGATACGTGGAGGGTGTGGCCCGAAAGGAAAAGATGGCTATGATGATGCCGGATTCGGACGGGCGCAGTGCGTAGGCTATTTACTCCCCTGTAAATCATCTTCTGTACATGGGCCCTCTTAGGGTTTTAAGAGACCTCAGTTGTCACGAAATCCTAACTTGTGAAGTGTCCAGTTCCAGGGGAGCAGATCACATACGGTTTTATATCTTTGATATTTTACGATACACTACTACTCGTATTTGAATGGCTCAGTCAACAGTTTTGGTTCTGCACCGCAAGTCGGCGAATGAGGTTGCCGTAAAACTGGCGATCAAAACCGTCAAAAAAGAGGGAATTGATCTGCGCGTTTTGGTTCCGTTCAATAAGGCAGAAAAGCCGCGTATAGTCCGAGAAGCCCTTGAGCGAGGCGCAACGAGGATCATTGCAGGCGGCGGCGATGGAACGATCAATGCTGTGGCCAATGCCCTGATTGGTGATGGCTCGGTGGTGCCGACGGCGACGCTGGGTATATGTCCGCTTGGTACGGCGAACGATTTCGCGCGCGGGTGCGGCCTTCCTTTAAATGATCTAACCGAGTGTTTGCGGATCGCCTGTACGCGAGAAGGTCGCAAGATCGACGTCGGCATCTTAAATGGGCGCTTCTTCGTCAATGTGGCCAGTGCGGGATTTGGGGCAGAAATCACCGCGACAACACCGGTTCAACTCAAGAAGGCTCTCGGCGGGGCTGCCTATACGATTATGGGGATGATTAAGGCTCTGGGCCTGACGCCTTATACCGGACGCCTGATAATACCCGGAAGAGAGCCGATCGAAGGCAGCATGCTATTCATGGCGGTGGGTAATAACCATTTTGCCGGCGGCGGATTCGACGTTGCGCCCTTGGCGAAACTTGATGACGGGTTACTGGACCTTGTTGCGATACGAGCCGATCAGGGATTTAATTTCGCAGGTCTTAAAGATGAACTCGAGGATCCAATGAACCCTGAGAATCGGAATGTCTTCTACATGCAATTATCGAATTTCACTATTGAGTCGGACAAGAAAATTCATTGCAACCTGGACGGCGAACCCATTCACAAGAAGAAACTGAAGTTCAGCATACTACGCGAGCATCTAAGCGTGGCGTATTGACCGAAGAGTTGCAACCTGTCTGCTCACTGCGTTTGCTGTCTGTCTTATCTTTCGATCCGCTCTTGCGAGTAAACTCGCACCGCGTCTCAATAGAAAAGCCCACCATGCAGAGCAGGGCGGGCTTTCTTACGTCGTGCGGAGGGGGTGGGATTCGAACCCACGGTACGCGTGAACGTACGCTGGTTTTCAAGACCAGTGCATTCAACCAGGCTCTGCCACCCCTCCTGTTTGATTCAGACTCGTTTGGACCATTCGTGGTCCCATTAAGCCGTCGTCTATCTCGCTTGCGTGTTGCTAATCGCACAATAAGTCCAAGGAGGACTCAAATCGGATTAGATCCGCCCTGGAATCCAGCGAGGTTGCAATGATACGCAGACATGGTCTCTCGACCAAAAGCAATTCAGAGAAGAGATCGTAAAATTCTGGTGCCCCTTCAAAGCGCCGGGTGCCGATGTGGTGGCTTCCCTCACATAAATCCGGGATTTCGGATTACAGAGATGTAGGGGTACGTCCTCCTGACTCACATCCGTTTCTGACCGATTTTTACCCTTGGAACTGATGAGAATACAGCTCCTGAAATGCAACGTCATTTGCTCCACGAGGGCCGACATGAATACCGTAACGAGAGAATTTCTAATAGTAATTGTCGCTTTTACACTACTGTCTGGATTGATGCCACAAAGCACAACTATCGCGTACAAAATATCACCGGAAAGCAAAGTGTGGGTTGAAGGTACGTCAACGATCCACGATTGGACGTGTGGCGCAACTGAGATTAAAGGAACTGTCGAATTGACGTTCGGGACTGACATGGCCCCGGCCATTTCTGCGGCTCAGGTTACCGTTCCAATCAAAAAAATGGACTGTGACAACAGCACAATGGACAGAAAGCTTCAGAAGGCTCTGAAGATGAAAGACACTCCGAACCTTCTCTTCGAATTTGAAAGCGCAACCACCCAGGACGCGGCAGTTGCAGACTCTTTCGAAGTCGCCACATTGGGCTATATGATGATCGCGGGTCAAACCAGGCGCATTACGGTAACCCAATACCTGACCGAGCGGGTCGATGGCACAATTATTTTTCGCGGTTCATTCCCGGTGTCCATGAAAGATTATGGCGTCAAGCCACCGACGGCACTATTGGGGACAATCAGAACGGGCAACGAAGTAACTGTGTTTTTTAAGTTCGTGCTTGACCCGTCCAGGAGCAATTCATAGAGCTCTCATCGCGTAGTCTCAAATTGTATGAAATCAATATCATTCATACCCGTCGTTCTAATGCTCGCGGCAACGTTTTCGAGCGCACAGGCCCCGGCCGACCGGACGCTACGATTCCAATTGATGAGCGGTAGCGCGATTACAATTGCCGGATCATCGACCGTGAATTCGTTCCGATGCACCTCGAATTATGTGCAAGGATTCGGCACCGTGTCATCGTTCGCGGGCTCTCTTGAGAAAGCTGAAGTAGTCGTCGAATTAGCAGCACAAGTAACCCTGTTTGACTGCGGAAACGGACGGATGAATCGCGACCTGTGGAGCGCCTTGAAATCGGATACTCATCCTCTGATTACCTATCGACTGGATGAGGCGATTGTGGAAGTATCCAGAATAACCGACGCCGATTCGATTTCAATTCAAGCGGCGGGAAAACTGACTATCGCAGGAGTCGAAAGACCAATAAACCTTGTCCTGTCGGCTGTAAAACAGGCTGATGGTATGTATATCGTAACGGGACAACAGGATATCACAATGAGTGAGTTCGAAGTGGACCGGCCAACTGCACTGCTGGGGCTGGTCAAAGCACACGATGACCTCACAATCTATTTCGACCTGAAATCAACAGTCATGCAATTTTAATCAACGCAGGAATGACGTGGCCGGGTACTCTCTCGCACCATGTCAACCACATCAAACAATCCTCTTAGGAGGGTGATATCATGAAAATCTACATGATGAAAAGTAGCACCTCACTGATGACCGTCGTGCTTTTTCTCGCACTGGTTCTACCACTCACATTACACGCTCAGAAAAGAGATCTGCAGTATTTCAGAGCGCCTGATCAACGAGGTGTAAATGTATTTGAAGCAGCCAAACAGAGTGACCCGGTTAAATTCGATGGCATGATGGTGAGGCTCGGAGGTGCATCAACCATTCAATTCCAGGGTATCTCACATGAAAACACAGCGGATGAACGGCTGAATGGTGACGATGTAAACCTGAATGAACTGGCTGATATCGGAGCTAATTTCAACCTCGCCACCGCTAATATGACGTTCGATGTCCAGCTGAATGACGGGATGCGGATGCACCTCACTACCTATTTGTCTTCCAGGCATCACTCAGAAGCATGGGTCAAGGGTGGTTACATCCAGTTTGACGGCCTTCCGTTCTTCAACAGCGATGCCGTTGACAACTTGATGAAGTCGTTTCGTGTTAAAATTGGACATATGGAGGTTAACTACGGAGATGCTCATTTCCGCAGAAGCGACAACGGTATGACGATGTTTAATCCGCTGGTGGGCAACTACATCATGGATTCTTTCACGACCGAAGTGGCGGGCGAGCTGTACTACCTGAACAATGGCGTCATCGTCATGGCGGGTCTAACAAACGGTAAGCTCAACCAGTCTGTTAAAAATTCCGGTTCAACCAATCCTTCTATTATTGGAAAACTGGGGTACGATAAACAGATCAATGAGGACCTGCGGGTTCGCATTACTGGCTCTGTTTACCACGCAGGCAAAACAGGTCACGCATACCTTTACTCTGGAGACCGAGCAGGCTCGCGTTATTATTACGTGATGGAAAACACGCTTTCATCGTCGTCGAGTCAGTTCCGGTCGGGACGTTATGACCCCGGGTTCAGTAATAAACTGACATCCATAATGTTGAACCCGTTCGTAAAATATCAGGGTTTCGAATTCTTTGGAATGTTTGAAACGTCATCAGGATCGGCAACTTCAGAAGATGCAGACCGTCGATGGAATCAGCTATCCGGTGAACTGACGTACCGACTCGGTGACAAGGAGAATATCTACGTCGTTGCGCGGTACACAAAAGCTTCAGGCGAAGAAAAAGGCACATTGAATGACGTCGAAATCACTCGCTTGCAGGCGGGCGCGGGCTGGTTCATGACCAAAAACGTGCTTGCCAAACTGGAGTACGTGAATCAGTCCTACGATGGATTCGATTCTTCTCACATTTTCTCAGGCGGATCCTATCACGGAGTCATGGTAGAAGCTGCGATCACATTTTAGGTCGCCTTTTCGAACATCGCTGTGGTAAAAAGGGGAGTCCATCGCGGGCTCTCCTTTTTTATGACGTCGATTATAATCGTATTGAGGTGACGCGCCAGATCGGACGCGCGACAAAAATTACAGGGTGGTTGTCATGGACGTGCCTTTTAATCGACGCCGAGCAGCGTGGTCACGAGGTTTTTCGCGAACATCCCGGCCTGCAGACCTGCGATCCGATTCGTATGGCAGATACAACGTAAATGAACTCCCGTGTCCCAATTTGCTCTCTACCTGTATTTCGCCACCAAGAAGTTCTGCCAAGCGGGTGGAGATCGAGAGACCGAGACCGGTACCACCATATTTTTTTGACGTTGACAGAGTAGCCTGTATATAGGCCTCGAATACAAGCTGCTGTTTTTCCTCCGCGATTCCGATGCCAGTATCGGTGACAGAAAATGCGATTGTCTTTTCGCTGTTCAATAAAGAATTCGAAAACGTAACATCGGCTCCAGGCGTTCCAACTTGTAGAGTCACGCTTCCGCTCTGCGTAAACTTGAAAGCATTCGATAACAGGTTTCGAAGTATTTGTTCTAACCGCAATGCATCCGTCGTGACGTACTCAGGAAGGGATTCGTTTTCAACAACAGGAAATTCAAGCCCTTGCTTTTCAGCGACCGGCTCGAACTGCCGGGTTAACTTTTTGATGGTGTCCGAAATTGACACCTTCTCAAATTCGATGGTGACCTTCCCAGCCTCTACTTTCGAGAGATCAAGAATATCGTTGATAATGCTATCCAGACTGTTGCTTGCCTCAGAGATCGTTTTGGCTGCATAAATCTGGTCTTCCGTCAGTGTCTTGTCTTTATCGTCAGTCAGCGTTTGGGCGCAAATCAACAAACTGGTGAGCGGCGTTCGGAGCTCGTGTGACATGCTCGCCAGAAAATCAGTCTTGTGGTTGCTGGCCTTTTCAAGCTGCTCGGCTTTCATATCCACAATCCCCTTGGCAGTCAATAGCTTGCGTTTCTGAACTTTTAGGACTTCAGCCTGCTTTGTCAGATTCTGATTGAGATCCTTGAGCTGTTGAGACCGTTTTTCAAGCAACTCATTCGTTGAAGCAAGCGTTTTCGACTGTGCTTGAATTTTCTGAGCAAGTTCCCGCGATCCTTCGAGCAGAGATTCGGTCTTTTGCCGGTCAGCTGCGGCTTTAACGAGCACGCTCAGAATCGAGAGAGATCGTTCCAGAAATTCAATCTGGATCCTAGAAAACTCGCGGAACGAGGCCAATTCCACAACACCGACGGTTGCTCCCTCGAACAAAATCGGAAATACCAGGAGATGCTGCGGTACGCTCTCTCCCAGCCCGGACAATATCCTCAGGTATGACGCTGGCAGGTCTGTGAGCGCGATAGATTGACCATCGAGAGCACACTGACCGATTATGCCTTCGCCCAACATGATCTGCTCTGGGAAATGGGAATTGTCCGTTGTGGCGAAGCTCGCGAATCTTACAAATTCGTTGCCTTCCTTGCCTTCCTTGCCCTCTACCGTGGTTTTTCTGAGGTAAAGGAGACCATGACCAGCCCGTGTGAGAGTGGCGAATTGGGTTAGAGCAGATTGTGCCAGATCCTTCAGACTAGACTGTTTCTGCATCTGTGCGGAAAAGGAAGCAACCTCACGATTCAACCAGACCTGTTCATCCGTTTCATTCTTAAGCTCACGGAGCGTTTTTTGCATAGTCAGAAGTGATCGGCCAAGCACGTCATTTTTGCTTCGCAGCTTGATATCAACCGAGTAGTCACCGCTGGTAATGTTGTCGGCTTGTTCCGACAAGTAACGATGATTCTCGGCGATTGCCTGAATCGAAGCAGCAATACCTGTCGGAGATTCGATGTCGTCGAACAATGATATGTTTACTCGCCCGGAAGCCAACCGTCGAGCGGCACGTTCGATCTGTCCAGGTTCGCCCCCTACCTGCCTGCTGAGAAGCAACATCGAGTAACCGCTCCATCCAATGGCCACTAGGAACGTAATTAATGTACCCCAGACTAAGAACCGTTGCGATTGCGTGGCGGCGTCAGCAGCAGCCAGTCTGCGACCGATTATGAGCGATTGCTCTGTTTCACTGATCACGCGAAAACGATCACGGATGTCGTCGATAATTAACTTCCCGCGCTCTGACTCAACAATGTCACGTACATCATCCATCTTCGATTTGCCCGACGTAACATCCCGTCTAAGCTGAATTTCCGCCTCTCCGGCCACCTGTATCCATCTTCGATATCGCTCTCTGATGCGCTCCAGGCGGTGGACCTGAACTGGATTATCGGAAACCAACCACATCACAGAGTTTATCGTGGTCTCGAATTGTCGCTGACCACTGTTATACGGTTCGAGAAATTTTTCGGAGCCGGTAATCAGAAAGCCGCGCTGACCAGTCTCCATATCAATCAAGAGCTTCGTCGCCTTATTAATACTACTCATGACCTCCTCGGTATGAGAAACCCAGTCGGCTGAGGATTGCATTACTTGAATATTTCGATACGCCAATGAGGAGACGATCCCCATGAGGATGAGGACTATTAACACTCCGGATGCGATCTGATACTTGAACTTCATTTATCTAGAATGTGGCCGCTCTACTGTCTGTTCGTCTATATCTGTAAATGATCTTAATATTAGAGAGGAAAAGGTGTATTGCTGAACAAGAGAGAAATACGTATATCTACTTATATCCTCTTCTGATAGGTTTCGGTGCAATTTCGAACATCTTAAGTACCGAATGGCGCTGAAGTAGACCTTCTTCCAGCGTCTTAGCCTGATCATCCGATTCTTGCCTATCTGCACCTGTCAGGCCGCTGAGGGTAGATATCGTTGACTCTGGCTAGTCAGGACGGAATACAGCTTTGCAGTCGCACAGATGCTGCACGTGCGTGCCCCTCCAGACCCTCCAGTCTGGCAAACTGTTCGGCGTCCCGCAAAATATCATCCAGATCAGGATCGACTTGATCTACCTCGACCCACGTTTGAATCCGGATGTAATCGAAAACCGAGAGTCCGCCGGTTTGTCTTCCAGACCCGTGAGTGGGGAGCGTGTGATTGGGTCCGATTCCGTAGTCGCCTAGCACTTCAGCCGATGCATGCCCTATGAACAGCGTTCCATAATTTCTCAATATAGTTTTCATTTCGGAGGCGCCGGTCGTACAGATTTGTACGTGTTCAGGAGCGATCTCATCGCACCAGTCTGCCATCTCTTGGAGTGAATTGGCCAGAAAACTACCGCCACGCCGGAGCGATAGCCTAGCCACCGGGGCCGTCGAAAGCGACGTGAGTTGCGACGTCAATTGATTCTCGACCATTTCGATCATCGTCGCATCAGTCGTGATCAGTACCGGAAGCGCATCGGGATCGTGCTCCGCTTGGGCGATCAGGTCGGCGGCAATCCACTCCGGATTTGCTGTAGAGTCGGCAAGGATCACAAGTTCCGATGGGCCTGCAAGCATATCGATCCGCACGTCCCCCGCGACCCTGCGCTTCGCAGCGGTTACATATTTATTTCCTGGTCCCGTAATAACAGCACATGACGGAACCGGCCCCGCACCGTACGTCATCGCTGCAATCGCTTGTGCACCACCGGAATTAAGGACCATATTCGCTCCAGAAATAAACGCTGCAGCGAGCGAAACAGGCCCCGGGTTCGGAGTGGCTACCCAGACCTGTTCAACCCCTGCTACACGTGCCGGGATCACGGTCATCAAGATCGACGAGGGCAATGGATACATGCCGCCGGGGCAATAACAGCCGGCAGACGCCACAGCCGATATCCGATGACCAGCGTTTCCACCAGGCACGGAAACAGACAATTCCGAAAAGCTTCCGAGCTGTGCGCGCGCAAACGAGCCTATTCGGTCTGCCGACCTTTTGAGAAGATCTTGAACGTCCTGTTCAAGAGATATCCAAGCGGCCTCCATGTCTCCACGATCGTAGACGAGGGGAGCATTGGGCGCAGGAGAGTCGAATTCGTTTCGATAACGAAGAAGCGCGCTCAGGCCATTCAGCTTCACATCTTCTACAATTGAATCGACCGCAGCCAGATCCGGGTCCGCCTCGCTGAACAGGCTTCGGGTTGGCAGGTCGCTCGGGCAAGACAGCTTGGGAAATATATTCATCGGACTAATTGGCTCATATTATCCAGCTGATGGAGTCGGAGAGGGCAGCGAAGACTTGGCCATCATCGGTCGCCGCCCAACACGCTGATTGCGATGCCTAAGCTCGTCCATTACATCCTCAAAACGGACACCACTTCTTGCCATTGCTACGCTTGCGAAATAAAGAACGTCTGCCGCCTCGAGAACCACTGAGCGGCGTAAATCGCCGGTGGCTTGACCATTGAAGATGTGGTCAGCCGCGTCCGCCAATTCTTTTGCTTCCTCGATCAGTTTATTGGCCAGAAGCCCTCGGGTATGTGCCGCTTTCCAGGTTCCCGAGGCAGAGTCATTTCCAGCAATTTTGGCCGCAGCCATCGCGACGACTTCCCCCAGACCAAATGTTTCGCCGAAGCATGATCGAGTTCCGGCGTGGCAAAAAGGTCCCGATTGACGGACTGTAAACTTTAAGCAATCCCGATCACAATCCAGATCGACTCGCAATAATTCCTGAGTGTGTCCGGATGTCAATCCTTTCTCCCATATTTCACTACGTGATCTTGACCAATAAATGCCTTTACGAGTCTCTATTGCCAGGGCGATCGACTCGCGCGAGCTCCAGACCAATCCTAAGACTCGATCGGATTCGTCTGAGACAACTGTGGGCCACAACTCACCGGCGCCCGATTTCGACGACGACGAGCGAAGCGACGCGCTGACGGCATCGCCCAGCGAAAAGGCACCCGTATACAGAGCCATACCAACCTGGGCATCAAATCCCATTTCATCAAGAACGCGAATGTCATCGGTCGAAGTGATACCTCCGGCGAACGTAAGGCGAGGGGGTGGGCCACTGCAGGGAATCAGGGCCAGTGTATCCGCAATCGCCTGCAGAGCAACCATGTCAAACCCTTTCATTCGGCCTTCGTTCTCGACTTGGGTATATAGAAATCCGCCAACATAAGGAGCCAGAGCAGCAATGCGCGAGGCGACCGTATCGGTTGTCTGAGAGGTCCAGCCATGTGACACAACCATTCCGTCCCGGGCATCGACAGCTGCAATGATCCGGTCACGGGGAAGGCGTGCGCAGAACTGGGGTGTGGCCGCTGTTCCGATGATAATGCTCGCGGCACCGGCGTCAAGCCAGTCAAGAGCGGTCTTTTCGTGACGAATACCGCCTCCTACGCGAATTCGTGCCTGGCGGGCCATCTGGCGAATCAACTCTGCGTTCGATCCGGTTCCGAGAGCGGCGTCAAGGTCAATTACGGCGACTTCACCGGCAACGGAAAACTGCGCGAGTCGCTCCATGGGATCGCCGCCGTCGAGTACGAATGTCTCACCGCCGCGGAGTTGCACGGCACGTCCATTCTGAATATCAATACTGGGAATAATCATAGTCGTACAGGAATATCTGAGAGGCTCAGTTCCGCTTTGAAATTGTTGATGGAATAATCTTTGTCATGAAAAATGGAGGCGGCGAGTACAGCAGCTGCGCCGGCCGATACAGCATTGACGGCGTCTTTCACACTACCGATGCCTCCAGAACAGATGACAGGAATCGAAACGCTTGATGACACCGCTTCCAGTAATTCGATATCAGGGCCCTCCCGCGTACCGTCTTTGTCCCAACTGGTAAGCAGAATTTCTCCAGCGCCGCGATTTTCGGCTTCGATGGACCAAGAGACGGCATCCCATGGCGTAGTCGCGCGACCGCCGTTGACTAACACTTCCCAGGAATCGTTGGAGCTGCGCCTGGTATCTATGGCCACGACTATACACTGCCTGCCGAATGCCGCTGACAATTCTTCGATTAAATCCGGATTCTGAACAGCAGCAGAATTAATACTGATCTTGTCAGCACCGCAGGACAAAACGGTTGAAGCATCGCTCAATGACCTGATTCCACCTCCAATCGTCAGCGGAATATGTAGTTTTTTACGAACCCGTTTCACCGTTTCAAGAGCCGTACTCTCCCGCTCTGGTGACGCAGCGATATCTAACAGTACAATTTCATCGGCACCTTCGAGCTCATATCTCGCAGCCAACTCAGCTGGATCACCGGAGTCGCGGAGATTCTGGAAACGAATCCCTTTTACGACCCTTCCGCCAGCAACGTCGAGGCATGGGATTATACGAATGGTTGATCCGCACGGATTTTGCGTATCTGTTTCAAGGGGCGTTCCTGATGGCGGCGTGATAGGTCGGTCTGATTGAAGGGTCATCCACGCGCGAATCAGATTAAGACCGTATTCGCCCGAAAGTTCAGGGTGGAATTGACACGCGAGAAGCCCCGAGCGATACAAGGAGGCGACAAATTGTTCGCCATAACAGGTGTATGATGGCGACCAAGATTCATCGACCGCCGGTAAGACAAATGTATTGGCGTACGCCACATAGCCAGGCCCGGACAATTTCTCACAGATCCCGCCGGTTACGCGATTCCAACCCTGTTGCGGGATTCGAACAGTATCAGGCAGCGCCACACAATAACCCGGAATGATGCCCAGACCGGACACACCCGGGGCCTCATCACTTCCTTCGCACAACAATTGCATCCCGAGACAAATGGCCAGTGTGGGGGTGCCCGCCAGAATTTTTTCCCGAAGCGGAGCCGTCAGCCCGCGCTCGTTCAGATTGTTCATTCCTGTTTCAAACGATCCAACGCCAGGCAGAAGAATTCGGTCAGCGATTGCGAGTTCGACAGGATCCGACACCAGCTTGTAGCCCAGCCCAATGGAATCGAGTGCGCTTCGTATTGAAGCGATGTTGCACACTCCTGTATCTACGATAGAAATCATTCGAGCGGCCCTCCTGACAACGTTCCTTTCGTCGAGGGAATGTCCGTTGAACCGGTAAAAGAAACGGCTTGCCGGAGTGCCAGGGCCGTAGCCTTGAAAGCAGCTTCAGCATTGTGGTGATCGTTTTCACCGCGCAAGATGTCAACATGGAGGGTCATCATTGCGCTCGCCGCGATGGAGCTCAGAATGTGGGGAATATTTTCGCACGCGAGACCGCCTACCGAGTCTCGTCGCAATTTCAGATCCACGAACGCAAATGGGCGTCCAGAAAAGTCGATCACCGACCGCGCCAGAGCCTCGTCCAGAGGAGCATAGGCCGATCCGAATCGGGTGATGCCGCGTTTGTCACCGAGGCATTGGTTCAGCGCATTTCCGAATACAATGGCGCAGTCTTCCGCCGTGTGGTGATCATCAATTTGCAAATCGCCTTTGCACGAAAGATCAAGATCGAATCCGGCGTGTTTCGCAAGGGCATCAAACAAGTGATCAAGAAATCCAATTCCCGTATCAATCCGATTTGAACCCGTTCCGTCCAGATTCAATTTCAGCGAAATCCTTGTTTCGCGCGTTTCGCGCGTGAGTTCTGTAATTCGCGATTTCAGAGCGGGAAGAGTAGCTTGAGTAGTATTCATAACAGTATGTCTGCAATTTGATTAGCGGACGAGAGTACGAAGAGTGCGCCCGCTTCAAGAAGAACACTTTGGTTACCGGTTTCGTCGATTCCCACAGCGGGAATCCCTGCGCCGATAGCGGCCCGAATATCATCGGGTGTATCTCCGATCATCCAGGCGGCAGAAATGTTCAGCCGACATAACGCCCGGCGAACCGGCGCGGGATCTGGTTTGGCAGCTTCATCCTCCATGGCAACTATGGTCTGGAAATGGCTCGATAAGTCGTATCGATCCAGGAACCAGTCGGCCTCTTTGCGCGGCCGTCCTGTCACAATTCCGAGAGAAAAAATGGCAGCCAGGCGGGGGATCAACTCGTCGGAAACAAGCAGCGATTCCGTTTCCCGAAAACCGGCCCGATCGCCGCTTCCCAGATAAACGTTTTGAAATTGAGCGACAACCTCTTCATAACGAACATCTATGCCGTTGCGTATCAATAGCTGATACGTCAAAATCCAATCATTATTGGCATTTCCAGCTCGCTTGAGTTGATCGATATCTGATGGCTGTATAGTTACTCCGAAACTGGCGGCAGTCTCCAGAATGGCCTGCCGGTACGACTGACTGACGTCGGCAAGCACGCCGTCGATGTCAAACAGCAGACCGTTGGGGCGGTCGAAAACAGGGAGTGTGAAATTCATATCGGGCATCTCGTTCACGCCACTATTTGATCAGGCGATGTAACTACGATGTCAGTGCCACCGGCCAGCTTCAGCTTCGGAAGTAGCGCCGGGAGCTGGGCTCTTGGCACGGCAGCGCGGACGGAAAATCCACTGTTTCGAAAGAGTGGCGATACGGTTGCTTCCCGCATGGACGGCAGTATTGCTACGACCGCGTCAAGTGAACTCGCGTCGGCGTTGATCTCCAGCATGACTCGGCGCCGCGCATCGAGAACACTTTTCAGAACCATGGCCAGATCTTCAATGCGAGGACGTGTGGATGGATTGTCCATCGCGGCCGGACTGGCATACAATCGGGTGGAAGATGTCATTATCGTATCTATAATTTCGAGCCCATTGGCCTTTAGTGTCGATCCGGTGGCAACATTGTCTACGATCACGTCCGCGTCATCCGGCGGGAATACCTCGGTTGCGCCGTATGAACGAATAAACTCGGCGTTGAGGCCAGATTGTCCGATCCAATTCCGGGTGATTCGCTCGTATTCAGAAACAACAACGACTGGGGCCGCGCTGCCATTTTTCAGAAAATTGAATCCGACCGGGGCTGCCACAACAAGCCGAACAGGGTCAAGACCCGTATCTAACACTTCCACAAGGTCAGCTTGCAATTCGGTGACCCAGTCTGCGCCGGCAAAACCAACGTCGCGTCGCCCGTGCGATAACATCTCAATCACGTTTTGGGGCTTGAAGACTTTTACTGTGGTATCCGGTAGTGAGATTTCCGGTCGATATTCCCGGCCGCGAAAGGAGATGGAAATACCGGCACCCTTCAGCAGCGATAAAACGCCCTCACTCATGCGCCCTTTAGGAAGGCCGAGCTTCAGGTCCGTGACAGTTTGGGTAGTTGTGTTCATGGTTCTGGTCGTTAGCGCCAGAACCTCGAAAACCGTGTTT
>SMVB01198076.1_pt1 | contig 14940 bp, 9 predicted proteins | sample 2456461 | NCBI WGS metagenome assembly SMVB01 (sample SAMN11095934, study PRJNA526329) | marine sediment metagenome | biome: Marine sediment; feature: Surficial sediment; material: Deep marine sediment; isolation source: Hadal surficial sediment | place: Pacific Ocean | collected 2014-05 | depth 0-1... | reverse complement strand
TCGGCGTGGGGGCCTGCCAGGCGTTCCAGGAATGGCGCTTGGGCGGTGAACTGCGGTTTGAACCACCGCTGCCGCGATTGTCTGAACGACCGCTCCCTCGGCTAGCGGAGCCGCTGCCCGAGGCAATCAGCTCGGCGGGGATGTCGCGGAGGAACCGGGAGGCTGGCCCAGCCTGCGTGTTTCCCATCAGCGACCGGCGGAAGGCGCGGGTCAGGTACAGACGCTTCTCGGCACGGGTCATGCCCACGTAGCAGAGCCGGCGTTCCTCCTCAAGCTGGTCCTCGGAATCCACCGACCGGCTGTGGGGCAGCAGGCCCTCCTCCATGCCCACCATGAACACCACCGGGAACTCCAGCCCCTTGGCTTGGTGCAGGGTGATCAGGGTGATTGAATCATCGTCGTCTTCGTAGTTGTCCACGTCGGCAACCAAGGCCAGGCGTTCCAGCAGGCTGGCCAGGCCGTCGGGCGGCGTCTCCGCGTTGAACTCCTGGGCGGTGTTGCGCAGTTCCTGTATATTCTCCCAGCGCTCCTGTGGCTTGTCGTCGCCTTCTTGGATGTAGGTCCGGAATCTGGTGTCCTCGATCACCCGGTCGACCAAGTCAACCACCGGCGCTTTTTGGCTGAACTCGATGAGCTTCTCCATCATCACAGCGAAGTCAGCGATGGACGTGGCGGCTTTTTTTGTTATGGCTACCGGGCAGTCTTCACCGGCCAGACGCGCGGCGGCGATGTCTTGCATGACAGCGAACAGGCCAAGGTTCTTGGTCTGCGACCAGGCAGCCAGTTGCTGCATGGACTTGGCGCCGATGCCCCGGGGCGGCACGTTGATCACCCGGCCCAGGTTCACATCGTCCATCGGGTTGTAGACCAGGTGGAGGTAGGCCATCAGGTCCTTGACCTCGCGCCGCTGGTAGAATCGCACGCCGCCCACCAACCGGTACTTGGTGCCCCGGTGCAGACAGGCCTCCTCCAACGCGCGCGACTGGGCGTTGACCCGGTACATGACGGCGCAGTCGCCGGGCCTGAATTTCTCCTCACGCACCAAGCGTCCAGCCTCGCCGATCACGAAGTCGGCTTCCTCGCTTTCGTCATAGGCCTCGCGCACCTCAATCAATTCGCCCTTGGAATTGTTGGTGAACAGGTCCTTCTGGATGCGCTGGCCATTGATGGAGATCAGATTCTTGGCGGCATCCAAGATGGTGGCCGTGGAGCGGTAGTTCTGGTCTAGGGCGATGGTCTTGGCTGCGGGGTAGTCCTTCTGAAAGCTGAGGATGTTCCGGATGTCGGCACTGCGCCAGGAGTAGATGGACTGGTCAGGGTCGCCCACCACGCAGATGTTCTGGTGAGCCTCGCCCAACAGCCGGGCGAGGCGGTACTGGGCCACGTTGGTGTCTTGGAACTCGTCCACCATGATGTACTGGTAGCGGTCCTGGTACTTCTTCTGGACTTCGGGGAACTCCTGAAGTAGCTGCACCGACTTCATCAAAAGGTCGTCGAAGTCCACGGCATTGTTGCGAGTCAGCAATTCCTCATAGTGGTGATAGACCCGGGCGCAGCACTCCTCGAAGTAGTTGTCGGCGTTCTTGGCGAAGGCCTGGGAGTCCCAGAGCGTGCTCTTGGCCTTGGAGATCAGGCTGAGCACGGCGCGGGGCGGATTTCGCTTGGGGTCCAACTCCGCCAGTTCCATGGACTGCTTGATGAGACCGGCTTGGTCGTCGGAGTCGTAGATCGAGTAGTTGGAGTTCAGGCCCAGCAGGTGACCGTCCCAACGCAGCAGCCTGGCGCAGAAGGCGTGGAAGGTGCCCACCGTCAATAAATCGCTGCGGGAGCCAACCAACCGGTCGAGCCGCTCGCGCATCTCCTTGGCGGCCTTGTTGGTGAAGGTCATGGCCAGGATGTTGTATGGGCTGATGCCATACTCGCGGACCAAGTAGGCGATGCGGTGGGTGATGACCCTCGTTTTGCCGCTGCCGGGCCCGGCTATTATCAGCAAGGGGCCATCGACAGTCTCGACGGCCTCCTTCTGCGCTGGGTTCAATCCTTCTAGTAATCCCGTGCCTGTAGTCATGGGCCGATTATAGCATGGCCCACGGCGGGTCTAGCCTCGAAATTGGTCCAACGGGGTGATTGCATGATTTTTACTTAAGAGCCGCGGTGACTTCTTCCAGGTCGGAGATGGTGCAGAGAAAGGGCAACGCCGTGGTCAGTGAGGCGTCGTGGGCCTCTTGGTTCATCGAGGCGCAGCAGTCGCCCACCACGATGGTCTCGTAGCCCATGTCGCAGGACTGTCTCGCGGTGCCCTCGACCACGAAGTTGGTGGCCACGCCGGCCAGTAGCAGCGTGCCGATGTGCTTGGTGCGGAGTATCTGCTCCAAGTCGGAGGCTGCGAATGCGGAGACGCCGCGTTTGGTCACGACAGACTCTCCTTCCTGTGGGGTCACTTTGTCATGGATCTGGGCGCCCCAGGTGCCCTCCACCAGCGCCGTGGCTCCGTGGAGGCCCTGCCAGAGCCCGCCGTTTGGCGGCCGCTCAGGGTAACCGGGACGGAACTTGACTGAGATGTAAATCACCGTTAGACCTGCGCCGCGGGCCGCCGCCAGCAGTTGGGCCGCCTTGTCCATAACGTTATTGTCGGCCACCATCTGGGCGAAGCCAAAGTCCTTGAACGCCCCATCGGGATGTACGATGTCGTTCTCGAAATCCATGGCCAACAGCGCCGTGTGCCGCTTATCAATCTCCAATGCCATGATGACCTCCTAATCGCGCGTGATTTGGTTGCGTCTTGTGGGGCTCCAGTCCAGATGTTTCGTGATGACCATATGCATCTCGCGCCATTATATCCCAAGCTTAGCGGCGATCGGCGGGTCTCGCTTGGTCAGCCCTAGGAGGGACTGATCCGGTTCCAAATAGCCGGACGCCAAAGGTGGTGATATAATTCTTTTCGCTTGGATCGCGGCAATTCCCGCGAGCCTAATCAAGCGTCATTATTCCGTCTTTAATCAATGGTGATTAATCCCTGAGCAGCCTTTTCACAGTGCCTTCATGCCCTTCGCGGCCAACAGTTTTTAGCCAACCCATCCGCCGCCTCCAGCAACAATCGCTGTCAGGCGGCTGGCAGATAGGACGAAATTACCGATGCAAAGAATGACTCCCCAGAACCTGCGGACCCCCGGGCCCACGCCCATCCCCGACGACATCGTCGAGGCAATGACCAACCCGATGATTAACCACCGGGGCCCCGAATTCCTCGCCTTGATCAACAAGGCCACCGAGCAACTGAAGCAGGTATTCATGACCAAGAACGACCTGCTGATCTTGACGGCCTCTGGCACCGGCGCTCTGGAGGCCTCAATCGTCAACACTCTGTCCCCCGGAGACCGGGTGCTCTCGGCCACCGCAGGGTCCTTTGGCGACCGGTTCACGGACATGGCGGAGGCCTACGGCGCCGACGTGAAGCGCTTGGATTTTGAATGGGGCGGCCCCCTTGACCCCGGCGCCATCCGCAAGGCCCTGCAGGACGAGCCGAACATCAAAGCGGTCCTGGTCACCCACAACGAAACATCCACGGGGGTGACCCACCCGGTGGAAGAGATCGCCAAAGTCGTGAAAGGCGAGTTCGACAAGCTGCTGCTGGTTGATGCCGTGTCCAGCCTGGGCTGCATCCCCATTCCGGTTGACGCCTGGGACTGCGATATGGTCGGCACCGCCTCCCAAAAAGGGTTCATGATTCCGCCGGGCCTCGCCTTCATCAGCATCAGCGAGCGCGCCTGGGAAGCCCAGCAGACCGCCAAGATGCCCCGGTTCTACTTTGACCTGACGATGGCCAAGCATTCGCTGGAGCAGGGCCAAACCCCCTTCACCCCCAACTTGGCGGCGATGTACGGTCTCAGCCGAGCCTTGGACATCTTGTTGGAAGAAGGTATGGAGAACGTGTTCGGACGCCACGCCGCCATCGGCCAGTTCACCCGCGACAGCGTGCGCGAGTTGGGGTTGGAATTGCTGGTGGCCGACGAGGCGTACGCCTCGAACACAGTGACCGCCATCAAGATACCCGAGGGCGTTGACAACAAAGCGCTGATGGCCAAGATGCGCACCGAGCACAACGTCGTGTTGGCGGGTGGACAGGGCAAGATGGTCAACGATATCTTCCGGATCGGCCACTTGGGCGCCGTCGCGAAAGCTGACATCTCCGAGGTGATGGAAGCGTTGACCAAAGTGCTGCCTGAGGTTGGTTTTAAGCCTGGGTTTTAAGCCTGGGTTTTAAGCCGTGGATATCACCTGGTCCCACCATAGGAATAACCCAGTCCCAATGGGATAATTGATTCAACGAGTTGTAATCGCCGGTGTAGCGTGACCGTTACCCCGGCGTTATGTTTCAGGGCCGGTTTTCGGAGGTGTTGGAATGGCTATCTCCCAACTCGAACAGGCGATGGCCACGCTGCGGCTGGGCCTGGCCGAGACGTGCAACAAAGAAGACCAACTGGACGCCCAGATCAGCCAGTTTCAAACTCAACTGCGCCGCGTCCCCCGCCAGGTCGTCTACGGCCAAACGTCACTGGACTCGTCCCTGGCCGCCATGGGGGAGATCGAGGAACGGCTCGAAGACGCCGTGGCCAACCGGCGAAGATTGTTGGAGATCAAAAAGACGGCCACTCAGGAACTCGAAGCCCTGCAGTTGCTGAAACGGGTGGACGAGGCCCGGTCTCAACTGGCCACCCTCAAAACGATCGCCACGCCTGACGACGGGGACGCCCAGCTGGAGATCCGCCGGTTGGAAGAGTTCATCGCCGCCAGCAGCCGTCAGGCCGAGCAGGCCATCACCGAGCGCTACCGGGAGCGGACCAACGGCGGCCAGCCGCTCTAAGAGCCCAAGGTTCCCTAGAGCTCTCCCTCAAGACGGTTAATCACCAGGCCAGTGGGCAGCTTGGGGAAGAAGAAGGTGGATTTGCGGGGCAACCGCTGTCCGCCGCCCACGATGCTCTCGAAGGCATCCAGCGGGAATGGCTTGAGCAAAAACGACATCTGCAATTCGCCGTTCTTGGCCCGGTCGACCGCCTCAGCATGGTCATGTATGAAGCCAAGGTGGTCCAGCGTAGCGTCGCCAAGCTCCGGCCGCAGCACCTGCTCCTCCAGCACCCAGGCCTCGGAGGCGGCGAGGGCCCCCCAGTCCGGACCCACGGCCGAGTCCTTCAGCGTCAACATCCTTGCGCCGTCCGAGTCCACCGACGCCAGCAACCTACGGTCAACTCCCAGCCGGGTTACTTGGTCCACTAGTTCGTCGGGACCGCCGGAGAGCGGCTCCGAGTCGAACAGCTCGTCCAGCCTAGCTTTGATGTTGTTCAGCTTATCTTCGGGAACGCCGTTCAACGTGCGGTGATAGCCAAGCACCACCAGTCCAGGGTCGTCGAACGCAATCAGGGTCATCATCACGAAGTTGTGAGCCAGATTGTCGGCCTTGGCCTTAGCGTCTTCGGCGTGGCGGTCCAATTGGTACCGCCTGGCCGCTTCATAGCGGTGATGACCATCGGCCAGATAGATGGGCCTGCTCGCGAAAAATTCACTGATCTGATCCTGCAAGTCCGGATCCGAGATGCGCCATAGGGAGGTGGAAGTGCCCGAATCGTCCGTGGCGTCAATCTCCGGCGTGCCGTTCATGACTTCTTGGAACACCCGGTCCAGCACTCCTTCCGCGTCGCGGTAGATCGACATGATGGGGCTGATGTTGGCGGACAATGACTCCATCAACAGGACTCGGTCGCGAATCGCCGGCGCTTCAGTGTACTCGTGTGGCAGCACTTGGCGGGTCTCATAATCTTCCAAGCGCACCGAGGCGATGAGTCCCAAGCGCACCATGTTTTTGCCCCCCAAGGGGAAGCCGTGGCGCATCAGGTAATAGGATGGTCCGGGGTCTTGACGCAACACCCCTTCCTGCCGCCATCGATCGAATAGCGCCGAGGCCGCATCGTACTGCTCTTTCACGGAAGTGTTCCAGTCCAAGCTCTCGCCAGCCTCCAAGTGAATCACGTTGTACTGGTTCTGGCGTTTGAGGGTCTCTTGGGTCTCCGCAGTGATCATGTCGTAGGGCGGGCACAGCACCGAGGCCATGTCACCCACTTTTTCCGGATTGTACCGCCATCCTCTGAAGGGGCTAACCGATGCCATTTTCCCCACCTTTTTGCAAGGGATACAACTGTTTATCGAGCGTGGATACCAGGCCCGATTATAGGTGAACCACCAAGACCAGTCCACCGGCCCATGGGAACCCGCCGAGGGCGGTGGCTTGTGATATACTCGGTGCTTGCTCAGGCACGGTTACTACCCAAATATCACTCCCAAAAATTAAACCACGAGGAAGGTAGCTCATGGCCGGCCCAATCACCCATGTAGATGGCGGAACCATAACCACCGCCAAAGGCTTCCGCGCCGGGGGCACCTACGTGGGCATCAAGACCTACTCCGAAGACAAGATGGACATGGGTATGCTCTTGTCCGACAACCCATGCACGGCCGCGGGTGTGTTCACCAAGAGCAGTTTGGTGTCTCCTTCGGTGACTGTGAACCGGGAGACCCTGGCGGCGGGAGGGCAGGTACGGGGACTGGTGGTAAATTCCGGCATCGCCAACGCGGGCGTGGGTGATCAGGGCTACATCGACGCCAAGGAGATGGCCGCCGTGGCCGCCGCCGGATTGGGCGTCAACCCCGACGAAATCTTTGTATTTAACACCGGTGTCATCGGCGTGGAGTTGCCCATGTCGCTCATAAAGAAGGGCGTTGACCAGATCCGCCTTTCAGAGGAAGGCGGCAACGAACTGGCCCGGGCCATGATGACCACCGACACCCGGACCAAGGAAGCGGCCGTTGCGCTCAACCTGGGCGGCGCCGAAATCCATATCTGCGGCGTGGCCAAGGGCTCGGGGATGATTCACCCCAACATGGCGACCATGCTCTGCTTCGTGTCCACCGACGCTGCGGTAACCCAGGGTTACTTGCGGTCCATCCTGCCTGAGATTGCCGACGCCACGCTGAACATGCTGGATATTGACGGCGACACCAGCACAAATGACAGCCTCGTGGTCCTGGCCAACGGGGCCGCCGGCGGCAGTCCCGTCTCCGCGGGGAGCGCCGATGCTGACACCTTCAAAGATGCTCTGACCGGTGTCTTGGTCCAGTTGACCCGTCAGTTGGCCCAAGACGGAGAGGGCGCGACCCGCTTGTTGGTTGCGGAGGTCCGGGGCGCCCGCAACCTGGCGGATGCCCGGGTGGCGGCAAAGACAATCACCTCTTCGCTGCTGGTCAAATCGGCCGTGTATGGAGCAGACCCCAACTGGGGCCGTTTGATTATGGCGCTGGGCCGGAGCGGGGCCGAGGTGGTGGAGTCGAAGATCGATCTCTACATCAACGGCGTTTGCGTCATGGAAGCAGGCCGGCCTGTGCCATTCCACCGGGATGCCGTGGTCGCGCTGATGCGTGGCGATGAGGTCACATTCGGGGTTAACTTGAACCTTTCGGACGGTCAGGCCACCGCATGGGGCTGCGACCTTACCGAAGAATACGTGGTTATCAATAGTGCATACACCACTTAGCCTTGCATTTTTCTCAAGTACCGGTGTGCCGCGTACCAGTCTGCGTACACGTCCGCTTCGTCTGAACTCAGAGTAAATACTCGGGCGTGGGACCGGTGTCCCCGATATCAGGGCCAACGGCAGTCCATAGGCAATTCCAGCAGCTTGTTTCGTCCCTCTCCGGCAGCCGGTTCCACACCCACCGCCCCATATATCGAATCGAAAATCTTTATTTGTTGGAGGAAGGAGTGCCGGGCCATTCGCTGCCAGGGCATCCACCGGGACATCTAATAGTGGTAAAAATCGGTGGCAGCACCCTGGGAAGTCACGACACCAGCCTTAGGGACTTGGTTAAGCTGCAAGAGGAAGGGCAGGAAGTGGTAGTGGTCCACGGCGGCGGAAACGTGATCTCCCAATGGATGCAGCGTCAAGGCTTGGCGCCCCGGTTCGTGGGCGGCCTGCGCGTTACCGACGCGGCCAGCCTCGAGATTGTGGTTGCGGTCCTCACCGGATTAATCAACAAGGAACTGGTCTCGTTGATGCACAAGTTTGGCGGCCGGTCGGTGGGCCTGAGCGGCATCGACGGCTCCATGATCGAGGCCAAGATTGGAAATCCGGAATTGGGATTCGTTGGCGAGGTGACCAACGTGAACAGCGAGCCGATCCGGGCGCTTCTGGACAGCGGGTATATACCGGTGATTGCCCCCTTGGGCGTGCACGTGCGCGACGGCTCCAAGAACGCCGGCAGCCCGCTGAACATCAATGGCGACACGGTCGCGGGAGAACTGGCCTACGCCATGGAGGCCGAACAACTTATCTTCCTAACCGACGTCACGGGCGTGATGGACGGAGGCGGCCGCGTTATCAGGCGGTTGGACCGGCGGCGGGCCAACATTCTCTTCAACTCCGGCGTGATCCAAGGAGGCATGATTCCAAAACTGTCCGCCTGTCTGCGCGCGCTGGAACGAGCTCCCGTAGCCAACATCATCGATGGGCGGCAGCCCAATGCGCTGTTGGATTGTGTCCGGGGCAATTCGTCGGGCACCACAATAACCAGCGGCCGGGGCGCCGGCGGCCCCGGAAGTCGGCGCCGACCCTGATTACCGGCCCCAACCGGCGCAATCAGCGGTTGCATAATCTATGAGCTACGAACTGACAAACGACGCAGAGCAACCGGAAGGCCCGGGTCTACCGGGAATCTCCGCCATCAACATGCGGCGGTTCCGCAACGGCAGCGGCATCGCAGTGGGCCTTCTATTTGCCTTCCTGATTCTTTGGTGGCTGCGGACGGTCTACACGGATTGGCTGTGGTTTGGCGAGCTGGGCCACCGGGATGTCTTCACCAAGATCCTGTTCACGAAGCTCTGGCTCTTCATCGGCGGGACGGCGGTGGCGGCGGCCGCCCTGCTGGCCAATTTTTACCTAACGTTCCGGTTCTCCCAGGGGCCCTCCACCCTTGCCGTCACCGACGATTCGATGCGGCTGCTGCGGGGACTGATCGTGATGGCGGTGGTGATCACGGTCTTGGCCGCAGCGCCCATCTTCGGCTCAGCGGCCGAGGGCCGGTGGGAAACCTTCCTGCTGTTTCTCAACAAGGTCTCGTTCGGGATCACCGACGCTGAATTCGGGCGCGACCTTTCATTCTTCGTGGTCACGCTGCGGATGCTCCAATTCATCCAGGGTTGGGTCATGGGCATCCTGATCACCTGCGTGGTGATGTCGCTATTACTTTACGCCGCCATCTACGGGTCGAGGGGACTAAACTTCCTCTTGGCTCCGCGCATGCTGAAACACATGTCCGTCTTGGGCGGTTTTCTGATGTTGAGCATCGCCACCGGCCACGCGTTGAGCATCTATGAGTTAGTGCTGTCGCCGGGGGGTCTGGTGGCTGGGGCCGGTTACACTGACATTCACGCCCGTATCCCCGTTCTGTGGCTGATGACCGGCATCGCATGCCTCGGCGCCGCTGCGTTCTTCATCAGCTACCGTTTCGGCGGCCTGCGGCTGGTGGTTGGCGCATTCAGCCTCTGGGTCATCATGTTGCTGTTGGCCAACCTCTCCTTTCCCGCATTGTTCCAACGCTTCCAGGTAGACCCCAACGAGTTCGAACGGGAGGGGGTGTACATCGCACGTAATATCGAGGCCACCCGGGCCGCCTACCAACTGGACAGAGTGGAGCAAATAGAGCTGCCAACGGTGACCAACTTGGACGCGAGCGTGGTGGCCAACAACCTGCCGGTCATCCAGAACATACGGCTGTGGGACGTGGAGCCGCTGCGAGACGCCTACAACCAGCTCCAGTTCATGGAGCTGTATTACAACTTCTTGAATATGGACTCGGACCGCTACGTGATAGACGGACAGCTGCGCCAGGTGCTCCTTTCCGCCCGGGAGTTGGACCCGGACAACCTGCCCGCCGACGCAAATAACTGGGTGAACCGCCGGCTCCAATATACCCACGGCTACGGCATCGTGATGAGTCCAGCCATCGGCTTCACTCCGAAAGAGGGTCGTCCTGAGTTCTTCATCCAGGATATTCCCATCCGCGGCGAATTCACCATCACACGGCCGGAGTTGTACTACGGCGAATCCCCGGCCACCTTTGCCATCGTGAATAGCTCCGCGCCCGAGATTGACCCATCCGGCAGCGACCTGCACTACGATGGCAAAGGCGGTGTCTTGTTGGGGTCAACGTTCCGGCGGCTGGCCTACGCCTGGCAATTTGCCGATATCAACATATTGCTCAGCGACCAGATCTTGTCCGGTACCCGCATCCAGTACCGGAGGCAGATAAGCCAACGGGTGCAGGCGCTGGCACCTTTCTTGACCATGGACGCCGACCCCTATCCGGTGGTGGACGCAGCGGGCAAGATTTGGTGGCTGCAAGATGCCTTCACCACGACCGACCGCTATCCCTACTCGACGCTCTCGGCCAATGGGTTCAACTACATCCGGAACAGCGTCAAAGCGGTGGTGGACGCCTATACCGGGGAGGTGTCCATCTACATCATGGACCCCGACGACCCGCTGCTCCAGATGTACCGGCGCGCCTTCCCCGGCCTCTTCCTGGAATTCGCCCAGATGCCCGCTGACCTACAGGCCCACATCCGATATCCCAACGGTATTTTCTCGGCCCAGGCCGACATGTACCTGCGCTATCACATCACCGACCCCCAGGTGTTCTTCAACCAGGCAGACCAGTGGGCAATACCCCAAGACAGCCGCTTTGGCAGACGGGGGGTGGAGGTCCATCCCTCATACCTGATTTTGCAGATGCCCGGCGGCGAGCAAGAAGAGTTTGTGTTAATGTTGCCCTTCAGCCCCGCCGGGGAGAAGAAAAACCTGGTTGGTTGGCTAACAGCCCGGAACGACGGAGAGCATTACGGTAAGCTCAACGCCTTCATCGTGCCCAGCGACCCGCAGGTCCACGGGCCCAGCCAGGTGGAGGCACGGATCGAGAACGACCCTCTGATATCCCAGCAGTTCACCTTGTGGGGAGGGGAGGGGGCCGGGTCAAGGATCGTCCGGGGCCAACTGCTGGTCATACCGGTGGGCGATGCGATAATCTATGTGGAGCCTTTGTACCTGCAGTCGGAAGGGTTGGCATTTCCGGAGCTGAAAAAGGTGATCCTGGCCGACGGCAGCAACGTGGTGATGGCGGACAGCGTCGGCGAAGGTTTGACCATGCTTTTGGAGGGTAGTGCGCCTCCCGGTGCGACGGGGGCAAGTGGGGACAGCCAAGAAACTCCGAGTTTGGGGGACCTGCAGGTTATCGAAGAGGCGGTCTCCCGGCTGGACGAAGCACTGAGGGAGCTTCAAGGGGCTGTGGAACGCCTACGAGAATCGTTGGGAGAATCATCGGAAGGAGACCCGCAATGACCAAGAGCAGCGAGTGGATCGAGATAGAGAAAAAATACTACGCCCAGACCGTGCGCCGCCAACCGGTGGTTCTCGTCAGGGGCGAAGGCACCCGCGCCTGGGACGCCGACGGCAAGGAGTATCTGGACTTCGTGGCTGGCTGGGCGGTGAACCAGTTGGGCCATTGTCACCCTGTAGTCACCAAGGCCATTGCCGATCAAGCCGCAACCCTGATGCAGGTGTCAAACCAGTTCTACAGCGTTCCCCAGTTGCAATTGGCTGAGACTCTGATTGAGAACAGTGCCCTGGACCTGGTTTTCTTTGGCAACAGCGGGGCCGAGGCCAACGAAGGGGCCATGAAACTGGCCCGGCGCTACGGCAAGCTCAACCGCGACGGCGCCTTTGAAATCATCACAGCCCTGAATTCCTTCCACGGCCGCACCATGGGGACATTGGCCGCCACCGGTCAGCCCGCCTATCAAGCGAATTTCACCCCCCTGCTGCCTGGATTCGTCCATGTCGACTACAACGACGTCGAAGCCATCATGAACGCCACCACCGACCAGACGGCGGCCGTGATGATTGAGCCGGTGCAGGGAGAGGCCGGCGTGGTGATCCCGGCTCCCGACTACCTGAAACGCGTCAGGGACTGGTGCGACCAGCAAGGGATCCTGTTGATTCTGGACGAAGTGCAGACCGGCATGGGACGGTTGGGCAGCCTTTTCGGATACCAGGAGTACGGCATCGAGCCCGACGTTATGACCCTGGCCAAGGGACTGGGCTACGGCGTGCCCATCGGCGCTTTCCTTTCCAAGGAGCATTGCATGGCCTTGGTGCCGGGCGACCACGGCTCGACCTTCGGCGGCAACATGCTCACCACCGCCGCGGCCTACGCGGGCACCAAGTTCCTCATCGATAACGACATCCCCGCCAAGACCAAGGAGATGGAACCCTACCTGCTGGGACGGTTGAACGACCTGAAGGGCCGTTTCTCGTTCATCTCGGAGATTCGCGGCAAGGGCCTACTGGCCGCCATGGATTTCGAGAGCGAGATCTCGGGCCAGGTGCTGACCGCAGCCAACGAGGCCGGCGTCCTGTTGAACGCTCCCCGGCCCACCACCATCCGCTTCATGCCGCCCCTGACCGTCACCAAGGAAGAAATCGACCAGGCGATGGAGCGATTGGGCAACGCCCTCGCGACTATTTAGCGCCAAGCGGCGAATTTCAACGGACAGAACACATTACAAAATGGCAAAACCAAAGATAATGCTGGCCTACAGCGGGGGGCTGGACACCACCGTGGCGGTGCCCTGGCTGCAGGAGAAATACGACGCGGACATAGTCACCCTGACCATCGACCTGGGCATGGTGGACCTGGAGTCCATCCGCCAGCGTGCGTTAAGCATCGGCGCCGTGGAAGCCCTGACCGTCGACGGTCAGGACACCTTGGTCAACGAGTTCCTGTTCCCGTCCCTGCAGGCGGGCACGATCTACGAGGGACAGTACCCCTTGGCCACGGCCTTGGGACGCCCGCTGATCGCCCGTTACCTGGTGGAGGCAGCGCGGGAACACGACGCCTACGCCATCGCCCACGGTTGCACCGGCAAGGGCAACGACCAAGTCAGGCTGGAGGTCGGCATCGCCGCCTTGGGGCCGGACATCGATGTCATCGCCCCCATTCGCGACTGGGGCATGAGCCGGGAAGACGAGATTGAATACGGCCAGGCTCGCAATCTGCCCATCAACGCCAGCCAGAGCCGGTTCTCCACCGACGAGAACCTGTGGGGCCGCAGCGTTGAGGCCGGTGAACTGGAAGACCCTTGGATGGAGCCCCCAGAGGACGCCTATGCCTGGACCAGTCCGGTGACCGAGACCCCAGACGATCCGGCCTACATCGAGATTAACTTCGAGTGCGGCGTGCCCAAGGCGATCGACGGAGAGAGCATGGCTGGGACCGCGCTAATCAGCCACCTGAACACCTTGGCCGGCCGACACGGCATCGGACGCATCGACCATGTCGAAAACCGGCTGGTGGGCATTAAGTCGCGGGAGATCTACGAATGCCCGGCGGCCACGGTGCTGCACACGGCGCACGCTTCTTTGGAAGCGATGACCCTGACCAAGGACCAGTCGCGCACCAAGGCCCGCATCGCCCAAGAGTACGCTGACGTGATCTATAACGGTCTTTGGTTCACCGCCCACCGGGCCGACCTGAACGCCTACGTGCAGAGCACCCAGCGGTTCGTAACCGGTGATATTAAAGTGAGGCTACACAAGGGGACCTGCACCGTGGTGGGGCGTCAGGCGCCCAAGGCCTTGTACAACTACAGCCTGGCTACCTACGACCGGGCGGACGAGTTCGACCACAGTTCGGCCGAGGGTTTCATCAAGATCTACGGACTCTCCGTCCGCACCGAGAACCAGGTCCAGTCGGAGTGAGTCCACGAAGCATGGTTTTGAAATCAGCGGGTTCCCCCATGCGTTCGTCCTGAGCCCCGTCGAAGGACGCGCACTAGCCGTGCTCCTGGTGGAAAACGGTCCTAGCTTAAGCAATGGTTCGATAGGCTCACCACGATCGGACTTTAGAGTAACTTACTTTGGAGAGAACTAGGCCCGGAGGACCGATGCAAATAGCTGCCCGCATGAACGACTTGGGCACCGAGTCGGCGTTTGAGGTGCTGGCCAAGGCCCGGGCATTGGAGGCCCAAGGAAGGGAGATAATCCACCTGGAGATTGGCGAGCCCGACTTCGACACTCCCAGGCACATCGTCGAAGCCGGCAGGCAGGCCCTCAGCGACGGTTTCACCCATTACGGCCCCACGGCGGGCCTGCCTGAGTTGCGAGAGGCCATCGCCCGGAACAGCCGCGAGGTGCGAGGGACCAACACCGGCGCGGCCAACGTGGTAGTTACGCCCGGCGCCAAACCAATCATGTTCTACGTGCTGTTGGCCTTGGCCGAACCCGGTGTTGAAGTCATCTACCCCAACCCCGGGTTTCCCATCTACGAGTCGATGATCAAGTTCTCAGGGGCCACGCCAGTGCCCATGCGACTCCTGGAGGAGAAGAACTACCACCCCGACCTGGATACGCTGCCAGGCCTGATCACCGGAAAGACCCGTCTGTTGATCCTCAACTCGCCCGAAAATCCCTGCGGGTCCGCACTCAACAAACAGGAACTAGAGACTATCGCCGACGCGGTGTTGCAACACCCCGGCCTGTTGGTGCTGGCCGATGAGATCTACAAAGACATCCTCTACAACGGAGAGCATTTCAGCATTTCGTCCATCCCCGGCATGCAGGAGCGCACTATCATTCTTGATGGGTTCTCCAAGAGTTACGCCATGACCGGCTGGCGGCTGGGCTACGGAATCATGCCCGAAGAGTTGGTTCCCCATGTAGTGAAGCTGGCGGTGAACAGCGTGTCCTGCGCCGCTTCGTTCACCCAGAAAGCGGCCGTTGCAGCCTTGGAGGGGCCCAAAGACGAGGTCGAAGCAATGGTCGCTGAATTCGGGGTCCGCCG
>SMVB01116733.1_pt1 | contig 14947 bp, 12 predicted proteins | sample 2456461 | NCBI WGS metagenome assembly SMVB01 (sample SAMN11095934, study PRJNA526329) | marine sediment metagenome | biome: Marine sediment; feature: Surficial sediment; material: Deep marine sediment; isolation source: Hadal surficial sediment | place: Pacific Ocean | collected 2014-05 | depth... | reverse complement strand
GTCTGCTTCTGGTCAGGCATGGGCGGCCGCCCATGCCTGACCAGAAGCAGACATAGCAGGAAGACAGGAAGCGCAGGAAGGGAACGGAACGGAGAGGAGAGGAGCAGTCCGCCCCGGATTTTCGTTCGTGAAGCTCCTCACCGCTCGGTTTCTCCTATCGCCGGATGGGGAGGTCCTGGAGGGCGGGGGAGTGCTCGTCGTGGGCGGGCGGATCGCGGCGGTGCCGCGGACATCGGGAGCGGCGCGACGCGCGGCCCGTGTGCACGGAGCCACTGTCGAGGACCTGGGTCAGGGGATCTTGACCCCGGGGCTCGTGAACGCACACGCGCATCTCGAGCTCTCGGGCTTCCACCGGCGCGTTCCAGCTACGCGCACGATCCGCCCGTGGATCGAGAGCTTGATCGCGATGCGACGGGCGGTGGGCGATCACACCCTCGGTGCGGGCGTCCGGCGTGGGGCCGATCGCCTGCTGCGGACGGGGACCACCGCGGTGGGGGACATCGATTCGACCGGCGCGGCGGGGCGCGTTCTCGCCGGACATCGGCTGCGGGTCCGCCTCTACCGCGAAGTGCTGGACGGCGGCGATCCTGTGCGCGCCGAGGCGGCGTGTGCCGCAGTACGCCGTGCCCTACCCCGGCGGGCGGGACTGTGCGAGGGCCTCTCACCGCACTCGCCGTACTCGGTGAGTCCGGCGTTGTTCGCCCTCATCGGCAAGGTCGCGCGCCGCCGGTGCCTGCCGGTCACGATCCATTGGTCTGAGACGCCCGCCGAGCTCGAATGGATGCGCGCGGGGCAGGGCGAGTTGGCGGGACTCGTCCGGAACTCGCCACATCGCACCGGGCTCGATCTCATCGAGGAAGCGGGGCTGCTCGGACCGCGGACTGCCCTGGTTCACGGTAACCATCCGGAACGTGGTGAAGCCCTGCGGATACAACGCGCCGACGCCACCCTCGTGCACTGCCCGGGCAGCCACTTGTTCTTCGGACGCGACCCATTCCCGATCCGTCACTACCGGGAACGTGGCGTGCGAATCGCCCTCGGGACGGACTCGAGTGCCAGCAATGACGACCTCGACATGCGCAGGGAGATGGCTCTCCTGCGTCGCTCGGCACCCGGGCTCGACCCGCGCGAGGTCTTCGCGATGGCGACGGACCACGGAGCGCGTGCGCTCGGCCTCGAGGGTGAGGTGGGTCGCCTGGAGCGCGGAGCGCGCGCCGACCTGTGCCATTTTCGGCTCTCCTCCGAGGATACGAAGGCGTGTCTGGATGAGCTGACAACGGCGATCCCGGAGGTGGGCGGGGTCTGGATCGCGGGCCGGCGCGTCGCGCAGCATGCCTGAAGGGTTCCTCTGAAAACGTCCTTCGTGCTTCCGCGTATACGTCCAGAGGCCTCCCCACACAGCCCCAGGCGCGAGCGCAATTGAATTCGAACCGCCCGTGAACGATCCTAGGGGACCCGCCATGGAACGTGCCACGCTCTCGAGACCGATCATTCCCGGCCGAGTACCCGTCGTCGCTCACGACGACGCGGGACCGGCGGCAAGGTAGACTCCCAGGGATGAAGGTCGCCGTCATCTCGGACCTGCACTCGAACCGCGAGGCGCTCGAGGCTGTCTTCGCCCACATCCGCGGGCTCGGGATTCAAGACATCTTCTGTCTGGGTGACGTCGTGGGCTACGGGCCCGAGCCGGAGTTCTGCGTCGACCTCGTGCGCGGGCACGCCCAGTTCTGCTTGATGGGCAACCACGACGAAGCGTTGTTTCACGGTGCGGCCGACTTCAACCCGCACGCACGACAGGCGATCGAGTTCACGCGCGATCGCATGCGTCCGCGCTGGATCAGCTCGAGCGAGCGCAAGGGGCGCTGGAAGTGGCTCAAGGAGCTGCCGCTGACACATGTGGTGGGCCGGTTCACCTTCGTGCACGGTTCGCCGCGGGACCCCATCCGGGAGTACGTGCTCTCGACCGACGGGTTCCTCAACCCGAACAAGCTGCGCGCGATCTTCGACTCGTTCGAAGGCATAGCGGTAGGCGGCCACACGCATCACCCCGGGATCCACACGGAGGACATGAGGTTCCAGGGGTTGGACGGTCGAGATCGCGTCTCAGTCCCACTGCCGAAGGGGCACAAGTTCTTCATCAACGTCGGGTCGACTGGCCAGCCGCGGGACTCGGACACGCGCGCCTGCTATGCCGTGATGGAAGACGAGCAGGTGACCTGGCACCGGGTGCCCTACGACTTCCGCAAGACCATGGAGAAGATCCGGGCGACGGGAGTCCTCAGCGAGATCCTCGCGCGTCGGCTGGAGCTCGGGAAGTAGAGCGCCTGAAGGTGTCCCGAATCAGGTGGCGCAGGATCTCGGGGTTCTTCCGCAACCGGCGTTGGCTGTAGGAGCGCCAGTGCGGACCGTAGGGCACGTACACCCGCACGACGTGTCCCGCGGCCTTCCAACGGTGCCAGAGCGGCTCTTGCACGCCGAGCAGCACTTCGAAGTAGAACCGCTCGCCCGGCGTCTCCCCGGCCCCGATCGCCAGCAGGAGTCGGGCGGCGAGGTGCTCGTCGTGACTCGCGATCGCGAGGACATGTCCATTTGCCAGGAGCTGAAGGCTGCACTCGAAGAACGCGTCGCGGATCTCCTGGACGCCCTTGTGCGCGATCGACTCGGGCTCGAGGTAGATACCCTTGACCATGCGGACGTCGATCGTGCCGTCCGGGAGCGCGGCGATGTCCGCCGGCGTCCGGAACAGGCGCGACTGGAGCACGAGCCCCACGTTGTCGTGCGACTCGTGCAGCTTCGCGAACAGCCTCAGGGTCGCGTCCGTGGTCGTGTGATCCTCCATCTCCACCCGCACGGCCTGACCCAGCGGCGATGCGTGAGCGAGTAGGTCTCCGTACAGCTCCAACGCGAGGTCCTCCGAGATCCTGAGACCGAAGTGCGTGGGTTTCACGGACACGTAAGCGTCGAGTCCGTGCTCGGCGATCGCGGTGGCCGCTCCCCGGTACTCCGACAACGCCGTACGCGCTGCGGCCTCGTCGGCGACGTCCTCCCCGAGGATGTCGAGGACACCGGCGAAGCCAGCGGCCGAGAGCCGGCGCAAGCGCTCGATCGCCTCCTCCAGGGTCTCGCCGGCGATGTACCGCGCGGAGAGTCGCCTCATGATCGGGCGGGGGATGAGCGGCAGCGCGGCGAGGACGAGCTTCTCGAGGACCATGGGTGGCCGTCGGGGTGATCTCCGGGCGGTCTCCGGGCGATGACGGCGCGAGAGTATACGCCGTCGCCGGAGCCAGGATCACGCTACAAAGGGAGTGGAGTGACCCTGGCTCCGTACTACCATGCGCCGATGCCGAACGCTGCGAGGGTTGTCCTGATCACCGCGCCGGACGAGGAATGCGCGCGCAAGATTGCGCGATCGCTGGTCGAGGAGCGCCTGCTCGCCTGCGCCAACATCGTGCCTGGCATCACCAGCATCTACCGTTGGGAGGGCGCAGTCGAGGAGACGTCCGAGGCGCTCCTCATCGGGAAGACGACGGACGCTCGCCTCGCCCAGCTCGAGACGCGACTGTCGGAGCTGCACCCGTACGACGTTCCCGAGTGCGTGGCGCTTGCGCCCGTGCGCGTGGCAGCGCGCTACCTGGCCTGGCTCATGGAATCGACCGACTCGTGACGGAGAGCGCCGACAACGGTGAGCGGGGCGCGCCTGCGGCGCGACGCGCGGGTCTCGTCCTCGGGGCGCTAGGGTTCCTCGTCCTGCTCCTCTGGCCCGGGCTCTCGCTCACGTACGAGCAACGCGCCGTGGCGGCGACGACCGTGCTCACCGCGCTCCTCTGGATCACCGTCGCGGTCCCGGTGGCGGCGGCCTCGCTCCTGCCCGTCGTGCTCTTCCCCGTGCTCGGCGTGATGACCGCCAAGGAGGCCGCTCCGCTCTACATGAGCGACCTCGTGCTCCTCTTCATCGGCGCGTTCATCATCGCCCTCGGGCTCGAGCGCTGGGGTGTCCACCGGAGGATCGCGCTCTGGATCATCGCTCGCGTGGGCACGGGCGAGCGCCGGCTCGTGCTCGGTTTCATGGTCGCCGCGGCATTCCTCTCGATGTGGATCAACAACACGGCGACGACCCTGCTCATGCTGCCGATCGGCTTGGCGGTGATCGCGAGCGTGGGGGGCGATGAGGCCGGCGAGAGCAAGGGCCCGAGCCCGTTCGCCATGGCGCTCCTCCTGGGCATCGCGTACTCAGCCTCCGTCGGCGGGATGGCGACGCCGGTCGGCACCGTTCCGAACCAGGTCTTTCTCGGGCAATTCGAGGGTGCGTTCGCGCGCGGACCGAAGATTTCGTTCGGCGAGTGGTTCTTCGCCTGGACGCCGCTCGTCGTGATCTTCGTCCCGATCGCCTGGCTCCTGCTCACGCGCGTGATCCACCGGGTCCCCCGCGACACCGGCATGGGCGCGGAGGCGATCCACGGGGAGCGCGCGCGGCTCGGTCCCATGTCGCGCCCGCAAATCCTCATGTCGGTCATCTTCGTCGCCACCGCGGTGCTCTGGGTAACGCGGGCGGACCTCGTGCTCGGGAACTTCCGCATCCCCGGCTGGTCGCGGCTCCTCATGGGCGACGCGGCGCACGACCCCGCGTGGTACGCGCTGCACAAGAACGACGTCTCCGATTCGACCGTCGCCACCTTCATGGCCGTCCTGTGTTTCTTCATCCCCTCGGGCCGGAAGCGCGGCGAGTACCTCATGAACTGGAAGACCGCGTCGAAGCTGCCCTGGGAGGTGCTGCTCCTGCTCGGCGCGGGGTTCTGCATCGCGCGCGGGTTCAACGAGTCCGGTCTCGACACGGTGCTCGGAGGTCTCCTCTCCCCCCTCTTCGAGGGGCGCTCCACCTGGGTCATCGTCGCCGGTGTCGTGCTGTTCATGAGCCTGCTCACCGAGGTGACGTCGAACACCGCGACGACGAACGTGCTGCTCCCGGTGATCGCGTCGGCGGCCATCACCAGCGGCGTCAATCCGCTCCTCGTCATGATGCCCGCCACGATCGCGGCCTCCGCCGCCTTCATGCTGCCCGTCGCGACCCCGCCGAACGCCGTCGTGTTCGCCAGTCGCCTCGTGCCCGTGCCGGCGATGGTTCGGGCCGGCATCTGGCTCAACTTGGTGATGGTCGCCCTCATCACTATCGTGTTCCAGCTCTGGGTGCGCCCGCTCTGGGGCATTGGCGTGGCGCTGCCGGAGTGGGCCCAGCCTTGAGCGCGCGAGCGATGCACGAGTGCGGGAACGCGGGCGCAGCCGTAGACTCTCGGCGCCCCCTCATGGCCAACGCTATTCGCAATCGCGCTTGCACGTGGCTGCTCGCGGTCGTGCTCGTCGCCTGCAGCGAGCCCGAGCGGCCGGGCATCCCGGCGCGCACGCTCATGCTGGTGACGGTGGCGGGCTTGCGCGCCGATCACACCTCGGCCTACCTCTACGCGCGTCCGACGACGTACGTGCACTTCGACGGCGGGCAGAAACAGCTCGGGCGGGCGCTCGCCATCGACGACCTCGCGGCCGAAGGCGTCCTGTTCGCGAATGCGTTCGCCCCCTCTTCGCGTGCCCGCCCATCGCTCGCGTCCCTGCACACCGGGCGTTCCCCGCTCGCGACCGGCGTCCTCGACGGCGGAGCGCCGATCGCGGACACCGAGACGACGCTCGCGGAGGCGCTCGCGGGCGCGGGCTTCCTGACGGTTGCGTTCGTCGCCGAAGAGGACCGGCCCCTCGCCGCCGGCTGGGACCAGGGCTTCGATGTCTTTCACCGCGCGGAGGACGATGCCGGCGCCCTGGGCGCCGCCGTCCGGTTCGTCAGCGATCACGACTTCGGCAACCAGCGGCCGCTCTTCGTGTGGATCCACCTCTCCGGACCCTCGTTCCCGTACGAGCCGGGCGCAGTCCCCGGAGCGGGCGGGACGGTCGATTGCGCGGGCCTCTTCACCGATCCTTCGTACGCGGGCTCGGCCGACGGGAGCGCGGGATTCCGTGCCGCCACCCCCACACTCGACGAAGCCGATCGCGGACACATCGTCGGCTTGTACGACGGCGAGGTCGCCATGACGAACCGGATGCTCCTCTGGTTCCTCGACTACTTCCATTGGGCCACGGCGCCCGCCGGCGCGTGGAGCAGCACGTTGTTCGTCCTCGTGGGGACGAACGGCGAGGAGTTGTTCCGCGACGGTGCGACGTGGGGCCACACCGATTCGGCGCACGACTCCGTGTTGCGCGTCCCGCTCTTCATGCGGCACCCGGACACGCTGACCGGACGGCGCATCCTCGCCGAGATCGTCGACCTCACGGACGTCATGCCGACGATGCTCGACTGGTTCGGCATCCCGGCCCCGGAGTCGGTGACCGGGCGGAGCCTCCTGCCCTTGATGGACTCTCACGTCGAGCGGCCGTTCGAGCGACGCCCCGCGTTCTCGGTCCAAGGCGATCGCGCGAGCTTCACGGTGCGCACGCCCGAGTGGCGGCTCGTGCTCCTCCCGCCTGCCGGCGGTGGCGGGGAAGAGACCATCGAGCTCTATCACCAGCGGGTCGACCCGCACGCTCTGCACGACGTCGCCACGAAGAATCCGGCTGTCGTGGCCGAGCTCGAGGATCTCCTGCGCGCATGGCTCGCCGCGACCGGTGACCCGCGATGAACCCGTTCGTCCGACGCCGGAGCATCCGCCACACCGACCGCACTCTCGCGCGTGCCGTGTTCGCGCTCGTCCTCGCGGTCTACACGGCGACGTTCTGCGGAGTGCCGGATACTCCGGGCGGCGAGATCGCGTTCCAGACTTCGAGCGCCCTCGCCCGGCACGGAAGCCTCGCGATCGGGGGCACGCCCGAGGCGGAGATCCTCATCGCGCACGCGCAGGACGATTCCAGCGCGACGCTCCTGCGCGAAGGCATCGGGGAGGGCACTTTCGCGAGCTCGGGCATCGGGCACGCGGTCACCGGCGTCCCCTTCTACTGGGTTGGCCGGATCCTTGCGCTCGTGCGACCTTCGATCCAGGAGCTCCACGAGTCGCGCTCGTACTGGGGAGCACCGCGCAGCGAGTACTTCGAGCACCTCGTCGCCGGCTGGCGCAACGCCTTGTTCACGGCGCTCACCTGCTGGTTGCTCGTCCTGTCTGCGCGTCGTCTCGGGCTGGAGCGCCGCCATGCCTGGCTGGGCGGGGTCACGTACGGGATCGCGACGTTCGCCTGGTCCCAGGCGCGCTCGACGCTCCCCGACGTGCAGGCGACGCTCCTCGTGTTCCTTGCGTTCCATCTGATCCTGCAGGTGCGGGAGCGATACGATCGTCTCGACACGCCGCACCGGCGCACGCTGGCCGGGATCGGACTCGCGCTCGGCTGCGCTCTCCTCACGCGCGTCTCGCTCCTGCCGATCTGCATCGTGCTCCTGGCGGCCGCGGAGACCGTCGTCGGGAGCGGCAGCCGGCGCATCGCGGCGTCGCGTTGGTCCCCGAAGGGACCGCTCGGGACCGGACGCATGCGCGCGCTCGCCTTCCTGCTCGTGCCCTTCATCGCCTGCATGGGCCTGCACCTCGCGCTGGACCAGTGGCGCTTCGGGGTCTTCTTCGTCGGGGACGAGGTCCTGGGCGCGGGCTTCCTCGACCATCCGATGCCCACGGGGGTAGCCGGACTCCTGGTCGCTCCGGGCAAGGGACTCCTGTGGATGGCGCCCGCCCTGCTCCTCCTCCCGTGGGGCATCGCGGCGGCCCGGGCGCGCGGCGAAACGCTCTGGTTGCTCGTGACGACAGGGGTCTTCATGGGAGTGCTCCTCCCCGCGGCCACTTCCGCTTCGTGGCACGGCGCCTGGACGTACGGACCGCGCTTCCTTCTGCCGGCCCTGCCGTTCCTGTGGCTCGGCGTGACGTTCGCCCTGAAGGCGGTGGAGGAGCGGCGGCACCTCCGAGTGCTCGCGGTCGGGTTGTTCTGCCTGGGTGTGCTCGTGCAGATCCCCGCGGCGCTCGTCGACCATGCGACGCACGAGGACCTCGCGCAGCAGGCGGCGCGCCTGGCGTGGCCGACCGCTGAGGGCCGCGACGAGGACGCGGCCGAGGCCGAACGCTTCGACCGCATCCAGTGGGACTGGGGCTTCGCGGCGCCGTGGGCCCACTGGCGGATCCTCCGCCACCGCCTCGCGCCGTTCGACGACCCGGATCGGCGCGAGCGGTTCCCCGTGCGCGAAATCTTCCATGTCGACGCGGAGGCCGTCATCACGCCGACCCTGGGACGGGACATCGAATTCCGGCACCTAGCCTGGGTCGATCAGGTCCGGCGGCTCGATATGTCCGTCTGGCCGCCCGCGCTGATCGTGTCGATGCTCCTGCTCGTGGGGACCGTGCTCTCGTTCCGCGGTCTGGACCGCAGCGCGCCGTAGGTCGGTTTTCGAGGCCCTCAAGGGATCCCGCGGTCCGGCCGATAGCGAGAGGTCATGGTCTTGTCGTGGATTCTAGCCTTCATCCTCGCGGCGGTCTCCGCCGAGCGGCGCGTGCGGGCCGAGTTCTTTCTCGTCGAGGAAGCGCCGGCTGCCGACCTGCCCGGTGAAGACGCGGTGGAGACGGCCCCGGTCGCGCTCGTCGTCTGGAGGCGCGTCCGATCCGAGTCGGGCGAGCTGCTCGAGCGCGACGTCTACTTCCGGGAGGATGGGATCCGGATCCGCCACTCCGAGCGGCTCGCCACGCACGTCCCCGGGGGCTTACCGCGCCTCGTCTTTCGAGAACTGCGCCGGAAGGGGGGACGCACCTGGCTCGCCGAGCTCGACCGGGCGCAACGGCGCGTGGAGATCACCGAATGGGGCGGAGTGCACGCGCTCCACGAGGTGTGGCACTTCGACGCGGGCGTCCAGATGCCGCTCGCCCTGCTGGAGCTCGTCCGGGCGGGGCTCGTGAGCGGGGGCCGGTTCGAGTGCCTCGAGCCCCTCGTCGGCGGAACCGCCGCGGTGTTCGTGACGACGCACCCCGGCCTGGTCGGCGTGGACGGATGGGTGCCGGCCGGGCTCGCCGCGCTCCTCGCGCGAGGCGCCGCGGACCGCACGGTCGAGCTTCGACGCGGCGACGGCAGCCTCGCGGGTCGCTTCGTCTTCCGCGGGCGCGAGCTCCTCGCTTCTCAGTGGCAGGCGGGCGGAGCCTGGGCTTATCGCATCGACGCGGCCGACTACCATCGCCTGCTCGAGTCGTGGTTGCAGGCAGTCGAGAAACCCCAGTCGGTCGCCGAACTCCTCGCGAGCATCGGGCGGTAAGACCCCCGTACGTCATGGTCGCCAACGGGCCTTTCTCCGGCGCGAGTGGTAGAACGGTCCCGGTCGAGGGTGCGACCCGCAGCGCGTGCCTGGTTCACCTCCTGGCGCCGATATAAGATCCGGGGCGCCATCGCCTCCACCGGACTGGATCCCCACGCACGCTTGAACCACACACGCGAGTCCCCCACCCGCCGCGAGTCTCCCACCCGCCGCGAGTCTCCCACCCGCCGCGAGTCCCGCATGATGAGTGTCCGCGCGGGCGAGGCGTGGAAGGTCTGGACTTCCGCGCTCCTCTTCGGCCTGGCGTTCGCCGGCTGCAAGTCCTCCGCGGACTATCGGGCCGAGGCGGACGAGGCGGTCTATGCTCTCGTCGATGGCGAGCGGGGCGAGCTCTTCGATCTCCCCCCCGGGTTCACGATCGAGCCGCCCGAAGGCAGCCTCCGCGAGCGTCTGATCGGCGGCGAGCGGATCGAGCGGTCGCTCACGCTCGTCGAGCTGCTCGAGATCGCGTCGGAGAACAGCCGCGAATACCAAGATCAGAAGGAGGCCCTCTATCGCTCCGCCCTCGCGCTCACGCGCGAGACCTGGGAGTTCGAGACGCAAGGCTTCGGCTCGGCGGTCGCCGCCGTGGACGGGGAAGGGACGGAAGCGGACGTGGTCGCGGGGGGGGCGAGCGGCGGCCTGATGCGGGCGCTCGGGACGGGCGGGACCATCGTCGCCTCGCTCGGGACGAGCCTCTTCCGCGTGGTCTCGACGGGGGACGGTTGGGACGCGATGAGCGACATCTCGCTCGCGTTCACGCAGCCCCTCCTGCGCGGCGCAGGGAAGCAGATCGCGCTCGAGCCGCTCACGCAGGCCGAGCGGAACCTCGTGTACGAGGTGCGCGACTTCGAGCGTTTCCGGCGGGCGTTCGCCGTGACCGTCGCGCGCCAAATGTACGCGCTCCTGGAGTCCACCGACGCGCTCGGGAACGAGCGGGAGAACCTCGCGAGCTTGACGCGGTTGCGTGAGCGCAACGAGTCCCTGGCGGAGGCGGGCCGGCTCTCGGACGTCGAGGCCGACCAGGCAAGTCAACGCGTACTGACTTCACAGAACCGGCTCCTCCAGCTTCGGGGGCGACTCGGGACGCAGACGGACGAGTTCAAGTTGTTCCTCGGCCTCCCCATGAGCGCCGACGTTCACGTCGATCCCAGGGAGTTCGAACGCCTCACGGACGAGGATCCTCTGCTCGACGGTCTCGCTCCGGAGCGACCGATCGACTTGGCGCTGGCGAATCGCCTCGACTTGCGGACGACCCTCGATGAGCTCGAGGACCGGGAGCGTCAGGCTTTCGTGCTCGAGGACGCCCTGCGGGCGGGGCTCGCGCTCGTGATCGAGGCGAACTCCGCGACGGACGAGGGCCAGCCGGTGCGTTTCAAGAAGAAGAACACGGACTGGTCGCTAGGACTCGCGCTCGATCTGCCGATCGAACGCCTTATCGAACGCAATGCCTGGCGCAGCTCCTTGATCGCCCTCGAGGCCCAGGAGCGCGCGGTCGAGGAGCTGTCCGACCAGATCCAGCTCGAAATCCGCAACGACGTTCGCGACGTGGCCGACACCCGCGCGAGCTACGTGATCCAGCTCGGTGCAGTCACGCTCGCCGAGCGACGGGTCGAGAGCGCCGCCTTGATGCTCCAAGCGGGACGCGCGGAGACGCGCGACCTCCTCGATGCCCAGGCTGACCTCTTGGACGCCCAGAACGCGGCCACCCGCGCTTTGATCACTCTGACCTTGACGCGCCTGGATTTCTACCTCGACATGGAGCTGCTCCGGATCGACGAGGACGGTATCCATATCGACGAGTCGCTCGCATCCGTCCTCACTGAGGAAGATCAATGACCAAGAAAAAGAGTCGCGGAGGACTGTTCCTCACCCTCGCCATCGCTTGCATCGCTTTCGGGATCTACGGCGCCGGGCCGGGCGGTTGGTTCTCGGCCGCCGAGGAGACGGCGCTCGAGGGCGTGCCCGTCCGCCGTGGGGCGCTCAAGATCAGCCAGGTGGTCCGCGGCAACCTGAAGGCGAAGGACAGCATCACCCTGAAGAGCGAGATCGAGGGCCGCACGACCATTCTCTACCTCATCGAGGAGGGCACCACCGTCCAGCGGGGCGACCTCATCGCGGAGCTCGACGTGACCGAGCTCGTCGACGACCGGGTCGCCCAGAAGATCAGAGTCCAGAACTCCCAAGCCGAAGCCACGAAGGCCTACGAGCAGTACGAGATCCAGGTCATCCAGAACGAGAGCGACATCGCATCGGCCGAGATGAAGGTGACCTTTGCGGCGATCGACAAGGAAAAGTACGAAGAAGGCGAGTGGCCGCAGGAGTTCAAGGAGTCGGAGGAGAAGATCCTCATCAAGAAGGAAGAGCTGATCCAGGCCGAGGACAAGCTCGAGTGGACCGTGCAGCTCGCCGAGAAGGGCTTCGTGCAGCGCACGGAGCTGGAGCGGGATCAGCTGGCTGTGCAACGGTCGCAGATCGAGCTGGAGCAGGCCACGCGCCAGAAGGCGCTCCTGACCGAGTACGAGAACCCACGGCGGGTGGTGGAGCTCAATGCGGACATCGAGGAGATGGGCCGCGACCTGAGGCGCGTGGAGAAGCAGTCGTCCGCCAGGCTCGCGGACTACGAGGCGGCGCGGGAGACGACGAAGGCCAAGCTCGAGCTCGAGACGCAGAAGCTCGCCAAGATCGAGGACCAGATATCCAAGGCGCGCATCATCGCGCCCGAGATGGGCATCGTCGTCTATGGACGCTCGAAGAGCGGCCGGCACATGAGCGGCGGCGAGCCCGTTTCCGAGGGCGGCGACGTCAGTGAGCGCCAGGATATCGCCACCCTGCCGCGGGAGGGCGGCATGATCGTCGCAGCGAGCCTGCACGAGACAGTGCTCAAGCGGGTCGCGGTCGGGCAGCCGTGTACGATCCAGGTGGACGCCATGCCCGGCATGTCGTTCGCGGGCCGGGTCGAGTTCGTCGCCGTGCTCCCCGACGCGAACAGTTGGTACGCGAACCCGAACCAGCGGGTGTATCGCTCCGAGATCTCGATCACGGACGGGACGCCGGAGATGCGGCCCGGGATGTCGTGCAGTGTCGAGATCCTCTCGGAGACCATCGAGAATACGCTCTACGTCCCTGTGCAGACGGTCTTCGTGGACGCGGGCAAGCCGATCTGTTTCGTCAAGACCGGCCGGGAGATCAAGATGCGCAAAGTGACCATCGGCTCCGACAACTCGAAGTGGGTCGCGATCGAGAGCGGGCTCGAGGAGGGCGAGCTGGTGCTCCTGAGTCCTCCCGTCAGCTTCACACCGAGCGGGACACCGGAGAGCGAGCGCATTGGGGCGGGTCAGTCGGACGGTGCTCCGCAGGGCCTGCCGGACGGCGCCTCCGCCGATGGGCGCGGCATGCCGTCCCAGGCGATGCGCGAAGCGATGCGGGGGAAGCGCGGCGGAATGCCTGGAGGGGGCGCGCGCGGCGGTCGGCCCGGCGGCGAGCGTGGGTCCGAGCGCGGCGGCCGGGGCCGGAGCACCGGTGGCGGCGAGGGTCAGGCGCGAGCGGAGCGGGAGTCGGATGCCCCGGGGACGGGCGCGCGGCAATCCGAGGACTCCGAATAGATGGCGAGCGAGGAGCCCGAACCCGTCGCGGAGCTGTTCGAGGTCACCCGTCTGTACCAGATGGGGACGAACGAGGTGCGCGCGCTCGACGGCTTCACCTTCACCTTCCGACAGGGCGAGTACTGGTCGATCATGGGGAGCTCGGGCAGCGGCAAGTCGACGCTGCTCAACATCCTCGGCTGCATCGATCGCCCGACCTCGGGCACCTACCGGGTTCGTGGCCGGGAGGTCGCCGACCTCGACGACGACGAGCTGTCCGAGCTGCGGGGGACCGAGCTCGGGTTCGTGTTCCAGTCGTACAACCTGATCGCCCAGCTCGACGTCATCGAGAATATCCTCGTGCCTGTCCTGTACCAGGATGACCCGGATCCGAACGCACGCGAGCACGCGGAGGAGCTCGCGGAGCGCGTCGGTCTGGGTGGACGCTTCGAGCACCGTCCGCCCGAGCTCTCCGGTGGTCAGCAGCAGCGCGTGGCGATCGCGCGCTCACTCATCAACGATCCGGCCATGATCCTGGCGGACGAGGCGACGGGCAACCTGGACAGCACGACCGCGATGGAGATCCTCGAGCTGTTCGACGAGCTGCACGACGAGGGCAAGACCCTCCTGATCGTGACCCACGAGCCCATGGTGGGGGAGCGCGCGGATCGGACCCTGCGGCTGCGTGACGGGCGGATCGAGGACGTGATCGAGCGTCGAGGCGCACCCGTCTGATGCGCGGAAACGTCGCCCGAACCATCCGGCTCGGAGTCAGCAGCCTTCTCCTGCACAAGCTGCGGAGCCTGCTCACGACCCTCGGCGTGCTCTTCGGGGTCGCGAGCGTGATCGCGATGCTCGCGGTCGGTGAAGGTGCCAGCGCGGAGGCCCAGGACCAGATCAAGCAGCTCGGCAGCCAGAACGTGATCCTGCGCAGCATCAAGCCCGCCGAAGACGTGGTGAGCGACCAGCAGACGCGCGTCATCACCTACGGCCTGACGGACATGGACCTGCTCCGCGTCTCGGAGACGTTTCCGGGCGTCGGGCGCGTCGTCCCGATCCTCGAGATTGCCCAGGAGGTTCGTGTCGGCGCGCGCGCGAGCAACCCGCGGGTCAAGGCGGTGCCGCCCGCCTACCGCGAAGTCACGGGTCGCGTGCTGTACGAGGGCCGGTTCATCCGCGACGTGGACGAGCGGTCGTTCGCGGCGGTGTGTGTGCTGGGCTACGAGGTCGCGCGTTTCCTCTTCCCGTTCAAGTCCTGCATCGACCAGCGCGTGCGGATCGGGGCGGAGTATTTCACCGTCGTGGGCGCGATGCTCCCACGGGTCCCGCTCTCCGATGATGCCCCAAGACCGGGCATCGAGGTGGGCGGCGAGGTATTCATTCCGCTCTCGACCGGCCGCAAGCGATTCGGCGGCATGCAGGTGAAGATCCGGAGCGGCAGCCGGGAGATGGAGTCGGTCGAGCTGCACGAGATCGTCGTCGACGTCGCGCGCGCCGCAGACGTGCCGTTCGTCGCCAACGCCTGCCGCGCGATGCTGGCCCGCAACCATGAGCAGCGGGACTACGAAGTCATCGTGCCGCTCGAGCTCCTCATGCGCGCCGAAGAGACGAAGCGCATCTTCAACATCGTGCTCGGCAGCATCGCCGGGATCAGCCTGCTCGTGGGCGGCATCGGCATCATGAACGTGATGCTCGCCACGGTGACCGAGCGCACACGCGAGATCGGAGTCCGCCGCGCGCTCGGCGCCAAGCGGCATCACATCATCACGCAGTTCCTGGTGGAGACGGTCGTACTCTCGGCCGGGGGCGGGCTCGCCGGCGTAGCCCTGGGGCTCGCGATCCCGCTCGGCGTGGAGCACTTCGCGAAGATGAAGACGATCGTGACAGTGCAGGCGCCGCTCCTCGCCTTCGGCATCTCGGTGGCGACGGGCATCATCTTCGGTCTCTACCCGGCTTGGCGCGCCGCCAACATGGATCCCGTCGAGGCGCTGCGGCACGAGTGATACGAGGAAACTCCTTCTTCCCCCATTCCGTTCCGTTCCCTTCCTGCGCTTCCTGTCTTCCTGCTATGTCT
>SMVB01112864.1_pt1 | contig 14958 bp, 15 predicted proteins | sample 2456461 | NCBI WGS metagenome assembly SMVB01 (sample SAMN11095934, study PRJNA526329) | marine sediment metagenome | biome: Marine sediment; feature: Surficial sediment; material: Deep marine sediment; isolation source: Hadal surficial sediment | place: Pacific Ocean | collected 2014-05 | depth... | reverse complement strand
AATCGGGAATACCCACAAAAAATTAATAGGGATAGCTCCCTTTGCGGCTTTTAAAAGTAAAATGTACCCACTGGAAATGTTGAAAGAGGCCATTGCAAAGATCAACGAGACCCAGCAATATCGTATATTTCTTTTTGGAGGCGGAAAAGAAGAAATCGAAATTCTCAAGAAACTGGAAGCAGGATATTCTTCTGTGGATAGTATAGCCGGGGTACTTAGTTTTAGTGAAGAACTAATTTTTATTTCTAATCTTGACCTGATGCTATCCATGGATAGCGGGAATGGGCATTTAGCAGCTATGTTTGGAATACCTGTAATTACAATTTGGGGAGTTACACATCCTTATGCAGGGTTTGCACCTTTTGCACAACCTAAGGAAAATGGATTATTCGCAGAACGAAAACAATACCCTTTAATTCCTACTTCGGTGTATGGTAATAAATATCCTGAAGGATATGAAAATGCAATAAAAACGATTGCTCCTGAAACAGTTATTGATAAAATATTAGAACTGATTTAATGAAGCTACACATCATCATAATCAATCACTAAAGTTGGAGTAGTGGGTTGTGCCTGACAAGTTAGAATAAAATCTTCAGCAATTTCCTCATCGGTTAAGATTTCGTTTTTACGCATTACTGCTTTCCCTTCTTTTATTCGTGCGATACAGGTAGCGCAAATCCCTCCTTGGCAGGAATATGGGGCATCGATATCTTTTTCTAAAACGGCTTCTAAAACTGTTTTACTTTGGGGCATAGTAAAGCTTTGAGTTTCATCATCTACGGTAACGGTAAGAAGTGTGTTTCCGTCAAGGTTTTCTATTGGTAATTCTTTTTCTGAAGTAGTAAATAGCTCATAACTAATTTGAGAATCATCGGCACCATTTTCTTTTAGTGTGGAAGACACAACTTTTATCATAGGTTCCGGGCCACAAAGATAAAATTCATGAAATATTTTGTCTTTATATTTGTTTTTCAAAAAAAAGTTCACAAGAGATTTGTCAATCCTTCCAAAAGGTGCATTTTTCTCCTGAATTTGACTAAAGACAAATTCATTATTAAACCTTTCGGAATATTCTTTTTGCAATTCTATCAAGTTATTATAGAACATAGTTTCTTTAATCGATTTGTTTCCATAAACCAATAGAAATGTACTTTTAGGCTCTTGTTCCAAAACCGTTTGAACAATTGAAAGTACAGGAGTAATTCCGCTTCCGGCCGCAAAAGCTACATAATTTTTTGAAGCACTTGAAACTGGGTCTAAAATAAATTTTCCCTGAGGCGGCATCACTTCTAGTATATCGTCTGATTTGAGTTTTTTATTAGCAAAAACAGAAAAAATTCCATTAGACACCCTCTTAATACCAACCATGATTCGACCACTTTTTGGAGAAGACCAGATTGAATAGGATCTTCTGAATTCTATTTCGTCAATCGAATGTTTTAAAGTCAGATATTGTCCTGCTTTAAAAGAGAATATTTCTTTTAAGTCGTCAGGAATATTAAATTCTATAGAAACAGCATAAGGTGTTTCTTGTTTCACCTCTTTAATTGTTAGCTCATAGAATTTACTCATAGCATTAAAAATATTTTTAGCAAAAATACAAATGAATTGTTAATGTATGAAGGGCGTTTTTTAAATTAAGTAAATGTTGAAAATGTAATGAAAAGATTAACAAGATACAGATTTTCAATTTTTATAGGTTTTACAGGCGAATTTTTTAAAAAGAAATGTATTTTTACCGTTCATTTTTGAGTTTACATACTAAAAGCAAAGCTTTTAAGTTTCAATATTATATAAACGAAACGTATTTTGAAAGGATTTATAAAATTCGCTATATTTTTAATGGCAGTCTTAGTTTTGGCCGCTTGTTCGCGTAAGAAAAACACTTTTTTAACCAGAAATGCTCAGGCCGTAAAAGCCGAATTTAACGCCCTTTATAACGGAAATTTGGCTTTAGAAGAAGGAATATATGAAATAGCACAAACATACCGTGATAATTTTTGGGAAATATTGCCTGTTGAACGACTGGATTTAGAAGAGAATAGTGGCCTTCCAGGGGAATCTCCCAACCCCAAATTTAACAGAGCTGAAGAAAAAGCCGCAAAGGCGATTCAAACACATTCAATTTATCTGGACGGTAAGGAGTACAATCCACAAATAGACGAAGCCTATATCCTTTTAGGAAAAGCTCGTTATTACGATAAACGTTTTATCCCTGCTTTAGATGCCTTTAACTTTATATTGAATAGATACCCAACTTCAAATAATATAAATCATACAAAAGTATGGAAGGCGAAGACCAACATTCGTCTTAATAACGAGGAAATAGCTATAGAAAGCCTTACGAAAATGTTAAAAGAAAAAGAATTGAGCAATGCAGATATTGCAGATGCCTCTGCAATAATTGCACAAGCTTTTATTAATCTCGATTCTTTAGAAGCAGCCTTACCAAATATAAAAGTTGCTTCCGAATATGTAAAAGACAATGAACTTAAAGGAAGATATTACTTTATAAAAGCACAATTATATAACAGATTAGATAAAAAAGATAGTGCAAATCTTGCTTTTGATGAGGTTATTGCTCTTAATCGTAAATCACCACGGATCTATATGATTACCGCTTATATAGCAAAAGCTAAGAATTTTGATTATGAAAAGGAAGATAAAATAGCATTCTTAGAATTACTTTTTGATTTGGAAGAAAATCGTGAAAACCGCCCCTTTCTCGATATAATATATAATCAGTTAGGAGAGTATTATATAAACAATGACAGTATTGATACGGCTATTAAATACTATAATTATTCTATTCAGGCTTTTAATGCAGATAGGGTTTTACAATCAATAAACTATCAAACGTTGGCTGAAATAAACTTTGATAGAGCTGAATATAAAAATGCAGGAGCCTATTACGACAGTACTCTTACTAATCTTGATGAAGGAACACGGCAATGGCGACGTATTAAAAAGAAACGTGAAAATCTGGATGATGTTATTAAATATGAAGATATTGCTACACTTAATGATAGCATATTACGAATAGTTAATATGAGTGAAACACAACAATTAGCTTTTTTCACCGAGTATACAAACAAATTAAAAGAAAAAGCCATAGCAGACTCATTATCCAATATTGAAGAACAAAAAACTATTGCAAATAAAGAGTTTTATACTAATATTACCAGAAATGAGGAAGATGAAAGAGGGGGAAATAAACCCGGGAAGTTCTATTTTTATAATTCTTCAACAGTTGCCTATGGGAAGCAAGAATTTATTAAGCGGTGGGGAAATAGAATACTAGAAAATAACTGGAGGCTTTCTAGCAAAAAAAGCAAATTAGAAAATATTGATGATTTAACAGATTCAAAAACACCTATAGCTGAAAACGAACTTTTTAAACCTGAAACCTATCTTGCTAAAATACCTAAGGATCAAAAAGTAATCGATAGTCTTACCAAAGATCGAAACTTTGCATATTATCAATTAGGGTTAATTTATAAAGAAAAATTTAAAGAATACGAATTGGCTGCGAATCGCCTTGAGAGCCTGTTGTCGTTTGAACCAGAACAAAGATTGATTTTGCCTACAATGTACAACCTACATAAAATATATCTTGAACTTGAAAACAATTTGCTGGCAGAACAATTTAAAAATGAGATAATTTCTAAATATCCTGATTCACGTTATGCTGAAATATTGCTAAACCCCAATACATTGCTTGCAACAGACGAATCAAGCCCTGAGTTTAAATATAAAAAATTGTATGAAGAATTTGAAGCTTCCAATTATCAATATGTGATAGAAAATTGCGACTTATATATTGTCATTTATTACGGTGATGATATTATTCCTAAATTTGAATTATTAAAAGCAACGGCTTTAGCAAGACAACAGGGATTCGAAGCTTATAAAAAAGCACTCAATTATGTATCATTAAATTATCCAAATTCTGAAGAAGGAAAAGAAGCTCGTGTTATTTATGCTACCGTATTGCCAAAGATTGCCAATAAAAAGTTCTTATCAGATGAAGAAAGTGATAAATGGAAAGTGGTTTATGATTTCAAAATCGATGAAAGAGAAGAAGCTGAAAAATTAAAAGAAAAAATTGATGATGCCTTAGCATGGTATAGATATGACACTATGTCAACTTCTATAGATTATTACAACCCCGAAATCTTTTTTTTGATAATCCATGGATTCAATACTAAACTTGGAGGACGAGGTTTTGCTAAAGTTTTAGATGAAAGTAAAAAATATGAAATAAAGAAATCATTTTTTGAAATATCCTCACCGAATTACAAAATTATTCAGATACACAAAAACCTTGAAGATTACTTAAATGCCGATCTAACATTTAGGGTTGTAGACGATAAAAATGATAATATAGAGGATGGTAAGAAAAATGATATGAAGGATAATATTAAGGATGATGGAATGAAAATTGACGAGAAAAAAAAATTGAATAAAAAAGAAGAAATAAAAGACAATAATAAAGAACAGAATAAGAAAAATAAAGATAACACTCATAAATAAGTAATTATGTTTTCAGAAAAAAAAGACAATAAAAATGTAGATCCCGGTACAAGTCAAAATCGAATAAATGCCGGAACAAAGATCGTAGGAGATATAAGTTCGAAAGGATTTTTTAGAATAGACGGCACGATTGAAGGCAATGTAAATACACCATCAAAAGTTGTTCTAGGTAAAACAGGGGTAATTACTGGCGCCCTTACTTGTGAAAATGCAGATATAGAAGGGCGGTTCAAAGGCAATCTTGATGTTTCAGGAACACTTAGTCTAAAATCAACTGCTCATATTGAAGGAGAGGTTATTGTAGGAAAACTATCTGTTGAGCCAGGAGCTACTTTTAATGCCTCATGTGTAATGAAAGGATCAACAAAAGAAAAAACGGTCCAGATAACACCTACTCATGAAAATGAAAGTGACCCCGATAGTTATCGGGACAAAAAATTAGAAAATTATCCTTTTGACAGATCAAAAAGAAACCAAAAAACAAAAACAGAAGAGGAAAAATCGAATTAATTCTTTTTCTCGATTTTCAGGGATAACTTTTCAAATGATTGCCATAATTGGTTTAGGATCCTATGGCGGCGTAAAACTTGACGAGGCCTATCCCAATAATTATTCAACTTTTACTATAATATGTAGTTTGGCGTCTGTAGGAATAGCAATGTATTTTGTAGTAAAGCAGGTGAGTAATTATTCAAAAAAACAAAACGATAAAAATGAATAAAGGCAAACTAAATTTCTTAGTTGGCTTACTTATTTTTACTGGGATTTTATATGTGGTTCATTATTCTGTATTTTATAATTTCTTTTCAGAAATTACACTTTATATCCCCATTTGGTCTATTTATTGTTTTAATTCTGTAGTTGTTTTAATAGTTTACAGTATAATAAAAAATAAAACTAAAAAGGAAAGCAAGAAAGGATATAATGCTTTTTTATTACTTACTTTTATTAAAATGATACTTGTTATAGTGTTTTTATTGCCATTATTTTCGGGTGAATCAACAAACACTAAAACCGAAGTAATTAACTTTTTTATCCCTTATTTTTTCTTTTTAACCTTTGAAATTCTGGCAATAAATAAATTATTAAAATCCCAGGAAACAAAGTAGTTTTTACTTTGCAATTTCATATAGTGTTAGTACATTTGCCAAAATTTAGGAAACACAAAAACACTGTATTGAAAACAACAAAATTCAACGTATTTAGGATCTTCATTTTAGGAGTGTTTTTTGTCTTAGTATCTACTCCCACTTTTGCAATATCAGACGAACCGGAAGAAGAAGAATTCAAGGTAACAGAAGTGATTATGCATCATATAAAAGATGCACATGATTTTCATTTACTCGATTGGGATGGTCACCCAATATCAATTCCTTTACCTGTATTACTTTGGACCGAGAACGGATTGGTAGCTTTTATGTCTAGTGAATTTCATCATGATGATTCCGGAAAAATAATTGTTGAAAAGAATGGACAAAAGTTTGTTAAATATCACGAAGAAATATATTATGCTTCTAATTCAGCAGATGAGAACGGAACCTACATGTTGTTAAATAAAGAACACGATCCTTTAAACGAACATCCTTTTGATTTTTCTATTACAAAACTGGTGTTTACAATGTTTGTTTCAATGCTATTGTTGATTTTAATTTTTGGATTTTCAGCAAGAGCATATACTAAAAACGGTGTGCCAAAAGGAATTGCAAAATTTACAGAGCCTTTAGTAGTTTTCATTAGAGACGATGTAGCCATTCCTAATATTGGAGAAAGACACTATAAAAAATTCCTGCCCTTTTTATTAACCTTGTTTTTCTTTATTTGGATTAATAATATTATGGGTTTAATTCCTTTCTTTCCCTTTAGTGCGAACCTAAGCGGTAACATTGCTTTCACATTTGTACTGGCATTGATCACATTTGTAATGACAACAATACTTGGAACTAAAGACTATTGGAAGCATATTTTTTGGATGCCTGGAGTTCCTGTTCCACTGAAACCATTTTTAGCTCTTATTGAATTCGCAGGAATTTTTATAAAACCCGCTTCATTAATGATACGTTTGTTTGCAAACATTACTGCGGGGCATATTATCATATTAAGTCTAATCTCTTTAATATTTATATTTAAAAGTATTTGGGTCTCACCGGGTTCAATATTCTTTGCGGTTTTTGTAGGTCTTATTGAAGTATTAGTTGTAGCCATTCAGGCATATATATTTACCATGCTATCTGCTTTATATATTGGCAGTGCAATGGAAAAACACGAACATTAATTAATTTTTTAATATTTATACTATGAGTTTTGCATTATTACAAGAAGCAACAGTTGATTATGGAGCTTTTGCAGCTATTGGAGCTGGACTAGCAGCTATTGGAGCCGGAATCGGTATTGGTAACATAGGTGGATCTGCGATTCAAGCTATGGCTCGCCAACCTGAGATGATGGGAAAAATCCAAGCATCTGCAATTATTCTACTCGCATTTGTTGAAGCGGTCGCGCTATTCGCAATTGTGGTATCGCTTATCAAGTAAAAAAAAGCATTGGTGCAACGGTTGGTTGCACCAATGCTTTTAATACTATTAAAAAATTATAAATTATAAATTATGGATTTAGTTACTCCTGATGTTGGATTGATATTTTGGACTTTTATTTCGTTTGTAATCTTATTTTTTGTTCTTAAAAAATTTGCATGGAAACCTATAGTAGGTACTGTAAACGATAGAGAACAATCTATAAAAGATGCATTAGCATCTGCCGAAAACGCAAAAAAGGAAATGAAAAACCTTACTGCAGACAATGAACGGATTTTAAAAGAAGCCCGTGCAGAAAGAGAAATCATGATAAAAGAGGCACGTGATCTTAAAACCAAAATGATTTCAGATGCTAAAGAGGAAGCTAAAGTTGCCGCAGATAAAATGATTTCTCAGGCTCAAGAAGCTATTAAGAATGAAAAGAAATCTGCTATTGCAGACCTGAAAAACCAAGTAGCTTCTCTATCTATTGAAATAGCTGAAAAAGTTGTAGAAAATGAACTTTCTGACAAAGAAAAGCAATTAAAACTTGTAGAAGATATGTTAAGTGACACGACATTAAATTAATAGATCAATGTACGGAAGCAGAGCAGCCAAACGATACGCAAATGCAGTTTTACAACAAGCCAACGAATCTAATCTAGCAAAGGTTATTTTTGATGATATGCAATGTATACACAAAACCATCCAAGCAAGTATAGAACTACAGTTGGTACTAAGTAACCCTGTGATTAAATCAGAGGACAGAAAGAAAGCTTTGCTTGAGATTTTTGAAAATCAAACAGAGATTACGAAATCACTTATTAACTTGTTGGTAGAAAACAAACGGACGAATTTGTTAGATGAGGTATCAAAAAACTATATAGATTTATATAATGAAGAGGAGGGGGTAAAGGTAGCTGAAGTAACTACAGCAATTCCACTTTCAAATGATTTGGAAGAAAAAGTGTTAGCGAAAGTTAAAGAACTAACAGGAAGTATTAAAGTCACCCTGGTAAATAAAATTGATCCGTCAATCCTGGGAGGGTTTATCCTTCGAATAGGAGACCTTCAGTACAATGCTAGTATTGCTACCAAACTATTAAATATAAAAAGAGAATTTAGTAAAAGTATATAAATGAATTTCAGATGTGTTCTGAATAATATAATATTAAAATGGCAGAAGTAAAACCCGCTGAAGTTTCAGCAATATTAAAGAAACAACTTTCAGGTTTTCAAGCAACCGCTTCCTTAGATGAAGTAGGTACTGTTCTAACCGTTGGTGATGGTATTGCCCGTGTGTACGGACTTTCCAACGTGCAATATGGTGAACTTGTTGAATTTGATAATGGTTTAGAGGGAATAGTATTAAATCTTGAAGAAGATAATGTTGGGGTAGTATTATTAGGACCTTCAATAGAAATTAAAGAAGGCGCAAATGTTAAACGTACCCAACGTATAGCATCTATTAATGTAGGAGAAGGAATTGTGGGCCGTGTGGTTAACACATTAGGTAATCCTATAGACGGAAAAGGACCTGTCTCTGGTGAAACTTATGAAATGCCATTAGAGCGTAAAGCACCAGGAGTTATTTTCCGTCAGCCGGTTAGCGAGCCGCTACAAACAGGTATTAAAGCTATTGATGCAATGATTCCAATTGGTAGAGGACAACGGGAATTAATAATTGGCGACCGTCAAACTGGAAAAACCACAGTTTGTATTGATACCATTTTAAATCAAAAAGAATTTTATGATGCTGGAGAGCCTGTATATTGTATCTATGTTGCCATAGGTCAAAAGGCTTCAACAGTTGCCAATATTGCAAAAATATTGGAAGACAGAGGTGCTCTTGCTTACACAGTCATTGTGGCAGCAAATGCGTCAGATCCTGCTCCAATGCAGGTGTATGCACCATTTGCTGGTGCCGCTATTGGAGAGTATTTTAGAGATACCGGACGTTCTGCTTTAATTATCTATGATGATTTATCAAAGCAAGCAGTAGCTTATCGTGAAGTGTCATTGCTTTTGCGTCGCCCCCCGGGCCGTGAAGCTTATCCAGGAGATATTTTTTACTTGCACTCAAGATTATTAGAGCGTGCTGCAAAAGTTATTGATGATGATGCAATTGCGAAAAATATGAATGACCTTCCGGAGTCCTTAAAAGATAAAGTAAAAGGAGGAGGTTCTTTAACGGCACTTCCTATTATTGAAACACAAGCTGGAGACGTTGCGGCCTATATTCCAACTAATGTAATTTCAATTACCGACGGACAGATATTTTTAGATGGGGATTTATTTAACTCGGGAGTTCGTCCTGCAATTAACGTTGGTATTTCGGTATCACGTGTAGGAGGAGCTGCTCAGATTAAATCGATGAAGGAGGTTGCAGGTACTTTAAAATTAGACCAAGCACAATTCCGTGAGTTAGAAGCATTTGCAAAATTTGGAAGTGACCTTGATGCTGCTACATTAAATGTTATTGAAAAAGGAAAACGTAATGTGGAAATACTAAAGCAAGCCCAAAACGATCCATTTTCAGTTGAAACTCAGATAGCGATAATTTATGCAGGGGTAAAAAACTTATTGCGTGAAGTTCCTGTAGAGAAAATAAAAGAATTTGAAAGAGATTACATTGAAGTTCTTAATGCAAAATATAAGGACACCTTAGAGACTTTAAAGAAAGGTAAATTAACCGATGAGGTTATTGATGTCTTAACATCTGTTACCAAAGAACTTTCGGTTAAATACGCTTAAATTTAAAATAGAGTTTTAAAAAATGGAATTCTATGATTTAACATAATGGCAAACTTAAAAGAAATACGTATTAGAATAGTTTCTGTATCTTCAACGATGAAGGTTACAAATGCCATGAAAATGGTTTCTGCTGCTAAATTAAAGAAAGCACAAAACGCTATTACATCAATGCGACCCTATGCCAACAAGTTAACAGAATTATTGCAAAACCTTAGTGCGACTTTAGAAGGGGATGATCAGGGAAGTGTTTTTACAGAACAACGTGAAGTAGAAAAGGTTTTAATTGTAGCTATTTCTTCTAACCGAGGTTTGGCCGGGGCCTTTAATTCAAATATCGTAAAAGCTTGTAAAAAATTAGTATCTGAATCGTATAAAGCAAAACACATAGATTATTATACTTTAGGAAAAAAAGCAGGGGATATATTAAAAAAAGAGCATTCTATTTTGGAGACTAATACAGCTATCTTCGAAGACTTAACTTTTGAGAATAACGCTGAGATTGCTCAAAAATTAATGGATTTATTCACTGAAGGGACCCATGATAAGATCGTATTAGTATATAACAAATTTAAAAATGCAGCTACACAAATTGTTACTATAGAACAGTTTTTGCCTATTGAATCCTCAAATGGAAAAGAAACAATTATAGCTGATTATATTTTCGAACCTTCAAAAACGAAAATTGTTAAAGAGTTAATACCAAAGAGTTTAAAAACACAATTGTTTAAAGTGCTTAGAGAATCTGTAGCTAGTGAACACGGTGCTCGTATGACTGCAATGCATAAAGCAACAGATAATGCAACTGAGCTTCTTGACACCCTTTTGTTAAAATATAATAAAGCAAGACAAGCAGCTATTACAAACGAAATATTAGAAATTGTTGGTGGTTCAGAAGCATTAGCAGGATAAATTCGAGGAAGCTAACTTTTAAAAGTATAAAAAAGGCCTATCGTCATTGCGAGGGGCTTTTTTTATATCTTTATGGCAAGGCTTTTGAAAATTCCTTAGAAATTACATAATAATGATTTCATTAAAATTTACTACGGTGCTCTTAGGAGTGTCAATTGTAATGTTGAGTTTTTCTAATTGTGGAAATTCAAAAACACAAGTAGAAACATATACTTTTGAACAATACCCGCCTTTTACAATTGAAAATGTTTACAGCCAAGACTGGGTAGCGGGAGTTCACGGCGGAGGTTCTGGAACTAATTTACACATTACCTTTAATAAATTAATTGAGGATATTTTAATTAAAGATATATATTTCCAAAAACAAACAGTTAAATCGCAAAGATCCACGGAAAATAAATATCAATATATAGGGTATTTTAAAAGCGAAATGAACAGAGATATTATCATGGACATCAATCCTATTAATGAAGCTCAAAATATTCCTCAAAATAACTTCCCGTTTAAACTGAAAGATGATGAAGCTGTTATAAGCTATCTATACAAAGAGGAAATACATTACTTTATGATAGTAAAGATAAAAAGAAAGCCAATGCTTAACTACCCAACTACAAAAACCAAAAAAAATAATGAATGAGATATTGTTCTGTATGAGTATAATCAATAATTTTGATTTTTAATTAATACGCAATAGGGAATGTTTTAAAAAAAAACGTATCTAACTAACTTTTATTTATGGTTTAACTACGGTTATCATCAACATTGTTTCCTTATAATATTGTATTGAGGTTTGCTATTACAACCATAGCTGAATATAGGAGCAAGGTGATACTATCTTCCAGGCAGATAACACGATGCATTTTCAAGCAATCTAAAAAAATAATAAGTTACTTATTGTTATCGGTAGTATTTTCGGTACTTTCATTTTATATTTTCGATGAGAATATTTTGACAGGTACAGCATTAATACTGGTACTTATTTTATGGTTATATATTTCTAAAGGAAAGGAAATTTTAAAAATATTTAAAAAATGACAATCAAAATTATAAACAAATCTGGTCATCCATTACCGCACTATGAAACACAAGCCTCCGCTGGAATGGACTTACGTGCTTCATTAGAAACCGCTACAACTTTAAGACCTTTGGAACGAGCCATAATTAAAACAGGCCTTTTTATCGAGCTTCCTATTGGGTATGAAGCACAGGTTCGCCCTCGAAGTGGGCTGGCAGCAAAAAAAGGAATTACTGTATTAAACGCACCGGGAACCATCGATGCAGACTATCGTGGTGAGATAGGCGTTATATTGGTGAACCTTTCAAATAATGACTTTACTATTGTAAACGGGGAACGTATAGCTCAGCTAGTCATTGCAAAACACGAGCGCGGGGTATGGGAAGAAGTAAATATATTAGAAGAAACAAGTCGTGGTGTAGGAGGATTTGGAAGTACGGGGGTTATTTAATAAAATATAATAATGCAATTAAAGATTAAATGAAGATAATAGTTCCTATGGCAGGTCGTGGCTCACGTTTACGACCACATACTTTAACTATACCTAAACCACTTATACCGGTTGCTGGTAAACCCATTGTACATCGTTTAGTGACAGATATTGTTCACTTACTTAATGAGGAAATAGAAGAAATTGCTTTTATCTTAGGTGAGCCTGCTTTTTTTGGAGATGAAGTGGTTTCAAGTTTAAAAGAATTAGCTAAGGATTTAGGGGCCAAAACAAGTATTTATCGTCAATTAGAACCATTAGGCACGGGTCATGCCATTATGTGTGCAAAAGAATCCTTATCCGGACCAGTAATTATTGCTTATGCTGATACACTTATTCGCGCTGATTTCAATCTTGATAAAGAAGCCGATAGCATTATTTGGACCAAGAAAGTAACCAACCCTCAAGATTATGGCGTTGTAAATCTGAATGAAAAGAATGAAATAGTGGAGTTCGTTGAAAAACCAAAAGAGTTTGTTAGCGATCAAGCTGTAATAGGCATCTACTATTTTAAAGATGCAGGAGTGCTTAAAAAGGAACTACAATATGTTCTTGATAACAATATTATTAATGATGGAGAATTTCAGATTAATGAAGGTATAAAAAGAATGATTAAAAGTGGCAAAATCTTTAAAACGGGTACTGTAGATGAATGGATGGACTGCGGTAATAAAGAGGTAATCATAGAAACGAATAAAAGGATGTTGGTCTTTCTTGCTGAAAGTAATGAAACTTTGATCTCTAACTCTATATCTCAGGAAAACTCAAAAATTATAGAACCTTGTTTTATTGGCGAGGAAGTAATTTTAAAGAATAGCACTGTAGGACCCTATACATCAATTGGAGCTTATACAATAATAGAGGATAGCAACGTTAAAAATAGTATAATACAAAAGCATGCACAGATTAAAAATGCTATTTTAGACAATGCAATGATAGGAAATCACGCTTCATTCAATGGCAATTTTACCAATATTAGTATTGGTGATTATTCAGAATTAAAATAATACTTCTTTCAAAAAAGAATGAAATACAAATACACATTTCTGTTTGTTATTTTTTTTGGAATATTTTTATTCCCAAAAATATCTTTGGCCCAAGATGACGATAAACCTACAGACGATTTAGGTTTTGTTAGTGATTCTTTTCAGGATTATTTTTTTGAAGCTTTAAAACAAAAAGGAATTGAAAATTACGAGTTGGCACTAAAGGCTTTAAAAAAAGCTGAAAGAGCGGCAAAAAAAAATCCTGCTAATGAAGCTGTAGTATTTTATGAAATGGGTAAAAACCTTGCCAAATTAAAACGTTATGAAGAGGCAGCGGTTAATTATAAAAAGGTTTTAGAGTGGGATAATAATAGACTTGAAGTAATGGAATCACTATATGATTTGTATTATGAAGAGAAAAATTATGAATCAGCCATTCTTTTAGTTCAAAAATTAATCCCTTTTGATAGTGACTACAAAGAGGACCTTGCCAATTTATACAGCCAGACAAAGCAATATATAAAAGCTATAGAGTTATTAGACGAACTCGATGAATTATGGGGAGAAAGTATTTATAGAGACGAATTAAGGTCTCGAATATACAGAGCGACTGGAAATTCATCCAAGGAGTTAAAAACTCTTGTAAATAAGATCAATAGTAAGCCTAAAAAAGAGAAGGAATATCTTAATCTAATTTATTTGTATAGCGAACAAGGAAACCCAAAAAAAGCATTTGAAATCGCAAAAGAACTACTTAATAAACACCCCAACTCACAGTTAGTACACCTGGCATTATACAAGTTTTATTTAGACGAAGATGATTATCAAGAAGCTTTCAATTCTATGAAAATTGTCTTTACATCACAACAAATAAATGAGGAAAGCAAGTATCGTGTCTTAGGGGACTTTTTAATTTTTGTAAATACAAGACCACAGTTTGAATCGGAGTTAGAAACTTTTGTTGAATTGTTTTCAGAAGAAAATAATAGCAAGGTTTTTGAAAAGTTAGGCGATTATTATAATAGTAAACAAAAAAAAGAGAAAGCATTAAAGTATTACAAAAAAGGCTTAGAAAATAATATCAACAACTTTAGTTTGCTTAAAAACATACTTTTATTACAATTAGGGTTTAAAAAATACAAAGAAGCTTCCAAACTGAGTTCCGAAACTATAGAAATATTTCCCTCACAGCCTTTACTTTACCTTGTTAACGGTATTGCGAATAGCAAAATGAATAATAATAATAAAGCAATTAAAATTCTGGAAACAGGTTTAGATTACATTTTTGATGACATTAATATGGAGTATGATTTTTATGAGCAACTATATATTGCATATACTCAAAAGGGGAATACCAAAAAGGCAAGTTTTTATTCAAATAAAGCTTCTGAATTAAAAGCTAAAAAATCTGGAATAAAATCCTCAAACTAAGTGAAATTTAAATTTACATGTTTTCTATTAATAACATTATTTACAAGTTCTTGTGGTAGTAATAGAGCAATATTAAACTCCAATATTGCTAATAATACATTGACCTTAAAAGAAGTTATTAAAATACATAAAGCAGCTTCGCCAAATTTTAAAACCATGGCTGCCCGAATTCAATTAATGTATAAAAACGATGATAAATTACAGAGTATTACGTTAAGTTTAAGAATGGAAAAGGATAAAGTAATTTGGATAAGGGCCTCCTTATTGGGAGTTACTATTGCAAAGGCACTTATTACACCAGATAGGGTTAGTTATTACGAAAGGCTT
>SMVB01319925.1_pt1 | contig 14961 bp, 11 predicted proteins | sample 2456461 | NCBI WGS metagenome assembly SMVB01 (sample SAMN11095934, study PRJNA526329) | marine sediment metagenome | biome: Marine sediment; feature: Surficial sediment; material: Deep marine sediment; isolation source: Hadal surficial sediment | place: Pacific Ocean | collected 2014-05 | depth... | reverse complement strand
TTATGGATGTGGTTTGCCGGGATAAGGTTTAGGATGCTATTTGGGCGAGGACTTAGGGTCCGGTTTTGATAGAAGAAAAACCGGACCCTAAGTTATTGTTTTGTCGTGTTTCCGGACGGAAAACCGGCATCCACTTTTCCTGGAAACACTCTAGGTTTTACCCCATTCCATGGGTCCGCAATCGCTGTTCAACGCTTTCAGGCTCGAACTCATAGAGTGAGCTGCAAAATTCGCAACGCACCCGAATTTGGCCGTCCGGCTCGACCATCTTTTGGCGCTCGTCCTTGGGAAAGCTCATCAACAAGCCTAAAATGATGTCGCGATCGCAACTACAAGAAAAGGTGACCGGCTTTGGTTTAAAAACGCGCACCCCGTCCTCGTGAAACAAGCGATAGAGGAGTTTTTCCGACGTAACACGAGGATCGAGAAGTTCGTGATCCTCCGCCGTCGTGAGCAATGCATTGGCGCGCGGCCAATCGTCATCATGCTTTTCGCCGTCTTTGTCGGGTTGCGGCTCGGCGGGCGGCATGGATTGAAGCAACAGGCCGCCGGCGCGCCAAGTGCCGCCGCCGCCCGGTTCGATCAACTGCGCGACGGCGAGCTTGATCTTGGTCAACACTTGCTCCGACTGGGAAAAGTAAGCTTGCGCGCAGTCGCCCAGGCTGTCACCGGCAAGCGTCACAATGCCCTGGTAACGATCCTTTTTGAGTCCCTGGTCCACAGTGATGGCGAAATGACCGTCGCCGAACAGGTCGCCAAAGACCGGCTGTGGTTCGCCACTTTTTGCCGCGTCGCCGTGTGATCCGAAACGGCCCAGCCATTTGTCTTGATTGACTTGGGCATACCCACGGACAAAGCCTTCAGTCCGATAATCGACCACCAGCATGCTAATAGGCCCGTCGCTTTGAACTTGGAGAATAAGCTTGCCGACAAATTTGAGCGCCGAGCCGAGCATAATTGCTAAGACAAGGGCTTCGCCCAGCATGCCCGAGACCGGCGGCGGATAGGCATGGGCCGACAGGACGGAATTGACACTTGCGCCCAATCGGACAACTTGGCCCCGGAAATCGGTTCCTTCGATTCTGAATGGCAGAACGCAATCGTCGCTGCCGTAAGACGGGATGTCAGCCATTAGGGCTCAATCATAAAAACGTATGTTTGGTTATTCTTCACGGCCAAGCAGGCACCAGACAAGAATGGCCTTCTGTGCGTGAAGACGATTTTCGGCCTCATCCAATACGGCCGATTGAGGCCCGTCGATCACCTCATCGGTTACCTCCTCACCTCGATGGGCGGGCAGGCAATGCAGAAAAATGGCGTCCTTTGCGGCGCACGCCATGAGAGAGGCATTCACTTGATAGGGCGACAGCGCTTTGCGCCGCGCGTCCGGGTCCTTATCGCCCATAGATACCCATGTGTCGGTGATGACACAATCAGCATTATCGACCGCTATACGAGGGTCCTCTACCACTTGAACGCGACCTTCCTTCTGTTTGGCCCAATCGAGTATGCCGGCATCGGGTTCGAAGCCGGGCGGGCAAGCGAGGCGCAACTCGAATTCAAATTGAACCGCCGCTTGAATCCACGAAGCAGCGACGTTATTGCCGTCACCGCTCCAGGCCACAATTCGGTCTTTGATGGGACCTTTATATTCTTCAAACGTCATGATATCGGCCATCAATTGGCAAGGATGGGTTTTGTTGGTGAGTCCGTTAATGACCGGAATCGTCGAAGCCGCTGCCCATTCTAAAAGATGAGTGTGGTCTGTCGAGCGCAACATGATGGCATCCACATAACGTGACAAGACGCGGGCCGTATCCGAAATTGTTTCGCCCCGGCCGAGTTGCATGTCGGCGGCACTGAGAGTCATGGTGTCGCCGCCGAGCTGCCGGATGCCCACATCGAACGACACACGCGTGCGCGTGGACGGTTTTTCAAAAATGAGGGCAACCACGTGCCCTTTAAGCGGCGCATCGTGATCGACCGCACCAAGGGGCGAATCCTTGCGTGCTTTTTTTCGTGCCAATCCCCGATCTGTGAGGTTGCGCAACACGTCCGGCCCGATCTGGTCGAGATCGAGAAAATGACGAAGGGCGGCGCCGGTCATGACTCTTGTTCCTCATCTTGTTGCAGCCTGTGGTCGATGTCGGCGCAGGCCTGCTCAAGGCGACCGATGGCCTCGTGTATTTCCGCATCGCCGATGATCAGCGGAGGCAATAAACGTATGACATTGTCGCCCGCGGCGGCGGCCAACATTTTGTGGCTGATCATGGCCTTGATCACATCCTTATTGGGGACGCGGCATTTCAAGCCGATCATCAGTCCTTCACCCCGTATGGAGTCGAAGATCCGAGGGAACTTATGGTTGAGCACGACGAGGCCCTGATGAAGCCGACGGCCGACCGTTTGTACGTGATCCAAAAATCCGTCTTGCAGCACAATATCAAGGACGCCATTGGCCACAGCCATAGCTAGCGGATTGCCGCCAAAGGTCGAGCCGTGGCTACCCGGCGTCATGTGCTTGGCGGCGTCAGCGGTTGCCAAGCACGCACCGACCGGAAACCCGCCGCCAAGCCCTTTAGCGATGGCCATGATGTCCGGTACAATTCCGGTCCGCTCATACGCAAACATCTTGCCGGTCCGCCCAATCCCCGTTTGAACCTCGTCGAAAATCAGCAGCATGCCATGTTCGTCGCACAGGTCGCGCAACGTCTGGAGAAAGCCCCAAGAGGCCGATCGAATTCCGCCTTCGCCTTGAATGGGCTCGATCATGATGGCCGCGGTCTCATGGGTGATGGCATTGCGTGTGGCCTCGGCATCGTCAAACGGCACTTGATCGAAGCCAGGCATGAGCGGCTCAAAGCCCTCTATATGTGCCGGCTTTTGTGCGGCCGAAATGGCGGTCAAGGTGCGACCATGAAAGGCCCCCTCAAACGTGATGATGCGGTATCGCGGCCCCCCCGTGTCGGCGGTACGCGAATGGAAATGAAATTTCCGAGCGGTTTTGATGGCGCATTCAACCGCCTCGGCACCGGAATTCGTGAAGAAAGCGACGTCGGCGAAACTGCACGCGACCAGGCGTTGCGCCAAACGTTCTTGCCCGGGGATACGATACATATTTGACGTATGCCAAAGCTTTTCCGCCTGATCCGTCAGTACACGAACAAGATGGGGATGTGCGTGGCCCAACGCCGTCACGGCAATGCCGCCGCCGAAATCGAGAAAGCGCTCGCCGTCGCCGGTTACCAGATAAGCTCCGTCGCCCCGTTCAAAGGCGAGGTCGGCCGGTGCATAAGTTGTCATCAGGGGCGAGGCCAAAATTCGTCCTCCAGGTAATGATTCTGCGCTTTTTTCGCTGTTGTACCAAAACAAATGACGCCGCCCGCTTTTCGCAGACGGCGACCCTATTTGCCCTTAGTATGGTCAGCAATGCTTTTCGTGTCAACAAGAGGCTTGCCCGGCTTAGGGTCTTTCCGGTTTTGATGGAATCAAAACCTGACCCTAAGTTGTTGTTTTATCGTGTTTCCGAACGGAAAACCGGGGGCCACTTTTCCTGGAAACACTCTAGGTCTTGAGCTTGTATCCAGATTTGAACACGAGATAGCAGGTCACCGCCATAACAATATTCAACACGAGCACACTGACAACGCCGACAAAAACGGAGCCGTCCGATTGACCGATCACGCCATATCGAAATCCGTCAATCAGGTAAAAAAATGGGTTGCCCTGGCTTATGAAAAAGAAGTAATCGGGCAATATGCGCACCGAATAAAAGGTACCCGACAAAAAGATTAAGGGCGTGATCAGAAAATTCGTAATCACGGCCATATGGTCGAATTTGTCCGCCCAAATGCCGGCCACGACGCCGATTTGTGACAATAGTAGAGAGGCGCTCACGGCGAAATAAACCACGGCCCACCAATGGACCACGTCGAAATCGACCAAAGGCACCATGGCGAGCGCCGTGGCGATAGCCACAATAATGCCGCGCGTGGTGGCCCCCATGACATAGCCGAACGTCAGTTCCCACGGTGATAAGGGCGGCATCAAGACGTCCACCATATTGCCCTGAATTTTCGCCATCATGATGGAGGAAGAAGAATTGGCGAACGCATTGGTCAATATGGCCATCATGATGAGCCCCGGGGCCAAAAAATCCGCAAAGGGAATACCGTTAATGTCCGGTCGGTAGCGGCCCAGGGCTAATTTGAAGATAACCAGAAACAAAAGCATCGAAACCACCGGCGCCACGATTGTTTGAATGCCAACCTTGATGAAACGTTGGACCTCCTTTTTGTACAGCGTCCACACACCTAGCCAATTGACCGCACCGAAATGCCGTGTGCCTGTGGGGAGATAGCCGTCCGTGGTCATTTTGATCTTCTTTTGTTGGCCAAACGCCATGGCTTACGCCAGCCGGCGCCGGTCTGCAACAGGAGACATGGCGGGCCCCGGATGGGGCGGCGGCTTAACTATCCACAGCTTCTTGCCGCCCCGGGCAAAAAATAGTTAACGGATGATCTAGTATGCCTTATAGTGCGATCCACGACATATAGTAGTCCTTGAGTCAGGGACTCAGGACACGGTGATAGGGCCCGCGCCATAAGAGGCCGGGGCGGGCACAAATGATCACCGTGCTGCGGCGGAACGAGCAATACCAGATCAGGGGTTTTTCGTGTCATGGCATGGACGGAAGAACGGGTTGAGCTGCTCTCTAAGCTTTGGGCAGAGGGATTAAGCGCGAGTCAAATCGCCCGCACTTTGGGCGAGGCCACACGCAATGCGGTGATTGGTAAAATTCACCGCCTCGGTCTTTCGGGCCGGGCAACACCGGCACGCACCGAGCGCCCGCGCCTTTCATCGCGGCGCAAACCGATGTCGAAACCGGTGATCGTCGTGCCCGAAATCATTAAAGAGGTGGTGTTGGAAGACGGCCAATATGCCACCGTGCTCACGCTCAAGGAACATATGTGCAAATGGCCGATCGGCCATCCGGGAACCGAGGCTTTCCATTTCTGCGCCCGGAAAACGGAAGCCGGTGTTTCTTATTGTGAAGCTCATGCCCGCCTCGCCTATCAGACCGTGCCGTCACGGCGCGAACGCCGGGAAGAGCAAAAACGTCAGGCGCAACGTTCTTATGACGCCAAGACGCCGCGGCGCGCGACCGGTTGATTTCCGATCGCCGCTTTTATGGCGGTAGACTTAGGGTCTTTCCGGTTTTGATGGAATCAAAACCTGACCCTAAGTTGTTGTTTTATCGTGTTTCCGGACGGAAAACCGGGTCCGTTCATCCCTTCAATCGATCCACTGGATCGATTGACCTTGCAGGACGGTCTTCACTCCTGGAAACACTCTAGGTCAATGGGGAAATTGATCGTCTAAGGCATAGCCGGCAGACCGTACGGTGCGAATGGGGTCGTGCTCTCCTTTGGCATTGAGCGCCTTTCGCAATCGGCCAATATGTACGTCGACGGTGCGTTCATCGACATAGACATCGGTGCCCCAAATCGCATCGAGCAATTGTCCGCGGCTAAACACCCGTCCCGGATGCTGCAACAAATGATCGAGCAGGCGAAATTCGGTCGGCCCCAAAGGAATGTCGCGGCCGCTCCGCTTGACGCGATGGGTCGCCCGATCCACCTCAAGCTCGCCGTACACAACGATGTCTTCCGCTAAGGCCGGCCGAATCCGGCGCAATACGGCGCGTACCCTGGACAACAATTCGGTCATGGAAAACGGTTTGGTGATGTAATCGTCGGCGCCGGTATCGAGACCGCGGATCCGGTCGGTTTCTTCGCCTCTTGCGGTCAGCATGATGATGGGTACGTTGCGTGTCTTGGTGCGGCTGCGCAGTTGGCGACACAGTTCGAGGCCGGAAATCTCCGGCAGCATCCAATCGAGAATAATGAGATCGGGCAGCATCTCGTCGATCAGAAGGATGGCTTCCTGACCATTTCTTGCCAAGGACACCCGGTAGTTTTCTTTTTCGAAATTGTATTGAAGAAGCGTGACAAGGGCTTCTTCGTCTTCGACAATAAGAACGAGCGGTTTGGTCGCCATGAGCCGTTTTTCGCTTATTTGGCTTCGCTGACCTCGCCACTGGCGGTGGTCAGGTTCGAAAAATCGCCCTTCGGGCGCTGATCGCTCAAATAATCGCCGTTCACCAGATAATATACGGTCTCTGCAACATTGGTGGCATGATCGCCAATCCGTTCGAGATTCTTGGCGACGAACATAAGATGTGTGCCAAGCCCGATGACGCGGGGATCATTCATCATAAAGGTCAGCAATTCCCGGAGCAGGGAGTTGTACAGCTCATCGAGCGCTTCATCCCGTCGCCACACCGCCAAGGCTTGGTCCGTATCATTACGGGAGTAGGCGTCGAGAGCATCTTTCAGTTCGTTCAATGCTAGCCGTCCCATGCGCGTCAGGCTTTGGATCGTGCGCAGGGGCTCTTCTTGGTTAAGCACCATGGCGCGTTTGGCAATGTTCTTGGCCAGATCACCGACGCGCTCCAGGTCCGATGAAATTTTGAGGGCCGAAAGCACTTGGCGCAAATCCGGCGCGCTAGGCCGGCCTGCCGACAATAGCCGGACCGCGCGGGCGTCCACCGCGATTTCCAATTTGTCGATCTGTGCATCGTCTTCGATGAGCCGTTCGGCCAGTCCGGTATCGCGCCGCCCGATGGCCTCGATGGCCCGGCTCAATTGCTGTTCGGCAAGGCCACCCATTTGGGCGATATCCGCGCGCAACAGCGCCAGTTGCTCGGCGGACCACTTGACCTGGTATTGTTGTGTCGCTGCGGGCATCAGTTGTTCCTTAGCCCATGGAATGACATCACTTTTGTGAACCTTTTATGACGGCGGCGGTGTTGCGGGTGGCGGTGCAGGGCAAAAATACCGTGAACTTACTGCCCTCGCCCAGAATACTGTCGATGCTGAGCCATCCGCGATGTCGATTCACGATATGTTTGACGATGGCCAGACCCAGGCCGGTGCCGCCTTCCTCCCGGCTGCGTTTGACATCGACCCGGTAGAATCGCTCGGTCAGTCTGGGTAAGTCCTGCCGTGCGATGCCGTCTCCTTCATCCTGCACGCAGATATAAAGCGCCTTATCCGAGGCAAACGTGGTCGCGGGAACGGCCGTCTGCGATGCCAATCCCGTTACCGACTGATCGGTCACCGCTTGACCCAGATCCAGGGTCACCGTGCCACCTCGCCGGCCGTATTTGATGGCGTTATCGACCAAATTTTGCACCACTTGGATCAGCTCGTCGCGGTCGCCGATGACGGTGCCGAGCTTCGCAGCGGCACCCTGGGAGACCGGTTTGCCGTCACATGTAATGACCAGCTTGGCATCCCCTTCCACAGCTTTTGGCGTCATGGCGTCAACCACGTCCTTGGCAATGTCCATGAGATCGACAGCCCCTTCCGGCACAACATGCTCATTCATTTCGATCCGGCTTAACGACAACAAGTCCTCGATCAGTCGTCCCATGCGTTCGGCCTGCACTTGCATAATCGACAGGAATTGCTCGCGTGCCGCCTCATCCTCGCGGGCGTGACCACGTAGGGTGTCAATGAAGCCGGCCAACGATGCTAGAGGCGTGCGCAATTCGTGGGACGCATTGGCAACAAAATCGGCCCGCATCTGTTCCGATCTTTTGATTTCGGTGAGGTCGTGAAGGACCAAAACGGCGTATTTGTTCCGTGTTCCCTTTGCGCCGCTATCGGGGCGTAGCGGCATGATATGGGCTCGATAATGGCGTTCGACCGGCACAAGATCGGAATAGTCAACCATTTGGTCCGCAGCGCCGTCCAACACGTTGCCGATCGCTGCCATGACCGAAGGGGTCCGAATGATCGCCGAAATGGCATCGCCCTTGTCAATCGAGCCGAAAATTTTCTGCGCCGCCTGATTGGCCAAGACGACCCGCATCTCTCCGTCCAAGATAAGAACCGGATCGGGAAGCTTGGTCAGAGCTGCCAAAGCGAGCGAGGATTCTTCGCGACTAAACAAATTTTGCAACCTCCCGCCTAGACCCCCGTTCACAATTCATTGAATCAGGGAACGGGGGTCTAGATTTGTTATTGGTCGCCCATTCGAACCCAAAAACCGCGTACACTTTTTGTGAATGGGCTCTAGAGAAGGCGTTCAAGCTCGGTTCTGGTGTCTGCGCTAAATCCGATTATCAATTGTTCGCCCAAGTCGAATACGGGTCGTTTCATAAGGTAGCATGGATTGTCCTGCCGAATAATATCGATATGCCGTCAAAATGCCGGATGGATTGTGAACAACATGTATAGGTAACTGCCATAGGCGACGACCAAGAGCATACCTTCAAAGCGGGAAAGTAGCCGGCCCGTTACCATGAAAGGCAACAGAATAAGGGCGGCGGCAAACATGATCCAAATATCCCAGGTAAAAATGCTGGCGATCTCGATATCGAAATCCGCCAGAAAGGCCGTCAATCCCAATACGCCCAAGATGTTGATGATGCTGCTGCCAATGAGATTGCCGATCACAAGACTGGGTTGATTGCGTAGGCACGCGAAGACGGTGGCCACAAGTTCGGGCAAAGCCGCACCCAAGGCGACGACGCTCAAGGAAAGCAGACCTTCTTCAATGCCCGATTGCCGCGCGTAACCGATGGTACCTTCAATGACGAACTGGGCGCCGAAATAAAGCGTGACACCACCAGCTATGACAAAGATAAGACTAAGCACCAGACTACGACCAGCAAGGCCAATATCGAGCGCCCGTGACACGGTTCCGGCCTGGTCTGGTGACGTGCCGGATGTCTTTGCCGGCGAATAGAATAATTCGGTGACATAGGAAGTAAAAATATAAAGAACGAGGGCGCCTAAAAAGAAACCGGCGTCAACGATGGTGAGGAATCCCGTTTGGGCGATCCACAACAAAAAACCTGACGCCGCTATGAAAAACACACCATCCCGCACGATCGCCGTATTTCTAATCAACAAGGGTCGAATAAGGGCCGCCAATCCCATGATGAGAAAAATATTGGCAATGTTGCTGCCAATGGCCGTGCCCACAGCGATATCCAATTGATCGTAATAAACCGCGATCACGGCGATGCCGAATTCGGGTGCCGACGTCCCTAGGGATACAATGGCAATACCGACAAATAGGGTAGATAGCTTTAGGCGGTGGGCGCAGCCGAGGGCCCCCCGGACCAATACGTCCCCGCCTAAGGCCAATAAAATGACGCCCAGCCCAATACTCTGAAAGGTTTCAAGACCTGTCGGCCCCAGCAATTCAATTATTTGGTCAGCCATTTTGCCCCACTCCGCGCCCCAGCGCGCACCCTGCTTTGTGCCCAGTATCGCAGTCTGAGACGGGTTTGAGCAATGATCATGGCGGCCGTGCCCGGCCGAAAGCTTCCGGATTGATGCAACGAAGCAACACTGGAGCTTGAATTTGGAAAAAATTCCCGAGATTCGGCGAAAAAATCATGTTTTACCGGAGCGCGGTCGCCGCCACGCGGAAAGGGGCTGAAGAATGGTTAATATCTGCTAGCATAAAGGCGTGGGTGGCCGGATACGGGAAGGGACGTGCGGCGCAATAGGCGTTGTGGCGTCTGTACAGGCAAAAACAACGATCAGCGTATCGGGGGATACGGTGGGGCTGAGAAACCAGACAAAGTGCGTAGTACGGCGAGCGAGGGGTGCGTCGCGTCGCGTTCGGGGTGTTCTGTTCGCATTAGCGCTCGTTATTGTCTTCGATACATCCGCTCAAGCGGGTTACGCGGAAGGCGCGCAAGCCTATCGCCGGGGCGATTTGATGGCCGCCATTAAATTGTGGCGCCAAGCGGCCTGGATCAACGACGACATCTTATCGCAAGTGCGTCTGGGACGGCTGTATCGAGACGGCGAGTGTCTCGATACGGCGGGCCAGAAAAATTCCGTTTGCATCGAGGCCGATCCGATCGAAGCTTATGTTTGGTTTTACTTTGCGGCGGCGAGTGTCTCACGGATTGGTCTTACGCTTGAGGCTTTCGACACGATGCGGCAGGCCAAATCCGAAGGACTGCGCGAGCGTGAAAGAACGTTCCTGCCTATGGTGCCGACCGACCAAAGCGACGCCCACCAACGGATCATATATATATTCGCGAAGCGCGGACCGGAGGGTTTGTTCCGCTTAGGGGAAATTTACGATGAACGTCGCGGTCGTGAAGAACCGGTGACGCCTGAACAAACGGAATCCCTACGGCAGTTCAGACAGTTCCGCGAGTTGTTCACAAGAACCGATGTCGTGCAACTCCAAGCGCAGGAAGCGTTGCCCCCGCCGAGCCCTTCGTTGGATAGGGAGATCAATTTTGCGGCAAGCGGTATCCAGCGAAACAATGCCGAGGCACTGGCCTATTACACCAGGGCAGAGAATTTGGGGCATATCGTGGCGGAGCGTTTGGCCAATGGGCTGCGCGCCGATCTTGAAGCACAGGGCGAAGCCGGCGCGGCGGTTATTGCTTCGGCAGATCTGCGCATAGCCAGTTGGCAGCTGCCAATAGAATTTTACCCTGCGCCGCACAGCGATGAATCGGTTGACCGCGCCGACCGGATAACCGCGTTATTGAATGTGAATAAACTGGAAACTCGGTTGATCCAACATGCGTTGCGGGCGCTGGGCTATTACAAAGGGGCGATTGATAACCAATTGGGGCCTCAGACGGGAAGTGCGGTCAAATTGTATCAAGGATCCATTGGCGCCACGGCCAATGGTAAATTGACACCGGAACAAACCGTGAGATTGATTCAAACCGGCGCCGAGAGTGGCAATGCCGTCACGCAAACCACACTCGGCACTATGTATTACAAAGGGATCGGAGAACCCGTCGACTATATACGTGCGCGCTATTGGTTTGAGCGCGCGTCCGAACAGAATAACGCCGCCGCGTTATTCAATCTGGGTGTGATGTATCGTGATGGTCGCGGCGTAAGTGTCGATCGAGATCGAGCGGATATCTATTTCCGCCGTGCGCGGGAGGCTGGTCATCCGGGCCATTGATCGGGTTTGCGGGGGTTTAACAAGGAACGCGGGGGAACAATCGAAGCGCCCGGTATCGGGCCGATTCGAGGTTGGTGGATGCTGGGACATAGCAATTTTCTGTATTCGATGAGGAGCTTGGTCTTTGTTTTGGCCGCGCTGAGTATCATCGTCTTGTGCCTGGCGATGTTTGAGGGCGCTGTGGCGCAACAGTCGGGCGATATTGAGTTTCCCTCTTCCAGTTTGCCGACACCAATCTACAAGCCAAACTTTTCGCGACCCCGAGCGACGACACGGGGCCGTGTTGTCATTGTCGATCAACAGGGCAAGCAAGGCCGTTATCGCACGATCCAGGCGGCGGTCAATGCGGTCGGTTCCGGCGGTACTGTGAGGGTCGTGTCCGGCGCCCAGCCCTACACCGATGCGCTACGCATCAGCTATCCCGTATCGATCCAGAGTTATACGGAAGGGGTGCAGGTCGATATCCGGCCGGCTTACGATGTGCCTTGTTTGCATATAAATTCAGCGAGTAACGGCCTTGTTTCCGTGAGCGGCATGAAATGGCTGAAGCCGAGCGATGAGCTCGATTATCGCGCGCGGCCATGCATCATTATGGAGCGTGGTTTTTTCAGCCTCAAGGACAGCTTTGTCGAAGCGACCATTCACAGCCCCGCGATCCTTTTGCAAGATGGTTTTTCGCGGATTGAATCCACCACCATAACAAACGGCCAAGTGGGCGTTCGCATCGATGCGGCGCCAAACGGTGATTATTTTCTGATCGGCAACAATATTGTCGGTAATGTGGATGGTATTAGGGTCAACGGACGGGCCCGTGTCACGGTTCTCGGCAATCATGTGCATGACAATATCGAACACGGAATTGTCAGTGTCGGCGGTGGCGGTACGTATCTGAGTAATTGGATTTATCGTAACGGCGAAAGTGGCGTGCTTCTTCAACGCTCGGTCCTGGCACCTGAGTTTAGAGCGAACTTCATTTCACGAAATAACAAGGCCGGTATTCGCGTGTGGCCGGATGCCAATGGCGTTATCAGTTGGAATCAAATCTGCAATAATGCCGGTCCGGCGATCGATGGCCTGAAACAGAACAATCGCATCGTCTTGGATCCGCCGAATGATATTTTCAACGCCCGAGGCGGCAACGGGTTTTTCAGATCCGGCGATAAGAAAGGCGGGCGGTGTACCTTGCCGCCCTCTCCATTGGGCGCATCTAATATGGTGACCGGCTCTAGCCAATAGATCTAAATGGGTCAGATTAAGCCGGCGTCACGGGATTTTCTCGTCAATTGGACTTTATTCCGCGGGAACTTGGATGCCCGACCCCTTTTTTGGCTTTGCCGCCGTTTCGATCTTCGGTTCTTTTCTGCGTTGGTCCTTCCACATGAGCGCGGAGGGAGTGACGATCAACGTTAGAACCGTCGCAAATATCAGCCCGCAGATAATCGTGAATGCAAGTTGCTGCCACCACATTGTTGACGGGTCATTTATTGTAACCCGTCGGGTGAAAAAATTGATCGACAAGGAATTGGCCATCGGGAGTAAACCGAGCACCGTAGTAAGCGTCGTAAGAAACACCGGCCGCAAACGTTGCGCGCCTGTTTGAATAATCGCATCAAATACTGAGGGTGCGGTCTTAACGAGGCGCACATAGGTGTCGATAAGAACGATATTGTTATTCACAACAATGCCAGCGAGCGCAATCAGACCGATACCTGACATGACGATGTTGAATGGGGAGCCTGTGATAATATATCCCAATAGAACGCCGATGGTCGATAGAATGACGGAACTCAAAATCAGAAGTACGGCGTAAAAACTATTGAACTGAATCAATAATATGGCGGCCATCAAAAACAGACCGGTGGCGAATGCCGTAAACAAAAACGCTCCGCTTTCCCGTTGATCTAGGTCATCACCCTTGAAACTTACCCGGACGCGCGGGTCGACCGGGTTTTCCTTAAGCCAAGCTTTGAGTTCGGCAACCTTTTGACTGGCCAATATGCCGCTCTTAACGTCAGAGCTGATGGTCATGATCCGACGTCCATTGATTCTCCGCAATTGAGTTTCCTGCTGTACCGGGATGCGTTTCACGAAATTGCTGATGGGGATGAGACCGCCGGGCGTGTCAATACGCAATTTATCTAACTGACTGATCGACCGGAAGGTTTTTGGGTAACGGACCAGAATGTCCACTTCTTCCTGACTGTCGTCGGGCCGGAATGTGCCAAGCTTGACGCCATTTGTGATGAGACGAACGGCACTGCCGACGGAAGCCAAGTCGATGCCGAAACGGGCGGCCTGCGCTCGGTCGACCTCAAGGCGCCATTCGATACCGGGAAGAGGCCGGGAATCCTCCGTTGCGCTGAACCCGGACAGGGTACGCATAGCTTCTCGGATATGATCCAATGCCTCTATCAGCAAATGCGGATAGGCGGAATTAATCTCGATCTCGATGGGCTTATTGCTGCCAAAGCCATGTCTCTGGATTTGCGGCTCGACGCGAATACCCACCAAATCGGCCGTGCGCGCTGTGATGTCCTTTAATATCTCGTTCTTGGGCCGCCGTTCTTTCCATGCCTTGAAATTGACTGTGATCTGGCCAATGACGTCCGATGCGGCACCTTGTCCGCTCGCGCCAGTGCGCGAATAAACGCTTCTGAAATCGGGGATCTCCGCAATGCGCTGTTCCACCTCGCGGATCAGCATATCCTTTTCTTTTATGGCAAGATTGCCCCTGCCGTGAATGAGCAGGGTGGCGCGATCGACTTCTCCGTCGGGGAAAAAGACGGCGCCGGGCATGGTCCATAAATAAAGGGCCGGGACCGTCACCAACAATATTACAATACCCAAAAGGATCTTACCGGGATGTTGTAAGGCTAAAGAGAGAACGCGGACGTAAGTCTTGGTAGCGCCGCGCAACTTTTCAATATCAACCCTGTCCTCGCCGCTTAAAGCGGTCATGGTTCCGCGATCCGCTTCGCTGGGCCGGCCGATCAGTCGACCCAAACTCGGTACGAAAACAAGCGCCATGAGAAGGGATCCGGTCAATACACAAATCAGCGTAATGGGCATGTAGACCATCATTTGACCCATCAAACCCGGCCACATAAGCAAGGGCACGAAGGCGGCAATGGTGGTGGCGGTGGACGTTATGATGGGCCATGCCATGCGTTGGGCGGCCATGACGTAGGCCTCTTTCCTATCCAATCCTTCGGTCATTTTTCGGTCGGCATATTCGGTAACGACAATCGCGCCATCGACCAACATGCCGACGGATAGGATCAACCCGAACATGACGATTGAGTTCATCGTAAGTCCCGACATGAAAAGAAACAGGATGCCCATCAGGAAGGCGCCCGGTATGGCCAAACCAACCAGAAAGCCCGATCGGGGACCCAGTGCGGCAATGACCGACGCCATCACCAGGAAGATTGCCAATAGAATACTATTTTGAAGCCCTTCGATCTGAATCTTGATGCGTTGGGCTTTATCTTGCGTCACACCCACCTTAAGCGCTGTCGGCCAGTCGGCTTTTGCTCGCTCGATGCTGCGCCGCACATTGTTTGCCGTAAGGATTAAATTAGCGCCACTACGTTTTGTAATTTCAATCGCCACCGCCGGATCGCCGTTCACGCGCACGAAGGAATCGCGATCCTTAAAGGTGCGTTTTATGTCTGCAATATCGCGCACGCGAACCACGGCATTGCCTTGCGATTTCACGAGCATGTTGAGAATGTCGTCAATGTTCTCAAACAATCCGGGGACCGTTATGGGGAAACTTCCCCGTCCGGTATCGATGCGACCGGCAGCAACGAGCCGGTTGGCCCGGGCAAAGATTTGACCGAGCTCATCGCTGTTCAAACGATAACTCGCCGCGCGGGCCGGATCTATGATGATTTCAACGACTTCTTCCCGATTGCCGGCGATCTCCGCGTT
>SMVB01008342.1_pt1 | contig 14963 bp, 14 predicted proteins | sample 2456461 | NCBI WGS metagenome assembly SMVB01 (sample SAMN11095934, study PRJNA526329) | marine sediment metagenome | biome: Marine sediment; feature: Surficial sediment; material: Deep marine sediment; isolation source: Hadal surficial sediment | place: Pacific Ocean | collected 2014-05 | depth... | reverse complement strand
GAGGGCCGGAATGGAGTGTTTCTCGCCACGAAAGGATTTCAGGTCACAGGAATCGATATTTCAGAGACCGGGTTGAAGAAAGCCAAAGCTCTTGCCAAGGAACAGGGGGTATCCATCGAAACACAAGTTGTTGATCTCGAACAGTATCAACTGTCACCTGAGACGTATGATGTCATTATTTGCACTTATTACCTGCAGCGAAACCTGTTTCCGCAAATGATCAAGGCCTTGAAACCTGGCGGAATAGTGGTCGTAGAAACCTATAGTTTAGGTCATCTGAAATATCGCTCTCACTTTTCTCGCCAATTCCTCTTGGAACCTAATGAACTTCTCCATCATTTCACAGATTTAACTGTTTTGCGGTATCAAATACGAGATGATGGGCAAGCAGTGTATGCCAGCATTTTGGCCCAAAAGCCCTAACCCTAACCACGCCTCACGATACGTCCACTTACGTAGCCTTCCTCCCTTGCGACCGGCAAAAACCTTCGTGTAATCTGGGTCTAGATTCATTCAATCAGAATTATACATTCCATCCTGTGTTGTAGGGGGTTGCGTTATGGGTCCTGTTCAAGATTTACCAGTCGATGTCGAATCACTGGTTGACGAATTACAAACCCATCCAGTGAATTCCAACGAGTTTTTTCGTGCTTTTAAAGTACGGCAACTCAGCCCTCGCCAGCTTCGTGTCTTTATTCGACAATACCACTACTTCTGTTTCCAATTCGTGAAGGTTCTTGAGGGCTTGCTGTATCACACTCCGATACAGGAAGTGGCCATGCGAACCGAATTAGCCAAAACGCTGTACTCGGAATTAGGCAGCGGGTCTCCAGAACATGTCCACATTCGACAGTTAGAACGATTTGCCTATTTGATTGGCTTAACTCCAAAAGACCTGGAGGATACTGAGCCCATTCCCGAAGTCACGATGTATTTGGATACCCTTCGCCGGCTTTTCTTGCGGTCAAGCCATCTTACGGCATTAGGTGCGGAGTTGGCGGTCGAGACCACCGCCGTATCCGAGTTCCAATATTTTTTCACGGGCCTTCAACAATATGGCCAATTTAATCGACCGGACCTCGCATTTTTTGAACTGCATGTGGCCGAAGAAGAAGTGCATGGTCAGTGGCTCATCGACGCGGTTCGCAAAACCGCAAAGTCTGATGAAGATTTGTTTGAAGTAGCCGGTGGCGCTCGTGAAGTCGCTGACGCGTGGCTCGAATTTTGGGATGGCATGTACCGTGCTGTCTTTGATGCCAATCCTTCCGCTTCCTTCAATTGAATGCCGGATCTTTCTACCGCTTCTCACTCTGGTGTCCAGCCTCAAGCCCTTGAAGGTGATGTCCTTCAGCAACGGGCCTGGCGCATGCCCGACTTGATCGTCTATCAATCCGGTCCTGAAGAATGGTGGGTCGCCCCTCTGGATGAAGACCTGCCCCTCGTCAAGTTAAATCGCATGGGTGCTTCTCTGTTGGGTGCTATGGATGGCCGGTTGTCCATCCAGACGCTCTTGGATCAATTCGGAAAATGGGTGTGCGGTCCCAATCAAGAAACAGGCCGATGGTTTTTGGAGCGATGGGCATCGCCCCGCTATTCCTTGTGTTATTTTGGCGATGAAGCCCCGAGCGGGCACAGCGTGAATGCCAAATGGGATTTGTTGCTTCAAAAGGTGCGTGAGCAATGGCATGAGAATGTGGCCGTGGAAAGCGATGAACACCTCACCGAGTTTCATCACAAAGGCATCCAAAGTCACCACGGACATTTTGAAATTGTCGAAACCACGGTCTCGCATTTATTCCGCGAGCCCTGCGAAGCCCTGAACGGCTTATCCTATGGGCAGCTGCTCGCGAAGACATTGCGGCAACTCGGGTGGTGGAATCCCAAACCTGGCCGGATTGTCGAGGTCGGCGCTGGGTTGGGCTACGTGTCACAGGAAATGGCCAAGGAACTCTCGTCTTCGGAACGACGAGGCGTTGAATACATTTTCCTAGATTTGACCCGTCCATTTCTCCATTCTCAACTTGATCTAGCCACAAAAGCCGGCTGGAACGCCTGTGCACTCAACGCCAATGCCGAATATTTGCCATTGGCTGATGCCAGCGTTGACCTCGTTATCGACAACGAAAATTTGGCCGACATGACCCCGACCCATCTCACCAAAGAAGAATTGGAGTCCGGGAAAGGTGCGACCGAGGAACATCAACGCAGTTTGGATTTGATTCAACAGCTCCGATTGAATGTGGATACCCCATATCCTGATGAAGCGATTTTCAACTATGGGGCCATTCAATTTATCATGGAATTATGGCGGGTATTAAAACCCGGTGGTCGAGCCTTGCTCATTGAATTCGGCATTGACGCCGGCTGGCCTGACCCGGTGCGGCTTCCCGGCCATACCGAGTATGAAGTGCAGTACACGCATTTGCGACATACCGCGCGATGGTTAGGCTTTCGCGAACAATACTGTGCCCTGCCGCAATTACTATCCATCCAACGCGACACTCAAGTGCTCTGTACGGGAGCGACCTATGCGATTCGGCGATTGCAAGAAGCCGAAGGAAAGACCTTCGGGGTTCGAGCTTACACAGAATCGGAACTCCAACAGTCATTGGGTGATGCCCTACCAAAGTTCACAGGACTCCACTACCACAACGTACTCGATCCGGCCTGGTTTGGCTTGTGGGATTTCAAAGCCTTAATCCTAGAAAAACCCGGCGGATTCAAACGCCCAACCTACCAAGAATCCGGCGGCTTCCGCTGGTATAGCCAGCGGTAATTCGCTTCTCTGGGTTTAACCCTAATCTGCCTTGCCAGATTATCGCACTGGATTCGCTAAAACTCCCTCTCGCCGCCCGTACTGAAAAATAAGGGCTAACTCGCTTTAAGAAAACTTAAAACCAAATTTGTCGAAGGGCTCAAACAATGGTCGCCATATGGGCCGATTTCGGGGTAACAGCCCAGCCGCGCCCAACGCATAAAACGTACTAAACATTCAAACCATGTGGAAATATAGGAATATGGGAACTGACCCAGAATGAGACTGATGGAATGTAGTATTTACATATTAGGAATAAGCTTGCCCCATTTTTTTGCGTGGAGTTAATTCCACGCTATGAGTGTTCATATTTTAATGGAACAATTTTTTTGAAATGCGGGGGCGAAACCCCGCATTTCAAAAAAAACGTTCTATTTTAAGACAGTGGGGTGTCAATTGCACCAGCCAGCAGTCGGGGGGATAGGTGTTGGGTTGGCAATATGGCTTTGGAGAGAGGTCTGCCTTTAACCGGTCTTTCGGAATCCGATTCACACGGTTCGCTTGGAGGCGTTGGGCCGAAACCCTCGCGTATAAAATCTTGTGGTGGAGCCCGGGTTAACAAGTCCAGGCGGAAAAGAGTCTTGGCAATCACCGTGAAAAAGTGGTCAAGGGAGCGGGGTGCACGGCGTACCCTGACCAGCTTCTCAAGGAGCGGTATGGGTTTTTTCGGTTCCATGTCTGCTCCGTGGAACCGGGCCCCTGTGCATGCCAGGCGATGAAAGATGTCGGAAAGCCGTATGCGGGAAAGCTGCACGTAAAGCGGTCAATCTTATTTAATAATTCATTATGGGTATGTGGTCAATTCTAACATTCCCACCATTCCTGTACTATTCAGAACCACAAAGCAGGGGGTGTGAAGGACACGGATGGTCTTAGAGAAGATTATATACAACACCAAACAGTTTCCTTACCGTCAGATTGAACTTGGTATTTCCCGTAACTTTCTGCGGGGATAATATTTAAGTATTTTTACATATTAAATGCGAATCAAAGCCTTGACAATTGAGGCGCCAGGAGGATAGGCCTATTATGACGCCTTTGAGGTTGTTACTACACCCATTTTGTTTAGGGTTCGCGCAAGAATAACTTCCCCTGTTTGGGTGCTGAGATGCCTGTCTGGCAAGGCGCGAGGACTGCGCATACTCCGCTGTATGGAAAGGACGAGCAACGTCGCCAGACTGGATGGATCGACGCCCAAACAGGGGAAGTTATTCTTGCGCGAACCCTAAAGGAGGGATCATATGCCTGTCAATTTTCTCAGAAAAGATATTCCCAAAGGGGAAAAACCCCCAGAATGGATCGCCTCCCTTCAGATTTCCTCGCAGCCAAGTTTGGAAGACAAACAAAAGGAAGCAGACTTGGCTGCTGAGGAGGAAATTGCGGTGTGGGAGTCAGAAGAAATCGGTATTGTCAAATGGTCCGGAGAGCATGGGCAGCGCTTCAGCGATGCCTGATTTCCTATCAGGACAGGAAATCGTCTGATGTCATCAATGGGGCCGTCTTACGTGGCGTGTTCCCCGACCCCGACCAATTCATTTTCAATCAGGTGAATATGTGGTTCGGAATGTTCGGAAGTCTCTTCCACATGTGGAGGAATTCCGAATGGGCGTGAGGTCACACGTGGCGTGGAACCTAATACGGCGTCGTTGACCACGGCATTTCTGCGATGAAGGGCATCATACACTGCCATGTAGGTGGGGATGGTTGCGGTGATCTCAGCCTGATCCAGATCGCGCCGAACCGAGCTCAAGGGGCTCACTAAGACCAACTGTCCTTCACTCATCGTGAAATATTCATGCGCGAATTTCAACAGCCCAATGGTGCTTTCGCTGAGTTGGTACACCGACGTGAGGTTCACGACCACATAACGACATCCTTCAGCATTAAGGGTTTCCAGAGTTTGTATGAAGACGTCATGGTCGTGGTCATTAAACTTCCCATAACAATCTAATACCGTGGATTCGTGGATGTGTCGTTTTTCAAGATACATGGCGTTTCCCTTCCATCATGGTGGGTTGGTGAGCAGTTAGTGACTCCATCGGAAAAAGGAGTGGTGGACTTGAGGGGGACTTTGGGGAGTGTGCCCCAGGCATGAAACGGAATCAGTCGCTGGTTGCTTATCGCTAATGAAAAAACGAAAAACGAGCAAGGCCATTTTTTCTTTACGAGCAACCAGCGATGAGCAACTAGCGACTGATGACGGAGTGAATAGTGAAAACAACGAATTCAAAGAGATTATTTGATCAAGCACAGCGGTATATTCCAGGAGGGGTGAATAGCCCGGTACGAGCATTCCGATCGGTTGGCGGGAATCCGTTGTTTATCAAACGTGCGCGGGGTGCCACGGTGACTGACGTGGATGGCAACACGTTCCTGGATTATGTGGCCTCCTGGGGACCGATGATTTTAGGGCATGCGCATCCAGTGGTGGTTCGAGCCATTCAGCGAGCCGCAAGCCAAGGAACGAGTTACGGCGCGCCAACGGAACAGGAACTCATCTTGGCTCAAATGATTTGTCAGGCGTTACCATCCATTGAAAAGGTTCGTTTAGTCAGCTCAGGGACTGAAGCCGTAATGAGCGCCATTCGTGTGGCGCGTGGATTTACCAAACGTGACGCCATTCTGAAATTTGAAGGGTGCTACCATGGTCATGCGGATCATTTGTTGGTCAAAGCTGGTTCTGGCGCTGCCACGCTGGGGCTTCCTGATAGTCTTGGTGTACCGAAGGCCTTTGCCGGTCATACCCTCACGGCTCCTTATAATGATATCGAGGCGGTGAAGAGCCTCATTCAGAAACATTGGCGCAAGTTGGCCTGCATCATCGTCGAGCCAATTGCTGGCAACATGGGCGTGGTGTTGCCTAAAAAAGAATTTCTCCGGCAACTGCGTACTCTTACCAGAAAACATGGTATCCTCCTTATTCTCGATGAAGTGATTTCAGGGTTTCGTGTGGCGTATGGTGGGGCACAAACGTTGTATGGCATCAAACCAGATCTCACCTGCCTCGGAAAAATCATCGGCGGTGGATTGCCCGTAGGAGCCTATGGCGGATCAAAAGACATTATGGATCTTGTCGCTCCGGCAGGTCCGGTGTACCAAGCTGGGACTCTTTCTGGAAATCCCTTGGCCGTGACAGCAGGTATTGAGACATTGAAAAAACTCAGTACCTCTGGGGTATATGAAAAACTGGACCGGCGAGGAGCCCAGTTGGCCGAAGGATTGGGCAAAGCCGCAAAACAGGCCAACGTCCCATTTTTTCAAACACGAGTCGGCTCACTTATGGGCGGATTTTTTGCGGATACCCGCGTCGTCGATTTCTCTTCAGCAAAAAAATCAGATACAGCCCGGTATGCCAAGTTCTTTCACAAAATGTTGGAACGCGGATCCTACTTCGCCCCATCCCAATTCGAAGCCGCTTTCGTTTCAACCGTCCACACCGCATCCGATATTGACCACACCATCGAAGCCGCCCACCAAGTCTTTAAGAAGTTGTAGGGAGCTTACCTCCCCTTGAGCGCGACTGAGCCGGTACGCCGAATTGGCCTCCCTGGCGAGCAACTGTTTGAGTCCTTCGACAAGGCTCAGGATAGACTCCGTGAGCTGTGCCGCCATTTGACCTGTCCTGAGCCATGCAGAAGGATTCGGTGCAGTGGTGGTAAGGGATCCTTGAGGGCCGCACATGGGTGGGCGTGGTTTTGGGTCCTTTTGCAGAAACCCAAGGTCTGCACTAATCCCTGTCGATGAAACCTGTTTAGCAGGAGGTAAGGTGTGTGATTAAACGTTCAGCTAATTCGTGAGATTGGGGGAGGACTCGTGACGCTGATTCCAACACGTCCTCCGCTGTGGTACCTGCCAGTTGGACATCATTCGCGCATTCGCGACACAAAGCTTTGATACCCTCTGGTTCCAATTCCAAATGAAACAATAAGCCATAGGTCCGTTTCCCAAACCGGAACGCTTGAACGGGATAGTGTTCGGATGAGCCGAGGAGAATCGCTCCAGGTGGAAGCGTGAGTCCTTCACCATGCCACTGAAAGACATCGAGGGTTGGAGGGAACATGCCAAAAACAGGGTCCGTGTCTTCTTCCACGGTGAGTGCGATGGGCACGGGTCCAATTTCAAGTCGGGGGCCTGGGTTGACCTGTCCACCCAAGGCTTTCGCAATGAACTGTGAACCTAAACAGACACCTAAAACCGGAACCTCTGCCTCTATGGTTTGTCGAATAAACGCGAGTTCCTCCCCAATCCACAGGTCAGCATCGTTGACTGACATGGGACCGCCCATCACAAGCAACAAGTCAGGAATGTTCCGAGGAATTCCTTCCGTGGGGACGAGGGTTCTTTGAAGAGTAAAGCCGCGCTTTTCCAGGTATGGCTGGAATACACCGGGTCCTTCAAAGGAAACATGTTGCAAACAGAGAGCCTTTTTCATGGTAGCCGGGAATAGGGGCGGGGGGAGGACAAAGAGGAGGATGGGAGGCTTAAGGGTCCTTCACGAAATAACCGGGACAATTGGGAGGCCCAGATATGTGATTGGGGCGAGGCGCGACGAGGGAGCATAGCGAAACTCTGTGACCGAGGAGCAACGACACCCCTGGCTAAAGATGGGCTTCCCTGCAGGGCCGGACGCTTTTGAGCTGCGCCGGCGTCGCTCATCGCTTCCAACTCCCGGTATGCGCGCTCTTTGCTCCTTGGCTCACTCCAAAATCGTCTCGGCCAATTGTCCCGGTTATTTCGTGACGGACTCTAAGAAAGGGAATGGCCGTTTTTGGCATTCACGCATTCGACCAAATACCAAAAACGCAAGGGATTCATTTTTTCTTTTTTGGCAACCTGGAGGGGCGTGCCTTCGAGCACATGGTGTAAGGATAAATCCGTGCGGAATCCAATTCGCTGACACATGGGGGAAATCAGTTTTTCCACCGCGGCGATAAATTTATTCCCATTGCTAAAGTGGTTCAACATGACAATTTGGCCACCCGGTCGGCAGACGCGAATCATTTCGGAGACGACTTGGCGATAATCGGTGACCGCGGTGACGACGTAGGCGGCCATGACGATATCAAACGAACTATCCTCAAAATCCATTTGTCCGGCATTCATTCGTTGAAGGGTCACGTGGTTCAGCCGATGTTCGTCAATACGTTCCTGCGCAACCTTTAACATACCCTCTGAAAGATCAATGCCGGTGATATTGCAATGGGTGGGATATAAGGGGAGGGCCATTCCGGTGCCCACTCCAACTTCCAGCACGTTGTCGTTCGGCACGATGCGCAATCCTCTGACCGCTGATTCGCGGGACTGATTAAAGGCCTTCCCAAATATCTTGTCGTAGACAGAGGAATAATTGGTGTAGACCCGTTCAAGACTTTCAAGATTCATGGTTTCTTCTTGTTGAGACATACACCTTCCCACACACGGCCCTGGCTTATTTGAGCCATGGCCCAGTCACTGTTAAAATATTCAGGAGTTGTTAAGACGGAACCTGTTGTTCTGTAACGCTTTTTGATGGCCCTCCCGAGCAAAAGGCGGGGCTACTGTAACCGACTTCCCACTATGAGTCAACTCCTGAGGTGACCGGTGTTGCATGGGTGGTGAAGTTTGACTTGAGAGAATGTGTCTGGATATTTGAAACCCAAGATCCGCGATGGATTTATTTCGGGCATAAAAAAATCTCGTTGATTTGCTAAGATATGGGCACTCACCCACTTAGCCACTCCTCACCAACGAGATGAAACCAATGATGCCACAAACCATTCTGCCGTTCAAGCTCGAGCCCACCGACGAGCAGCTCACCGCCCATGGAGGCCTGGTGCTGTTCGGGGAGTTTCTGCATGCGATGAATGTGCCTCGGCAATTCAATGCGGCCTTGCCCGCGCCAGGGAGCCGCGTCGGCTATCACCCCGCCAGCACTATACGCTGATTGCGACGAATCGAGAAGGGTCCCCCGAGGAAGATTGTCCGGTGGTATAACCAGCGAGGTGAGACCAGTGAGAATCGCATCAAAGAACTGAAGCGTGGCTTTGGCATAGAACGGCTTCCGTGTGGGATTTTCGCGGCCAATGCCGTCTTCTTTCGCATTGGCGGGTTGGCCTACAACCTGTTTGTGGTGTTCAAGTTGTTGGCTGTGCCCCCACCTGGAGTCAGTGCCAAGTGCGCACAGTGCGCTGGCGGTTGTATCAGATGGCGGGCAAAGTGGTACGGCATGCCGGCGCGGTGATCCTCAAAGTTCAGCAATGGCTGTGGGGCTTGTGTGAGGAGATTCGGACGCGCTGGGTAGAAGCCGCCCAGACTTAAGCCGGGGAGGGGGCAGCACAGAGAAGAAAGAAGCAGGAAGGGAGTGGTCTGCCCACAAATAGGCCGGTCAATCCCATCCAGGGAAGGCAACCCTTGAGGTGGCCTCGAATTCACCCAGACCATTGACTCCGCGACGGTGCTAGGGGGTGGAACACGGGGGTTTCGCCAAAGGACCTCTGTTAACCAAACCCATCGCGGATCTTGGGTTGAAAAGGAAGAGGGGACTTTTTTACAATCCCCATTCACGATATGTGCAGTTTGTGTTTTTGAATCGTTTACCTAACATTTATACAACACGAAGGAGCAAGCACATGAGCCCAATGGATACCATCTCCCATTCCACAATTTGGCAAGGGCTCGGTGCGATCTTTTTGGTCAGTGGTTTCTTGGTTTCTCCGGCGTTCGCCATTGACGTTGATCTGACCTTGGAGCAAGGTAAACACCTCATGGCGTTTGCCCGTGAACCCATGGAAAAGGCTTCTTCCAACGATGAAATGTTTAAAATTATCAAATTGGCTGATAAAAGCTCCCGCATCGGAGATGATCCTGAAACCACACCCTGCGGAAGCAGCGCGATCCTACGAACGAAAACCTATTGGTTCGAATATTTTGGACGAGAAGAAGGACGACGGTCTAAGGTGGCGCAAGAAGACGTCCGGATGCCTGAAGCCAAAGTCCAAGAAATTCTGAACATGCCCAATTTGGAAATTGAAATCGGGTTGTGTGGGCAGGAAGAATTTTTCGCCGAGGGTGCGGATGTGGCGTTGCAACAGGGCTCGAAGAATATCATGCCGACGGATAAAGGAAAGCCCAGCCGTGGACGAAAAATTCCTGGTTCCGAAATGAATTTCGTCTCTCGATTTTCCGCACGATTTTCGTACCAGGATTTTGATCCACAAGCTCCAACGAAGATCGTGGTGTTTTTCCCGGATGGCAAACTCATTAGCTTGGATGCGGACTTTTCTAAGATCAAATAGCTCAAGGTAGGATTCGGAAAGGAAATACTCCGAAGTGTGGGGCTAGGATTTTGTGTAGGCGTGATATGAATAAATCCGAAACTCGAATATCGAAATCCAAAACAAATCTGAAATACCAAATTTGAATTTTTCAAACGGGTCATGCCAACTTATGGAGACAGGCCTTTTTGTTTTTTGAATTTGTTTCGGATTTCGAGATTCGTATTTCGAGTTTAAGGCATTTGTGCGTGGAACCTACACATCCTTCCCACGGTCCTCAGTCGTTCCTTCAAACTCAGCCATGCGTAAAGTGTACAGGTGACGGTACAATCCCCCCTGTTGCAATAAACTCGTATGGGTGCCGGCTTCCACAATGACCCCCTTATTCAACACCAAGATCTGGTCAGCTTCTTGGATGGTGGTGAGACGGTGAGCGATGACCAGGGTTGTCCGCCCGGTGAACAAACGGCTCAAGGCTTGTTGAACTAACAATTCCGACTCAGAATCGAGGGCCGAAGTTGCTTCATCAAGAATGAGCAGCCGCGGGTCTTTAATGATGGCTCTTGCTATGGCAATGCGTTGGCGTTGTCCCCCGGAGAGATTAATGCCCTTCTCTCCAATCATCGTTTGATAGCCGTCGGGCAATCCTGAAATGAAATCGTGTGCGTTGGCCGCTTGGCTGGCATGAATAACATCCTCTTCCGAAGCGGTTTCTCGTCCATACCGAATATTTTCGAAAATGGTCTCGCCAAACAAAATGGTTTCTTGCGGTACGAGCGCGATTTGGCGATACAAGCTGTTGAGTGTGACCTCACGCAAATCCAAACCATCAATCGAAATGCTCCCTGCTGTGGGATCGTAAAATCGATGCAGCAAATTCGCAATCGTGCTTTTGCCGGAACCGGTTGGGCCAACTAAAGCGACGAACTCACCTGGCCGTATTTCGAAAGATAAATCGGAAAGCACAGGTTGCCGTGGGTCATACGCAAAGCTCACTCCGGAGAATTTCACATGGCCCTTGAGGGTGGGCAGCGTGATAGCCTGGGGATGATCAGTCACCTCTGGCTGGGTGTCCAGCAGTTCAAACACTCGCTGCATGGCACCTTGCGCTTCTTTGACTTGAGAAAACATCCGAGCGGCTGAACCAAACGGGCCGATTAAAATGCCAGCAAACAGGACGAAGGCCAACAGGTCGCCCGGTGTCATGGAGGCATCGATGACTTGTTTGCCACCGTACCACAACACCATTCCCGCCATGATGAAGGTCAACAACGTGATGGTCGGAATGAACACCGAGAGAATCGCCGCTCGTTGAAGTGTCATGCCAACTAACCTCTGCAAGGCGCCCTTGAATCGGCTGTGTTCCCGTGAGGTTTGGACAAACGACTTGACCACTCGAATTCCCGAAATGACTTCTTCAATCAGCGTGGTCAGAGCGGCGGTTTGGTCTTGAATGTTGGTTGAGAGAGCCTTGAGGCGTTTTCCAAACAGCCGTGCAACCAACACCAAGGCCGGTAAGAGCAAAAGAATGAGCAGACACAATTTCCAATTCATGTACAACAAAAAAGCGATTCCGCCTATAAATGTTACTAGATGTTTGGCCGAATCAATGGGGGTTTCGGCTACCAGCGTTTGAATGACGCCCACATCATTCATGAGGCGAGACAATATTTCACCGGTCCGTCGTTTGGCAAAAAAATTCAGCGATAGCTGCTGTAAATGGTCGAATAGGTGAGTGCGAAAATCTGCCATGATGTGTTGGGACAATCGTGTGGTGACATAACTTTGTCCCATGGCCAGACCGCTCTGTCCGACCGCAATGGCCAAAAAGATCACGATGGTGTGTGTCATGAGGTCCACATCCCGTTGAACCGTGACAATGTCCCATAACTTTCCTGCCAAACGAAGCAGAATCAGGTTGAGGGTGGCCACCCCCATAACCATGAGGCCGGCTCCCACCATGTGAGAAAGGTACGGGCGAATGAAAGGAAAAAATCGTGAATAAATCGACATGGGAATGTGACAAGCCGTTTAGAATGACCTGCCAAAGAAAGGCACAAGGACTCGGAGGATAAGGTTCATAACAGGAGAGAAGTTAGGGAGAAAGGAGCGGAGAAAAAAGGAGGAGGATTATTCTAATTGCGTGACGGACTCAATCATGTTTTTATTGAGGGCGACGAAGTCGGCTTGTTCTTTCCCATCGATTGTCACATCGGTGAGGGTGATGAAAAATACGGCTTCATCGTTGAACAAATCGGAGACTCGATTGCGCATCGAAGGAATAAACAAATTCCCTATGTAGGTGCTGAGAGCCGTCCTCACTCGGATTTTCGTTCGTTTTCCCAGATGCATCCTCCCTCACCCGGATATGATATGATTTTTTAGTTCCGTCTTCGGGCAAATTTCATGCGTCGGCGAAGCTTCTTGTGCTTATGCTTTCGCATCTTTTTGCGCCTTTTCTTTACAACACTCGACATTCGTACTCCTTAATAATTCCTCTCCAAGGAATGTGCAGCCGCGAACTTGTTGATTCTGACAAAGGGCGAAATGCTCATGTCCCGAGACGGATGGTAAGGTTTGAGAGGTATCACAGGGTCCTCAGTTGTGTCAAGAAATTTAAGCCTGCACCTTTAAGACGTAAAGCATAATGCGTGAAGCGTGAAGCGAAAGATGTGACTCGTAGGGCGTACCCTGTAACCCATCTTTCTTTTCGCCTCACGCCTTGCCCATCACGTTCCTATCTTGACCGACCCGGGATGTTCACGGATAATGTCGAAATGCGTTCTGCTGTGTCATTCTCCTCATTAATGGTCTGTGGTGTTTTCTTTTCCCTTCTTCTATTCGTACCTGGATGTAGCTCCAAAACTCCTCAATATCCTGAAGACCATGCTCGGTTCGAGAGAATAGTCGGAGCGATTGAGGGGTTACGTGAGGCCTACCAAGAAAAAGACTCTGAGGCGTTACGAGAATTGATGTTGCCATTGGAAGGACTCGAACGCCTCCAAATGGAAATGAAAAAAGACTTTAACACCTATGCCGATATCGAACTAAAATTTTCGATTGAGCGAATGGCGATCAAAGGTGGACGGGCCACAGTCAACATTCGGTGGGAAGGTGAATGGAAGCAGGAGGCACGAGATGCCGGGATAACCCGACAGGGGCACGGGGTGTTGATTTGGAGTGGCAGACAGGTCATTTTGTTGGCCGATGTGGATGGGGATTTGCCGTTTGGGATGGCCACTCGCGAGTCCTTATCGTAAACAGGGCGTAAAGCGTATCTCGTCGTTCGTATCTCGTATTTTGTTTAAAGGAATGTAGAAAACCCATAGCCATGAAACCAACTACAACGACATATCATTGGGGCCCGGAAGCGGACTTTCTCGTGATTGGAAGCGGTGTCGCAGGGTTGCGAGCGGCGATCGAACTTAGCAGGTACGGACGCGTGCTGATCATTACGAAAGGGAGCCGGCGACAAAGTAATTCCGCGTATGCGCAGGGTGGTGTTGCGGTGGCGCTGGGTGGTGAAGATGATGTGAATCTGCATTTCTCCGACACGATCAAAGCCGGCCATCAACTTGGTCGTGAAGACGCGGCTCGCGTGCTCGTGGAAGAAGGCCCTTCCCGGATTCAAGAACTCATCGCCTGGGGCACTCAATTCGATAAGGTCGATGGCAAGTTTGCGTTTGCCAAAGAAGGCGCTCATAGCCGCAATCGAGTCTTACGAGCCCAGGGCGACGCCACGGGACATGAGATGATTCGTGTGTTGCTGGAACGTGCGAAGAAGCAGGACTCCATACGATGGTTCGATCATCATTTCACCATGGACCTGCTGATGGTTGATGGCCGATGCTGCGGAGCGATTGTGGTCAATGAAACCACCGGGAGCCTACAGGTTTTGTCTGCGAGGGCAGTGATTTTAACGACCGGTGGAGCCGGGCAGGCATTCGCCAGAACAACGAATTCGCCGAATGCGACGGGAGATGGTTTTGCCATGGCGTACCGAGCGGGAGCCATTCTCGAGGATATGGAGTTTGTCCAATTTCATCCCACCTCGTTATTTCTTCAATCCAGTCCACCGTTCCTCCTTTCGGAAACCATGAGAGGCGAAGGCGGGTTGCTCAGAAATCGAAAAGGCGAGTTGTTCATGGTCGGGTACCACCCGGCGGCAGAGCTCGCGCCTAGGGATATTGTGGCCCGAGCCATTTGGTCAGAAATGGCTGCGTCGCGCGCTCGGCATGTCTATTTGGATGTCACGCATTTAGGACATTCATTTATCAAGAAACGCTTTCCCACGATTTATCAGACCTGTTTGCGTTTTGACATTGATATCACGGAGGAATGGATTCCCGTGTCCCCGAGTGCTCATTATTTTATGGGCGGGATCAAAGCGGGCATCAATGGGGAGACGATCATCCCCGGCTTGTTAGCGGCTGGGGAAGCCGCATGTAATGGGGTCCATGGGGCGAACCGATTGGCCAGCAATTCGTTGCTGGAGGGGCTGGTATTTGGCGTCCGAGCTGCGCATTCCGCGACCACGTGTTCCTCGACTATTAGTGCCAAAGACAGGCAGAGTGTTCTATCGAGCCTAGCCGTCGAACCGAAGCGAACACTTGACGATGCGGAAAAACTTCGGAATTCCTTGCGGCGGCTGATGTGGGATCAGGTTGGACTCGTCCGGACGGGCGATTCACTGGGTCGGGCTCTTGCCAAAATCACCGCTTGGGAACCACAGGTGCTAGGATCTCTACAAACTCGGGTTGATTTAGAGGTGAAAAATATGATGCAAGTGGCCAGGTGTATCATCGAAGCCGCGCTGTGGCGAGAAAATAGTCTTGGGGCTCATTATCGATCAGATTTCCCCGGGTGTGAAGGTTCTGCTTGGAAGATTCATAGTC
>SMVB01445597.1_pt1 | contig 14964 bp, 16 predicted proteins | sample 2456461 | NCBI WGS metagenome assembly SMVB01 (sample SAMN11095934, study PRJNA526329) | marine sediment metagenome | biome: Marine sediment; feature: Surficial sediment; material: Deep marine sediment; isolation source: Hadal surficial sediment | place: Pacific Ocean | collected 2014-05 | depth... | reverse complement strand
TTGCTTGCATGGGCAGTTGCCTATTGACTTATGGTAATACCAAAATTATCATGCCGGTATGAGTCCCAGGACCGGAAGGCCACGCACAGGCCGCACGCCCAATATCAGCATCAGAATCGACCCAGACGCCTACCAGGCTGCCCGCATATCTGCAGTGACGGCCAGGAAAACCGTGGGGCAGTGGCTAGAAGAGGCGATACAAGAGAAGCGGGAGCGCGAGAAGGAGGCGGAAAATGTCACTAAGGCAGATTGCTAAGGAACTGGGGATCAGCCCCGCCTACCTGTCCTATATGGTCAACGGGAAGAGGCCCTGGAGGAAGGATTTATACCAGCGTTACATGGGAGTTGTTAACACTTTTGTTAACACTGCGGCAGAAGATCGTAACCATAAAGAAGAATCATCCCGATTATCCACCGATGCAGCCACAAGTCGGGGTGTGGCCCAGTCCGGCAGGGCACCTGCATGGGGTGTAGGGGGTCGTCGGTTCGAATCCGACCACCCCGACCAAATAAAACACTAAAGAGAGGCCGTCCCGATTGGACCGGGACGGCCTCTCTTTAGTGTCTAACCTCCGGGCGGGCTACGCGGCCAAACCCCGCCAGATCAAGATTGCGCCTACCGCCAGGAGGACGTAGCCCATGGCACCGACTAGGGTGGTCAATTCCACCTTGCCGGTGAGTTTTGCCCCGTAGTAGCTGCCCACTGCGGCCCCCGCGCCCATCATCAATAGAAGCTGGTAGTCGACCTGGCCGTGCAGCGCGTGGCCCACCCAGCCCACGGACCCCATCACGAAGCCGATGACGAGGTTGGTGCCCGCCGCGATCCGTGGGTCCACTTTCAGGATTCTGATTAGCGCCGGCAGACGGATGCTGCCCAAAATGAGACCCACCGCCCCGCCCAAGAGGCCCACCGCCAGTCCCATTCCTCCGCCGAGCAGGAGGCGTCTCCCGGTGTAGGGCACGCCGCCGCCAGCGGGGACAGCGGCGGCGACCTGCTTTCCCCTAGCCCTAAGCTCCACCCCCTGCCAGAGCACCAACAGGCCTGCGGCCGTAAGGAGGATCGAGTCGGAGACTCGGCCTCCCAAAAAGCCACCGGCAAACGCGCCAGCGAAGGCTGGCCCGCCCATGATTACAACGAGGCGGAAATTGACCCGCCCTTCCCGCAGGTGCCTGAGCGCCCCAAATATCGAACTGATGCTGCTGACCAAGATGTTGGTCCCGCCCGCGGTTGGCGCGGCCATTCCCATAAGCAGCATCGCAGGCAGACGCATGGTCCCCAGGGCCAGCCCCACGAACCCGCCCAGCAACCCCACCACCAGCGAGACTGCGGTTAGAACCACGGCATTCCAGACCAGAACGTCTGATCCCCAGCCCAGTGTTGCGTCCATTCGATTCCTTTGGTGGCTGATTGTTGGATTAATTCGTTTGTATCGCGTGAAGGGCAAAATCAGAGCGCCGGAAGGGAATGAGTCTCTCCCCGGCGCTCGCGCTTAAACTCGGTGGTTTGGAAGATCGGGATTTGCCCGCTAAGCGGGTATCGCGACGTTGAACTTGGGCATGACCTCTTTGCCGAAGCGCTCTAGCTGCTCAATCATCACATCCAAGGGAGTGCCCTGACGGCCACAACCAACGTGCATGTATTCGAGGCCGGGGTATTTGTCCTGAATCTCCATGATGCGCTCGGTGACATGCTCGGCGGTGCCGCAGACCCAGGCGCCCGCGGCCACGGTATCCTCCATGGTGGGCAAGCCGGCGGTGGGGGCCCGTTTGGGGTCGCCCAAAGCCTCAATCATCTCCGGGGTGAAGGCACGGAAGAAGCCCAGCGGGGCGAACATCTTCATGTCTTCTTCCAGGTACTTCCTGGCCTGGTTGATGGCGTCTTTCTCGCTGTCGGCGATGAAAGTGGGCAGGCCAAGCACCAGCCTGCTGCCCAACTGGATATCTTTGTAGCCGTGCTTGACCAAGGTCTCAGTCCAACGCTCAATCACATCATCCGAGGGACCACCGGTGACGGCCCCTCCACCGATGATAGCCTGGATGTTGTGCGTGGCCATGAAGTCCATCGCCCGCTGGCTGGCGCTGACCATCGGCTGCCAAGTCTCCACCGGCAGGTGCTTGGGCCGCGGCACCAGGGTAATCTCCTTCAGGGTGTAGCCACGGTAGGGTACCTCGGGTGGGAGGGTATAGTGCTTGCCCTGGTAGGAGAAGGACTCCTCATTGAAGGCCTTCATGATGATCTCGACCTGCTCCTCGAACATCTCACGGTTGGCGTCGTTATCCGAGTTAGTGCTGGGCACGCCGAAGGTGTCAACTTCCCGGGAGTGGTAGCCCCGGCCGACTCCGAAGATCACCCGTCCGTTGGTCAGGATGTCGGCGGTGGCATAGTCCTCGGCCAAGCGCAGGGGATGCCACATGGGATTGATGTTAAAACCGCAACCGAATTTCAATTGCTTGGTCAGATTGGCCAAGTGCACGTAAAGTAGCAGCAGGTTGGGAATGACCTCATTCCCCTCGTGCTGGAAGTGGTGCTCGGCAGCCCAGAAGCTGTGGTAGCCCAGGTCATCCATCACTTTGACGATCTTCTCCACCCGGTCGAAGATGGTGATTAAGTGGTCGTTATCGAACCGGCGGTCGTTGAGGGCTGTCGCGCCCAAGCCGATGTCCCCCAAATCGACATGTCCGGCATACAGGGTCCCAAATTTCGTAATCATTGATAAAAATGTTTCCTTTGTTCAGATTGGTTTCCGCCATTATTGCGGCAGCCACCCCGTGATTCAATTTAGCTTCTGCCATTTTAATGGCGCACCCCCCGTTGTCAATCAATAGTTTAGCTGCGTTCTTGGGCCTTAGTTGACGCTGTCAGAAGCCGCCAGTATTATCCAGGTTGCGCCAGGTCAATCCTGGGTTACTAGACGAAAAGAAAGGGAGAGCGAAGATGAAGTACGACACAATCGTTGTCGGGGCCGGATCGGCCGGTTCAATCATGGCTTCCCGGCTCAGCGAAGACCCAGAGCGTTCTGTCTTGCTATTGGAGGCCGGACCGGATTACCCCGAGTTCGAGCAGCTTCCCGATGAGGTGAAGTTCGGTTACGCGACCGCCACCGACATCATGACCAGCGACCACAACTGGCAGTTCTGGGGCAAGGCTACAGAGACGTCCCCGCCCATGATGGTCCCCCGCGGCAAGGTGACCGGTGGTTCCAGCGCCATCAACGGTCAGGTCTTCCTCCGGGGAATTCCCGAAGACTACGACTCTTGGGCGGCCATGGGCAACGACGAGTGGAGCTTTACCCAGTGTCTCCAGTACCTTCGGAAGATTGAAACGGACACCGATTTTCCCGACGACGACTTCCATAGTTCGGAGGGACCCATCATCGCCCGCCGTTTCAAACAGGATGAGCTATTGCCCGACCAATCGGCCTTCCAGGCGTCCTGCCGGGCCGCAGGGTTCCCCGAGAGCCCGGACCACAACCATCCGGAAGCGTCTGGTATCGGCCCAATACCATTCAACAACCCCAACGGCATCCGGTTCAGCACCGCCTTGGGCTACCTGAACCCGGCCCGGCACCGGCTGAACCTGACCATCCGGCCCAACTGCGCCACCCAGCGAATCATCTTCGAGGGCAAGAAGGCGGTCGGCGTGGAGGTAGTGAGCGGCGGCGAGACGTTCATCGCCGAAGCCGACCAGATCATTCTAAGTTCGGGTGCCATCGGGTCACCCCAAATTCTGCTTCTGTCAGGCGTCGGCCCCTCCGCGCACCTGCAAGAGATGGGCCTGCCAGTGGTGCACGACCTGCCCGGCGTGGGTCAGAACCTGCGCGACCACCCCATGATTTACGTGACCTTCAAAACAAAACCCGGCTATCCACTGGACGGCTTGGCCCCTAGGGTGCAGATGGGCCTGCGGTGGACCTCCGAAGGGTCGGACCTGCGCAACGACATGATGATTCTGATGCAGTCCTACGCCACCGAGCGTGTTGACCGGGGCGGAGAACGCATGGAGCCCCTGGGCATCCGCATGCTGGGAGTGCTGGACCTGGCCATGAGCGCCGGAGAACTCAAGCTAACCTCCACCGACCCCAACGAGCAGCCTTCCCTGGACTACCGGTACCTGCGCGACCCCTTCGACCGGCAGCGCATGCGGGAACTGGCGCGCACCTGTGTCAGCCTGGGCGAGCACGAGAACTTTAAGGACATCGTCGAATACCGCATCGAGCCCACCGACGAGGAACTGGCTTCGGACGACGCCTTGGATGCCTTTTGCGCCCGGGACGCAACCACTGGGCAGCACATATCGGGCACCTGCAAGATGGGTCCAGCCTCGGACAACATGGCGGTGGTTGACCAGCACGGCCGCGTCCACGGCCTGGAAAACCTGCGCATATCCGACGCATCGGTGATGCCCAACTGCATCCGCGCCAACACCAACGTCACCACCATGATGATCGGCGAACGCATGGCCGACTTCATACGCAGCGGGGGTTAGACTGAGAATTGCCTGATGCGGCCCTTCGACAAGCCCAAGATGAACGGATTTTTTGATTCCCCAATTCCTCGATCCGCTCACAATGCTCAATCGGTCCATAGCGCCCAATCCGTTCGTGGTGAGCTTGTCGAACCATTAGCACTGGGACTTAACTTGTCATGAAGCAGCAAAATTCCCCTCGGTCTCCTTTTGCAAAGGGGGATTTAGGGGGATTTCCGTACCTCCAACCAATACTTCGCTTCCCGAAGACGGTAACCGATCGTAACCAAAGGACCGTACCTACAGCCCCACCAGCTCCCTAAAATTCTCGCCTAGGATGCGTTCTTTGGCGGCGTCGGGGACGGGCAGGCTCTCGATGAACTGGGAGTCCTTGGCCATGTCGGCCAGGGGGAAGTCAGTGCCGAAGCAGACCTTGTCCGGCCCGTGCTTGTTAATGATGGCAGTCAGCGTCTTAGGTCCCAACTCCTTCAGTTCCGGCGGCCATGTGGTATCGATAAGGACGTTGTCACGGCCTATCAGTTCCCGTTCCGCCTCGTCCAGCATGTAGAACCCTCCCAGATGGAGGGCAATCACCTTCAGCTTGGGGAACTGGCGCACCATGTTCATCACCCGGTTGGGCGGCGAGTAGACCGTGTCTCCGGGCTTGGTGTGATTGAAGCGCCCCGAGTGAATCTCCACCACCATGTCATCGCCCAGTTCCTCGTACAAGGGAAACATCTTTGGGTCGTCGGGGTAGAACTGGTTGACCATGGGATGCAGCTTCACGCCCTTGATCCCGGCCTCCCGCAGGCGGCGCACCTCTCCGGGCATGTCTTCCATGTCCGGGTGAATGGCGCCGAAGGGCACCAGCATGTCGTCCTGGATGCTGATGAGCCAATCGTTGGCCGGTTTGATGTGCTCCAGCCGCTCCACTACCCCTAGCACCACCGATTTGTCCACGCCGGAAGCCCGCATATGGGCCTTGATACCATCGATGGTGTTGATTCCCACCGCCGGGTAGCCGAACGTGCTGGTCATGTTCTCCAACACCGGCGCGGCGATGCGGTCGGGTGAGATGTGGGTGTGGACATCTATGCGCATGGAATTATCCCAACATCTCCTCGGCCAGTTTCTCCAAGCCGGGCAGCGCCTCGCCGGGCGCGGTTGACGGCAGGCGCACGGTGGCCATGTCGGCGCCGGCATCTTCCATCTGTTTGATCTCGTCGCGGCTGGAGGCGCCGTAGATCAAGATCTGGATGCCCTTGGGGTCGCGGCCGGCGGCATCGGCCAGTTCGTCCAACGAAGCCCGGCCCGCTCTGACGCTATCGGGGGTGGCCCGGACCGGCATCCAACCGTCTCCGTAGGTGACAACGCGCTTGAACACGTTCTTGGCTGCTCCGCCCAAGAAGATGGGGGGATGGGGCTTCTGGACCGGCTTGGGGAAAACCCTGACCAGCGGAAAATCGTAATAACGGCCGTGGTATTCGGCTTCGTCCTTGGTCCACAATTCTTTCATGGCCTCGATCGATTCCCGGGCCTGGGTCCAGCGGTGGTCGAAGTCGCCGCCCATGATCTCGGTCTCTTCCCGCAGCCAGCCGGTCCCGATGCCGAAGATGAACCGCCCACCCGAGTGGTAGTCCAAGGCGGCAATCTGTTTTGCTTGCACCAGCGGGTTATGTTCGGGCACGAGGCAGACGCTGGTGCCCAGCATAATCTTGCTGGTGGTGGCGGAGGCGATGGCCAGACCGATGAAGGGGTCGGCCATGTCGCTCATCGAGGCCGGGATGCTGCCATCGGGAGTGCCGCCATACCTGGACGTGGTGTGCACCGGTATGATGGGGTGTTCGGCCATCCAGAGGGACTCGAACCCTAGGTCTTCGGCCTTCTTGGCTAAGGCGCCGATATCTCCGGTACCGCTGTTTACGGAAACATTTACACCGACTTTCATCGCATCTCCTCCGATTGGTCATTCAAGTGGTCAGCCAGTTGAAAAAGTGTCCCGATGTTACCACGCACCGCCCCCTTTGCTCCAGGGGCACTCGTTTTAACGTGTCACGGAACGAGGTTTTGATCTATTCCAGATAACCCGATGATATCCAAGTGGAACAATCTATTTGATTTCACTATTATTGCTTGGAATCGCCAGCGCAGAGATAGAATCGTCAAATGACTTTTACCCAATCGATATCATCTGGATTCCGCAGGTATTTCGACCTTCGCACCAGGTCTAGCCGGTCGGAGTATTGGTGGTGGACCTTATTCTCCGTGCTGATCGGAGTAACAGCGGTGGTTCTGGACGAGTTGCTATTCGGAGGAAGGGCGGTCCTCGACACCGTCAGTACTTTAACCCTGTTGGCGCCGGGTTTATCGGTCGCCGTTAGGCGTCTCCATGACATCGACCGGTCTGGATGGTGGATTCTGATTGCATTCACGATAATCGGGGCTATATACCCATTGCTTTACTGGTCGATTAAACCGGGAACCCGCGGAACCAACAGATTTGGGCCCGACCCTGTCTTGTCGCCGGCGAACGGATATCCTGAAGACGCTGGTGGGCTTTTGGTCTTGGGAAACACGAAAGGTTTCTGTTCCAACTGTGGCTCGCAGTTGGAACCGGACGCCAATTATTGCCCGTCGTGTGGCACCGCAATCTGACTCGATCTCTCTTCGGCCCTATGGTTCCCAGCCTGGAGCTATGTGTTAATATATCTACGTATGCAACAATCAAAAGAACAACCCCTTCACTGGGACGACCACCGGACCAAATTAAATCTAACGATTGCCTTCGCGTTGGTCGTGGCGGTGATTGGGATTCTTGGTCAACCGGTGCTTTTCGTGATGGGTGTCGGTGTGGCCATCTATAGCTGGCTGACGAATCCCAGGCAGTACCTGATTTACAAGGACGCTTTGGTGATTGTCTACGGCCGGCCCAGGGTGAAAGCCTTTCCCTTTCAAGAGATTGCCAATCTAGAGACCTTGGCGCTTCCAATGGGCGAGCGGCTGAGGGTGCGGTTGGTCAACGGCCGGCGGATAATGCTCTTGACCAAAGACTTAGACACCTTCCGCACCAAGCTGGATGAAGCGCTGGAGGCGTTCCACGGTGGGCAGAGGGGAACGGACTACGACCAGGATACCAGTCCAGAGCCGCTTACCGAGTCCGCCCAGGATTACAGTCAGGAGACACAACCTGAGCCGGAGCGTCCCGAAGAGCGACGCCGGTTGGGCGAGAGTTCCGGAGAAAACGACAACGTACCGTACTAGTCCGCTTCTAGACGCGAATCAAAATGTCCCGGCCCTTTAAAAAGGCCGGGACATTTTTTTGGAGAAAGGCACGAGACCGATGGAATGTTCATCTCGATGATGGCTTCGGACGTGGCAGCATCGACGGCCGTGCGTGAAGACCGATCCAACATAGCCGTATCCGACCCTCGGATTGACCGGTATTAAGATCCCCATTTGGGCTCACCGAACCGCTGGCAAGTATCTCAAACCGCAGGACGGCAGATGGAGCAGTTTCGGCCTGATGCCTAACGGGGCGTGGTGCTTACGGGTTAGCAGTCAAGCTCTTTTCAGGGTCGTAGACCGGGCGGACCATCTCGTACCGGTCGTTGGTGCGGCAGTACATGTTGCCCGCCATGCGGCCGACCGCCATGAGTTTCTCTTGGTTGATGCGGTGGCCGTCGATGACGTCGTCCCGGACATGCATCAGGAGTATGGTGCCGATGACCAAACCGTGGCCGTGGTCAGGAGAGCCGATGGACACCACCTGCTCCAGCTTACATTCCATGTTCACCGGCGATTCGGCAACGCCGGGGGGTTTTACTATCTCGGAGGGCGAGTGAGTTAACCCGGCAATCTCGAACTCGTCCACGTCCTCGGGATACTCCGCAGCGGTCGAGTTCATGGCCTCGGCGATGGGGTCCACCACGATGCTGATTACGAATTCTCCGGTCTCTTCGATGTTCCGCAAGGTGTCTTTGCTCTTGTTACCGACGGTGCGGGACGAGGAGAAAATGATGGTGGGCGGGTCGTAGGACACCGCGTTAAAGAAGGAGTAAGGCGCCAGATTGACTACTCCGTCCGGCGACATTGTGGATACGAACGCGATGGGCCGGGGAACAATCACTCCGGTCAGCACGCGGTTGAATCCTTCAAAGTTCAGTGGGTCGATTCTCAATTCAATACCTCCATTAAATGTAGCAGCCGGGTCTGCCTCGGTTGCTAGCGGAATTATATCCTGTGGCGGCAGGTCCGCCAAGCTTTGACAATCCAAAGTCCCACTGTTATGTTGGTAGCCGCTCACGCCTGGGGCCTTGCGTTCGGCACCGGGGACGGCGAGGGTTAACTGGGGTGCGGCGCTCAGCCAAGTCAGAACGACGGGCAATTAGGAGAGACGCAGATGAACTGGGCGGAAACCATCGTCAAGGCACTCAAGGACTGGGACATCTCCCTGATTGCCTACGTGCCTGACATATCCATCCACCAAGTGACCAGCATTATCGACCAAGACCCGTTCTTCAGGCTGGTTTCATCGACTAGGGAAGAGGAGGCGATCGGCGTCGCCGTGGGCTCCTATGCAGCCGGCCGCAATGCCGCAGTGTTCATGCAGTCGAGCGGGTTCGGCAACAGCGTAAACGCTCTGGCCAGCCTCTGCATCCCCGCCCGGATTCCCATCCCGATGTTCATCAACCTGCGGGGCGGGGCTGGCGAGTTCAACATCTCCCAAGTGACCATGGGCCGCGCCGTTAGGCCCATCTTGGACCAATTGGGGTTGGTGCACTTCACGCTGGAAGACGACCGCAACATGGACAAGATACTGGACGGTGCAATGAAGCTCTGCTACGCCAACCGGCAGCCATTGGCGGTGTGCCTGACTCAACTGCTGCACGGAGGCAAGCTTGCATAGGTTCGAGGCAACTCAGTTAGTATCCCGCCTGGCGGGCGATTCGCCCATCGTCGGCAATCTGGGTCCCACCTCGGACGAACTCTGGCACGCCGGGCACCGGGACCGCAATTTCTACACCTACGGCAACATGGGCCTGTGCTCGTCCATCGCCCTGGGGATGGCCATGGCCACCGGCGAACAGGTCATCTCTCTGGACGGCGACGGTTCGCTGTTGATGAATCTGGGGACCATCGCTTCGATTGGCCGGGAGAAGCCCAAGAACCTGACAGTCGTGGTCTGGGACAACGAGCAATGGGGCCAGACCGGCGGCCAGACCAGCCACACCGGAACCGGCACCGACTTGGAGCAGGTGGCCCGCAGCTGTGGCATCACCCGGACCAAGACAGTGTCGGACCTGGAGGACCTTGAAGCGGCCGTCTCCGAAGCCCTGAGGACCGATGGGCCCAATCTCATCGTCGCCAAGATACAAGAGACCGAGTACTTGCCGGTGGCCCCGGTGGAGCCGGAGTTCACGCTCTACCGGTTCCGTAACACCTTCGTGGAGCCCAGACAACCCGGACATTAAGCCGCCAAGCGCGTCCCCTCTGCTTAGTTCCGGATTTCGCCGGAATGACGATTGTGGCGCGTCTATGGCGCGGTGTTTGGCCCGTGAAATCCAATAAAAAAGCCCGCTGTTTGGCGGGCTTTTTCTCGTTCACGGTCGATGATGGTTAGCTGACTTTGGCCTCGGCCTCCAGTTTTTGGAGGGCGCCATCCAGTTCTTCAAGATCAAAGAAGTGGGGGCCGGCGCCGCCGTGGTAAACCACTTTGCCGTCTTTGCCAATCAGATAGAGGCGTTCCGGGGCCGCCCCGTAGGCCTCGTCGATGGCATTGTCCATCTCTTCCACCAAGGTTGGGATGGAGATCTGCAGCCCGATGCTGCATGACTGTGCGGCCCCGTCCCGCTCTTCGAAGCTTTGGTGCTGGCGTAGGTACACGCTGTCGTTCACGTTGGCGTCGACCTGCCAACCGTCGGTGGGATGGGCTTCTTGAACGTAGACCAAGAAGAACTCAACCCGGTCTTGGTATGCGCTGTAGAGTTGCTCCATGCGCTCGGCCTGAGCGCGGAAGGGCGGTCAAGTGTAACTGCCGAAGATCAGGGCGACGGGCCGTTGGTCTTTGAACCCGGACAGCCGGACCCGCTCCTCGGAACCCATGCGCTTTAGGTTGAAATCAGGGGGGACATCTCCCACCCGGGGACCCATCTCATCCCTGGCCGCTACCGCTTCCATGGCCTGGCGCAGCTTGCTGGTAAGGTCAGAGCTAACTGCGTCCAGCATCCCCCGCGCCGACGCCTGCCCGCGGGAGACCACTTTGCGTTTCGCACGGTAATCGTCGATGAACTGCCTGAACTGTTTCCGTTCATCGTCTTGCAGGTTCGCCATTACCTGGTCACGGTCTGCTTTCAGCATTCTTTCATTCCTTTGATACCCCATCTGCCCGGTCTGAATCAGGCACAATTGGATTAGTGGCCATTGTATTCGCCAAGCCTTTTGATAACAACCCGTGGCGCATCAAAAGATGGGAGCAAAAAGACCCGCACGGGGCTTTTGGCCTCGTGCGGGTCAATCGCTTTTGGGTTATGCGCTGGCTCTACTTGACGTATTTGTCGAACCAGCCAAGGGTGCGGGTAAATGCGTCCGTGGCCGCTGCCTCGTTGTAGCTGCCCCGGTCGTCACAGTTGAAGCCGTGACCGGCGCCGGGGTAAGACTTGAAGTCGTGTTCCACTCCGGCGGCTGTCAACTTCTCATCAATGGTAACGACATCGGCTGGTGACGGGTTCTCGTCGTCTTCGCCGAAGTTGCCCATCACCGGGATCTTGATGTTGCCGGTGAGGTCGATGGGTGCGGGACCGTCGCCGAATGGCGCCAGGATGCGCCCACCGTAGTAGACCGAGGCGGCGCTTAGGCCCGGGCAGCTGGTCGCCGCCAGGTAGGTGATTCGCCCGCCTACACAGTAGCCCACGATGCCAATCTTCTGGCCGGCGGTCCGTTGGTAGTGGTTCTGCAGGTAATCGATTGCGACGTTGAGGTCTTCGACGAGTTCCTCGTCCCGCAACGCTCCCATGTATTGCATCACGGTAGGCATCTCGTCGTATCCCAGTTTGGGATTGGGATGTTGGCGATGATACAGAGCGGGGGCGATCGCCACATAACCATTGGCGGCGTACTGGTTACAGACCTTCTCGATATGGCCGGTAACCCCAAAGGCCTCCATGATTACGATGACCGCTGGAAAACTGTTGCCTGCCGATGGCGATGGATGACTGACGTAGGTCGCCATGTCCATTCCCTGGGCGCCTGCCAGGTCGTCCATTTCCCGCACGCCGGCAAATCGTAGATTCTCCCAAAACGATGGCATGAAAATTCCTCCTAAAACCGGTCTGAACTCATCCTCTCCTGATTCTGGCAAACGCGGGACCCCGGCCCTGCGGTGGCCACCGCTCCTTAAAGCGCCTGTAATCTTCGAACCAGGGAGGTTCGTGGAGATTCTAGCAGAGGGTATAGTAGCGCACAAGGTTGAATTTACCAGGGGATTTTAAAGGGCCTTGATTTTTCAGTTTCCCACTGCTGGTTTGTCGCGCCTAGCCACGGCGGGAATCGAGTGCATTAGGCAAGTTTGGGTCTAATTTGGAGGAAGTATGTTCGGATGGCGTGCGCGTATCGGAGTGATAGTATCACCGCCCAACACAGTCGTTGAGGGCGAATTTTGGCAGATGGCCCCCGAGGGGGTTTCGGTCCACGCCGCCAGGTTGGGCCGCCCAGAGGGTTTGGCTGGCCAACTGGGGGCCGAAGTGATTCTGCAGACCAACGACGACCTGCCTCGGGCCGCCCAGTCCTTGTCTGAACTGCGGCTGGACGTGGTGGTCTTCGCCCATACCGCCGGTTCCATGGTGAAAGGGCCAGAATACGATGCCCAATTGCTGGCGATGATGGAGTCGAAAGTTGGCTGCCCAGCGGTCACCACCGCCAGCGCCGCCGTTGCCGCATTGACAGGGGCAGCGGTAAAGCGTCTGGCCCTGCTGACGCCCTACCCGGAGGAGATGACCCTGATGGAGCAGGAGTTCTTGGAGAAGACGGTGCCTGGCCTGAAGGTGGTCGCCCATAGCTCTCTGTCGGTATCGTCGGGCCTGGCCATCGGAGATTTGGAGCCGCTGGTGGCTTACCGGGAAGCCCGGAAGATTGGCGCCCGGCAAGCAGATGCCCTCTTCCTCAGCGGGACCAATTGGCGGACTGTGGACATGATTGAGAAGATCGAATCAGACCTGGGGATTCCGGTTTTCACCGCCAACCAGGTAACCATGTGGGATGCCTTGCGCAAGCTTGGCATAACGGCCAAACCGGGTTATGGCAGTCTCACGGAACAAAGCTAGCTGAATGCCCTATTCTCCGGTCCAAGAGACCCATGGATTTGCCGAGGCTTGCAGTTAAACCCGGGTAAATATATCGTTCTAATTAGGAACGAAGCGATGCCGTGTCCTAGGCACAGAGTGGGACACCAGTAGACGTGGGAATCGTGGAGGAATCCCTGGACGCAAATCGGATTAGGCTAGTTCAAAGCTCTTGGAGTAAAGTACTCCCAAACTCGGAGAAGGCAGCCGTGCTGTTTTACGGCCGGTTGTTTGAGATAGACCCTTCAACCAAGGTCCTTTTCAAAGGCGACATGAAGGAACAGGGCCGGAAGTTGATGGCGATGATTACCGCAGCGGTCAACGGCCTGAACGACTTGGACCGCCTGGTCCCGGTGATGCAGGACTTGGGCCGCCGCCACGGTGGTTACGGCGTACAGGACAATCACTACGGCTCGGTGGCATCAGCCCTATTGTGGACGCTGGAGCAAGGACTAGGCGAGGCATTCACCCCAGAGGTCAAGAACGCCTGGACCGAGACCTACATTCTGCTGGCCAGCGTGATGAAAGAGGCAGGCGCCAAGGTGGCCTAAACAGCCACGCCAAACCACTTGGCGCGATTCCCCTAGAAATAGGCCGGTCTCCCCAACAGCCGGCCTATTTTTTTCCATCACTCTTTGTGCCAGACCACGAGAAGTCGATGGGCCACGGCGGCCACTGCATTCACGCGCCGCGCTAAATGACGTGGTACAGAATCAGATGCTCTCGAAGAACGTCCGCCGCGAAGTCGTTCTCGACGTCGCGCCAGACCGAATGGATGTGGTTTGCGCCGTCTTGGCGGTTGTCGAACTCAACCACGAAGTCACCACCGTGGATGCGGTAGTAGTGTGGCTCATCCTTGGTCACCGGCCCGGCCCAGGCGAAGTGCAGATGGTCCAGCCCAGTCTTCTTCAGGTCGGCCAACTTTTGCTCTGCCACCTCTGTGCGCACTTGGTTGACGTACTCCGCGACCAGAGCCAGCAGCAATTCTTTCTGCGCGCCGTTCATCTTGGACGCAGGCAGTCCTTCGTAGGTCATCAGCGATGCCTTGGAGGAGTTGAAGGTAACGATGTCGGCTGGCGCGGCGTCGCAGATGATCGATTCTTCCACCTGCTTTTCATCCAGGGAATTCATCAGGTCGAAGGCCAAATCTTCGCGGACGCCCAAGATGCGTAGGCCATTCTTGGGTCCCTTCCTGACCTCGGCTGGGTTGGCCCCGAAGAAGAATGGCGTGGTGCTGATGACTTTGTCGCCCATGATGCTGAAATGAATGGAAACATGGTGGCCTTCCACCCTCCATCCCCAGGCGCCCTCGCCGCCGGGCTCGCCGAAAATGGTGAAATAGTAGAGTGTGGTGTCGCGGACGAAGGTCTTGATCCCATTTTCTTTTTCCAAGGGGCCAAGGACGTCTTCGTGCTCGATGATCAGCTTTGCCTGCTCATAGGACTCGTCAGTGAGACCGGAGGCCAAAACCGCCATCGCCAGTTCGCGCTGGGCGGGCTCCATGTCCCGCAAAGCCAGCCCGTGGCGGTTCATGGGCGGGTAGTACCAGAAAACGCGCTCGCCGTCCATATATTCAAACGTGGCCTTGGCTTTCTGCTCGGCGTTCAGGCTGTTGACAAAGGCTTTGGCGGCGTCGGACATCTGACCGGCCACCTGCGGAGTTGCTTGCTGTATGGCCATATTGGGCGCTCCTTTCGATCGAGTCCTTCCGTGCAGTAACGACGACTCGTATTTTCTGCGAGTGTAGAGAGGGGCAGATTAGCTGTCAACCTGAATAATGCTGGCCGGTATGGGCGAAACAAAGCGGCTTTGCTCGTGAGTCAGCACCCTCCCATATGTTTCAACAAAGAGTCATTCCGGCCCTTCCGCTGAAGGGGGATCCAGAAGGCCACCTTGCAACCTTGGCTGGCGTAGCAGATTCAAGCTTCCGATGGAATGACGGGTTGAGGGCCACTGGGCCGCCACGTTAGGACATCCCGTAGCCGATGACTACGCCAGAGGGAGTGCTTGTAGGAGGGCGGCTTCAAGCTCAGCCAACGTTGCGAAGCCTTCGAACCGGTCCAATATCCGCCCGTCGGCGTCCAGGATAAACGTCCAACTCTCGTTGAAGTAATCCTCGATCGACGTGAGTCCCCAGTCATCCACCACACTGAAGATCTCGGC
>SMVB01027620.1_pt1 | contig 14969 bp, 8 predicted proteins | sample 2456461 | NCBI WGS metagenome assembly SMVB01 (sample SAMN11095934, study PRJNA526329) | marine sediment metagenome | biome: Marine sediment; feature: Surficial sediment; material: Deep marine sediment; isolation source: Hadal surficial sediment | place: Pacific Ocean | collected 2014-05 | depth 0-1... | reverse complement strand
GCCCCAGGGCAGGAAGTCGGTGCGGTCTGAACGTAATTGGAAGGTGGCATCCTCGGCTAAGAGGCGGTATTCTCGTTCTATGCCCAGGCCGCCCCGGTACTTGCCCGCGCCACCGGTGTCCGGCACAAATCCGTATCGCTCGATCAAAAGGGGTTGTTCCGATTCGATGCTCTCGATGGGGGTGTTGGCCATGTTCAGGATCGGCGCGGCCAGACCGTCGGCCCCATCCATTGCGGGTCCGCCGCCCCTGGGCCCGTCGTTGGCGAATTCCAGGTAAACCCAGGCCTTCCGGTTTGGGTGGTAGCCGCCCCAGCTAACGCCGATCTCGCCGCCTCCCCAGGCCGCCGGCACCTTGCCGGGCATCGCCTGAGCCATGGCCCCGAAGATGGTGTGACAGATCCTGAACCCAGCCAGTCCCCGGGCCGCCACGGGCGCGGGGTGTTGGGGATTCACGAAACAGCCTTCCGGGGCCGTGATGTTGAAGGGCCGGAAGAAACCGCTGTTGGACTGGATGGCGGGGTCGATAAGGCATTTCATGACGGCGTAGACGTTGGACTTGGTGTAGGCGAAGTTCGGATTGATCGAGCCTTTGGCCTGGGGTGATGTGCCATCGAAGTCGACGAAGAACTCGCCCCCCTCAATCTTGACCTTGGCGTGGATCTCTATGGGGTGAAGGTCGATGCCGTCGTTGTCGATATAGTCGGTGAACTCCCATTCCCCTTGAGGCAGCAACTCGATCTCGGCCCTAGTGAGACGCTCGGTTGTGTCCAGGATGTCGGTCATGTAGCTCTTTAGTTCTTCCAGACCGTAGTCGTCCACCAGCCGCAGCAGGTCCCGTTCGCCGAAGCGCACCGCCGCCAGCAGAGATTGCACATCGCCCAGCACTTTCTCTGGCACCCGGACGTTCTTCTCCAGGATGCGCCAGACCGCCTTGTTCAGTTCGCCCTTCTCATAGAGCTTTATCGGAGGGATGATCAGACCTTCCTGGTAGATCTCGGTGTTGTCACAGGCGTTGCCCCCGGCTACCCGGCCTCCGATGTCGGTCTGGTGGCCGATGCAGCAACTCCAACCCATCAATACATCGTTCGTGAAGATGGGCTTGAACAGGAAGATGTCGGGCAGGTGGCTGGCCCCCTCATAGGGGTCGTTGTTGGCGAAGATGTCACCGGGCAGGACATCGTCGCCAAAGGCGTTCATCACGCCCTCCAGCGCTGGGGCCATCGAACCCAGATGGGGCGGCAGAGTCAGACCCTGGGCCACCTGCTGCCCCTCCGCGTTGAACAGGGACGTGGAGAAGTCCATGCCGTGTTTTATCACCGCAGACCGGGCCGTGCGCACCACGGTGAGCGCCATGGTGTCGGCGATGCTCATCAAGGCGTTCTTGATGACTTCTCGGGTGACCGGGTCGGTGGCTTGTTGCATCGAGGCTCCTTTGCTTGCGGTTGTGCGGAGTTACGTTCTAAAGACTGGCGAGGCGGGTTGGAAACCGGCCCTTACGGGGCACGGGTGTCGAACCATTTACGAGGCCTTCTCTAGGAGGATGTTGGTCCATTGGTCGATGGTGGCGGTCCAGCCAGCGGGGACCACGGTGGTGGAATCGTATTCTTCGATGATTAGGGGGCCTTCGGTGGATTGCCCAGCAAGGGAATTCCGGTCTACCACCGGGACGCTGGACCAGCCACGGTTGGGCCCGAAGTAAACGTCCCGTTGGGCGGTGCTGCCGGGGCCATTCGACGAAACTGGTAGCTCCAACCGCTCCGGCATGCGTGGCTTATCGGAGAGACCGCGGGCGATGACCCGCACGTTGACCAATTGATAACCAGCCTCGGGGCTGCTGTAGCCAAAGCTTCGCTCGTGCTCTTCCTCAAATGCCGCAGCCACCGCCTTAATCGTCTCCAAGTTGACCTCGCCGCTGGGGAAGGGGACGGTCAGGTCGGACACCTGGCCTTCGTATTTCATGTCCATCTGGGTCACTATCTCTTGGTGGGCATCGTCGAACCCCTCGGCCCGCAATTGGCTTCGCCCTTGCTCCCAGAGACTGTTTAGCAGGTTGGCCAGTTCTCTTATGTCGAGTTCATTAAAGGTCTTGAAGTGGGTCTGAACAAAATGGTGTTCAACGTCGGCCACCAGCAGCCCAAAGGAGCTGAACACGCCGGGGAAGGGCGGCACCACGACCCTGGAGATGCCCAGCATCTCCGCCAGGCCTGCCGCATGCGCCGGGCCGCTTCCGCCGAAAGCGATGAGGTTGAACCGTCTCGGGTCCCGGCCCCGTTCGCTTGAGACGGCACGAAGGGCGCGGCCCATGTTGGAATTGACCAGCGTGTGGATGCCGTAAGCGGCATCGAGGTCGGACATTCCCAGGGGACGGGCCACGTTGTCGGCAACGGCCTTTCTAGCCAATTCCGCGTCGATCTGAAAAGCCCCGGCCAGCAGATGCGTGGGATTAAGAAACCCCAAGAGAACGTTGGCGTCGGTGACGGTGGCATCCTGGCCGCCCAGCCGGTAACAGGCTGGTCCGGGAGTGGCCCCGGAGCTCTGGGGGCCGACGCGCAAAGAGCCGCTCCGGTCCACGGCGGCGATGCTGCCGCCGCCCGCGCCCACCTCGGCAAGGTCGATGGCCGGCACGCGCAGGATGTGGCCCGAGCCCCGCAGCAGGCGGTGGCCCACACTGATCTCGCCGCCGACCTCGTATTCCGGGGCGTGCAGCATCTCACCGTCCTCAATGATCGATGCCTTGGCGGTGGTCCCTCCCATGTCCAGGGTCATCAGGTTGGGCATGCCCAGGCGCTTTCCCAGGTGGTAAGCCCCGACCACGCCGGCGGCCGGTCCCGATTCGATGCAGTAGACTGGGCGTTGTTTTGCGATGTCCGCAGTGGCCAACCCGCCGTTGGACTGCATCACGGTTAGCGGCACTTGCACCCCCATCTCCGTAAGGCCGTCGGTGAGCAGGTTCAGGTAGCGCTCGACCACCGGACGAACGTAGCAGTTGATTACCGTGGTGCTGGTGCGCTCGTACTCTTTCATCTCCGGCAGCAGGTCCGAGGAAATGGTCAGGTTCACGCCCGGCGCTTTCTCGGCCAACACTTGGGCGATGTACTGCTCGTGATCCGGGTTGGCGTAGGAATGGAGCAGGCAGATAGCCACCGATTCGATGCCGTTGTCGATGACGCGCTCCACGGCCCGGTCCACGTCGGCCTTATTCAGGGGGCGTAACACCTCGCCCCGGAAGTTCATCCGCTCGCCGACTTCCAACCGGAACTGGCGTTTGACCAAGGGCGGCGGTTTCTCGTAAAGAAGGTCGTAGAGGCGGGGGATGCGGTTGCGGCGAAACTCCAGGATGTCCCGGAAGCCCTCCGTGGTAATCAGGGCGGTCTTGGCCCCCTTCTGCTCGATGATCGCGTTGGTGGCCACGGTGAAACCATGGCTAACCTCGGAGATCATGGCGGCGGTGATACCCAGTTCTTGGGCACCGCTCTTGATTCCGTCCAACACCGCCCGGCTGTAATCGTCTGGGGTGCTGGCGACCTTGCGGGCCAACACTTGGCCGTCGTCACCCAGGAACACGATGTCGGTGAAAGTGCCGCCTATGTCCACGCCGACGCGGAATTTTTGAACTTGCTTACTAGCCATTGGTTACCTACTGGGGAATGATACTTGCGCCGGGATTGGGCCGCAAGCGCATGTACTTGTTCGCCACATATGAGACAGAAGGGCATGGACAGCGCGAGCGTGGAGGCGCTATCTGGACCGGCAGGGCGGCTAAGTACGTTCCAGGTCCGGGCCGGTGCCGTCGATGGCTTGTTGCAGGTGGACGGCCGTGTTAATCATCGCCAGGTGAGAGAACGCTTGGGGAAAGTTGCCCAGCATGGCGCCGGTGGTGGTGTCAAATTCCTCGCTGAGCAGGCCCAAGTCATTGGCGCAGCCCATGGCCGAGTCGAACAGCTTCCGCGCTTCATCCAATTCGCCAAGCTGAATCAGGTTGTCGGCCAGCCAGAAGGTGCAGATGGTGAACGACCCCTCGGACCCGCCCAGGCCGTCGTCAAAGTCCGTGTACCGGAACACAAATCCTTGCGGGCTGGTCAGTTCCTTTTGGACCGCCCGAATCGTGGAGCGCATCTTGGGGTCCGTGGCCGGGATGAAACCCACCAGGGGCAGCATCAGGTTGGCGGCGTCCAGATTGTTGCTGCCGTAGGACTGGATAAATGACTGACGGTCCGGCGAATAGCCCTTGGCCATGACCTCGTTCCAAATCTCCGCCCGGACCGATCGCCAGGCGTCGATATCGCCGGGCAGCCCCAGCGACGTGGCGGCTTTGATGGCCCGGTCCAAGGCGACCCAGCACATGACCTTGGAAAAGACGAAATGCTGGCGTCCGCCACGGGTTTCCCAGATGCCTTCGTCCGGTTCCCGCCAGTGTTCAATCACGAAGTTCACTACCCGCCTCAAGTACTCCCAATATTCGGGGTCCACCGAGCCGCCGAACTTGCGGAATATGTGGGCCGAGTCCATGATCTCGCCGTAGATGTCCAACTGAAACTGGGAATAGGCCCCGTTGCCGATCCGGACCGGCCGGGAGCGTTCGTAGCCTTCCAATTCCGGAATCTCAATCTCGGTCAGGCGGCGCTCGCCCCCCAGGCCATACATCACCTGCAGGTCCTGCGCCCGGCCGGATGTGCTCCACTCCAGCCAGTCTTTGAACGCCCGTGCCTCCCCGGTATATCCGATGATTGATAGCGCATAGAGGGCAAAGGTGGCGTCCCTGATCCAGGTGTAGCGGTAGTCCCAGTTGCGTGAGCCTCCGATCGATTCCGGCAGCGAGGTGGTCGGCGCGGCCACCAAACCGCCGGAAGGGGCGTAGGTGAGGGCCTTGAGAGTGAGCGCGCTGCGGAGAACTGCGTCCCGGTGTTCGCCCCGGAAGGTGCATTGCGCGGACCATTCCTCCCAGAATCCCGTTGTGTTCTCCAATTCCCGTTCCAGTCCCAGAGGGGTTAATGGATCAGAACGATGGGAGAAGGAAGGCTGGTTGGATACGGCGGCGTACAATTTTTCCCCCTCGAAGATTACGCCCCGAGACCGGAACCCGTCGTTCACCACCGTGAGTCTGGCCGAGCAATAGACCGAGACCGCCTCTGCTCCACCATGAGCCATGCCGGTGTTTGGGCCGTTCAAAGATGCGTGAGGCACGATGGTCCCGTAGTCGAACCTGGGGTAGCAGTCCATCTCAAAATCCAACCGGCCCGCCGTGCAGCGGAGGATCCGCACCACCCGCTGATTGCCGGTGATTTCCAGGGGCTCCCGGTGCGCTGTCGAATGGCGGTGCACGGGCATGAAGTCGATGAGCGCTCCCGAACCGCTTCCGGTCTCGAAACTGGTCTCAAGGATGTTCGTGTCCGGGAGGTAACGGCGGGTGACACGTTTTACATTTGCGGGGGACAGCTTGAAAAAGCCGCCCTTGTTGGAATCGAGAATGCTGCTGAACAGCGCCGGGGAGTCAAAGCGGGGGATACAGCACCAATCGATTGAACCGTCGCTCCCGACCAATGCCGAACCGTGCATATCGCCAATGAGGCCGTATTCGCTTATGGGCTTATAGGTCAAGGACAACTACCCGCTAAGAATCTCAGTGCTGCCACGACCGGTTCAGCCACTTGCGGCCGTCCTTGGCCAGGAAGTCATCGGCCGCGTCAGGACCTTTGCTACCGACTGCGTAACCGGCCGGAGCAGGCGCATCCGCCGCCGCCAAACCCTGGATGATGGGGTCGATGATCTCCCAGGCTTGTTCTATCTCGTCGCTTCGGGTGAAAAGCGAGGCATCCCCGGTCAATGCATCCAACAATAATCGCTCGTAGGCGTCGGGAATGGCCTGTCCGCCGAAAGAGTCGTCGTAATGAAACTCCAGGTCCACCGGCCGCAGTTCCATCTTCTCGTCCGGGGTCTTGGCCTGGAACTCCAGGTGCAACCCCTCATTGGGCTGGATCTGGATGGCCAATATGTTGGGCCCGATATCTTGGGAGAACATCAGATGGGGCGGCTTTCGAAACTCGATCATGATCTCGGTCCGTTTGTCGTCCAAGGCCTTGCCCGAACGCAGGTAGAAGGGCACGCCCTGCCACCGCCAATTGTCCACGTCGATGCGCATGGCCGCATAGGTGGGAGTCCGTGAGCCGGTAGGCACATCAGGCTCATCAAGATACCCGTCGTACTGGGCGTGCACAGCGGTCTGGGCGGCCATCTCCGGAGTGATGCGGCGCACCGCGTTCAGCACCTTGACCTTTTCGTTGCGGAGCAGGTCGGCCTCAAAGTTGGAAGGCGGCTCCATGGCTACGACGGTCAACAATTGAAGCAGATGATTCTGGAACATGTCACGCATGACACCGGTCTGGTCATAATAACCCGCCCGCTCCGACACCGGAACGGTTTCCGAGACGGTGATCTGGATGTTGTCGATGTAGTTCCGGGTCCAGATGGGCTCAAAGATGGTGTTGGCGAAACGGAACACCAGCAGGTTCTGGACCGTTTCCTTGCCCAGATAGTGGTCGATACGAAACACCTGGTTCTCGGTGAACACCGAGTGGACCAGGGTGTTAAGTTCCTTGGCCGACGCCAAGTCAACGCCGAAGGGCTTCTCGACAACCAGCCGCCGCCAGCAGTTATCTTCCCTAGCCATGCCGGTGGACCCCAGGTTTAAGATTGCCGTGCCGTAGAGCGATGGCATCAACGCCAGGTAGTACAAACGGTTGGCGGGCCTGCCGGATGGCTCGATTCCCCGAAGGGTATTTTCCAACCCCTTCAGGTCATCGGGGGAAGAGATGTCGCCACGGCAGTAATGGATGCGGGAGGCGAACTCCGTCCACTCTTGCGAGTCGGGTCTGTATCCTTCGAATGCTTCCACGCCCGGGACCAACGAGTCCCGGAACTCTTGGTCCGTCAGGTTGCTGCGGGCCATGCCAACGATCTGGACCTCCGGGCCCAGCCTCCCCTTGCAGAAGAGGCTGCATAGCGATGGAATCAACTTCCGCCGGGTCAGGTCGCCGGAAGCGCCGAATATGACAATCGTGGTGGCCTGGGCCGCCGCTTGCCCGGTGGTTTCCATCGAAGAGGCATCGCCGGAGTTAGAGGTCATTCATCGGACCTGCGAACGGCGTGGCCGCCAAACTGCTGCCGCAGCGCCGCCAGGAGCCGCCCGCCGAAGGGTTGGTCCTGCCGTGAGCGGAACCTTGCTTGCAGGGCCAGGGTAATTACCGGAATCGGCACGGCCAGCTCCACCGACTCCTCGACGGTCCAACGGCCCTCTCCCGAGTCGTCCACGTATGATTCGAGGGATTCCAGGCCGGGGTCTTCCTTCAGCGCGTCGGCGGTCAGGTCCAGCAGCCAGGAGCGCACCACGCTGCCGTGACGCCAAATCTCGGCGATGGCTGGCAGGTCCAGCCCGAACTCCTCCTTTGCCGCCATCAACTCGAACCCCTCGGCATAGGCCTGCATCAGGCCGTATTCGATGCCGTTGTGCACCATCTTGGTGAAGTGGCCCGCTCCGCTGGGGCCGACCCGGCTATAGCCCAGGTCATGGCTGGGCGCCAGGGTACGGAATATGGGCTCCAGCCGCTTGACCGCTGCTTCGTCGCCGCCGACCATCAAACAATAGCCTTCGGTCAGTCCCCAGATGCCGCCGCTGGTGCCCACGTCGATGAAATTTATCCCCTGGCCGGCCAATTTCCCGGCCCGGCGCATGCTGTCTTTATAGTTGGCGTTGCCGCCGTCCAAAATCGCGTCGCCGGGGCTGAGCAGTGGGGCCAGAGCATCGATAGTGTCTTCGGTCGGTTGTCCGGCGGGCACCATGATCCAAAGGGCTCGGGGAGCGGCGAGCCGGGCCACTATGTCCTCCAGCGAAGACGCGCCTTCACCACCGAAACCGTGGCTGTCCGTGACCGCCTGCGGGTCGCGGTCGTAGGTCACAACCCGGTGTCCTCCGCTGATCAATCGTTGGGCCATGTTTCCGCCCATCCGCCCCAGGCCAATCATTCCTAGTTCCACGATTTCAACTCCTGTTGCCGCGAGTTGCCGGGTACCGCTCGCTGTCTGGTCAGAGGCCCAGTTCACCGAAGGCCCTTTGAATCACCTCAGGCAGCGCCGGGTGCACGTATATGGACTGAGTTATAGCCTCCACGCCCAAGCGAAGCCGCATGGCGTTGGCGGCCTCTTGGATCAGGGTAGCGGCGTCCGTCCCGATGATATGACAGCCCAGGATCTGGCCGGACTCCGGGTCGGCCAGTACTTTAACGAAGCCGTCATTGTCCTCGATTGAAGCCCCGTAAGCGGTGTCCGAATACTTATATGTGGCGGCGACATAGGCCGCACCTCGACTCTCGGCTTCCTGCTGAGTCAGACCTACCGAGGCCACCTGAGGGGACGCAAACACGGCGTGGGGCATGGCGTGATAGTCCACCGCCGCCTGATTCTCCGGGTTCAGAATGTTGTTGGCCGCGTAGGCCGCTTCCAGATTGGCGCTGTGTTTCAGCAGGTACCGGCCTACAATGTCGCCTAGGGCCCAGATGCCGGGCACGTTGGTTTGGAGATACTCGTCGGTTTTGACGTAACCCCGCTGGTCCAACTCCACACCGGCCTCGGAGACTCCCAGGATGTCGGTGTTGGGGACACGGCCGGTGGCCATCAAAAGAGTGTCCGAGGTGATGTAGCGGTTCCCGTCGGCGGTGGCGACCTCCACGGTTATCTCGCCATCCCGGGATGAGATACCCGTGACATTGGCATCTAGCACCATGTTGAACCGGCGCTGATAGACCTCGGTAAACCGGCGGGCGATGTCTTCGTCCTCTTCCCGGAGCATCTGTCCCCGGCGGTGGATGATGGTCACCGCCGTCCCTAATGCCCCGAAGAAATGGGCCAACTCGGCAGTGATGTATCCGCCTCCCACCACCGTGAGCCTTTGGGGCTGTTCGGGCAGCCGCAGCGCCTGGTCCGACGTGATGTATGGAGTTTGTTCCAAGCCGGGTATCTGAGGGACCCAAGGGCGTGTGCCTGCGGCGATGAGGATGTTGCCTGCGGTCAACTGCTCGCCCTCGTTATCCCCATCGGTGATTTCGATCGTCTTGGGGCCTGTGAAGCGGCCACGGCCCTTGAAAACCTCGACATTTGGGCTCTCCCGGTTGCCCCGCTCGATCATGGCGGAATCAGCGTCTACCTCTTCGAAGGCGCGGTGCACGATGAAAGGCCAGTCAACTCTATCGACTGTGGCGTGGATACCGAACATGGAGGCGTTCTGGACAGTTTGCATTACATCGGCGCAGTGGATGAGCATCTTCGAGGGGATGCAGCCGCGGTTCAAGCAGGTGCCGCCGAAGGGGCCTTCTTCGACCACGGCCACCGACCAGCCAGCGTCCGACGCCTCCGACGAAACTTCCAGCCCGGAGCCTGAGCCGATAACGATGAGGTCAAACTTCCGCATCACATCCTCTACCCAAACGGTAAACGGGCCAAATGTTAGATGGGCGGGCGCCGTTTTCGCTGTATTCGGCTGGCTATCCGGCCGGCCGTTAACTTGTCCGGTTGACCAATTTACGAGACTCTTCGGCCACCCGTTCGGCGGTGATGCCGAATTTCTCATACAGGACGCCAATGGGGGCCGACGCACCGTAGCCAGTCATGCCGATGGAAACCCCGTCGAGCCCCACGTACCGCTCCCACCCCTGAGTGACGCCCGCCTCAACGGAGACCCGAGCCCCCAATGAGGGTGGCAGGACCGCGTCCCGGTATTCTTTGGGCTGGCCGTCGAAAAGCTCCCAGGAAGGCATGGACACGACTCTGGCCGCGATGCCCTCGCCCTCCAGGGTCTTGCCGGCCTCCAGGGCTATGTGGACTTCGGACCCGGTGGCGATGATGATCACCTGGGGCGATTTGCTGCTCTCCCAGAGCACGTATCCGCCCTTGAGAGCGCCCGAAGCCGGGTTCAGCGTGGACCGGTCCAACACCGGCAGGTTCTGGCGGGTGAAAGCCAATACGGTTGGGCCATCTTGTCTGTTCATGGCCGCGCGCCACACTTCAACCGTCTCGGTGGCATCCGCCGGCCGGCAGACCACCAGCCGGGGTATCGCACGCAGCGACATCAGCTGCTCGATGGGTTGGTGGGTGGGCCCGTCTTCGCCGAGGCCGATGGAGTCGTGGGAGAAAACGTAGATCACGTGCTGGCCCATCAGCGCCCCAAGGCGGATGGCGGGCCGCATGTAGTCGGAGAAAATAAGGAAGGTGGCGGTGAAAGGTATCGCCCCGCCGTGCAGGGCAATGCCGTTGGCCACGGCGCCCATGGCATGTTCCCGCACTCCAAAGTGCAGGTTGTGGCCGGAAAAATCCCCCGCGCCGATATGCCCACGGTCATCCAAGATTGTCCTAGTGGACGGGGCCAGATCGGCGGACCCGCCCATTAAAGCTGGCACACGCTTGGAGATGGCGTTCATCACGATGCCGGAGGCTGACCGGGTTGCTACGGGATTGGTTTCAACGAACAGACCGTCGAGCGCTTCTTCCCAACCCTTGGGTAGCCTTCCGTGCAGGGCATCGTCAAGTTGTTGGGCTTCGGTAGGGAAGGCCTCGCGGTACTCGCTGAACGCAGCGTTCCAATCGGACTGGTGGGTTTTGCCGCGTTCACTGGCCAGACCCAGGTGGCCACCGGCTTCAGCGGGGATGAAGAACTGCTCGTCGTGCTCCCAAGCCAACTGCTCTTTGGCCAAGGCGACTTCCTCTTCGCCCAAAGGGTCCCCATGGGCCGACGCTTTGCCGGCCTTGTTGGGGCTGCCGTAGCCGATCACGGTGCGGCAGACGATGATGCTGGGCTTTCCGGTTTCAGATTTGGCGTCGGTCAATGCAGCTGAGACCTGTTCCACATCCATCCCGTCGATGGGACCGGCCACGTGCCAGTCGTAGGCCTGAAAGCGCCGGGCCACGTCCTCACGGAAGGTGATGTCGGTGCTGCCCTCGATGGACACTTCGTTGTCGTCATAGAGCAAGATGAGCTTGCCCAATCCCAGAGTGCCCGCCATGGATGCCGCTTCCGACGCGATGCCTTCCTGAAGGTCGCCGTCGGACACGATAGCGTAGGTGTAATGATCGATTATCTCGTGACCGGGGCGGTTGTACTGGCCGGCCAGCCAGCGCTCGGTCAGAGCCATGCCAACGGCGTTTCCAAAGCCTTGCCCCAAGGGTCCGGTCGTGGCCTCTACCCCTGGAGTAAGACCATGCTCAGGGTGACCCGGGGTCTTGCTGCCCCACTGCCTAAACTGCTTCAGTTCGTCCATCGGCAGGTCATAACCGGTCAGATGCAGCAGTGAATACAGCAACGCCGACGCGTGCCCGGCGGATAGAACAAAGCGGTCGCGGTTGGGCCAGGCGGGGTCGGCGGGGTTGTGTTTGAGAAACCGGTCCCATAGGGCGTAGGCCATCGACGCCGCTCCCATCGGAGTGCCCGGATGACCGGATTTCGCCTTCTGCACGGTATCGACAGCCAAAAACCGGATGGTGTTGATACAAAGTTGGTCAAGGGCCGAGTCTGCCAAGATGAAACCCCCTTAGCGTTCGCGGAGCTGGTGCTAACACTCAGGCGCGCGGTAGTCTGGTATTTCGACTTGGGCGCCTTGGATATTAAGGGGACCAAATTCCCCAGGATATGTTAACGAACCAAGGGAAGGTTGTCACTAATGCAAATTTGTCGATGACCTGACGCTGATCCGGCTCTGTTCAACTGGGTTCTGGCCGGGGATCAGGGCCGGATTCCCTGATGGCTTCGGAGGCGCTCAGCAGCGACAGCGCGGAATACTCGTCAAGGTGTTTGCGCAGCATGATCCTGGCGCGGTGTAAACGGGACTTCAGCGAGGCGATGGAGATGTCCAAGGCTTCGGCGGATTCCTCGGTGGAAAGACCTTGGATGTCCCTCATGACCACGGCGGCGCGTAGGTCTGGGGAGAGAAGATCCAGACCCGATTCGAGCATGGAGCGGAGGTCGCTGTTCACCGCCGCTTCTTCGGGGTCGTTCTTCCAATCGTAGACTATAGCATCGTCGTAGGACTTTTCGGCAAGATATTTAGCCCGGGACTTATCCTTGCGAATCTTCATCAAGCAGGCGTTGACGACGATGCGGTATAGCCAGGTGGACAGCTTGGACTGGCCTTTGAAGTTGGGCAGGGCCTTGTAGGCCGAGATGTAGGCTTCCTGCACTGCGTCTTCGGCATCTTCAACATTCCGAAGCATGCGGTAGGCGACGCTGTAGGCCAGATCGGAATACTGGTCCACGATCTCGGTGAATTGCCGCTCGAGGTCTACTGTAGTGGACCCGTCTTGGCCCGGCATCCAAGTCTCCTGGGAAGGCGCAGGGTAGCTATCAATCAAGTTTATGCGTCCTTAGGACTGGCTGCAAGGCGTACCTGTGCGTCCTGATTAAAATAATCAGGCGCGTTTATTGTTGTTCCGGAAGGCAAATGCTTAGCCATCAGCTAGCCTTTTCCTGGATAGATGAGAGTGTCGGGCTTGAAAGCGCCCCAGGCGAACCAGAAGTGGTCGCCGTGGACTATCTTGTCCAGCCGCGCACCGGTCAACGGGCCGTCGGTGGCCTCGCCCAGAATGTTCCAGGTGGACCCGGTCTCGGCGTCGGTGAAACCGTTGTCGTCGACGCTGAACGTTAATTTTTTACCGTCCAATACCGCGTTGAAGACGGCTGCGGAGCCGATCTCCCGGGAAGTTCCGATCGTCGGGCCGTCCAAAGCCGAAGTAGTGCCGGGTTTAAAGAACACGGCCACGTCCACTCCATTGACCTGGTAATTCACCGCACCTTCCTCCGCCAGAGTGGAGAATGGGAACGCGGCGTCCACCCCGTCCACGGAGATTGCGGCGACCCGCTCCATGGGCAGCAGACGGCCATCCAGATCGCCGTCGAACAGAAACGGCGGGTTATCGATTCGGTCGTATCCGACGTATGGGTTCTGGCCGTATCTGCTCCCGAACGTGGCGTTCCCGGTGTCTCGGTAAGTGTCTCTAGAGAGGACCATCCCATCGGGTTGGTGGGTCCTAAAATCCTGCCAGGAAATGATCGGCGCGGGTAGAAACTTGAGCTTGGTCCCAGCCAATACACCGACGATGGCCTCGCCGGTGAATTGTTGCCACCAAGATTCGGTTTGCCGGTCCCACATCACCAGGTCGCTGTTGCGCAGGTTGCCCGAGGTGCCGAAATCTAGGACCAGGCCGTTCACGGTCCGCTCGAAAACGATGGCGCTGTTGCAAAGGGGGCAGAAGGTGATCGTCACCGGTACCCCTCCCACCTCGTCATTGACAACTTCGTGCCAAATGAGAATCTGTAACGGGTAGGCTCGCTGGACGCCGTTAAGCTCAAAAGAGATTACTGGCTCAAGGTCGAATAACCACTCATCGGCTTCGGCGGTGGTGATAAATTGGGGATGGTCCAAGGGCTGTATGCCATCCCGAGGCGGGCCGCCGGAGAGGAATTCGTTATACGGAACGGAGTGGTAACTGAAATCGGTCTTCCAACCGCGGGTGGAGAACCGTCCAGAACTCAAGTTTTCTTCGTAATCTGGGTCTTGTTCCATCAGACCGGTCGGCTCCACCTCCACGAAAGAACTCTTCGTCGGAGGCGTTGTTGGCTGTACTGTCCTGGCCGGAGCGGGGGTAGCCTCCGCTGGGGCCGAATCTGGCAACAGAGTTGGCCCTGCCGCCGTGACTGTGGGGGCAACCGGGGGCGATGGAGTGCCTGCGGGTGAAGTCGAATCACCGCCACAGGCAATCGCTACAAGTGCTATGGTCCCAGAGATCAGTCCGAGAACGCGTGGTTTTGGCATCGGTTTGGCTCCTTACTGAATTTTGATGCCTTAGCCTCTCCTTTCGATTTCGTGCTCCTAAAATTCGACCTGCCGCCGCGACGTGCCATGGTAAAATTTGGGTTCCTTCTTGATACGAATCTAACGCTTGTCAAGGATTGTTATGGCTCCGAGTTTCTCACCACGTCCTTCAATCGCGCCTTACCCTGAGTACCCGGTCCAGGATTTATTGCGCCGCTCGGCCGAGCGTTTTCCGGACAACACTGCCGTTATCGATGGCGAGCGCACCTTCACCTACCAGCAACTGGAGGACCACGGCAACCCGTTCGCAGCCGCTCTGGTCTCCACCGGAGTGCGTGTTGGAGACCGGGTGGCCGTCTTCGCGCCCAACTGCGTTGAATTCGTCATTTCGTTCTTCGGGATACTGAAAGCAGGGGCCATCATCAGCCCGGTTAATTCCGCTTACACTGAACGGGAACTGGCGTTCCAACTAAACGACTGCGGCGCCCGAGTCCTAGTGGTCCATGAGGCGTTGCTGGAGGTAGCCGAAAAGGCCAAAGGCCAAGGACTGGATATCCGGCAGGTGATTGTGATCAAGCCCGGGAACCAGGATACTGGCTCGTTTTGGGGCCTGATCGAGGGCGTGTCCGGCACCCCTCCGGTGCTCTCCATCGATGTTAAAAATGACGTGGCCGCGTTGCCTTATTCCAGCGGCACAACCGGACTGGCCAAGGGCGTGGAACTGACCCATTACAATCTCACCAGCAATGTTCACCAATTGGAAGCCAGCCAGGTGGAGACGGCCTTGGCCACCGAGGACAGCGTAGTCTTGGTCCATCTGCCATTGTTCCACATCTACGGATTGCAGGTGCTGATGAACCTATACCTGTCGGTGGGCGCAACCCTGGTGATGATGGGGCGCTTCGACATGGGTGAACTGCTGGGCCTGATGGTGCGGCACAAAGTCACCGATTTTTACACGGTGCCGCCGGTGGGGCGAGGCTTGGCCATGCTCCCAGGACTGAAAGATCTGGATCTGTCGGCGTTGCGGCTTGTCTTTCTTGCTGCGGCGCCTTCTTCCACCGGCCTGCAGGTCAGGCTCTCCGAGGCGTTGGGGGTTCCCGTGATTCAGGGCTACGG
>SMVB01364116.1_pt1 | contig 14973 bp, 15 predicted proteins | sample 2456461 | NCBI WGS metagenome assembly SMVB01 (sample SAMN11095934, study PRJNA526329) | marine sediment metagenome | biome: Marine sediment; feature: Surficial sediment; material: Deep marine sediment; isolation source: Hadal surficial sediment | place: Pacific Ocean | collected 2014-05 | depth... | reverse complement strand
TGGCAGGCGCTTACTATATTTTGGTCAATACCTTTATCGGTCTCGCGTTAGGGCCGTATACCATGGGTCAGCTTTCGGACCTGTTTGCTTCGGGTGGTATGAACCCGGCCGACTCGCTGCGCCTGGCAATCGCCTGCGCTCTGCTGATCTTTGTGATCACCCTGATATTTCTGACCCTTGCCTGGCGGGTTCTGGGCAAAGATGAGGCGAGCCGCCTGGACCGCGCGCGTCAGCTCGGTGAAGAAGTCACCGAAATTGCCTGAGCAGACCAGGCCATTATTCGTGCAATGCTGTTTGACGCGGTTTGCGGGCCCCGCTAGCCTTCGTGTCAAATTTGAACCTGGAGCCCCGCGATGGATCTCGCCAAAGAGCGACTGATTCGAATGTTCGAACAGATGACGCGTATGCGCGAGTTCGACGAGCGCGCCGCCGTCCTGATGGAGCAGGCACGGATCCCGGGCGCAGTGCACCTGTACTGCGGCGAGGAGGCCGTCGGGGTGGGTATCTGCGAGGCGCTGCGGCCCGATGACTACATCACCTCCACCCACCGCGGGCATGGCCATCTGATCGCCAAGGGCGGCGATCCTAAGCTGATGTATGCCGAGTTGTTTGGCAAATCCAACGGGTACAACCGTGGCAAAGGCGGATCCATGCACATCGCAGCACTCGATCTGGGAATGATCGGCGCCAATGGTATCGTGGCAGCGGGGGTGCCAATCGCCGTTGGCGTCGCCTTCGCGAGTAACTATCAGGGAAACGGCCGGGTAACAGCCTGCTTCTTCGGCGATGGCGCCACCAATGAAGGCGCTTTTCACGAGGCGTTGAATATGGCGGCCATACTGAAGGCGCCAGTGGTGTTCGTGTGTGAGAACAATTTGTATGCCGAGTGGACGCCGACCGCCATGCAGACCTCGGTGCGCGACATCGCGGATCGCTCAGCGTCGTATGGCATCCCTGGAGTCATTGTAGACGGGATGGACGTGATGGCGGTGCACGAGGCTGCGGTAGAAGCAGTAGCGCGCGCGCGAAATGGCGAAGGTCCCACGCTGCTCGAGTGCAAGACCTACCGCTTCTACGATCACGTGGGTCGCGATTTTGGCATGCTCAAGCGCGACGAAGACGAGATTGCCGCCTGGCGTGCGCGCGATCCGATCAAGCTCTGGCGAGAAGCGCTTGCAGAGCAGGGTGTGCTGAGCGAAACGGAGGCTGACGCAATCACCGAAACCATACGGGCCGAGATCGATGCCGCGATCGCGTTCGCGGAGCAAAGCCCGGATCCGGTGCCTGAAGACCTGATGTGTGACGTCTACAGCTGATATTGCTTAAACCAAACGATGAGGGAGGTAGTTTGACCGTCAAAACTGCGACTGCGGCCGTCGTTGAGGCCGTTGATCAAGAGATGGCACGTGACCCCAAGGTGTTCATCGCCGGTGAGGACGTGCGCATCGGCGGACCGTTCGGAACCGATGCGAATCTGTTCGAAAAGTATGGCGACAGACGTGTGGTCAACACGGCGATCTCCGAGCAGGCGCTGGCCGGGCTTGGTGTGGGAGCCGCGGCGGTGGGTCTGCGACCCATCATCGAGATCATGATCATGGACTTTATGGCCGTCGCCATGGACCAGATCGTGAACCAGATGGCCAAGATGAAGTACATGCTCGGCGGCAAGGCCGTGCTTCCCATCGTGGTGACTACCCACGCGGGCATCGACAGCAGCAGCGGCGCCCAGCATTCGGGCAGTCTGGAAGCCTGGTTCTGTCATGTGCCGGGGTTGAAGGTGGTGATGCCGTCGAACGCTTATGATGCCAAAGGCCTGCTGATCTCCGCAATTCGTGACGACAGCCCGGTGATCTTCATTCACAACAAGCGCGTCCTGCAGAGTTCGGCGGATGTTCCAGATGAGCCTTACACCGTTCCGCTTGGCGTAGCCGACATCAAGCGTAGTGGCGACGATATTACGTTGATCGCGATCGGCAGGATGGTCGAAGAGGCATTGGCGGCCGCCGATCAGCTCGCCGATCAAGGCATCAGCGCTGAGGTGATCGATCCACGTACGCTTTCGCCGCTCGATACGGACACCATCCTGGCGTCCGTGCGCAAGACGACGCGCGCCGTGGTGATTCACGAGGCGGTGAAATTCTGCGGGTTGGGTGCGGAGATCGCGGCGACGATCTCAGACGAGGCTTTCGACTTCCTCGACGCCCCCGTCAAGCGTGTCGCCGCGCCTTTCAGCCCTATTCCGTTTGCGCCGATACTTGAAAAACTCTACCTGCCCGACAAGGAAACGATTCTCGAAGCGGTACGCGAAATCATGTAGGAGCGAATGCGGAGCATTCGCATCGTTGACCACCAAGCGATCAACCCGACGCCGGCTAACAGTGGGGAGAATCTATGACCATCGAAGAACTTCTTGAAATCGAGGCGATTCGCGAGCTTCGGCACCTGTATTCGCACTACTACGACGGCAACATGCTCGATGAGCTGATCAGCTTGTTCACCGACGATGCCGTTTGCGAGTTCGGTGAATCGTTTGGTGGTGACTGGGTTGGCAAGGACCAAATCCGCGCCAAGTACCATGAGTATTTATACGACAGCGGTCGCGCCGTACACTCACAGATGCACGCCGTCACAAATCCATGGATACGTCTACTGAGCGACAAGGAGGCTTATGGCCGCTGGTACCAGCTGAACCTGAATGTCGCTGAAGGGGTGGAAAACCCGCTGACGCTGTTCGGCATCTATGACGACGTGTACAGAAAAGTCGATGGGGACTGGAAGATATACCGTACCCGGATCGATTTTCTGTGGCCCCGCCGCGAGTTCTACGGGCTGCGCGATGTCTGAAGCGGACCACGATTCCGCCGATCAGTTCGACGCGGTCATCGTCGGGGCGGGGTTTGCCGGCCTGTACATGCTGTATCGATTGCGCGAGATGGGCTTTCGGGCGCGGGTATTCGAGGCCGCTGACGGTATTGGCGGCACGTGGTATTGGAACCGCTATCCCGGGGCCAGGTGCGATGCCGAGAGCATGGCTTATTCCTATTCGTTCTCCGCGCAGCTCGAGCAGGAGTGGGAGTGGACCGAACGCTATCCTTCGCAACCCGAGATTCTCAGATACATCGAGTACGTTGCCGAGCGTTTTGATCTGATGCGCGATGTTCAGCTGAGCACACGGGTAACCTGCGCCCACTACGACGAGAACGCCAACGCCTGGAACGTGGAGACAGATGGCGGTGAGCGAGTTTCCGCGCGCTTTTGCATCATGGCGACGGGATGTTTGTCGGTACCTCAGCTGCCGGACATTCCGGGTGTCGACGAGTTTGCCGGGTCAGTTTATCAGACCAGCCGGTGGCCGCACGAAGGCGTCGATTTCACCGGCCAGCATGTGGGGATCATTGGAACCGGATCTTCTGCCATTCAGGCGATTCCGGTCATCGCCGCCCAAGCCGAACACCTGACCGTGTTTCAACGCACCCCCAATTTCAGCGTGCCCGCAAAAAATAAGCCGCTTGATCCGAATTGGGTAAAGCAATACAAGGCGCAATACCCGCAACACCGGCAGGACTATCGGCTCGGGAAGGTCTCGGGGTTCGGCGATCTCCTGCTGTCCGATGATGAGCGCGGCAAGGGGATCGCGGCCGCCGGTTCCTTGTCGAGGGCTGAGCTACAGCAGATGTACGAAAAGTTTTGGCAGCTCGGCGGGGCGCGGTTTCTGGGCGTTGTCGACGATGCCCTAGTCAACGAAGCGTCCAACGATGTCGCCGCGGAGTTCGTGCGTCGTAAGATACGTGAGACGGTAAGAGATCCCGAAGTTGCGGAGCTTCTTTGCCCGAAGACCCATCCCATCGGCACCAAACGAATCTGTGTCGATACCGACTACTTTGAGACATACAACAGAGCCAACGTCACGCTGGTTGATGTGGCGGGTTCGCCCATTCAGACGATCACCAACTGTGGCGTGCGTACCGCTCTTGCGCAATATGAGTTGGATGTGCTCGTGATGGCGACGGGTTTCGATGCGATGACCGGTGCGCTGCTCGAGATGGACATCCGTGGTTCGGGTGGACAACCGCTGAGCGAGAAGTGGGCGGCCGGTCCACGGTCCTACCTCGGTCTTTGCATCGCCGGCTTTCCGAACCTGATCACAATCACCGGTCCCGGTAGCCCGTCGGTGCTGAGCAACATGTTGATCTCCATCGAGCAACACGTGGATTGGATCGCCGACTGCATCGATCGCATGCGCAATCGCGGTCTGACGCGTCTGGAAGCGGATCTCGGTGCGGAAAATCGCTGGGTCGACCATGTCAACGAAGTAGCGAACGCAACGCTGTACCCCAAAGGGGGTTCGTGGTACCTCGGCGCAAACGTTCCGGGTAAGCCGCGCGTATTCATGCCGTATGCCGCCGGCGTCGGGCCGTATAGAGAGATCTGTGATCGCGTAACCGCTAACGGTTACGAAGGGTTTTTGGTCACGTAATTGAGTGCAATCTGTGCTGGCAGGCGACTGGCTCGAGCACGCCTGGCTGACAGGTGTATGATTCGGGTGTGAAGATTCGCCAAGCCGTGGAGCAGGAAAGAAATGGCTGAACTGAAATCGGCTGCGGTTCGGCTGGCGGACTATGGCGTCCATGAGCGGGCCATGGCCGCCTATCTGCGCCAGGGCGAATGCCGCGCGTTCGAGTTGGGGAATCGTGGACCGATCCGCTTCAATGGTGATGGCTCGCTCGATCAGGGCATCCTGGATGCCTATTGGCGTTGCGGTTTCTATGTATTCACCGGCGTGCTGGGCGTTCGGGAGCTGAACGATCTCCAGGCAGACGTCGCCGATATGTGGGCGCGGGTTCCGGCGAGCAAAGGTTCACAAGTCGATTCCCAGGGTCGTCCGGCGCTGGGCGTCGACTGCGCAGCTCCCAACGTGCAATGGGCCCGGCCCTTGAGCGACCCGCTCGGCGGCACCGGCAAAGCCAATGCAAGACACCCGGTGAAAATGATCGAACCTGCGCCTTCCGCCGACGCGCCAGCGCATGTCGTTCAGCTGATTCTCGGTTCCATGCAGTTCTCTGACGCCTGTCTACGAATATATGGTCATCCTCAGCTGCTGGCCGTTGCTGAGCAGATCAACGGCGAGGATTTCACCCCGTTCAACGAAGCGGTGTGGATGAAGCGGCCGGGCCTCGGGCCTTCGGTCGCGTGGCATCAGGACGGCACCACTCATTGGGATAGTCCTGACCTGGATCAAGGCACCCATGGCTTCAACTTCATGGCCCAGGTTTACGGATCCACTGCCGCCAATGGCGTGTGGGTAGTGCCGGGGTCGCACCAGCAGGGCAAGGTGGACATCGAGGCCATGGTGGATGCGGCGGGGTCCGAGCGGTTGCCAGAAGCGGTTCCAATGGTGTGCAATCCGGGTGACGTGATCATATGTAGCCGCCAGGTGGTGCACGGCTCGTTTGCGAACACCAGCGCTGAGATCAGAGTGACCATCAACTTTGGATTTCACCGACGCGCATCGGTGCTCGGGGTTGAAGGTGGCGGCATTCACAACGAGCGGGTCGTCTACGATAGTGCTCGCATTCACCAGCGCTCGCGCCTCATTGGCTATGCCATCGACGCGCGCAGACAACGGTTTCCTGAAGAGGAACCCTTTGTCTACAAACCGTTTGCTGGCCTGGCAGAGAACTATCGCTGGGACACGGCCACGAAAGCAGGGCTGAAAGACTACAACCTGCTCGATCTGGGCATCTAAGTCCGCGCGGACGCGGACCTCGACGCGTCCCGCGCTACGACTCCTCGGTGTTCAAGACCTCGTAGACTCGCTTCTGAAAGTACCAGCGACCATCGACCTTCACGTAGTCGTCTTCGTATCGGCCTGTTATGGCGCGTTTAACACCATCTTTCTGGTGCAGAAACTCCTGCTGGTACCAGGTTGCGTGGGCGGTATCGCCATCCACCACGATGGGCCCGGCGGAAGCGAAGAAGCCCGCAAACGTAAAGTTGTCCATTGCCGACTGCCACATCGGCAAGAATTTGTCTTTCCCGGTGATGTCGCCCGCGCCGGGCAGCGACCAGGTAGCGTCGTCGCGCCAGTTCGAGGCCCACGCCTCGCTGTCGAAGCGCATCACTGCATCGTTATAGGAATCCACCAGCTCTCGAATGGCGAGGCGGTCTTCTATCGGTCCGCTGCTGATCATTTTGTTCCCCTTCCTCCGGTTGCCTAAAACACAACTTAAACACTTCGCGGATCGCTTGGCGAGACCTTGAACGCGCGAAGTTCCCAAGAGGCGGCTTTAGCGGCTTGTTCCCGGGCCCTGCGCGCCGTGTCGTCGGTCTGGTACGTCCTCATCGATCAAGCGGCCGGTGAGATACGCCGGGGGCGGGCGTGGGCCAGTCGTGGACGTCGATCATTTTTTCTCCTCGTTACAGGATCCGGCCTTTCTTGTCGCCCCAATAGCGCTCGCGCAGCTCCTTTTTGTACAGCTTGCCGGTGGGAAGGCGTGGAAGTTGCTCCTGAAAATCGATGGAGCGTGGGCACTTTGGACGTGCCAGATTTTCGGCACAGAACTCCAGCAGCTCGGCCACCAGTTCGTCATCGGGCTCGATCCCAGGCATGGGCTGTACGACGGCTTTCACCTCTTCGCCGAGATCGGCATTGGGCACGCCAAAGACGGCGGCGTCCGCCACCTTGGGGTGCGTGATCAACAGGTTTTCGCACTCCTGGGGATAGATGTTCACGCCACCGGAGATGATCATGAACGTCGCGCGATCGGTCAGGTACAGATAGCCGTCATCCACGTAACCGATATCGCCCACGGTGCTCATGGTGCCGTCTGACGACGTTGCTTGTTTGGTTTGCTCCGCGTCGTGGTAGTACTCGAACGGAGTTGCGGTTTTGAACCAGATTTCGCCGGGAGTGCCCTTCGGGGCGGGTTGACCATCGTCATCCAGAATGTGCAGCTCGCCCAGCAGCACCCTGCCCACCGATCCCTTGTGTGCCAGCCACTCTTCGCTGTTGCAGGCGGTAAATCCGAGACCTTCGGTGGCGCCGTAATACTCGAAGATGATTGGCCCCCACCAGTCAATCATCTGTTCTTTCACGGGTACCGGGCAGGGGGCGGCTGCGTGGATCGCGATCTCGAGTGAGGAGACGTCTGCCCGTGCGCGTACTTTGTCCGGCAGCTTCAGCATGCGGCTGAACATGGTGGGCACCAGCTGGCTGTGTGTGACTTGGTAACGCTCGACAAGCTCCAGGAACTGCTCAGGATCGAAGCGTTCCATGATGATGGCTGTGCCGCCCATGCGTATGGTGAGACCCACCGATGCCTGGGGTGCCGAGTGATACAAAGGAGCAGGGGACAGGTAGATCATCCCCTCACGGTATTTCCAGATGTCGATCAGAAAATCGAAGATTGGCAGCGCTTTTGCTGGGGGCGTTTCCGGCAACGGTCGGATGATACCTTTGGGTCGTCCGGTCGTTCCCGAAGAGTACAACATGGCGGTGCCGAGACACTCGTCAGCGACCGGCGTAGTTGGAAATTCTGATATGGCGCGACGGTAATCCGCAAACGTTGCATCGCCCGAATCGTCTACGATCAGGCAATGCGAGACATTCGGACATTGTGGCAATGCGTCCCTCACGACCTCATGCTTGGCCTGGGAGGTGATGATTACCTTGGAATCGCTGTTGTTGACGATGTAAGCCAGCTCATCGGCTGTCAGATAGGAGTTGATGCAGGTGTAGTACAGACCTGAGCGTTCGCCAGCGCCACAGGCTTCCACATAGCGGGCGTTGTTTTCCATGAAGATCGCATAGTGATCGAGCCTGTTCAGTCCGTAGGCGCGCAACACGTGCGCAAGCTGATTGGTTCGTGCGTCGAGTTCGCCATAGGTTACCGATTCCCCGCTGGAAGCCATGATGAAGGCAGGTTGGTCGGCCCGTTGCGTAGCATGTTTGCCAGGGTACATAAAGCGTCTGCGTTGCGCGCGTGCGTCTAACGCGGTCGAGCGCCGCCGGCTACCCGGATGATTTCTCCGCTTACCCAGCTTGCGGCATCGGAAGCGAGATACACACACGCCGCCCCGATGTCCTGGGGCGTACCCAGTCGTGCCAGAGGAATGTTCCATTCCTCCAGCACTTCATCGAGCTGATCTAGGGTCTTGCCAATCGCCTTCAGCATGATTTGTGTCGGAATCGCACCGGGGGCTACTGCGTTCACGCGAATGTTGGGGGCAAGTTCTGCAGCCAGGGTCCAGGTGAGGGAGTTGGTGCCGGCTTTGGATGCCCCGTAATGCGCGCTCCCGGGGACCGGGCCGGAGCCCGCGCCGGAAGTAATGTTGATGATCGAACCCTTGTCCATGTAGCGTTGCGCCGCCATGCAGCCCACGTAGATGGCGGTCAGGTTCAGCGCGATGGTGCGATCCCACTCTTCACGAGGCAGCTCACGCAAGGGCATGCGCATGGGCGAGCCGCCCGCGTTGTTGACCCACACGGTGAGCTTGCCGAATTCGGCAACGGCTGCCTGGCCGAGGGCGTCGACCGCATCGTCATCGGTCACGTCGGTAGTGACAGAGACCGCCTGGCCGCCCGCATCGCGAATCTGTTGAGCGACTCGCTCAATCTTCTCGGTACGCCGGGCAGCCAACACCACTGCTGCGCCAGATTCCGCGAACGCATTGGCAATTCCCTCACCGATTCCAGTTCCGCCACCGGTGACGACCGCCACCTGGCCGGACATATCGAAAAGTTGTTGAACCGGTTTACGCATGATGAGTCATTTCCTGTAGGTAGCAATGCAGGTGCGTGCAATGTCGTGCAACAGCTGTGAACTCATGATTGATGCTGCCTCACGCCTCTCGTTCTGGCATTAGATCTTGACCATCCCCCCATCGACCATCAGCGACTGTCCGGTGATGTTTATGGAGTCATCGGACGCGAGGAACACCACGGCGCGGCCGATGTCTTCCACGGTCTGCTCGCGACGTAGCGGGGTCCTGTCGAATATCTCCGGGTAGTCACCCCTGGCGATCCCGTCGAACCACTCGCGCGGGTCCTGACCTTTGAATTCCGGAATATTCTCCACCGCGCGCTCGGCGTTTGCGCGCCAGGAATCGGTATACACAACGCCGGGGCAGACGGCGTTGACATTTATGTTGTGAGGACCGAGCAACTCGGCCAGCGTCTGAGTGTAATTGATGAGCCCAGCTTTCATGGCGCCGTAGGAAGGATGCACGAAGGCTGCGAGCATCTTGTCGGACAACGATGTCCTTCCGGCGATCGAGGAGATGTTGATGATCTTGCCGCTCTTCTGCTCAATGAAGTGCGGGGTAACTGCCTCGGTCATCAGCACTGCGGGTCGAAGGTTCTGCTGGTAGAGCGCGTCCCACAGGCCACCGATAGGCCCCAGCGGGCCTGGTTCGGGCTCGGCCATCGATTTGGGAGCCGCACCGACATTGTTGACCAGAATATCGATGTGGCCATAGGTTGCGATGGCCGACTCAACCAGTTCCAGCATCTTGTCGGGCTGGGTGATGTCGCCCACCACAGCCAGCGCCTCGCGGCCGAGATCTCTGACCGCGGCAGCGGTTGCAGCGGTGGTGTCTTCGCTGAAGGAGTTGATCACGAGGTCTGCGCCGGCTTCGGCGAGACACAGCGCAATGCCTCGGCCGATGCCGCGCCCGGCGGCGGTCACGATGGCGACTTTGCCGTCGAGCTTCACGTGTTCGTTTTCCCCCGGTGGCTCAGTCGATGCCGTTCTCGAGCAGGGCCGGCAGATCCTCGTCGCTCGTTTCTATCAGCGCATCGACCCAGCGGTGAAACATCTGACCGCCACCCTCATTGCGGCCGAACATGGAGAATTCCTTGGCACCCGTCGCCAGCGACTTCTGGACATTGAACCCGGTGCGATAATCCTCATCTTCGACCACGTTTTGCATGAATTTCATGTGGGTTTCCAACTCGTCCGCGTCAGTCTCTTCCGGGGACTCAAAGCGCAGGAAGTTCTGGGTTGTCAATGACTCGCCCGGGCTCGCTCCGGGGAACATCTGGGAGAACATGTAGCCGCTGCCTACGCCGCCGGCGATGGAAACGTTCGGGAAGATGGTCCATACACCGGGTGTCATCTGTTCTCGGGTCCATTCCTCTTCCGGGGTGTTGGCGACCTCGTCGTGACCTTTGGGTGAACTCACGCGCACGTGGGGGCCCCAGGAATAGAAATCGGGCTGAAACGGTCCGTCCGGACCGAAGCTGTCCCGATGCAGGATCGGCACGTGGTAGAAGTCGCGATAGCCGTCGTAGGCGACCTTCCAGTTCGGCCCATTGAAGCTCTGACGCCCCGCAAGATGGCAGTCGTCGAAGCCCAGGTGTTCGAGCATCTCTCCGTAGCCGGCGAGGAACACATCGATGTCAACGTTGGATTTCGGGTTGAGCGTGACCCAGATGAGTCCCGCTCGTTCGGCCACCGGCAGCGGGGTCAGACCAAGACAGGACTTGTCCACGCTGCCAAAGTTGTCTTCGTCAAATACGCTGATCAGGTCGCCATTGAGGCCGTATGTCCAGGCGTGGTATCCGCATCGGAAATTCTTCGCTTGGCCTGCGCCTTCAGGGACGACGAAGTTGCCACGATGGCTACACATGTTCACGAACGCGTGAATCTGGCTGTCTTCACCTCGGGTGATCAGTACCGGCACATTGGCGACCTGCGTCGCCCGGTACGAACCCGGCTCGCGAAATTCGCAGGAAAACCCCAGGGCCAGTGGTAGCCGTTTGAATATTCGGTCGACTTCCAGCTGCCAGCGCTCGGGATCGTGATAGTGTGAGGTGCGGACTCTTAAAATGTCTGGCGCAAGGTCGATCCTGTGATTTTGCAGGTTCTCCACCTCGCGCCTGGTCATTTCGACCAGTTGTTCTCTAGACACGCTAGTTTCCTCCGTCTTCTGCCTGAGATGTGTATGTTCAGATGAAGTAAAGTTTAACTTTGCATCCGCCACCACCAGGGAGTCAACCAATGACGGTCATCATCGCGGGCGTCATGGATCTGTCGGATCCGAGCCAGCTGAAGGAGATGCTTCTTTCCGCACGGCCGCATATCGAAGGCGCGCTTGCCGAAGAAGGCTGCATCGAGTATGCCTGGACCGAGGATCATCTCACCCCTGGACGGCTTTACATCTATGAGGAGTGGACTTCTTCAGAGACCTTGGAGGCACACCTTCAGAGCCACTGGTACCGCGATATGGGCGCGCACCTGGCGAAGTATCCACGCAAGGAAAGCCAACGGGTAATCAAGAAATACCGCGTGGATCTTGAAGAACCCGTATACGACGACACGGGAGTTGCGCGCGGCAACTTCTTTACGGAAGGTTAAGGCGCACCGGATATGCGTATGCACTGACCGGTTACCCACTCCGAAGCCGGTGCGGTCAGGTACAGCACGGCCGCGCCCAGATCCCTCGGGGTGCCGAGTCGACCGGCCGGCAGGTTCAGAGATGCCTCCAGATCGGGCAGGTCCTCGTCTTTGAGCTCGAGCGCCTGCATCATGACCTGTGTGGGCACGAATCCGGGGAGTACGGCATTGACGCGAATCCTGGGTCCCAGCTCCTGGGCGAGGGTGCGGGTAAGCATGTTTACCCCGGCCTTCGCCGCGCTGTAGTGGCCGCTGCCTTCGAAGATGTCCTGGGCTGCTACCGATGAGATGTTCACGATTCTGCCGCCCTCTTCCATGACCCGCGCGGCGGCTCGCACGCAGTGAAATACTGCAGTGAGGTTGAGTGCGAGGGTCGCGTCCCACTCCTCCTGCGGAAGTTCGAGCAACGGCGCCTGTATCGGCGAACCGCCTGCGTTGTTAACCCAGATATCGAGCTTGCCGAAGGTCTCAACGGCGGTCCGGGCAAGATGGTTCACCGCTGCCTCGTCGGTGACGTCTGTGGTGACGGCGATGGCGCTGCCGTTTGCTTCGGTGATCTCGCGCGCGACACTTTCGATCTCGTGGGTACGTCGGGCTGCGCATATGACGTGGGCGCCCGCACCGGCGAGCACCTTGGCAATTCCTTCGCCAATGCCGCGCCCGGCGCCGGTGACGACAGCGACTTGTCCGTCGAGCTCAAACAGGTCGTTGGACATGGGCACTCTCCGCGCGGGGAAACCTGCGATGTTCGCTCTTTTTGCGCGCAATAGACAATGCGGTGGCGTTCCTGACTTGGTGGGAAGGTCATGAGCGCAACGTGCGCCGAGTTCGAACCTCAGCTGTTTGTCACTGCGTCCAGCAGCTCGGCGCTGCCGAGCCCGTCGACTTCGACCCTGCGTCCCAGCGCATACTCAGGCCCGACGATCCCGGGACCTTCGCCCGCCGGCAGAGGCGGTGTGTAGTACCCCAACGCATAGCTACCGAGCGTGTAGCCCAGCAGGTCCTGCATCTGCGGGTCGAGTTCGCGGGCGATCTCCGGTGGGCAGGACAGGTACTGATTTTCCTCCTGGCGCAGCCAGCCAAGGGAATAGGTAATGTTCATACCGATTCTGTCGTGATCCGAGCGATTTTCTCCACCGCCGTGAAATACCGAGCCGGTGTAGAGCAACGCTGACCCCGGGGCCATCATTGCCTGGCAGATTTCGTGCGTTTGCACGCGCCGATCATCCGGCCAGTCAACGCTGCCGGGCACCACCCGAGTCGCCCCGTTTTCTGCGCTGAACTCACTCAGCGCCCACATGGTGTTGAATTGTGGTTCCACGCCGTTCAAGTACTTGCCCCAGGCCCAGCGATCGCGGTGGATCATCTGTTCCGGCTGACCGGGTCGCAGGCGAATAATCTGCCCGAGGTGCAACTGAAAGCGCGCGCAGTACGGATCCAGAAACGCCTTGGTGGCGGCGAGTATGGTCGGGTTCAAGATCAGCTCCCGACACGTGGCTGAGCGCGCAACCAACGCCCCTGTGCGGGTAGTTTGGCGCCCGGTGAAATCGTCGTGGCCGTTGCTGGTGGCTTCCATGTAGGGGCGGATTTCCGTCAGCACGTCATCGGTCGTGTTCGGACTCAGCATGTCCTTGAGTATGACCGCTCCGTCGGAATGGATGATCTCGAGAATCTCGCTGGTTTCCGCGGTTGCGGGCAGGGTGGTCAGTTGCGGCATGGGGCCCCCGGTTTTCTCGCTTGTGAAAATTGAAACGCTCCGCTAAAACGGTCGTCCCGAAAACGCTTCCGCGTACAACGGCCGCTCACGCGCCAGTTGCCGGCGCAGATACTTGAGGACCATTTCGTGCAGGGCATTACGCTCGGAATCGTTCAGACCCGCCGGTTGGTCGTGGATCGCGACAATCAGCTCTGAGATCAGTTCCCGGTAGCGTAGATTCTCAGCCTCCATGTCGGCAACGGAGCGATACTTCTCAGAATTAAACCATTGTTTTTCCAAGGCGTCACGGGTGGAGCCGATTAGGCTTTGCCAGGCGCTGTCCTGGCTGTGGAGTTTGGCTACCTGATCCAATAGATCGCGTTGGTCGGCGATGTCGTGCCACAGGATGTCCGCTTCGAGCTCGGAGCGTACCGAGATGTGGCTGAGTAGTCCCTTGATGCTGCGCAGGTAACTCGACGCCCATTGGTCCTCTATGATCGGCGCCACGCGTTCGTCCAGGACCCAGGACATGCCGTCTACGATTTCTTTGATGGTTGGCCGCATGACTTACTTCCGGTGGTAGGGGCTTGTGCGTTGGCCCTTCACAACCTCGAGAGCTTCCTCGATGTCGTCCATGCCCATGATCGATCCAAGCATGTATTCCATGTTCTTAACGGTCCCCAGACCCATGCCCGAGATCACGGGTCGCCGGTCACGCCGGTCGAAAAACGCCTGCATGGTCGTGTTCAGACAGACGATGGCTTTGAAGGTCGTAAAGATCTCGCAGTAGGCGAGGATTTTCGGGACAATTTTGTAGCCCGAGACGTGCTCGTAGTGACGCAATACCTTGTCCCGATCCCAGACGTCCAGCATGCCTTGAGAGAATGCCCAATCCAGGCAGGGATCGCCCAGGCCCGCGAGTTCCCAGTCGCTCATGGCGACGATCTTGCCGTCCTTCCAAATCTCTTCGCCGACCCCGTTGTTTCCTTTGTTAAGCGAAATACGAGTGCCCTCTGTCGGGATATGGTCCTTCAGCCAGTAGAGCGCCTCGGTGATCAGAGGAAACGGATCGGTCTTGCCGGCTTCCCAGTAACTCTTCCAGATCTCGAACTCGTTGACCAGCGCATCGGTGCTTGATGCGGGCGCGCTGAACACCTCGTCGAACCCGTACGCTCTCCAGTCCAGGGTGTGTAGGATCGCGAGTTTTTCCGCGTGTTCGTAACAGGTTCTCTCACGGATGGCCTCCCCTTCAGGGCCCGGAGCATGAAGGCCGGGAACCTCGGTGGAGCCCTCCACCATCTTTCGCACCATATGCGCACGACCCTCGGCAAACTCGATGCCTTCGTCGTACCACAGCACTTCGGCGACGGGCACCGGTGACTCGTACAGACGCCGGTACACCTCGTACTCCACCTTTAGTGGAATCGGCACGCCGCCACCGCTGGGTGGGTCGATGCGCACGACGAGTTCCCAGGTTTCGCCGGATTGGTAAGTGCCGGCCACCAACCAGGTTTCGCGTGACATGCCGGGGAACGTCTGGCGCAAAGAACTCACGCTGACAGGTATGCTCAGCCGTTCGCTTAGATACGACTCAACATCGCTAGTCTGCATAATCGGTATTGTCCTCCCACGCGGAATACTGGACTATTCCCTGAAGGTCTTCAAACAGGTGGCGTTTGCCGGAGGGTTACGTGGCCGAAGCACAGAAGTTCGTCATCGATATCACCGATGAAGCACTCGGCGATCTGCGGCGCCGTCTGGAGCAGGTTCGGCTACCGAACGATTTCAACAACGACAGCTGGCGTATGGGCGTCAATCGCGCCTATCTGGAAGCCTTGGTCGGCTACTGGCGCAATGACTATGACTGGCGCGCCGAAGAAG
>SMVB01093928.1_pt1 | contig 14974 bp, 12 predicted proteins | sample 2456461 | NCBI WGS metagenome assembly SMVB01 (sample SAMN11095934, study PRJNA526329) | marine sediment metagenome | biome: Marine sediment; feature: Surficial sediment; material: Deep marine sediment; isolation source: Hadal surficial sediment | place: Pacific Ocean | collected 2014-05 | depth... | reverse complement strand
TTATTGATGAAGTCCGGACTATCTCCGTTAGGACTCGGTCGCGTGGTCCGAACCAGGTTGACGGCATAGCGCAATACCGCATCCGGGACGGGCACCTTTCGTACGAGCCTCTGAAACGCGATGAGGTCCGGACCCGTGACCGCGTGCTTGAATTTAGGATCTTGGATTCCGGTCGTGGTGCGAACCACCTCCAATTCTTCGTCCTCGGCGAGATGGTCCATGATGATCTTGAACATGAAGCGGTCGAGCTGGGCTTCTGGCAGCGGGTAGGTGCCTTCGAGTTCGATGGGGTTTTGGGTTGCGAACACATAGAACGGCTCTTCGAGCACGTACGTCGTTCCCTGAACCGTAACGCGGTGTTCCTGCATCGCCTCGAGGAGCGCCGACTGGGTCTTGGGGGGTGTGCGGTTGATCTCATCCGCGAGAAGGATGTTTGCGAAGATGGGGCCCGGGGCGAACACCATGCTGCGCCGACCGGTCTTCGGGTCTTCCTGGATAATGTCGGTGCCCGTGATGTCCGACGGCATCAAGTCCGGAGTGAACTGAATTCGCGAGAACTTGAGATCGAGGACCTCAGCGACGGTGTGGATCAACAACGTCTTGGCCAGCCCGGGCACGCCGAGAAGCAGGCTGTTGCCACCGACGAAGAGAGAAAGAAGCATCTGCTCGATTACCTCTTCCTGCCCGATGATGAGCTTCCGTACTTCGGAAATGATCTGCTCGCGCCCGGCCTGCATGCGATCGGCGAGATCTATGTCGTCGGCGCTTTCGAGGGCAGCGGCCCCCGACCCGTCGACTGCTTCGGCCGTGACTTCAGCGACTTCCTTTTCGGCTTCAGCGACGTCCTGCTCTTCCTTAAAGGCCATTTCGTGCTCCGTCGAGGCCGCCACGCGGCCGTTGGCTCATTGTAGTGGTTTCTTGCTGTCCCGGGCCCGTTACGGCGCCCCCCGGGCCCATTTCTGCGCCCCTCAATGTGTCATCGCGTAGATGACATAGTTCACGCCCAGTTTATACGCTTCGTTCGATAGATCGATCGGATACCACCCCACGTCCGAGAACTCCCAGTATTCTCCGATATCGTTGTTATAGTTGGCGATGGCCACCAGGCGCCGGTCCGGATCGTTCTCTTCATGGAGCCCCAAATACACGGGCACAACCTGGAAGGTAGGAGACACCAGGGTCTTGAGCGACTCGATTCGGAAAAAAGAGTCGAAGATCATGTGAGTCTCGTCGAGTTCGACGAATTCGGCACCCGGGATAACGCGTTTCATCTGAGCTTCGAAATTGAACCAGTCGTTACCACGAAAGTCGTCTGCGATCAGGAAGCCGCCCTTACGCAGGTAGTTCCCGAGTCCCTCGACCTCGGATTCTGTCGGATTCCAATACCCTGGCTCGGAAATGTATGCGAGGGGGAAGCGGGTCAGCTCCGGGTCGTCCGTCTTGAAAATATTCCCCCCGTCCATGTAGGGCCGAAGAAGCGTCGTTTCACGTAGGATGTGCATGAAGTTCCGCTCCGCCCGGGGGTAGTCATGGGCCCAGGGCGGTAGCCTTCCCCTCCCTCGCCCTCCACCAAAGCTCCCGGTGCTGAGCCCTACGCCAAAACGGATACGCGCGAATGTGAACCGGCCATCGTAGGGCACATTGCCTTCTTGGGTATACCCGCCATCTACAGAAACCGCGCCCTCAACGGGGGGATCCCGGTTTTCGGAATCGGGATGAGTGAGTGCGACGGACCCGGTCAGCACCGAAACCGTGACCAGACCGAGCAGCGGAAGGGAGAGCGGGGAGCTCAATTCGCACCGCTTCTGAGGTCGAGAAGGAGCTCAAGGCCCGCCTCGAAGTTGGGCGCGATCTCGAGGGCTCTGAGCAGGGATCGGCGGGCCTGTGTCGGCTCGCCGGCCTTCACGTACGCGAGAGCGAGCTCGTAATGCGCTCCGGCCAGATCGGCTGGCGCCAGCGCGACGATGGCCCTCCGCTCCCGAACGGAACCTGCCGCATCACCGAGCGCCTCGTGAGCCCGCGCGAGACGTTCGTGGAGTTCGATCTCGTAGGGAAAGATGAGCACGGCCGCGTCCATGGCTTCGGCGGCACCTGCGGCGTCGCCCAACTCAGTCCGAAGTTCGGCGAGTTGGAGGAGCGCCTCGTAATGGCTCTCGTTCAAGGCCGTCAGGCGGGCGAGCGCCGCCGCCGCCTGTTCCGTCTCGGCACGATTCCGATGAATCTGGGCGAGGAACCAATAAGGACTGTCCACCCCCCCGTACTCCGGAAAGAGACGGAGCGCCCTGCGCAGATGCTCCTCGGCCTCCTCCATTCTGCCCTCCTGGTAGAGCATGATCCCGAGGGACAGCCGTGCCGGGAAGTTGTTCGGATTCTCACGCACCACCCTGGTCCAACCTTCGATCGTCCGTGGGTTCCGAGGGATGCCTGGGAGGTTGAGGGTTGGTTCCAGAGCCTTCAGCGGCGCCTCGTACCGTTGTTTGAAGTACGCGTCGAAATCCCGGTCGAGGTCGTCCATGCTGATCTGCAGGAGACTTTCCATCAGCTCGGGCGTCGCCCGCCCGTCGCGATAACCGCGGAGCATGTCGCGAATGACCTGAAGTCCCCATCGCGATTCGATAAAGTCGAACACGAGCGACGCCTGTAGATAGGAGTCGAGGACCTGCTCGGGGTAGGTGGGCTGAACGAATCCCGCGTTGAGCTTGCTCACGGGGAGCAGAAGGCCCTCGCGGTAACGGTTGAAGAATCCGGGGTCGGGCTGGTGGCCCCAACCGTCACGGGCCTTACGCTGTTCGTGTACGGCCAAACCCTCGGAGAACCAACGCGGGACCCCGTGCTCGGTGATTCCCAGGTGGAACACGTGGGCGAGCTCGTGCCAGAGAACGGAGGCCCAGTTGAATTCTCCGAGGGGCCGGGCGGCGGGCGAGTCCATGGCGAGAAGACTTCCGAAGGTGACGCCGAGGGCGCCCATCCCCGCCAGGCCCACGGTTCGGACGGAAAAATCGGCGTGGCTCGGGTAGACCTCGATTCGGATCGGTAGCGGCGGCTCGTACCCACCGTAACGCTCCACCAGGGCCTCGTAGGCCTCCGCCGCGATCGCTTCCACATACGGTTGGAGTAGTGCCGACTCCCTTTCGTGTAGCACAAAGAGGAAGCGGGGGTCTTCGTCATTGGTGTCGTAGTTCTCAAACGTGTCCAGCAGATCCAGGGTGTTGTAGAACCACACGCTGTAAGGGTCTCCCTCGAACGCCGTCTCGAGGCTGGCGCGGCCTTCTTCGATCAGGCCGAGCCGAAGCTGGTTCATACCGAGGATTCCGTAGGCTCTCCAGGACAGGGAATCGACGGCAATGGCTTCCTGCGCCACGCGGGCCGCCTCGACGTATTTGCGGCTCTGCACGCTCAAATCCGCCACGTCGTTGTATAGCTCCGCGTAGGTCGGGCTGAGCGCAGTCACCTTGTCACGGATCTTCCGGTACTCATCGGTCTGGCCCCGCAGGTAGTGACTGGCCGCGAGCACGCTCAGTGCTTCGAGAGAGACGGGGTTCACCTCCAGCGCCTTCTCGAGCTCCACGCGAGCGTCATCGTGGTTTTCCACCTCGAGGTGGAGCCGTGCCTTGAAGACTCGCGCTGCCGTGAGGTTTTCGTTCTGTTCCAAGGCCGCTTCCACCTGATCCATCACGCCGAGGGTGCCGTTGAACTTCATTGCACGGGCCAGGCCCAGGAGCGCCCGTGGGTGGTTCGGATTTCTCTCGAGGACCTCCCTCAAGGCCGCGTCGGCTTCCGGTCCGTTGTACTTATCGAGAAACAACTCCCCGATCAGAATTCGCGGCTTCAGGCTGCCCGGATCGGCGGCCACCGCCTCATCGTAGGCTCTGAGTGCGTCCTGGAAGAGTTCGTGTTCACGAATACCCAGGTACTGGACCGCCGTTGCTACGGCGGTGAGGTCGCTCGAGGACAGGGGTGTCGACCCGTTGTAGAGATCGATGAAGGAGTCGAATTCCGAGAATGCGGCGTCTCGATCTCCGTACGTCCATTCGATGATGGCGAGGTTCAGGCGCGCGGAATTCCGATCCACGGCGCCACCTTGGACGGCTCGAGAGAACCGCTCACGGGCCCGGTCGACCTGCCCCAACTCGTAAAGAATTTCGCCGGCAGTGTTGGCGAGCTCGATCGCGAGGGACTCGGGGGCCCGCCCTACGGCCTCGAGCGCGTCTTCGTATCGGCCGATCTCGGCCAGCGCGGACACGTACGCCACATAGGCTCTCCGTCGATCGTCCCGGCTCAGATTCGGGTTCGGATCTGTTTGGGAGATGTCTCGGAGCGCGTCGATGGCCGACTCATAGTCTCCCGCACGAAGATCGGAGATGGCTTGGTCCAGCGTCTGAGCGGCTCCACCGGTTGCCAGGGTGAGGGCGGCAAACGCGGACAGGAGAAACTCGCGCTTCATTCTCTCTCACTCGACCGAGCCCGAATCTCCCTGTTGAGGAGAGCCAGCTCGACGAGCACCTCCTCCAGATCGGTATCGTAGCGGTCCTGGTCGATCTGGCCCCGCACGGCACGGAGTGCCTCGAGACGCTGCTCCAGCTCCGCTCTCTGCCCGAAGAGTGCCTTCAGCTCCGGATCGTCGGTCGCGCGCGCTGCGGCCAGGTTCGGGTCGGCGGCCAGGAACATCGATCGTGCGAGCGCCCCATCCGCAGCGTCCAACAACTCGGTGCTGCCCTCTCCATCGCCGTTGTCGTCGAGCATCGCGTGTTCGGTGGCGATCCGGTTCGACGTCGAATACTCCCGTGTGACCTCGATGCGCGCGAACTCGAAGGCCTCCCAAAGAGACACGCGCCCATCCCTGTCGAGGTCGGCGGCCTCCCCGGCGAAGGCGTCGATGAAGTAGCCCCCGAAGACCGTCTCATTTCTCTCCCTCCCGGTTCTCGTAGCCGTGATTATGGCACGTCCCTCTCCGGAGAGTGCCTTCACGAATTCTCCACTTGCGCTGGCGAGGTTGACGAACGCGACTCGCCGCCCCGAGAGCTGATCGAGGCGGAGTGCGAAATCCTCCGCGGTCAGGTCGGGCCCTGGAAGGTTGAAGCGAGACTCTCCATTGGCGTAGCTGCCGTGCCCGATAAGCACGACAAAGATGTAATCGCCGGGCTGGGAGTTTGAGGCGAGAGTCGTGAAGGCCCCGTCGACGTTCTCGCGGGTCGAGCGGCCCTGGATTCGCGGATCAGCGGCCGGGTCCTCACTCAGAAAGATGATGTTCTCGGCCGGTATGGCGAACTTCTCACCGACTGTGGACACGAGAGTGCTGCTCCACTCCGAAAATTTTTGACGGAACTCCGGGTCGCCCCCCAGTCCCGTGATTATGAGGACGTGCGTGTCCTGACCCCACACCGGTTGGACCGCGGCCGTCACCAGGAGCATCATGGTGGCGACGGCGCTGCGGGAGATCATACCAGGCCCCTCTTCCGCCTGTACCCCCACTCGCCCGCCATCAGGCCCAACACCAGAAGGAGCAGGATGGGCATATCCCAGAGGTCGCGCTCCTCGGTGAGCGTGACCCCGGCGCCGGTCAGGCTGATGTCTTCCGGAAGACTCGCCACGTTGTCCGGCGTGTAAAACAGTCCTCCGGTCTGGTCGGCGATGCGGCGCAAGGTGGTCCCCCGCATACTCGCGTCGAAGTATTCATCAGTCGAGGGCGCCACGTTCACAAAGGCGATGGCGGTTCCGATGGTGTCTCCGGCGCGTGTGGCGCTGACCGAGACCTCGTAAAGCCCCGGCCCAGAGGTGGGAAACCCACCGTCGTAGCGCCCATCTTGCTCCACATCCCAGTCGAGGTGGACCGTGATGGAATCGCCGAAGGGATCGCGTACGACTGCGATGACGTTGGCGTTGTTCACCGCCGCATAAGCTGAATCACCGACCTCCACCGTGAGCCTCACGGGTTGCCCCGGCTCCACGACCTCGCGCTCGCCCTGGGCCCCGACCTGATCGGGCACCCCGTCTGTGAGCCAGCGGAGAAGCTGCCGCCAGAAGGTCTCGTGGGTCTGGTCTTCGAGCGTGATGTCGGCGTGCATCTGCCAGATCCACGAGTCCTGGATGGGCAGCACCATCACCTTACCCCGACCATAACGATGGTAGGCGAGTACGATCTGACGGTCACGGTCCTCCTCCGTACCCCCGGTCAGGAGTGCGGTCGCACCCGGCTTGAGACGTGTGATGGGATTCAGCGTCGTGACGGCCGGGAGCGACTCCCATCGTTCACGGACTGCGTCGCTGTTGTCCTCTCCGAGTTGCGTGGTGGGGTGAGTGAGACCCGCTCTCGTGGGTGTGATGAAGAGCTTACCGAAGTAGGGTCCGGCTCCGGCGCTCAATTCGTCGTCCAGGAAAACGGGCAGGACCTCTGCCAAGCGTGTGCCTTGGTAGCTTCCCTCCGCGAACGAGTTCCGGCCACCGAGGAACAAGAGACCGCCACCTCGCCGGGACACGAAGTCGGCGATCATGTCGAGTTGATCGTGCGTAAAAAAGCTCGCCTCCACACTCCCGAGGATGAGCGCCCGGTAGCGGAACAGCTCTTCCCGTGTCTTCGGAAAGCCGGCCGCGAGTTCTTCGGCGTCGTCCACGTCGAGGCGGAGGAACTTGCTCTCGGCCGTGCGTTGAAGAACCACTACCTGAAGGTTGTCGTCGTCGGACACCGCGCGGCGCAGAAACTTGACCTCCCAGCGAGGTTCGCCCTCGAAATAGAGAATCTTTTCGGCATGGTTCACGACGTCCACCAGGACATCCCGAACGTTGTTCTCCGTGACCCGCTCCCCTTCCTGAGCCGCCACCCTGAAACGCAGCAGACGGGGCCCAGCGTCCGCGGCCTCGATCCGGACCCTGGTGACCACCGGTTCGCCATCGCGCTCGAAGGTTACGTCTTCCGAGGCGAGAAGTTGACCCGTGTCCTCCACCGTGAGCTGGACCGTCCGCCCCGAGTAACCGCGGTGCGAAACGATGACGTCGACCACCAAGGACGTCCCGACAAGGACCTTCCTCGGTATCTCCACACGGCTGATCTGTATGTCCGGTGACAGTTCCTCCTCGCCCAGGCCCACCGTATAGACGGGAACGTTCGCGGCCTGGAGCGGGAGGAGGGATTCGGCCAGGGCCCTGCCCGAGTTGTCGGCGCCGTCCGAGATGACCACCAGGCCTGAGATCGGCACACCGGCCAGTTCCTCTTGTGCCCGCACCAGAGCGTTGCCCAGGTCCGTTGCGGTGCCCGAGTAGGTCAGTTCGCCCATGTCGTTGAGACGGCTCGCGTCGCGGCTGAAGCGGAAGAAGCGGAGCGTGAATTTTTCGGCCAGACCGCTCAACAGGTCGCTGCCTTCAGTGCCGAAGGTCGACCGGACGAAATCACTCCTGGGCACGCCGGCTTCGTCGGTGATTCGCATGCTCTGCGAGTCGTCGATCAGAATCCCCACGAAATTTCGCTGTGGAACGACCGACGTGAGGATGAGGGTGGGCTGAAAGAGGATGAAGACGAGGATCGCAACCAAGCCGAGCCGCAGCGCCGCCAACACCCACCGGTCTATTCGGCGGCTGTCTCCCCTGGCGGCTCCATACGAGAGGAGAGCGGGGATCGCGATCGCAGCTACCCCGCCTAGAATGAGCAGGGCCGGCCAAGGTGACGTGAAGGTGAAATCACCCTCTCGAAAAAAGATCGGCCTGTACTTGAAAAGGAACTCGAAGATCGTCTCCATCAGCGTGCGCCTCGGGCCATCAGTGACTCATCGCGTAGACGATAAAGTTGACGCCCATCTCGTAGGCGTACGTCGAGTATTTGAGCGGGTATTGGGGGTTGTCCGCCCACTCCCAGGCGTCGCCCAGGTCGGTGTTCCAGTTGATGACGACCATGAGGCGTCCGTTTTCGTCGTGGATTCCCCTCACCACGGGAACGTAACCGTCGCGTTCGTGGGTCGGCCCGCCGCGGACCCCGTTGCCAACATTCGGCACCTGGATGATCTCTTCGATCTCGTAAAACGTTGTAAAAATCGGGTGGTCGATATTCAGGTCGACGATCTCGAATTCGGGCAGAACCTGTCGGATCTCATACTCGAAATTTTGCCACTCCCGGGTGCCCCAGAAGTCGTCGATGACCAAGAACCCGCCCTGGAGCAGGTAGCTGCGAAGGCCGTCGATTTCATCTTGCCCGAGCGCCATCCGTCCGACCTCGAGCGCATACAAAAAAGGAAAACGGCGCAGGTCGGGGTCAGCGAGCGTGACGACGAACTCGTGTTCGTAGGCGTCGAGGTTGGGGAGGAGTCGATCGATGAACGAAAGGAAGATCTGATCGGCCCTCGGGAAATCCACCGCCCAGGATCCCCCTCTGCCATAGTACCCGCCGTATCCGGAATAGGCGACACGGGAGAAGTAGAACTCACGCGGGATGCCCTCGGTGAGAATTTGAGGGGGGCTGGGGGCCGTGGGCTCGGACGTCGAAGCGCCCGGCACCGCGGGTGGGGACCCGAGAAGGCCGATCAGTGCTATGGCGCCTATGCTCCACCACATTGCCCGCACGATACGCTCCAGTCTCTCGTCGGTGATACTTCCTTCCAGCGTACCGGGCCGAACGGGTAGCCGCGATGCCCTGACCGAGCCGGCATATCGGTACGTTTCCAGAACGGGAAGGTTCCTCAGGCCGGCATCCGACTTGCGGGCACCTTCCCGGTGAAGCAAAAGACCTAATAGCTTCGTAGGGCTTACCGCAATGACGGGACAGGGGCGCTCACGCATTGAGGAATAGATATGGATCCCATGACAAAAGTTTCCATCCGTGATTTCGCCATCTTCCAGCTCAAGTTGGTGATCGATGGGCTGAAGGACGGCGCGGTCTTTACGGTGTCTTTTGTGGCGTTCGCCGTGGACCTGGTCTTCAGGCGACACGGACGGCGGCGATTTTTCTACAAGGTGATGAGGGTCAGTGAGAGGTTCGACCTTTGGCTCAACCTCCACGGTGCGGCGGAAGTGGCCGGAGACGATTCGGATGGCCTGTTCGGAGGGAGCGAAGCCGGAAGCCACACCATGTTGGGTCAGATCGAACAGATGGTTCGTGGGGGGGATGAACCGTCTCCCAGCAGCGACCCGAAGTCCGTGTTTCTCCGCGGCGGACCGTCGCGCCCACCGTTGATGTAGTCGAGTTCGCCCGCCCTGCACTTCTTCACGGGTTGTGGGTACAGCTTGGTACGCCCCGGCCGGGGTGGCTCGAACACGCTGATGCCCCACCTCCGTGAGGTCGCACCATGAACGCTGCAGTACAAAATGCCTTCAACGAGCAGATCAAGAACGAGCTGTTTTCCGGCTATCTCTACCTCGCGATGTCCGCTCACTTCGATCACCAGAATTTTCCGGGGTTCGCCCGCTGGATGCGGCTTCAGGCCCAGGAGGAGCTCGCCCACGCGACGCGTCTTTTCGAGTACGTACTTCGAAGGGGAGCGCAGGTCGAACTCCACACCATCGAAGCCCCCACGACCGATTTCGGCGCGCCACTCTCTCTCTTTGAGAGTGTGCTGGAACATGAACGGGCCGTGACCGCCATGATCCACAGGCTGTTCGAGCTCTCCGGAAAGGAGGGCGATTGGGCCGCCCAGCAAGAACTCCAGTGGTTTATCGCCGAACAGGTCGAGGAAGAGGACAGTGCTTCGACTGCGAGGGACCAGGTGCGTATGGCCGGTGACGACCAGGCCGCTCTATTGATGTTGGACCAACAGCTCGGGAGCCGCGTTGCCGAAGCTGGCGAAGCTTGATCCCGCGGTACCGGTAGTCGACGTTGGGTGGAGGTCCCGGCCCCTCAATCCCGGCGCGTTTTTTCCAGGCCGCCGGGGCCGGGGTATAGAGGCCTTCCAGGAGCTCGAATAACGCTGGATCGAAGATTTTTCCGCAATCCTCGCCCATGACCGAGAGCGCCTGAGCCCGGGTCAATCCGGCCCGGTAACTTCGGCTGGAGGTGAGCGCATCGAATACGTCGGCGAGACAGAGAATCCGGGCCGAAAGAGGGATGTCCTCCCCGACCAATCCATCGGGATACCCGCTGCCGTCCCAGTGCTCGTGATGATGGCGCACCATGGGTCGGATGTCCCAGGGGAACTCGATCTCCCGGAGCAGGTGCACCCCGGCCTGGGGATGTCGCTTCATCGTGGCCCATTCCTTGGTGGTAAGGGGGCCGGGTTTGTTCAGGATTGACGACGGTACGACGATCTTGCCCACGTCGTGGAGCAGCGCGCCCATCCGAAACCACCTCAAGCGCTCCGAGTCCATCCCCGAGGCAGAAGCGAGGGCACAGGCGTAAGTAGCGACGCGCTCACAGTGTCCTTGCACTATTTGGTGCTTTCGCCTTCGATACGCACCTCCTCCATTACTACGGGCTCTAGCGGGCGGTTCCCGGGACCAGTGGCGGTGCCGCCGATCGTGCGGATCGTCTCCATGCCCTCGATGACCTTCCCGAAAACCGCGTGTTTGCCGTCCAGCCACGCCGTGGGAGCGAGGGTTACGAAGAACTGGGATCCGCCGGAGTTGGGCCCGGAGTTGGCCATCGACAAGACACCCTCCGAGTCATGCGTCAGCTCGGCGTGGAACTCATCGGGAATCGTGTAGCCCGGGCCGCCGGTTCCGTTCCCCTGGGGACACCCCGCCTGGAGCATGAAACCTTCGATGACGCGGTGGAAGACGATCCCGTCGTAGAACCCCTTCTCGGCCAAGTCGATGAAGTTCTTCGTCGTTTTGGGAGCCCGGTCCTCAAGCAACTCGATCTGGAACGAACCGAGGTTCGTAGTGACGTGTGCAATGCGGTTTGACATGAGACTCGTTGGCTCGGGTACTCGGCGAGAAGGCGGCCCCCCCCTCGGCCTGATTTCGGATTATCCCTCAAGAACCGAGTCATGTCCAGAGAGGGGCTAGCGCGGGGAAGCTTTGGGCCGGTCAATCACGAGCCCAGCTCCGCAGGAAGCGCAGATCAGCCAGATTCGATCTCTCACGTAGGGAACGTCGCTCCTTGGAGGGACGTCGGTATGATCGAAGCGGCCCCCGCACCGCGGGCAGACCGGGTCAGAGCCTCCCGCAAGTGCGACGCGGACGCTTTCTATTTCATGTGGTTCGAACGGTTTGGCCATATGACTCGGAGCGCTTGATTTTATTTCGAGCTATTGAAATAAATCTTGACCCGTGCCCTCCCTCAACACTATGGCTTGGAGGGGGGTCCTCCCAAACAGGCGACGAGGGTCGGGGTTGGCGCAGCAACGCATCGTTGCTCCAGAGTTGGGCGTATGCTATCGTGCGATGGGGTCGCGATGGTCTTGACGTGAGAGATGAGTGGCAAAAGAAGCGATTGAAATCGAGGGATTGGTCAGCGAGGTTCTTCCTAACGCCCGATTCCGCGTGGAGTTGGAGAACGGCCATGAGGTTCTGGCGTATCTCTCGGGAAAGATGCGGCAACACTACATTCGGGTATTGGAGGGAGACCGGGTGAAGGTGGAGTTGTCACCCTATGATCTCACTAAGGGCCGCGTAACCTACCGCTACAAATAGGCCTCCGCGGGAACCCAACGCCGCCTCCCGTGATTCCCAACGCCAGCAGGACCATCGTAAAGCCCCCGCCAGCCTAGGACAGTGTACGAACTTTCTGGAAACCCACTGCGGTGAGGGTTATACACCGTCATGTATACGGTTTCTCGCAAGGGCCACCCTTCGATCGCCCCATGACCAATGGCCCCAACGACGCACAGAGCAACGAGATAGGCGAACGCACCCAAGAATCGGGGGATGAAAACGCGCGTCGCTCGATGACTTCTCCGGATGATTCTGAGTTGATCTCAGGGAACCGCCGCTACAGGAAGCTAGGCAGGACGCGGGTTTCCGGCCCATAAGTCACTTGACGCTCCGTTGAGCCGGGCTTACCGTTGTCTTGACGGCTGACGGTCGGAGCCGCTTCGGTCCGAAATTGGTCCGGGGATACCGTGCGTGAAGGGCCCGACACGCACAAGCCCGGACCGGGGTTCGAGAAAGGCCGGCATTGGCCGCGAAGTCAAGAGGCAATCACCCCTTTTGAGGAGTAACAAATGAACAAATCCGATCTAGTAGACGCCCTTGCCGACAGCGCTGGCATGACCAAGGCCGATGCATCACGGGCCCTGGATTCACTTTTCGGCTCCAAAGGTGTCATCGCTAAGGCCTTGAGGGCCGAGCAGCGTGTGCAGATCACGGGCTTTGGTACGTTTGAAGCGAAGCATCGCAAGGCTCGTATGGGCCGGAACCCCCGTACTGGCGCCACGATTCACATTGCGGCGTCGAAGACCCCCGGATTCCGGGCCGGTAAGGGCTTTAAGGAGGCCATCCAGTAGAGGTACTGGGCAGGTAGGCCCCCTGCAGTACGATCAAAGGATCGGATAGAGGCCACGCCCCAACTTTGGGGCGTGGCCTCTTCTTTTTTTGCTCCCTTTTCGTCTTTCACTCTTTTTTGGTCATTCTCTTCCGCGCGACCCGCGACGCGTCCTACTCTCTCTCGACTTGGTTCCGCTGCCCCGGTCGTAGTCCACTCGCGCGCTGCGGCCACGGATACTCGAGCCGTTTACGGCCTTGATGACCTTTTCGGCGTCAGATGGGCGGACTTCGACCAGGGAGTACGTATCGCGTATCTCGATCTTTCCAAACGACGAACCGTCTACCCCTGACTCTCCGGCCAGCGCGCCCAGCAGGTCTCGAGGCTGCACACCTTCCAACTCGCCGATGCTCACGAAAAGCCGAGTCCATCCGTCGGTTCCGGTGGCTTTTTCGGCGCGAGCCTTGACGTTCGGTGCTGCGGGGGCATCGGGTGGTCGAGGAATGAGCAGGGCGAGGGCGGCCGCAGCGAGTTCTTGAGGGCTGAACCGTTCCAGGAGAGGCTCCAGGACCAGGTAGAGGGGGGCGAGATCCCCCCGGGTGGCGGCCTCTTCGAGGCGAACGCGAATCTCACTGATACGGTCCTCGACCACGGACTCAGGTGGGGGTAGGGGACGGACGCGGTAACCGGTGCGTCGGGCGGTATCCCTGAAGTGGGGAACCTCGCGGGGAACGAGCAGCACCGTGGCCTGTCCTCCGGCACCATGGCGTCGGTCCATCGTGTCTACGTCCGCAGGGCAGTCCAAGCTCACCGTCGCGACCGTGGCCGGAGAGGGGCTCCGGTTGAGGGCTTCTCGGGCCGCAAGGGCGTCCACGGCCAACCAGACCGGAGCGGTTTCATCGCCCGGGGCGCCCGCCATGAATCCGTGAAGGGTCAGATAGTCACCGACATCGGCTGCACGGTCTTCAGAGCGGCAGAACAAGAGGACATGGCGAGCTTCGTCGTCGAGAAGTTCGGACACGAGCGGAGCCAAGGCGGCCACTCTGTCCTCTCCCGTGATGCGAAAACGTATCTCTCCTCGGTCCGGTGGCTTCGCGGTCGCGCCCTCGACGGCCGGGGCCGCCGGCACACGGATCGCTTTCGCCACGTGGGTGGCAACGAAAGCACCGGTGGCTTCGGTCACCGGCTGGCTCAGGACCACCCGCTGGGCTCCAGCCCTCACATACTCGAACAAGGTGCCCACGGTATCGAGGCCTGAAATCGTTTCGATCGCACTGGCGCCGTCCAAAACCAGGAACTCCACCCCCTCCAGAGTGAGACTCGATCCATCGACCGCCGCTTTTACGTCGTCGGGTGTCGCGAAGAGGACATCGCATCGCTCGGGCAACAGCCAGGCTCCCCCCAAGGCTCCGACGGATTGGCCCGTGGTCGCCGCAAGCCGCCCCAGTGATTCGGCGAGGCCGGTGGCTGCAACGGCCGTCGGCACCAACACGAGCGCTCCGGCCCGGCCGGCCTGGGGCTGGGTTCTTTCCAGGATCGCCGTTCCATACGCCAGTAGCGTTCCGGCTCCGGGGCCGACGGCCCCGAGAAGATTGTTGCCTCGCCGGAGTAGGGGGATTGCCGCCCTCTGAAACTCGGTGGGTTCCTCAAAACCCTCGGCGGAAAGGGCCTCGATCATTTCCGCAGGCAACTGGAGATCCTCGAATGACTGCATCAGGAGGGGTCCCCAGAGCCCCGTCCACCGGCGTCTCCGTGCTCGTAGGGAAGCTCTGCGAGGAATTTCTGAATTTCGTAGTCGAGACGCGAAGTCCGAAGCCGGTCGCTGGAGGCCAGTACCTCGGTGTACGGGCCGTGCCGGTGCGCGGCGAGGGTCACCGTGCCTTCTTCCCCCGTAAAGGTTGCACTGTGAGACGAACTCTTGGTCCTGGTCAAACCGATCCATTCAGGAAGCAACTCCTGAGCCTTGGCAAGAATATCGGCCGGGGAGAGGACAGTTTTCCGCTGATAGCCTGCCATTCGGGTGACCTCTCGCCTAAACCGTCATAGGAGTCGCGCGCGTTCCAGGAAGTGTCGAACCTCGCCGATTGAGGCGGGACCTTCAAGGCTCATGTCACCGGACCGGAGGGTCGGCACTCGTTTGATGCCAGCCTTCTCTGCCTCTTGCCGAAGATCCATCACACGGTCCCGATGTTTATCGATGTCGAGCACCGCTTTCGATTCGCTCACGTCCAGCCCGACCCTTTCCGCCGCCGCGACGAGGACGTCGATGCGCCCGATGTCCGCCCCTTCCTGAAACCGCACCGAGAAAATCTCTTCGTGCATGGGTGACTCCAGCGCCTTCTCTGCGGCGTGCAGACGCAGTTCGTGGGCCTTTCGGCTCCAGGGTATGAACGAAGGATGGGCCATCGGGATCTCGGCCTCCTCCGCGAGGCGTGCCACGGTCTTTTCGTAGGCGACCCAATCCGGGGCCGTACCGTCGATGAGCTCCTGGGGCACCGGGCACACTTCGAGGGGGTGGACCGTGTGTTGGGACGCATCGGGAAGGAGCTGGCCCAGTTGCCGATGCGTCAGGTACGATCCCGGATCGACATAGTCGAAGTAGAACACGAGGCTAGGGGCGTCGTCCATTGGGAG
>SMVB01027092.1_pt1 | contig 14976 bp, 11 predicted proteins | sample 2456461 | NCBI WGS metagenome assembly SMVB01 (sample SAMN11095934, study PRJNA526329) | marine sediment metagenome | biome: Marine sediment; feature: Surficial sediment; material: Deep marine sediment; isolation source: Hadal surficial sediment | place: Pacific Ocean | collected 2014-05 | depth... | reverse complement strand
CCGAAGCGCTTCGCCACCAGCGGTAGGCCGACTCGATCCTGGAGGTGGCCATTCAACAGGTACTCGCGACCCAGGTGGGCCAGCAGCTGCCGCGAAAAGCTCGCGAGGCCTGCGTCGGAATCGAAGGGCCCGGCGTAATCGCTTCGCAAAGACATCGCGCTCCTCGTGGACTCTGGCCGATTGCCGAGTCCCGAAGGATACAGCTCCATGGGGATCAGCTCCATTGGTAGCGTGTACGCATCGGCTCGCCGCTCCAGTGGACCGCAGCGAGTCTGCTGGCTCTTCAAGCGGTACGCGGTCCCAGGCCAGGCAGGCTGGGCCAAGGTGCTCGTTCACTCGATCCCCAACCGCTTCATCTTCTTGTACAGCCCTTCGCGCGTGATCCCGAGCCGACGCGCCGTCGCGGCGCGTCGATTGCCTTGGCGGGACAGGGCGTGTCGGATCAGCCAGGCTTCGATGCGGTCCATGGTTTCGCGCAGGGTCTCGGCGGCTCGTAGGTTGGTCTCGATGGGTTCGAGAATTCCCGAGAGGTTCTGGTTGAAGTGTCTCGAGGTGAGCGCCTCACCGGGCTCCACCAGCGTCAAGGCCCGGTGGATCTCATTCTCGAGCTCGCGGACGTTGCCGGGCCACAGATGGGACTGGAGCAGGCGGGCCGCTTCCGCGCTGAGGCTTACGCCCGGTCGCGCTTCACGTTGGCCATAAACGGCCAGGAAGTGCTCGGCCAGCGGGACGATGTCGGCGACCCGTTTGCGCAGCGGCGGCAGCTGGATCGGGAAGACCGCGAGTCGGTAGTAGAGGTCGCGCCGGAAGCTGCCAGCATCGGGCGCGTGCAGCAGATCCCGGTTGGTCGCCGCGAGGATGCGGACGTCGATGCGACGGTTGCGCGAGTCGCCCACGCGTCGGATTTCACGCTCCTGCAGGACACGCAGGAGCTTTGCCTGAAAAGGGCCCGAAGTCTCGCCGACCTCATCGAGGAAGAGCGTTCCGCCCTGGGCCTCCTCGAACAGGCCCACCCGGTCCCTGTCGGCCCCCGTAAACGCGCCGCGCGTGTGGCCAAAGAGCTCGCTCTCGAGCAGCGTCTCGGCAAAAGCTGCACAGTTGATCGGGATGAACGGTGCACGCTTTCGCGGTCCGGATTCGTGGATGGCGCGAGCCACCAGCTCCTTGCCCGTCCCGGTCTCTCCGGTCACGAGAACGGTCGCCCGCGAACGGGCGGCCACATCGATCAGGGTGAAAACCTCGCGCATCTCGGGACCCGATCCCACGATGCCGTGAACGGGAGGGCGCACCCGGGCCCGTTTTTCCGGTGCACCCCGGGCGTTGGCCCGGGGCAGACGATCGATCATTTCGAAGAGGTTCCGATCACCTTCGCGATCGGGCGTGGCCGTGACCACGCCGCGGGCGCCGGCGCGCTCCAGCTCGGGAATCCGGTGAGCCTCGTCCGGGTTGATGCGCACGATCACGGGCGCCGCCGCTCCGACCAGGTGGGCGAGCCCTTCGAGCGCTGCATCGGCTCGGGCCGCGTCGAAGACGACCACGTCGAACTCCTCCAGTCGAAGCCGTGCCGCGTCTCGCGGCTCCCGCTCCCACACCACATCCAGCAGCGGCGCCTCCGCGACCTGCTCGGCGGCGAAGCGATCACCGCGCCCCACCCAGAGAACCGTTCGAATCCCACTCATCGCAATCCTCCTCTGCCCCTTCAGAGTGGGCGGGAACAGCAAGGAACGTGCCGGTGTCGAGCCGGCGCCGTTCCCGGCGTGCTGATCCCATCGGGCGCAAGGCGGCCTCGGGGCTGTGCCTCGCCGCGGGTGTCGGTGTACGTTCGGTCACGGCCAGGCTGTCTGGCCCGAGGCCGAACTTGACCGATTCTGCACCGCGTTCGAGCTCCAGGGTTCGGCGCCTGTTCGTGGCATGGCTCGTCGTGGGGTCGATCGGGGCCGCCTTCGTCGGCCACGACATGACGAAGCCCGGCACCTTCGACGATGAGCTGGTGGCGGTCTATCCCGCGCTCCAATTCCTGGATCCCGAGCTGCCCCGCATCAAGATCGAAGCTGCCTCGACGGTCCGGCTCTTCGGGCGCGACTTCCCGTTCATGACCCAGTCCTACATGGGTGCCCTCAAGAGTCAGCTGCTGATCCCCGTGTTCGCGGTGCTGGAACCCACGACCACGACCCTGAGACGGACGACGTTGGTCTGGAGCTGGCTCGGGATCGGGCTGATGATGGCCTGGGCGGCGGGGGCCCTGGGTCCCTGTGTTGCGCTCGTCGCCGGCGTGTTGGTGGTGCTGGATCCGAGCTTCCTCTGGGTGAGCCGCCACGACTGGGGATCGTTCGCCCTGGGATTCCTGCTTCGCTGCGGTGCGCTCTACTTCCTCTTCGATGGCTGGACGCAGAAGCGCAACGGGCGTCTGTTTCTGGGCGGCCTGTGCGTCGGCCTCGGGCTCTTCAACAAGGTCGATTTCGTGGTGTTTCCGTTTGCGGCCGGACTTGGCCTGCTGCTCGTGGCCCCGAACCTGGTGAAACAGGCGCTGGGTCAGCGCCGCCGCAGCGCGGGCTTTGCGGCACTGGGGTTCTTCGTGTCCGTGATTCCGCTTCTGCTGGCTGCGGCCGACACCCAGCATACGGTTCGCCAGGCCTTCGCCACTGCGGACATCAACTCCGTCACCGTGAGCGAAAAGTTGGCGACCCTGGCGACCACACTCGATGGCTCTCGGTTCGACAGCCTGATGCGCGCCGGTGGCAAGGCGCGCTACATCCCCGAGTTCGATCCGGCAGCCGGACCCTTTCTGGTGATCTTTCTGGTGGCGTCGCTGTGGCTCGGATTCCGGCTCGTGCGGGGCCGACGCGAGGCTGGGCCATGGCAGGCGGAGACCTTTCTGCTGCTGACGGCTAGCTTGACCGTGATCGGGATCCTGATCATCCCGCGCACGGAACGTCTCCACCACGCGCTCAACCTCTACCCGTTTCCGCAACTGATCGTGGCGGCCGTGGTGGCCCGACTCTGGTTCGGAGCTGGGGGCGGAAAGCATTTGAGGCGAGCGGCGCGTGGAGCGGCCGGCGCACTCGTGACGCTCGCGGTCCTGGGCAGCGTCTACGTTCATTGGCAGACCTGGACCACGATCCATCGCAGCGGCGGAAAGGGCCTGTGGTCCGACGTCCGCATGCGCCACACGGCCGAGCTCCTGGAAGAGCGGCCGATTCCGACTGTGGTGGTCCTCGACTGGGGCTTTTCCTGGGGCCTGCGTTACGAGCGGCCAGCGCTAGCCATGAACGATCTTCCCGCCGAGATGCGCAGCCGCGGTAACTTCGCCTGGAGCTTCGATGGCACACCCCAGTTCGACTATCTGCTCTATCCGGATCGATACGCGACGTTCCCCCATGGTGCGCGCTTCCTGGAGGCTGCGAGGAGGTTGCCGCCCGAGTTCGTCTCGGTGCGCGATCACTACGATGGTCAGGGAGAGCTGGCGTTTCGTTCGGTTCGAATCCGCCATCCGCATCGCGTGAAAACTGGGACGCGGTGGGAGATCGAGCTGCGCAAGTCGGTCAGCCGTTAGTCCGAGGGAGTCTCGATCGGGTCGACGTTGGCGACGACGGCGTCGCACGGGGGCCCGTCCGGGTCACCACGCCGACGGCGGCCCCCCACAGGTTCGCGCCCAGGCCCCGATGGAATCGGAACCTGGGCGCGCGGGGTCAGCATCGAGAACGTGCTAGATCAACGCCGCGTCTCCGCGCTCGCCCGTGCGGATGCGAACGGCCTCCTCCACGGCGATGACGAAGATCTTGCCGTCACCGATCGAGCCGGTGCGTGTGGCCTCGCTGAGCGCCAGCGTGACCTTCTCCACCAGCTCGTCGGGCACCACGACTTCGAGCTGCACCTTGGGCAGGAAGTCGACCACGTACTCGGCGCCGCGGTAGAGCTCGCTGTGTCCCTTCTGCCGGCCGAAGCCCTTGACTTCGGTGACCGTCATGCCGACCACGTTGATCTCGGCGAGTGCCTGCTTGGCATCGTCCAGTTTGAAGGGCTTGATGATCGCCTGAACCTTCTTCATGACTGATCCTCCTACCAGCGCTGGGCTAATTCTCGCTCGTGGCGAGCTGGGTGGCCGGGACAGCGGCGCCGCGGGCACCGGAGGTGGTCTGTTGCTCGAGCCAGCCGGGACTGGCGGCGAGGTCGTAGGCATGCATGCCGTGCTCGCTCAGGTCGAGGCCTTCGAGTTCTTCGTGTTCGCTGACGCGGAGGCCCATCACGAGCTTGATGACGCCGAAGATGACGAAGGCGCTGGTGAAGGTAAAGGCGCCGTAGGCACCAACACCGACCAGCTGGGTCACGAAGCTGTGCGCCGGGTTGGTCGAGAAGATGCCGACCGCGAGCGTGCCCCAGATGCCGCACACCAGGTGGACCGAGATGGCCCCGACCGGATCGTCGATCTTGATGCGGTCGAAGAACATCACCGAGAACACCACGACGCCACCGGCGACTCCGCCGATGATGACGGCGCTGGTGATTCCGACCGTGTCCGCACCGGCGGTGATGCCAACGAGGCCGGCCAGGATGCCGTTGAGTGCCATCGAGAGGTCGGGCTTGCCAGCAACACGCCAAGACACGGCAATGGCGATGATGCAGCCCGCCGAGGCGGCCAGGCACGTGGTCACCAGCACGAACGAGACGGCGGCGGGATCGGCTGACAGCACCGAGCCGCCGTTGAATCCGAACCAACCGAGCCACAGCAAGAAGACGCCCATCGCGGCCAGCGGCATGTTGCTGCCGGGGATTGGCGTGATGCGCCCGTCCTTGCCGAACTTGCCGAGACGCGGTCCGAGCAGCAGCACACCCGCGAGCGCGCCCCAGCCGCCCACCGAGTGGACCAGGGTCGAGCCGGCGAAGTCGTAGAAGCCCATGCCGTCGAGCCAGCCGCCGCCCCACTTCCAGGACCCGGCGATCGTGTAGACCAGCCCCACGAAGATCGTGGAAAAGATCATGAACGACGAAAGCTTGATGCGCTCAGCCACCGCGCCGGACACGATCGTCGCGGCGGTGGCGGCGAACATCGCCTGGAACAGGAAGTCGGTCCAGTAGGTGTAACCCCCATCGGCATAGGCAATGGTGTTGGCGCCGGGCTCGTAGCCGGCTCCGAGGCCCAGGCCGGCGAACCCGAGGATGCCGTTGAATTCACCGGGGTACATCAGATTGAAGCCACACAGGGCATAGGTGAGGATGCCAATCGACACGATGAATGTGTTCTTGAACAGGATGTTCGTCGTGTTCTTGGCCCGGGTGAGACCGGACTCCAGGGTGGCGAAGCCCAGGTGCATGATGAACACCAGGCCCGCCGCCAGCATCATCCAGACGTTGTTTGCAGTGAACTGCCCGGGCGTCACGCCGTCATCGGCGAAGCCGACGGCGGGTGCGAGCAGTCCACCGACCAACAAAAGTGCGGGAACGATCCGCTTCATTTCGAGTTCCTCTTCTCTCTTCTTTAATGGGGGAGTGAATCAGTCTGGGGCGCTTTTCAGGCTGCCGGCTTTGCCGATCGACGGTCCCCCGATCGTTGATCGACGCTCTGCGGCGACTCGTAGAGCAACCCGCGTGCCAACGTGCTGAAACGCGCGCAGCGGTCGTGTCACTCTTGAGGCGTGCGGTTTCGAGCACACATCGCCCTCGGTTCGCACACCGCTGTGCGGCTGGCTGCCCAGTTCGCCCACAGTCATGCTCAAGATCTGTGCATGGGGACGCGGCCGCCGGAGCGACCGCGGCTGTCCAAGGGACAGCGTGCAGACGGGCGGCTCAAGCGGCGAACTGTAGGCGGTGGAGGGGGCGTGAAAGGTTCGATCAGGAGACGTTCGCGCCGCTTTCGTCGGGGCCCGGGACCAGCCACAGTGGCATCAGTCCGAGCTTCTCCAGCTTCGTGTAGAGAGTGCGGCGGCCGATGCCGAGGCTGCGGGCCGCGGCCGATCGGTTGCCCCGGGTCTCGCGCAGGGCCTGGGCGATTCGCCAGGCCTCGGCCACAGCCAACCAATCACGCAAGGGCAGGGGGCGACCCCCGTTGGCTTTGCGTGCGCGGTTCTCGAGCTCGTCGAGGCCAAGCTGAGCGACCGCTTCTTCCAGCTCCGAACGACTTGCATGCTGCATGACGGGTGCGGCTCGTTGCAAGGGCCGTTCCCATTCCGAATCGTGCCGGGAACGCCCGAATCACGCCGAGAAACCCGTCTGCGAGACCGAGCCGCCGGCCCATCCCGCGCAGCGGCCGCCTCGCTGGGCCGACTGCTGCGCGATTGTGCAACCCTGCCCAACCGACAGGCAGGGCTGCCCAGACGCATCTGGGCAGCTGCTACAGTGCGGGACCCCCGCTGAGAGAGAGTGCACCGATCGATGGACAGTTCGCCGCCGAAGCGAATCTATGCGGGAATCGCGGCCGCTGCGGGCGCTGTCTTGATGCTCGAGATCGGTCTCACGCGCATCTTCTCGTACACGATCTGGTACCACTTTGCGTATCTGACGATCAGCGTGGCCCTGCTGGGCTTCGGTGCCAGCGGCTCGGTGCTGGCTGCCTGGCCGAAGCTCAAGGAACGCCGGGGCTTCTTGTCCAGTGCCTGCATCGCCTGCCAGCTCGGAATCCTGCTCTGTCTGTGGGTGGTGGACACCGTCTCCCTGGATCCCCTTTCCGTGGTCAGCGACCCCCTGCAATTCGGGCGCTTGCTGATCTACTACTTCGCCGTCGTCGTTCCCTTCTTTGCGGGCGGCTTCCTGGTGGCGGCTCCGCTCCAGACCTGGGCGACGTCAGTCAGCCGCCTCTACTTCTGGGACCTGTTGGGGGCCGGTCTGGCGTGTGGCACGATTGTGCCCCTGATCTGGTGGTTGGGAACGCCGGTCGCAACTGCCTCCTCCAGCGTGGCGTTGGCCTTCGCTGCCTGGGCCTATGCCGAGCCGGAGATCCGCTGGCGCCAGACCGGGATCGCGGCCGTTGCGGCCGCGATCACGCTGGGCTTCGCCGGCAGCGCCGACTTCTCTCCGGCGTCCACGAAGTTCGTGCAGCGCTACCTGGACCTGCCGTCGGCGAAGCTCGCCTACAGCCGCTGGACGCCCATCAACCGCGTGGACGTGGTGAGCTTCGACCCGCTCCCCAATACCGGCAGCTATGTCGGTTGGGGGATCAGCCCGTTCTACAAGGGAACGGCGCCCGGCTACTACATGATTGGTAACGACGGCGATTCCTGCGCGGTCATGTACAACTGGGACGGCGAGCTCGACTCCCTCGAATTCCTCAAGCACCACGTCCTGCGTGTCCCGTATCTGCTGCTCGATGAGCCAGATGTAGTCGCCATCGGGCTCGGCGGCGGCGCCGACGTGCTGAACGCCCTGGTCAATGGAGCGAACTCCGTCGTGGGAGTCGAGATCAATCCCATGACAGTCTACGCCGGAAAGAAGCTCTTCAATGACTTCAACGGCAACATCTTCAACCGCGACGACGTCGAGGTCGTGGTCGCCGAGGGGCGCAGCTTCCTGCGCTCTCGCGACACCCTCTACGACCTGATCGAAATCAACAGCGTCGATACGCTCTCGGCCCTCTCGACTGGCGCCTACGTCCTGTCCGAGAGCTTCCTCTACACGTCCGACGCGGTGGAGGACTATCTCGACCATCTGAAGCCGAATGGCATCTTCGCCATGGCCGTCGGCGACCTGATGAAAAACGGGCAACTCCCGCGGCATACCCTGCGGCTGGCATCCATCGTTCGCTACGCCCTCGAACAGCGCGGCGTCGAGCATCCCGAGCGCCACGTGATGATCGTCGGGAGCGGCGGCGCCTTGCCCTTTACTCATACGCTGGTGAAGAACGAGGCCTTTACCGACGAGGAAGTGGCCCGGGTCGAGGCCTTCAACAAGGCCGAGGGCTTCGGCTTCTGGCACCGCCCGGACCGCGCCTCGCGCACGTTGGCGACCAACATCCTTCGCTGGGACGCCAAGACCCTGGCCGCCTTCTACGAGCGCCAGGAGCTGAATCTCACGCCGACGACGGACACGTCGCCCTTCTTCTTCAACTTCTACAAGTGGCGCACGCTGGCCAAGGCGGCGACCTACACGGACCTGAACTACGACCGGACTCTCGCGACCGGGCAGATCATCCTGGTGATCATGCTGCTCCAATCGGTCGTGTTCGGCGGCCTTCTCATCTTTCTGCCCCTGCGCAAGGTCCGTCTGGCCGAAGCTGCTGGCCTGAAGCGGCGCCTTGCGCTGATGGGCTACTTCATGGCCTTGGGTGTGGGCTTCATCCTGATCGAGATCAGCTTCATCCAGCGTTTCGTGTTGTTCTTGGGATACCCGACCTATTCGCTGACCGTGGTGATGCTGTCGCTGCTGGTCTCGACCGGCGTCGGCAGTCTGATGACCGAGCGCGTCCAGTCGGGCTTCACCCGGACGCTGCCACTGCGTTTGGCGTTGCTGCTGGGTCTGGTGGCCGCCTACCTGCTTGGCCTGCCGCTGATCTTCGATGCCCTGCTGGGCGTTCCGCTGGCGGTGAGGATCGGTGTCTCGATCCTGCTGTTGGTGCCGTTGGGACTCATCCTGGGCGGCTTCTTCCCGCTGGGCATCCGCGTCGCGGAGCAGATCAGCGATCGGCTGGTTCCCTGGGGCTGGGCCGTCAACGGCTGCTCGACGGTGGTGGGGACCCTGCTGGCCGTCATGGCGGGCATGACGTGGAGCTTTTCGGTCGTAACGTTGGGCGCCATGGCCATCTATACCGTCGGCGTCCTCGGGCTGTTTGCCGTCGAGCGCCACGCGCTGACCTCAGGCGCCTAGCCGCTAGTCGTCCTTGGCCTTGATGCCGATGCCCTTGAGCCGGAGGGTTCGCAGGATGGCCCGCGTCAGCTTGGTGCCGCCGCGCCGGGTGGTGTGGATCAGGTCGTAGTAATCGCTCTCGGCCAGCGGCCCCTCTTGATCCGGGCGCACGAACAGGACGCCCAGGTCGTTGCGGAGCTGCACGCCGAAGTCGTGAAACTCCTTGTGCAGGGCCGGTCGGTCGTAGAGATCGTAGGCGGCCGGGTGGAGATCTGCTTCGAGGATCAGCAGCTGGATGCCAGCCTCGCGCAGTAGCTCGGCACTTCGCCGCAGCAGGGCCATCTGGACCCGGACATGAGAGCCGCGTGTGATCTCCTGAAGGGTTCCGGACTGCATCCGCGCATCCCACGGGTCCATCAGCGGTGGGAACAGGTCCATGGTGGTTCGCAGTGCGGCATCGTCCAGCTTGTGGTGTGTAGCTCCCCAGAGCGCGACCGGGCGGAACGGGTCGGACCTCGGCTTGGGAGGTCTGCGCTGCCAGCGGTGGAGGGGGAAGACGCGCCAGGCGTCGATACCGGCCAGACGCAGGTCGAGCTGGAACCGATAAGCGCGGATCGCGCAGGTCGCGATCAGTCGATAGAGGCTGGTACGATTCTCGATGCTGAAGCTCCAGTCTGTCAGCTGCACCAGCTCCCAGATCGCAGCCAGACTCGCGGCGGAGCTGCCCGGGACCGACTCGAGACGCAACGGTCGATGGGTGTCCAGCTCGGACGCGATCCAGACCACGGCGTCGGGTTCCGCCGCGATCAAGTCGGGAATCAACATGCGGATCGCGAAGGGTTCGAAGCGCGGATAGGCCATCTTCGCGAAAACCGCGCCGGGAAGCTGTCGTTCGGCCACATCCTTGACGAAGCCGTCGATCACCTTGCTGGTGCCCACGACGATCACCCGGGTCCGATCCCTGGGGGCGGACCGGAGCTCGGCGAGTTCGAGCCAGCTTCGGGCCGCACTGTTGGCGTCATCGATCGCGAATCTCTGCCAGGGCCCGTCTGCATTCAGAATCAGTCGGTCCGCGAGCAGCAGTCCCAGCAACGCGAGGATCGCCGCCCAGGGGATGCCGGCGCCGGAGCCGTTGGCTCCAGGATCGTTGCCGCGGGAGCCGTTGGCTCCAGGATCGTTGCCGCGGGAGCCGTTGGCTCCCGACGGGCGGCTAGAACTGGAAGTAGAGGAAGTCTTCACCGAGGTCCTCTCCCAGGATGACGATCGATGCGAGCAGGAAAGCATAGACGAGGGCTCGTACCGTCATGGGGAAACGTTGCATGGGCTCGAGATCGCCGGTCTTGAGCTGGACGGCGTTCATCACGAACAGCGGCGTCGTCAGGAACAGGAAAGTGCGAGCCCAAATGGCGGCATCGCCGAGTTCGAAGTTCGTAAAGATCTGGTGCCAGAGTTGACCGGTGCGCCCGATGGTTCCACCGTCGAAGATGGGCCAGGCCAGCGTCACCACATGGAACGTGATCAGGACGGCGGCCACGTGCCAGATGCGCTGGCCCAACGGGCTCTGAAAAGTGAGAAATCGCTTTCGCCACGGTGCAGCCAATCGGTAGAGCACCATGATCGAGCCATGGTAGACGCCGAAAAGAACGTAGTTCCAGCCGGCGCCGTGCCAGAGTCCGCAGAGCACCATGGTCAGCCACAGGTTGAAGAGTCCGCGGCGGCGATTGCCGCCAAGCGGGATGTAGAGGTAGTCGCGCAGCCAGGTCGAAAGGCTGATGTGCCAACGATTCCAGAAGTCGCGCAGGGAGGTCGTGTAGTAGCAAAGGTTGAAGTTGAGCGTCAGGTCGAAGCCCAGGATGCGCGCCGTGCCCCGCGCGATGTCCGAGTAGCCCGAGAAGTCGCAGTAGGCGAAGAGGCCGAAGGCGTAGCTCGCCATCCAGACTTCGGGTCCGGTCGGCGTAGCGCCTTCGGCGAAGACGGTCTGGACCAGCGGGTAGAGGTTGTCGGCAATCACGACCTTCTTGTAGAGGCCCCAGAGTACGAGCCAGGTGCCGGATTGAATCGCGTCCCAGCCGGCCGCGCGTGGCTTCGAGATCTGGGGCAACAGGTTCACGGCCCGTTCGATGGGTCCCGCCACGAGCTGCGGAAAGAAGGCGACGAAGAGTGCGAAGTCGAGGAAGTCCCGAGTCGGTTCCAGGCGCCCGCGATAGATGTCGATGGTGTAGCTGAGTGTCTGAAAGGTGTAGAACGAGATTCCGACCGGCAGCACGACGGTCATCGTGAACGCAGAGAGCTCGAAGCCGAACAGGGTGAACAGGTCGTTCAGGCTCTCGGAGAAGAAGCCGGCGTACTTGAAGATCCCTAGAAGGCTGAGATTTGCGACGATGCTGACGGTGACGAGCTGCTTGCGACGGCGGCGATCATGGCTCTGGTGCAGCGCCAGGCCGACCGCATAGTCGATCAGGGTCGAAGCGAAGATCAGCCCGAGGAAGCGCCAGTCCCAGGCACCGTAGAAGAAGTAGCTGGTGACCAGTAGCCAGCGGTTCTGGGCCCGGTGGGGCAGCAGGCGATAGACCGCGACCACGCCGAGGAAGAAGAGGATGAAGGCGAGGCTGTTGAAGAGCATGCGTCGCCCGCCTCTACCGAAGGCCTGCGGAGACGTCGACGATCTGAAGTCCCAGGGAGCCGGCCGCCACGAAGGCGAGGTGACCACGGATCAGGGTCTGCCACGCCTCTCCCGGCACCGGAAACACCCGCTGTAGCTTTGGCTGGTGGGGGTCGGAGACGTCGACCGCGGCGATTCCGGCAGCCCGCCGCGAGATCCACACGGTCGACCCGACGAGCTCCACGGTCAATACGAAGTGGTCGTCGCGCAAGCCGCCGAGCCGAGTCAGTCTGCGCGGGTCGGTGGCGTCGAACAGCTGCAGCCCTCCCTGGCGATCGGCCACATAGGCGACGCCGCCGCTCAGCTGCACGTCGAGGGCCGAGCCGGCGGTGTCACGGCTGCCCAGCGAGCGCGGATTGGACGGGTCGGAGACGTCGATGGCGTGAAGGCCGCGGTTGCCGTCTGCCACGAACGCCACGTCTCCGGACACTGCCACCTGGATGGCGGCTCCCGGCGTGTCGAAGTTGCCCAGCTCGGCCGGCTTCTCGGGGTTCGAGATGTCGATCACGTGCAGGCCCGACAGTCGCCCAGCGACATAGGCCGTGTCGCCTCGAAGCGTGACGCCCAGGGCAAAGTCGGGCGTGTCGAGGGTGGCCAGGTGTCGCGGCTGGGTCGGGTCGGAGACGTCGACCAGATGGATGCCCGTGGATCCGTCCGCCAGCACGGCAAGCTCGCCTTGCACGGCGACTTGCCAAAGATAGCCAGGCGTCTGGTAACGACCGATCGTGGTGGGTGCGGTCGGGTTCGATACGTCGAGGATCTGGAGTCCATTCTCGCCGTCTGCCAAGAAGACCAGCTGCCCGACGGCATGGATGGACTGGGCGTAGCCGGGTGTGTCGAGTGCACCTACGCCGGCAGCCGACGCCATGGCGGCCGATGCCGCGATCAGCAGCGCCGAGGTCAGCCAGGCCGCGAGCTGTCGGAGCATGGGCGCATCATCTGGTTTGTCTTGAACTCCGCGGTCGTTCGCCAGGCGAAGAGCGAGCACAGCTTATCGGATTTCAGCTTCTGAAAGATGGAGAAGCGCGTCGTCGTCGGCACCGAAGACGAGAGCCGGGCGGAGCGCTTCGCTGCTCTCCCAGAGTGGCACCAGCAGCAGCCTGTCCCGGCTCTGGGGCCAGCCGGCGGCGGGTGCATCCAGTGCGAAGTAGAAGGGGCAGCGTCCACCGGGCTCGAGCCCGAAACGCGCCTTCACCTGCGGCAGATTCTGGCGCACCAGTCCGATGGCGACAGTCCCGAGTGTGAAACGTGCGTTCCATTCGACCAGCGGCCGGAATCGCTCGCCGCCGTCGAAACCTCGATAGGAAAGGGCATCGAGTCCGGCAGGTCCTCGATAGCCCTCATCGGCGGCGGCTCGTGCCACCGTCACGGCCGCCTCGCGAAGCGCCTCATCCCACGGGCTTTCGGAGACCACCCGGCCCTTGCTGTCGACGGCTCCCCGATTGCCCCGGTAGACGCCCGAGTTGCTTACGAGCTGTCGAGTGGTACCCAGCAGGACGAGGGACGCGTCGGGCTGCACGATGAGCTGGGCCGAAAGGTCTTCGATGCGGTCGAGCCACGGCTCGAGGATCGCGCCGCCACGCTTCGCCAGCCGCTTCAGGGATCCCCGGATCTCCGGAGTGTCGGCGCGACCCCGCTCGCCCGCCGCGCGGCCACGGCCGGAAGTTCCGAAGCGCGGCTTCAGGATGAACTTCTTCTGCGCCCAATCGGGCCAGCCAGCCAGCATCCGCTCGATGTGTTCGACCGCATCCGGGGAGCGCAGCTCGTCGCTCTCCAGGCTGCGGATGCAGGCGAGGAGTTCAGGGGGGCCCAGTGCTTCGCGGTGCGCGATTTCGAGGACGAAGGCCTTGTCGTGAACCCGCTTGACGACTTCGGGAGCGGCGCCGTAGAGGGGCAGGGCTGCGGCTTCGGCCCGTTTGAGAGCTTCGTCCGTGTTGAGCCAGGCCACCAGCTGGTCATCGCCCGGTAGCCAGTCGAAGGCCCGCCGCTCCGATTCGAACAGCCGTCTCCAGAGGCGGGACACCGTCTTCACCACCGGCGGGGCCTTGGCGGAAGCCCAGGCAGATCCCTCCTCCGATCCGATGTTGGCGATCGTCTGCGGCGCTTGGCTCAAGAAGCTTCGCTCAGGGGACTTCCGGATCGGCGCTGGCCGGATGCTCTGGGTTCGATCGCGCCGTGCGAACGTGCTCGATGAACTCCGGGTCGAGGCCCGCGCGGCGGCGTGCAGCGGCGTCGAAGCGTCGCGATTTTGCTCGAGACGCTGCGAAGGGAAAGGGGACGGCGTCCTCGTACGCGGTCACCTGGCTGGTGCCTGCGGGCGACAGGGCTTTCAGCCAGTGGATGGCCAGACGCACGTGGCGTTGTTCATCGTCGTGAACCTGCTGGCAGACGAGGGCGCTGTCTTCATCGCCTGCTTTGCGAAAGGCATCTCGATAGACGAGGGTGAAGTCGAGATTGGCTTGCTCGAGCGTCAGGCCCATGGCGCACAGGAAGGCGCGCGCGCCTGCCGGTGCGGCGTCAAAGATCGGCTCGTGCTTCCAGAAATAGTCGGAGTGGATTCGTCCTAGAAAGGGCGAACCCAGTGCATCGAGCCGATCCAGATATAGACGGCAGTGGCGCTGCTCGTCGGACAGGGCCTGAAGGAATCCTTGGCGCAATCCGGCGGGCAGCTCGGGCCAACGCAGCAGGGCCCAGGCGAACAGCTCGACGGCCATCAGTTCGTGGTGGGCGAAGCGCGCCAGGCAATCGGCTCGCGCGGCAGTCGTGTGCAGCTGGCCGGGTCGCGGCAGTGGATCGCCGCCGCTGTTCATCTCGAGGCCCGCGTCGCGGGCCGGTCGCTCGATGCGCAGCGCTGCACCGGGTTCCGCGTCGTCGAGCCCGGGCGGCGGGGGGGAGAGCTTCGTTTCCAGGTCTCCACGGCGAAGGACCCGGAGACTGAAATCTCGGACGCTCAAGGGCGGATTCGCCAAGTCAGTCCGCCACCGCCTCGATGTGGGTTGCCAGGCCATCGAGCGTCGTGAGCAGTGCGTCGCGATCGGGCGCGAACACCATCAGGATGAGTTGGTCGATGCCCAGGTCGCGATAGCGCTTGACGCGGTCGGCATCGAATGGCTTGAGATAGGGAGAGATGCTCACCTGGACATCGGACCGCGCTCGACCCCGGGTGGCCAGGATCTTCTCGAGTCGTTCGATTGCCTGGGCCGCCTCGTCGGGCGTGTGGTTGAAGCCGTACCAGCCCTGGCCGAGGTCGGCGACGCGGCGCATGGCGGCGTCGGTCTCCCCACCGAAGTGGATGGGGGGGTGGGGCGTCTGGATGGGCTTGGGATACATGCGGCAGGGCGGCAGGTCGTAGAACTCGTCTTTGTACTCCGAGATCTCGTCCTGCCAGAGGCTGCGCATGACCTCGATGTAGGAGCGGGTCCGGGCACCGCGGCGCTCGAAGGGCACGTCGACGACGCGGAACTCCTCGGCCAGCCAGCCGACGCCCAGCCCGAGGTCGAGCCGACCGCCGGACAGAAAATCGGTGTTGGCGGCTTCCTTGG
>SMVB01218922.1_pt1 | contig 14982 bp, 14 predicted proteins | sample 2456461 | NCBI WGS metagenome assembly SMVB01 (sample SAMN11095934, study PRJNA526329) | marine sediment metagenome | biome: Marine sediment; feature: Surficial sediment; material: Deep marine sediment; isolation source: Hadal surficial sediment | place: Pacific Ocean | collected 2014-05 | depth... | reverse complement strand
TAGAACAATGCAGGAGCAATTGTCGAGAACAATGCAGGAGCAATTGTCGAGAACAATGCAGGAGCAATTGTCGAGAACAATGCAGGAGCAATTGTCGAGAACAATGCAGGAGCAATTGTCGAGAGCCATGCCGGGAGCAATTGCCGAGATTTGCGACACAGAGGCTGGGTATTTTGGAGGTAAGATACAAGCTCATGAATAGATCAGATGTTCTCTAAGGCTATGGGTCTCAGTCCAGCACCCACGCGCACCTGTCCTGTGCCAGCATCCGGAATACTGCTGCCATTTACGGGCTTGAGCAATATCTGAAATTTGATGATTCTGGCGTAGATTGTGAGAAAACCTTTGCGGTCTCTTTCACTGAATGAGTGGCTTGGCCTGCTGGAATCCAGACACCCCCGGACGATTGATCTGGGCCTGGAGCGCTCCCGTGAAGTATGGAAACGCATGGGTTCTCCCCGCCCCGGTGGACGGATCATTACGGTGGCAGGCACCAATGGCAAAGGATCAACCGTAGCTTATCTATGTGGCATGCTGGAGGCGCTGGGGTACTCGTTTGGAAGCTATACCACTCCCCATTTATTTCGCTATAACGAAAGAGTCCAAGTCAACGGAATTGAGGCCACAGACAATCAATTGGTAGAAGCGTTTGAGCACGTTGAAGCGGCGAGGGGGGAAACAAGCCTCAGTTACTTCGAATTCGGGACTCTGGCGGCTCTTTTTTTGATGCATAGGGCCAGGCTGGATTTCGCCGTCATGGAAGTGGGCCTTGGTGGTCGTCTGGACGCGGTGAACATACTGGATGCTGACTGCACGATTATCACAACGGTAGGCCTTGACCACCAGGAGTATCTTGGTGATGACCGGGAAAGTATCGGGCGGGAAAAAGCGGGGATAATCCGCACTAAGGTTGTACTGGTTTGCGGGGAATCGAACGCTCCTGCCAGTGTCATTGCAGAGGCATGTCGCCGGCAGGCACCGGTATTGCGCCTGGGTCATGATTTCCGAGCCGTGGATACGCACGAGGGTATTCGTTACATCAGCGGAGATTCTGATTTTCATATCCCGGGGCTGCGGATGATTGGCTCACACCAGCTCAATAACCTGGCAACGGCCCTTACTGCTTTGCTCCAATTGCTGCCCGGCGCCTTGATTCACGTTGATGAGTGGGTGCACGGTCTGTCACAGGTATCTCTGCCAGGTCGATTACAGCAGGTTTCGGAACATCCCAGAGTATTCGTTGATGTGGGTCACAATGCCCTGGCGGCGGAAGCCGTCTTGGAGGCGCTCACTGAGTTCAGGAAACGGAATACAAACTTCAGCTGTCACTGTGTCATCGCTATGCTGGCTGACAAGGATGTGGCAGCAGTAGCGAAAATCTTCCATCCCCTTGTATCGTGCTGGTATTGCGGCGGACTGCCAGGTAAGCGAGGGCAGTCGGGAGAACAAATCGCTGCTGCAGTCAAGGCAGGTGCTGCAGGTGCCGACGTCACCTGCTTCACAGATGTTGACGGTGCGCTGGATGCCGCCTTGAATGTTGTGGGCGGAGATAGCTCTTCATCGGCCTGTTTGCTGGTATTTGGATCATTCCTTACAGCCGGCCAGGCGCTCAAAAGGTGGCCTTCAGATCCATAAGCTGTTTTCTTATAAGTTCCTCCGCACAGGGAACTTGATGCTGATAGAATTCCTGCATAGATTTACCGTGAAAACAGCTGGATTTATTTTATGGATAAAGCCCTGAAACAAAGAATGGTCGGTGCCAGTGTATTGATCGCGCTTGCAGTCATTGTTTTGCCCATGTTGCTGGGTGGGAGGCCTGACGGTGATGTACAACAAACACGGTCAATCGAACTGCCGGCACAGCCGCCGGAACTCAGTTTTGAAACCCGGCGTTACCCCATTGGAGACCAGGATGCCGATCAGCCGAAACAAGGCAGCGATTCCAGCCAGGAGGAAGCGGTCCGGCAACTTCCAGCACCCAAGGCTGCCGCGAGTAAAATTGGTCAATCCGATGTCATCGATGCGGCTGCTGAGAAACCCGTTGTGGAAGAAAAACCATCAACAGCTGTTGTGATAACTCCCGCAGTTGCACCGATTGATACAACAGCTGAAGCTGCCGGGCGTTACGTGGTCCAGGTTGCCAGCTTTGGAGCAATCAATAATGCCACCAAGCTTACTTCCACGCTTGAGCGTGACGGTTATTCCGTCATAAGCGATAGTATCAAGTCAGATGTGGGGTCGTTACACCGCGTTCGTGTTGGGCCTTTCAACACTCATGAGGAAGCCAATACGGTTGTCACTGAGCTCGAGTCAAAAATCAAGGGAATCAAACCGCGAGTAATGGACCTTCAGCCCGAAAAAAGCGCCCAGATTCCAACGCCCTCGGATCCGCTTGTTCGTTGGGTCGTCCAGGTAGGCAGTTTTTCCAATGCGGCTAATGCAGAAAAACTGGTGGCTTCTCTGCGACTGGATGGGCAGAGTGCTTACCAGGAAACAGTCACTTCTTCGGGGTCAATCATCTATCGAGTACGAATCGGGCCTTTTCTCGAACGAAAAGAAGCCCTGCGTATGGAGCGTTTGGTACGTGATAAAAGGTCGCTTGAGGGCGTCGTAATGAGCACAGATTGATTGGAGTGTTTTTGTTTGATGAAATCTGGAGAGACCATTGACCTGGCCTGACTACGCCATAGTGGGCACGATTGCTATTTCTATTCTGGTGGGAGCATTGCGCGGCTTTATAAAAGAAGTGTTTTCACTGGTGGTATGGGCTGTGGCATTTGTTATTGCCTATCAGTATGGCGGTGATCTTGCAGCTTTGATGGACAATCACATCGATCTGCCATCAGCTCGTACTGCAATGGGTTTCACCGGCTTGTTCCTGGTGGTCCTGTTGATCGGTGGTCTTTTGAATTATCTGCTCGGGCGCCTGGTGGAATCGACCGGTCTGAGCGGTACGGACCGGCTGCTTGGTGGTGTATTTGGAATGGCAAGAGGCCTGGCACTGGTTGTTGTGGTGCTTCTGGTGGCTGGTTTTACGCCGATACCTGCCGATCCGTGGTGGAAAGAGGCTCAATTGGTGCAGCGTATGATGCCTTTCGTTGAATGGAGTTCCGGCTTTCTGCCGTTGAATGTCAGCGAGCAACTGGACTTTAATCCTCCGGAAAATGAAGCAAAGGCAGCGGAAGAAACAGAAGGGGCAAAAGGGGACGCCGGTAGTACACAAATCAAGGAAGAGAAGGCCGTTCTGGACAAAAAGACGGATAAAAGCAGCGGTTGAAAATGAATTTCCGAATGGTGCAGTCCCCATGCTAAAATTTTGCGCGAATGTGAGGCCGGAAATCCAACAGGGGCTGGCAATATGTGTGGAATCGTAGGAATCGTCAGTAAAAGTGCTGTAGCCCCAGCTTTGTTTGACGCTTTGACCATGTTGCAACACCGTGGTCAGGATGCGGCGGGTATTGCAACCCTCGATGGTTATCAGATTAAACTTTGCAAGGGGAGTGGTCTGGTAAGGGATGTATTTGACCGCGCCGGCATGCTCAAGCTCACCGGAAGTACCGGCATTGCTCATGTCCGTTACCCAACGGCTGGCAGAGATGACTCTTCAGAAGCCCAGCCTTTCTATGTCAATTCTCCTTACGGGATTGCCCTTGCTCATAATGGAAACCTGATCAATACAGTCGAACTTACCCAGGAGCTATTTGACAGTGATCGACGCCACCTCAATACACGCTCGGATTCCGAAGTTTTACTTAATGTTCTGGCTCATGAATTACAACAACAAAATCCGGCAAAACTGGAAGCCGAACATATTTTCAAAGCGGTGGATGCAGTGCACAAACGTTGCCGTGGCGCCTACTCAGCAGTGGTGTTGATATCCGGTCACGGCATTCTTGGATTCAGGGATCCCCATGGTATTCGTCCAGCGGTTCTGGGCTCACGGGAAACGGCCAGCGGCCTTGAGTATGCCATAGCCTCTGAGAGCGTTGCCCTGGACGCGCTCGGTTTTTCACTGATGCGGGATCTTGCTGCGGGCGAATCGGTGTTTATCACGCTGGACGGCAAATTTCACAGCTACCTGAGTCCACTTGCTAAAGCGCTGTCGCCCTGTATTTTTGAGTATGTCTATTTTTCCCGGCCCGACTCTATGCTCGATGACATCTCAGTTTATAAAGCCCGTTTACGCATGGGGCAGTCCCTGGCAAAAAAAATACTCCGGGAACGGCCTGATCACGATATTGAGGTCGTGATACCGGTACCCGATACCAGTCGTACAGCGGCCTTGCCCCTGGCCTACGATCTGAACGTGAAGTACCGCGAAGGTTTCATAAAAAACCGCTACATTGGCCGCACTTTCATCATGCCGGGGCAGGCCGAGAGGAGGAAGTCGGTCAAACAGAAACTCAATGCCATCGACCTGGAATTCCGGGGTAAGAATGTATTGATCGTGGATGATTCAATTGTCAGGGGAACGACCTCCAGGCAGATCATTCAAATGGCCAGGGAGGCTGGCGCAAACAAGGTTTATTTTGCCTCGGCAGCGCCTCCGGTGCGATTTCCCAATATTTACGGCATCGACATGCCAGCACCGGATGAATTGATCGCCAACGGCCGAAGCGAGAAGGAAATCGAAGAAGAGTTGGGGGCTGACTGGTTGATCTATCAGGATCTGGTTGATCTCATCGGTGCCTGCAAAGAGGGGAACGAGCGTATCCGCCAGTTCGATACATCCTGTTTCTCAGGTGAGTATATTACCGGCGTACAGCATGGTTATCTGGAATCGCTGCAGTTACAGCGGTCTGACCAGGCCCGTGCAAATCGCAGAATCGAAGACTCGGTACCGGTCAATGCGTGAGCCCATTTCCAAGGTTGACACCGCCTGGTTGCGCATGGAGCAGCCCACCAACCTGATGATGATCACAGGCGTTATTATGCTTGACTCTGGAGCCTCTTTTGGACGCATCATCGAGACCATTGAAAAAAGATGGCTGGCATTCAGGCGGTTCAGGCAGAAGGCTGTCGACAAGACCGGCGGTGCTTACTGGGAATTGGACGAGGATTTTGACATCAACACCCATGTTCGGCGTGTTGCGCTTCCGGGAAATGCCGGCCAGGATGAACTTGAAGAATTTGTCAGTGATCTGGCCAGTACCGCTCTCGATCCTTCCCGCCCGTTATGGCAATTTCATTACGTAGAAAATTTTGTCGAAGGTCCGGTCGTGATTCAAAGGGTTCATCATTGTTACGCGGATGGAATCGCACTGATACAAGTGTTTCTTTCCCTGACTGATCCGGGTCGTGAACCCCGGCCTTCGGCATCCGATAAAGAAACATGGAAACGACGTCGGGCAGCTGAATCCTCTATTTATCAAAGGCTCATGGAGCCGGCCAGGGAGGGGCTGGGCCTGGCCATGCACTGGTCCCAGAAACTTCTGGGTGAAGCTATTGATATTGCGCAGGAGCCCGAAAAAGCCGGAAAATATGTGGTCGAAGCCTCTGAGTTGATCAAGGAAGTTGTCAACTCCTTGACACTTTCCAACGACCCGATAACTCTGTTCAAAGGAAAACTCGGAGTTCGCAAACGGGTAGCCTGGGCAGAACCTCTTCCACTGATCGAAGTAAAAGCAATCAGCAAGTTGTTTGGCTGTAGTGTCAATGATGTTTTGATTGCTGCAGTTACCGGGGCTCTGCGCAGTTACATGCTTGATCGGGGTGAAGTGCCAAGCAGAAACAGTGAAATTCGGGCCACGGTGCCGGTTAATCTACGGCCACTGGAGCACGCAAAAAATCTTGGAAATCATTTTGGACTGGTTTTTCTGCCTTTACCCATTGGGGAATCCAATCCCATAGACCGGGTAAAACAGGTGCACGATCGCATGAAAGAGCTGAAATCCAGCAAGCAGGCGGCAGTCTCTTTTGGTCTTCTGGCCGCACTTGGTATGGGACCTTCCCTGTTACAGAAGCCGGCGCTGGATATGCTCAGTGAAAAGGCGACCATGGTGCTGACCAATGTGCCCGGTCCGCAAAAGCCATTGTATCTGGGCGGCGGTGAGGTCAAACAAATGATGTTCTGGGTACCGCAAAGTGGCAGTATCGGCATGGGCATCAGTATTCTGAGCTATAACGGTAATGTGTTTTTTGGTGTTATTGCTGACCGGAATCTGGTACCCGAACCCAAGGAAATCATAAAACGATTCCAACCCGAATTTGAAAATCTTGTTTACCTGAGCATGATGTTGCCGGTCGATGAGGCCCGTGCTGGAAAAATGGCGGAAGAACTTATTAACAGGTTTTAGAAGGCGGTGGGCAATAAATTGCCCACCATTCCTTTCTCAATCAGAACATCACTTAACGCCGCTGGCGGCGCCAGCAATCGACGATGTGGTCCACATCGGTATCGGTGGGTCCCTTGCTCCACATGCCGGAGTAATCAATATCCTGGGCGTTCGGCGGTGGGTCCGGCATCGTGACCTTGAAACGCATGGGCATGGGTGAGGCCTCGCCGGTGGCCACGGCTTCACCCTGTGCCAGGGAACTGAGGGCTTCGAGTATCCCACGCGCCGAATCAGGTACCAGCGCACGAACGTATTCCTGGTCGTCCGGATTGGTTAGGCGCATGCAGATGAAACTGCTGCACTGGGATAGAACGGTTTCCGACAATTCGTGCGGGCGCTGACTGACGACACAAAGACCCACAGCGTATTTTCGACCAGCCTTTGCGATCCGTTCAAAGCTGCGTCGCGCAGATTCGTGCGTACTGCCGGCGCCTTCCCGGGTTATGTAGGAGTGGGCTTCCTCACAAATCAGGAACAAGGGGAATTCACGACAGCGTGGGTTCCAGAAGTTGAATTCAAATGCCAGGCGACCGATTTGTGCCGTAACGGTTGGTTGAACATCGAATGGTACGGAGCTGAGATCAATCACCGTCACATTAGCCCTGGGTTCACCGAGGCCGACGAAATCCCGCATCAGATCAGGCAGGGTTTCGGAGGAAGTTCTTTTTTTCGGTTTTAACAGGAAATCATAACGGGTGTCATTCATACGGCTTTGGAGTTTGACCAGTAGTGAATCGAACTTTCCGGTCAGTGCCGTCTTGGATTTTCCGAAGTCCGCGGTCGTTTCGTTGACTGCTCTGAATCGTTTGTACAATTCATCCATCGAAAAATAAATAGGGGAGTCTACCGTGATGTGCCCCAGGCCCAGGTGCTCGTTGGCTTCTCGTTTCAGTTCAAGTAATGCACCACGCAGAAAAGCAATTTGTATGGATGAGTCTTCTTCTTCCTCATCGACCAGCAGTTCAATCATTTCTTCATAAGTCAGCAACCAGTAAGGGATTTCAAGATCACTGGCTTTAATGCAACGAACCATATCAGCGGGGAAGGGCGGTTTGGTATCCGGGTCCCAGTCCTTGGTACCGTATTCACCGTGAAGGTCAAGAATGATGATATGAGCATTGGGCATGGAACGTAATGTCGATTGAATCAGGCTGGTGACCGCCCAGGATTTACCTGAGCCCGATTGCCCCAGAATCGCCACGTGCCGGCCAAAAAAGGCAGACGCATCAAGGTAAACATCGATAGATTCAAAAGAACTGAGCTTTCCGACCTTGAAATCTGCTGCGCTGTATTTGGCGAACATGACGCTAAGTGTTGAAGCGGTCACCAGGTGTAATTCGGCACCCGTAGTTGGAAAATGGGCAACGCCGCGTACAAATCCACCCTTGGCGGTAATTTCCCCCAGTGGATTCAGACGAATCATACGTACCAGTCCGCCTTCGGGATCGACTTCCTGCCACATGCTTTCCACGATAACCAGGAGATAAAGGCCTGATTGCCTGACCATCAGGTAAGACCCCACCTGACCAACGCGGACCAGATTCTGGTCTACCGTGACTTCGGCTACAAAACCTTCGTCGTCGGAAATCAGTTGCGCAGCAAACTCAGCGCCATTGATCTCGACAATATGTCCGATTAGGGTGTTATTTTCACTGATCATGATGTGTCCCTACCTGATCGTAATTCAAAAAATAGTTGCCCATGATTTTGTGGGCGCGACAAAATCCATTTGTTCCAGTTTCTATCCTAACGTTTTACTAGCGGTTATCAAACTAAATGATTGAGAAATCACGGTTTTCGGAAAAAATTTGTTTGGAGTAATTGAACTACTCAAATTCCGCCAGTGCCAATTCAATGTCCAGTTTTTCAACTGCATCCCTGGGGATAAATTCCGTCGCCTGCTCGTAAAGGCCAGAGACTTCGTCGACGCGGTCGTCGCCATAGAGCATGTATAAGCCATTGCCGTACTCAATGTGCGCAATAGGAGAGTCGGGTGCCAGTGCCAGCGCTTTTTTGAAATGCTCAATGGCTTTTCTCTCACTGACGCCGTACGTTACACCGCCAATGAGTTTACCGATCTTGTCAATAATCTCAGCGTGATACAGGCCCAGCGCCGTATGGGCATCCGCGTGATTTGGGTCAATTTCCAGCGCACTTGAGAGCGCATTCATGATTTTTCCCCCAACGCCTTGCTTTAATGCCTTCACAATCGATATGGATTGGCTGTAGCGGCCGAGGTTAAATGCATAAAAGTGGTGACTGTTGGCCTCATTCGGGTACTCGGCAATGGCTTTTTCAGCCCTGGAGATGGCTGTTTCATAGCAATCAATTTGTCGATTTTCATTTTTCTCAAGATGACTGGCGTACATTCCTGTCGCCTTGTTGGCTACAGCGTGACCTTGTAGACCAGTTTCATCTGCCAGAATGACAGCCTGTTGAAAATCTCCACGGTGGTAACAACGCCAGGCTTCCTGCAGGTGTTCATCCTCCGGAAAGGGCTCCCGGTCACCATCATGCAGGTCGTTCCAGATTTTTCTTAATGCTTCCCCCTGATAATCAAAGGCTGAATTATCAAATGGGAATTCATTCCATTCGTACATGATCGCCATCCTCTTCCGTGGAGTAAGTTCATACAGGCACCGACAGAATGAAAAAGAATATCAGAGTTATCACTAATTATAAATTGGCAGATTATTAGTGTGATTGCTCTATTTTCTGTCCTTAAACTACAAGCATTAATTGAATAGGTCACTCATCCAAAGGAGGACATCATGGCCAAGAAGAAGTTGAAAAAGAAAGTACAAGCTAAGCCCGCAGCACGCAAAAACCTGAATCCGGTCGTCGATTCTGCACGTGAAATCTGGCTTGCAGGTCTGGGAGCTTTTAGTGTCGCTCAACAGGAAGGTGGCAAAATCATCGACGAAGGCAACAAAATGTTTGAAAGGCTGGTTGCCGAAGGAAGCAAGCTCGAAAAAAGATCTCGCAAGGATGTCGAAGGCGTAGTTGATGATATTCGTAGTGATATTGAGTCTCGTGTAGGTGATATTCGAAGCGAAATCGAGTCCCGCGTTAACGAATTCCGTGGTGATGTTGAGTCCCGCCTGGGTGGTGTTCGCGAGCAGGCAGAGTCCGTTCGCAAGCAGGCATCCAATAACTGGGACAAGCTGGAAAAGATCTTTGAAGAGCGTGTATCCCGTTCACTTGCCAACCTTGGAATACCAAGCAAGGATGATGTAAACGATCTGGCACAGCGTGTACAGACGCTTTCCAGGCAGGTTGCCGCACTGGATAAAAAAGGCAATGCTGCTGCAAAGAAAGCGGTTGTCACGAAACCGCTTGCAAAAAAGGCAGCACCCAGGAAGGCAGTGGCTACAAAGACAGCGGTAAAAAAGGCTGGACTTAAGAAATCCGTAGCAAGCAAGCCGGTAGCCAAGAAAACCGGCGTGAAAAAAGCGGCAGTTAAAAGGGTTGCTCCCCTGGTAGTCGACAAGACGCCTGCTAAAAAGAAAGAGACACCCAAGGCAGCCTGATGAACGGAGCCTGAAGAAAGACATGGTCGCCTGAACTTTGGCTTCTATGAAATGAATACCCTCTTTTGGCCGGCATCATGCCGGCCTTTTCTTAAGCAGCCCCGCTTGGCGAAAATCATGGAAAAGCCCGTAGAGTGCTTTGCCAGACCGGTTGCGGCTTCTGGTTTGATTGCATCGCCTGTTTCTGACAACAGCACTTCGATTGGGGGGATCAATCAGGCTGCACTCGGGAAATCAAGCGACAATTCCGGCAACTCGTGCAATATGCGGGTTAGTGAGTTTGCTCCAGGTATTCGAAGGCCAGCGATGTAAACTGGCTGTGCTCTGGTTCTCGCAGGAAAGGTGTGACCAGCTGAAGTACGCGCGCAATGGCTTTGATTTGTGCCGTGCCGTCTTCAAGGCTCTGCCGTTCAAAGACACTGGCGAAGGGGATCCAGTAGGTAAGGACGAGCAGGATGGTGTCTACCAGGAATTCCTTTTCCTGAGCGTTTATTTGCAGTGATCCTTTCAGCTCCATGCCGGAAATTAGATTAAAGGCCGCCTTGCGTTCGCGCATCAGCAGTCCGCGCATGGCGCGGTCCAGATCTGGAATCCGGGCGGTCAGGTCGGACAGGTTGCGATAGAGAAACCGGAACTGCCCCTTGATCTCGAAGGTCAAATGAAGTTGAAACCACAGGTCTTCAGCTTCCAGTGCACTGTTTTCAGGCACCTCGGTCAAGGGGTGCAAGCCGGTCAAAAAGCGCTTGAACAGCTGGATGACGATGTCGTCCTTACTGCGAAAATGGTAATAGAGATTTCCCGGGCTGATATCCGCTTCATCCGCTATGTGATTGGTTGTCACATTCGGTTCACCCAGTTCATTGAACAGGGCCAGGCTGGTTGCGAGAATCAACTCCTTGGTATTGCGTTTTGTCACCTGCTGCAGTGTCCTATGTTTCTGTGGCGATTAAGCGCCCCACAAAAGATTCAAGTCATGGCATAGCCTGCAGTTAATGTCTACCCCTTGACAGCGACTGCATTAAAACTCCCCACCCAGTTTTTTTATCATTTCGATGTAGCGAGCCTGTGCATCTTCATTGCTGATGCCACGAAGTTTTTCCCAGGCTTCGTATTTGGCGGCGCCGACGAAGTCAAAAAAGCCCGGTTTGTCACCGCCCACATCACCGCCTGACCCCTGTTTGTACAAAGCGTAAAGTTCCAACAATGTATTGTCATCCGGTTTTTCGAGCAAAGTTTTGGCGGCGGCAACTGCACTTTCAAATAGCTCGTTTCCTGTACCCATGTCTGCTCCGTAGATTGGGGGGTGCGTGATTGGATTATAGGCTTTGGTGAGTTCGGTCAATGAATCCTGATCTGCTAAGATCGTAACATGCTCTGGGGGAACCTCCAGGCAGCTTGGGGAGCGTAAGGTGGGTTTTGCGACATTCAGAACTACCCGGTTTGCATGGACATTCTGAATTACTAATTGTTGGAGACAGCTAAATGAGTTATTTCGTTACGGGTGGAACCGGATTTATTGGTCACAATCTGATCGAGTTACTGTTAAAGCGCAGAGGCAAAGTATATGTCCTCGTTCGCAAGGGTTCTAAAGGGAAACTGAATGAGTTAAAGACTCGTTGGGGAAAAGCGGCGAACAAGATTGTACCGGTTACCGGTGACCTGACGAAATCCCACCTGGGAATTCCGGCTGCCAAACGCAGGGAACTGACGGGAAAAATCGATCACGTCTTCCATCTGGCAGCCATTTATGACATGAAAGCTGATGCCGCTTCGCAGGAAGCGGCCAACATTGGCGGCACGCTGAATACCATTCGTTTTGCAGAGTCGGTCAAAGCAAAACGTTTCCACCATGTCAGTTCCATTGCCGCTGCTGGTCTTTTTCCGGGCATCTTCAGGGAAGATATGTTTGAAGAGGCTCAAGGTCTGGATAATCCATACTTTCGCACCAAGCACGAATCTGAAGGAATGGTCAGGCACCGGTGTAGCATTCCCTATAGGATCTACCGGCCTGGAATCGTCGTAGGTCATTCCGAAACCGGTGAAATCGACAAAATTGACGGCCCTTATTATTTCTTCAAGTTGATTCAGAAAATGCGCAAGGCCATGCCAGCCTGGATGCCCACCATCGGGTTGGAGGGTGGTCGGATCAATATTGTCCCTGTCGACTTCGTGGTCAAAGCCCTGGATCATATTGCCCATCTCCCGCGCCAGGATGGCAAATGTTTCCACTTGACCGACCCCAAGCCCAAACGCATCGGCGAAGTCCTCAATATATTCGCCGACGCAGCGCACGCACCCCAGATGAGCATGCGTATAGATGCCAGGATATTCAACTACATTCCGGCCACGATCAAACAGGCCCTGTTCATGCTGCCTCCCGCCAGGAGAATTGCGAACCACATAATGACTGACCTGGGCTTGCCACCGGATATACTGAAATTCGTCAATTACCCGACCCGGTTTGACAGCAGGGAAACTGAAGCCGTCCTGAAGGGTACGGGCATTTCTGTTCCCCGCCTTGATGATTACGCATGGCGTTTGTGGGATTACTGGGAACGTCACCTGGATCCGGACCTGTTTATCGATCGCAGCCTGCGCGGCCATGTGGCAGGCAAGGTGGTTGTGGTAACGGGTGGATCTTCAGGAATTGGCCTGGCGACCGCGACCATGCTGGCGCTTGCGGGCGCCCGTGTGGCAATCGTCGCGCGAAGTGAAGACAAGTTGGCTGACGCCGTGCGGGACATCGAGGCGGAGGGTGGTTCGGCGCGTAGTTATTCGGCTGATCTGACCGACATGAACGCTTGTGATGAGGTCATCGATCAAATCTCAGCGGATATGGGAGAAATCGATATCCTCGTCAATAACGCCGGCCGCTCTATTCGGCGCGCCATATCGGCATCCTACGAACGTTTCCATGATTTTGATCGTTGCATGCAATTAAATTATTTTGCCAGTCTGCGACTGATCATGCGGGTATTGCCCGGTATGGAGAAAAAGCGAAAAGGCCATATCATCAATATTTCATCAATCGGAGTGTTGAGTAACGCGCCGCGTTTTTCAGCTTACGTTTCTTCCAAGGCTGCACTCGATGCTTTTTCCCGCTGCGCTTCATCCGAATTCAGCGATACCGGCATCAATTTTACCACCATCAATATGCCGCTGGTACGGACTCCGATGATTGCGCCTACCAAGATGTATGACAATGTTCCGACCATTTCACCGGACGAGGCCGCAGTTATGGTGAAACAGGCCATTATTTACAAGCCCCAGCGCATCGCAACCCGCTTGGGTATTTTTTCCCAGGTGCTGCATTCGGTAGCACCCAAGATTTCTGAAATAGTAATGAACAGCGCTTTCAGAATGTTCCCGGATTCAGCTGCTTCCAAGGGTGTTAAGGGTGAGCAGGCTCCCGCTTCGCAGGAGCAATTGGCATTTGCAAGCCTGATGAGGGGTATTCACTGGTAATGTTAAAAATTAATGACAAAGCGCCGGATTTTTCTCTTGTCGATGACAGAGGCGAGCCTTTCAAATTGTCGGCTCAAGCAGGGCACAGGATTTTATTGGTGTTTTATCCCGGAGACAATACACCTGTTTGTACGAAACAGTTGTGTGACTACCGTGATGGTCTGGAATCGTTTGAAGGCCTCGGAGTGAAGGTCGTGGGCATCAGCCATGATGGCACTGATTCTCATCGGAAATTTCGGGAGAAACACAAGCTCCCGTTTACTTTATTGACCGATCCGGAATATGAGGTTGCAGCTCTTTATGACAGCAAAAGCCTATTGGGAATGAAACGTTCTGTTTTCCTCGTAGACGAATCAGGAGTCATTCGTTACATGCATATCGAATCACTTGCCTTGTTCCGGCGCCGACGTGAAGAAGTGCTTGAGGCCATTGAAAAAATCAAGTAAAGCGCGCTGCCGCGAAATGCTGGCCTGGAATCATCGGCTTGCGGAAAAAATAAAGGACCCCGGTTTTGCATTGGAAACTTTTCAGATGCTGCAAAACTGGCAGCGTTGTCGACTTACGCGGAGTTATTCCGATCTGATCAGCCAGGAAAGCTATCAGCCTGCCTGTGAATTTTTTCTAAACGAACTCTATGGTGGAATGGATTTCCTGAAAAGAGACCAGGAAGTTGCGAAGGTGATGTCCGTGATGGTGAGGTTCCTGCCCGGGAATGCGTTGCTTACCATGGCGGATGCTTTTGAGTTACAGGCTCTCAGCCTTGAATTCGATATGGATATGGCGCAACTGCTGAACGACACCGACACAACAGAATTGGATGTTGGCTCATACGGGACCATTTATCGGTCTTGTGGAAGGAGGAAGCTAAGGGAAAGGCAGATATTGTTAATCAAGGAGTTGGGTAACGAGCTGTCAAAATTGGTTAATAAGGGATTGGTTGTTCGCTTGATTCGCCTGATGCGGGCACCTGCACACGCGGCAGGATTTGGGGCCTTCCAGTCATTCCTGGAATCTGGAGTTCTTTCATTTCGAAAACTGGAAGACCCGGTTTACTTCATAAACACAATCTATGAGCGGGAATGGCAGTCAATGCAGAAATTGTTCGACGGTGATGCCTGTCCTTTTCAATAAGGCCGGCGTCAGGTTCTGCGAACCTGACGCCATTCGAACGGGTGAAACGGGTTCAGATATTGAAGCTCTTCTAAGAATGAACCGTTTCAGTCTGGTTGATTATCTGAAATCAGGCGTTGAAAGTACAATTGAAGTGTTCCTGGAGGTAGCTGACGATTTCTTTTTCGATGCGGGACTTGAGCAAGGTAAGAAAAAAATCCAGTTCCGCCTGTATCCGGATTTCATTTTCACTTACCGTGATCATGCCGTGAACTCCGGGCCTTTCAAAATGGATGGTATCTTCATCCCACCCGTAGTCGATACTGAATTTTTCAGCAAGGTCAGCTGCGAGTTTATCCGCTGCATCCTGAGCGTGCGCATGGTCCATTTCATGACGGGCGCCAATATCAATTTGAGACATATATGCCGGTTTAGTGAATCTGAAAGGAGCCAGTTTAGCCGTATCGCCAGGGTTAAACCAATTAACCCGTATTTGGCCGCGGCCTTGCCGGTGCATACACAATGACCGGTTAAGGCTTTAC
>SMVB01368679.1_pt1 | contig 14983 bp, 13 predicted proteins | sample 2456461 | NCBI WGS metagenome assembly SMVB01 (sample SAMN11095934, study PRJNA526329) | marine sediment metagenome | biome: Marine sediment; feature: Surficial sediment; material: Deep marine sediment; isolation source: Hadal surficial sediment | place: Pacific Ocean | collected 2014-05 | depth... | reverse complement strand
TCGGAACTGTCGGCTGCGTCCTCGGCGGAATCGTCGGCTGCGTCCTCGGCGGAATCGTCGGCTGCGGCGGCGTCGGAATCGTCGGCTGCGGCGGCGTCGGAACTGTCGGCTGCGTCCTCGGTGGCTTCGGGTGCGTCCTCGGTGGCTGCTTCGGGAGCCTCTTCCTCGTCCTCACCCGCCTCGGCGGCAGTGGCCGCCGCTCCGTCATCGCCTGTCGTCGCGGCCGCCTCGTCCTTGGCTTCGCCGTTCCCACCGTCCGGGGTCGGCTCAGCGGACTCCTCGGCGGTCTCCTCAATGTCGAGCCCGAGGTCCTGACTCTCGGAACGGATGTCGATCTTGTATCCGGACAGGCGAGCGGCGAGCCTGGCGTTTTGACCTTCCTTGCCGATCGCCAGCGACAGCTGATGGTCGGGCACGATGACCTCGGCAACCATCTCTTCGTCGTCGAGGCGCACCTCTTTCACCCTGGCCGGGCTCAACGCCTCAGCAATGAAGGACGCCTTGTCTTCCCGCCACTCGACGATGTCGACCTTCTCGCCGCGCAGCTCGTTGACCACCTGGCGCACCCGCGACCCGCGTGCACCCACGCAGGCGCCGACCGGGTCTACGTTCGGATCGTTCGAGGCCACCGCGATCTTGGTCCGGTGCCCCGGCTCGCGGGCGATCGCCCGGATCTCGACATCACCGTCGACCAGCTCGGGCACTTCGAGCTCGAACAACGACCTGATGAACTCCGGGTGGCTGCGGGAAACGACGATCTGGGGGCCCTTGCCCTCGCCACGGACCTCGAGGATGTACGCCTTTACCCGGTTGCCGCGCTCCAGGCGCTCGTACGGGATGCGCTCGGATGACGGCATGATCGCCTCGGCATCGCCGAGGTCGAGGATGGCAAAGCGATGATCCGACTGCTGCACGATTCCGGTGATCAGGTCGCCCTCGCGTCCCTCGTAGACCTCGAACACCTGCTCTCGCTTGGCGTCACGCAGCCGTTGCAGGATGACCTGTTTGGCGGTCTGCGCTGCGATGCGCCCGAAATCACTCGGGGTGTCCTGCCACTCATCGACGACGTTGCCGTCCTCGTCGAGCTCCTGGCCGTACACGATGATCTCGCCGGTGTCGGCGTCGATGGTCACCCTTGCCTCCTCGGCGGCGCCGGGAGTGCGTTTGTAGGCAGACACGAGCGCGTTGGCCAACGCGTCGAGAATGGTGTCTGCCGGCACACCTTTTTCGCGCTCGAGAAGCTCTAGTGCGTCGAGCAAGTTGTAATCCATGATGGCTTCCCCCTACGCGGTCTTGCCGCGCTTCTGACCCTTCTCCCACACGAACACGGTGCGAGCCTTGGCCACGTTGTCGTAGCTGATGCTGCGCTCGCTCCCGTCGACCGCGACGACGATGCCCGCGTCGTCGGCGGCTATCAGGCGACCCTTGTGATGCTTGTCGTCGTTGATCGGCACATGGGTCTTGACCGCGACCTCGCTCCCGATAGCCTTTTCGAAATGGGAAGGGCGGCGCAGTTTGCGCTCGAGCCCCGGTGAGGTCACTTCCAAGGTGTAAGCGCCTGGAAACGGGTCGTCTTCTTCGATGAGGCGCCCGAGCCCCTGCGAGATAGCGGCTATCCTGTCGACCGCAAGCGGCTTTTCGCCTTCGACGACGACGCGCAGCAGCCTTCCGCCACCGAGAACTTCGACATCGTCGAGTTCCATGCCCTCGGCGGCGAGGTAGGGCTCAACCAGCCCCCAAATCTGCTCTGCCAAATCGGTCACGCACCGTACTCCTTTGTGACATCACACAGCGAGGCGGGCAGGGCCCACCTCGACGCGCGCATCCGGTTCCGGGCAGAGTATATCAGCGCGCGGCGTTCACTAGAGGCTCCACAATAGGAAGCGATCCGGTCTCTGTTAAAGGGCTATCTGCGGAGCCGTGGCCCGAGCGGGCCAGAGCCAAGCGCGGGAAACGAAGGCGAAGCGGATGCGACCACCGTGCCTCAACGACCAGAGAACTCTGCTGAGCCGGGGCCCGAGCGGCCTGCCACGCAGTGGCAAGAGCGGGAAAACAAAGGCTCAGCTTCTGTCGAGACGACCGATCGCCTATCGGTGCACGCTCGAACGCCCGGCTATTGACCCGACGAGCGCTCTACGGCCGCCACCTTCGGCGATACTGGTGCCGTGACCGATCGCAACGTCCTTGGAGGCGAACTCGAGCCTTGCGGCACCGACCCGCTTACCGGCTTCCATCGGGATGGATGGTGCCACACCGGAGCAGAGGACCCCGGAAGTCATACCGTGTGTGCGGTAGCCACCAAGGAGTTCCTCGACCACCAGCGCGGCATCGGCAACGATCTCACGACCCCGATGCCGCAATACCGGTTCCCAGGACTCGTTCCTGGCGATCGCTGGTGTGTCACGGCGGCAAACTGGTTGCGGGCTCATCGCGATGGGGCGGCGGCGCCGGTGGTGCTTGCCTCGACCCACGAACGCGCCCTCGAAATGGTTCCGCTTTCTGCGCTCCAGCAACACGCCGTGGATGTTCCTCTTGATCCGGGGACACTCGAGGCCTGAAGCTCTAGACGCGGGCTGTGACCACGCGGTCCACGACCGTCGCCACGACCTCGTCGACGGGGACGTTCTCGGATTGAAGACTCCGACGGTCGGTCACCTCGACGATGCCGTCGGCGAGTCCCTTGGGCCCGACCGTTATCCGGTACGGGATACCGATCAGCTCGGCATCGGCGAACTTCACCCCGGCACGCTCTGCCCGATCGTCGATGAGCACATCGACTCCGGCGTCGATCAGGCCCAGATACAGCGCCTCTGCGGCATCGACTGCGCCCTCGTCATCCATGGTGACGACGGTGATGACGACCTCGTATGGAGCCACCGAGATCGGCCAAACGATCCCGAGGTCGTCGTGGTTCGCCTCAACGCAGGCGGCCAGGTTTCGCTCGACGCCGATCCCATATGCGCCCATGACCAGGTTGACGCTCTCCCCGTCGGCATCCTGGACGGTCGCTCCGAGAGCCTCCGAGTATTTCCTGCCTTGCTTGAAGATATGACCGACCTCGATCCCGCGGAACACCTCGAGCGGCTCCCCACACACGGGGCATGGCTCGCCGGCCGCCACCGCCCGCAGGTCGAGCCACCGGGTCACTGCGATATCACGCTCAACGTCGACACCGCGCAGATGGTGGTCGTCGCGGTTGGCGCCGGTGACCATGTTGCGGCGACCGCGCAGCGCTTCGTCGGCCAGGATCGGCAGCTGGTCGACGCCGACCGCGCCAAGGCTCCCGGCCCCCGCCCCCATCAGCTCCTGGATCTCTTCTGGCTGTGCCGGTCGAACCTCGAGGGCGCCGATGCCGTCCCTCAGCTTCTGCTCTTGCAAGTCGTGGTCGCCTCGAAGCATCACCAGCGTCGGCTTGTCATCGAGGACCAGGACCAGCGTCTTCAGCTGCCGGTCGGCCGGTGCTCCGCCTTCGAAGGCCACCAGGTCCTCGATCGTCCGCACGCCGGGGGTCGGGAACATCTCAGGCTTGTCCGGACCCGGATCGTCTTGGACCTCGGCAAGCCGGGAGGTGGCTCGCTCGAGGTTGGCGGTGTAGTCCCCTGCCGGACAGTGGGCGATGTCATCCTCACCCGCGGGTGACTGAACGATGAACTCGATCGACTCGGACCCGCCCATGGCGCCGGACGATGCCTGCACCGGGAGGGCAGGCATCCCCATGCGCTCGAAAATCCGCGTATAGGCGCGATGGTGATTGTCGAACTGCTCGTCGAGCCCTGCCGCATCGACATCGAAGCTGTACGAGTCCTTCATCGTGAACTCGCGGACCCGCAACAGGCCCGACTTGGGACGCGGCTCGTCGCGGAACTTGGTCTGTATCTGGTACCAGAGCTGGGGAAGCTGCTTGTACGACGTGAGCTCCTTTGCGATGGTTGTGAAGATCTCCTCGTGGGTCGGTCCGAGGACGAGATCCTGCCCGCGGCCGTCGCTCAGTGTGTACAGGATGTCCGCCATCGCCTCTGCCCGCCCCGTTTGCTCCCATAGGTCTCGAGGGTGCAGGGCCGGCAGCAGCAGCTCCTGGCCGCCGATGGCCTCGATCTCCTCCCGGATGATCCTCATGATCTTCTCTCGGACTCGAAACCCGAGCGGGAGCATGGAGTAAGCGCCTGCCATCAGCTGGCGGATGTACCCGGCGCGCACCAACAGCCGGTGGCTCACCGCCCCGGCGTCGGCGGGATCATCGCGAAGGGTTGGGATGAAGGCCTGCGACCAGCGCAATCGGGTGCTCCGAGGGGTTGAGGACAAGCGAGGATAGCGACGTGCCCCCGAGCCCAGGGCTGGGAGGGCGAAAATATCTACCTGGGAGCCCTGGTTTGCTGCATTTTCCCGAACCCAGGGTTCCCAGGGCGATATATCTACCTGGGAGCCCTGGGTTCAGGACCGGTCAATCTCGATCTCCCGCGGCGACTTCGGCGACCGCGGCCCTGCGCGCTGCCGTTTGGTTGGGGTCGCCCTGGGTGCCAAGCAACTCGATCCGAGTCTCCTCCGCCACCCGGCCGGCGTCGCCGTCGGCGGCGGCCAGCCGCGCATCGACACCCTCTGCCACCAGCCGCTCCGCCTCCTCGAGGAGAGCCTCGACCATCTCCTCCTCCGGAACCACCCGCACCACCTGGCCCTTGATGAACAGATGCCCCTTGCCGCGCCCGGCGGCGATCCCGATGTCGGCCTCGCGCGCCTCGCCTGGGCCGTTCACGACGCAGCCCATCACCGCTACCTGAATGGGCAGCGCGGCCTCCTCGAGGGCGGCCCTTGCCCGTTCCGCAACGTCGATGACGTCCACCTCCGCCCTGCCGCAGGATGGGCAGGCGATCAGGTCGACCGTGGTCCGCTCCCTGAGGCCGAGGTATTCGAGGAGCTGTCTCCCGGCCTTCGCCTCCTCCACCGGATCTGCGGTGAGCGAGAACCGGATGGTGTCTCCGATGCCCTCCAGCAGCAGCGTCGAGATCCCGGCAACGGATTTGATGAGGCCCCCAGGCGGCGGGCCGGCCTCGGTGACCCCGAGGTGGAGCGGGTATTCGATGCGCTCGGCGAGCATCCGGTACGACTCCACCATTGTTGGGACGTTGGAGTGCTTGACGGAGATCTTGATATCGTGGAAGCCGACGTCCTCGAGGTAGCCGATCTCCTTCTCAGCCGAGCGCACCAGCGCTTCTGGGACCGGCCCCCCGTATTCAGCGAGCAGTTTCTTGTCCAGCGAGCCGGCGTTCACCCCGACCCGGATCGGCACACCGGCATCGGACGCGGCTCTGGCAACGGTCTTGATTTGGTCCTCCTTCCGGATGTTGCCCGGGTTGAGGCGAAGGCCTGCCACCCCGGCCTCGAGAGCGGCCAACGCCAATCGATACTGATAGTGGATGTCGGCAATGATCGGTACCGGCGATCGTGGCACGATCTCTGCCAGGCCGGCAGCCGCGTCAACATCGTTGCAGGTGATGCGCACGATGTCGGCACCGGCACTGGCAAGCGCATACACCTGGGCAAGAGTGCCGTCGACGTCGGCAGTTTTGGTCGTCGTCATCGATTGCACCGTTATCGGCGCCCCATCACCGATGGGAACATCACCGACATTGAGACGACGAGAAGCGCGTCGAGGGATCATGTCCTGATGGTAGGTGCGCGCGAGGCGTGAGCCACAGATACGTAATACGTAATACGGCTTCGAGCCTTCGGCTCGAAGCTACAACTGCAACGGCCTGAAAATATCGAGGTACAGGCCCACCAGGCCCACCGAAACGAAGAAAATCACCACGACGGCAGCGATCGGGGCCAGCTTGGCCACGTCGGTCACTCGGCCGGTCACCTTCTCGTACACAGCCACGGCGAAGTGCCCTCCGTCGAGCGGATACAACGGAATCAGGTTGACGATGCCGACGAAGACGTTGACGAGAGCCAGTATCGCGATGGTGGACTCCAGCGGGCCGGCGAGCCTCACCAGGCCGATCGGCGTGATGGGACGCACTTCGTTGAGGATCTCCTCGTCGCCGGTGAACAAGCCCCGCAGCAGATCAGGGAACCCGACGATCAACGCCCACAGGCCCTTGGCACCTTCCCACATCGCGGTCACCAGCGCCGACCCGGCGGCGCCGATGTTGGAGATGAATCCGTCGTTGAAACGCTCGATCTCGGGCGCAGCTCCGAAGTAGCCGATCTCCTCGGTGATCGGATTGCCGTTATCGTCGAGGTCCACCTCGCCATCGACGAATAGCGGCCGTTCAATGAGCGCCAGCGTCACCGGAACCTGTGCCGGTTCACCACCCCGGTCGTAGCCGATCACCACCGAGTCTCCGCCTCTGACCTGAACCAGATCGACGAACCCGGTCCACGACGTCACCACTGCCCCGTCGAGCGACGTCAACACATCGCCCTCTTCGAACCCGGCAATGCGCGCCGGCGCCGGCGCTCCGTCTGGCGTTGTTCGCGCCACCAGGGCGAGGGTCAGCGTCGGAACCCGGTCCCCCGACTCGTCGCGGGCGATCTGTCCCCACACGGAGAACACGATGAAGAACAGGAGAAAGGCGACCACGAAGTGACTGGCGATGCCGGCGAGCACGACGATCGTCTTCTGCCAGAACGGAGCGGCGCTGTACGTCCGGTCGACATCCTCAGGCGCAACCGGCTCCCCGGGGCTCATCCCGATGATCCTGACGTAGCCGCCAAGGGGAATCGCCTTGATCCCGTACTCGGTCTCGCCACGAGTGATCGACCACAGCTTCGGCCCAAAGCCGAAGAACGCCTCGGTCGCCTTGATGTTGAACGCCTTGGCTGCCAGGAAATGACCACCCTCGTGGATCACGATCATCAGAACGATGCCGATCAGCATGACGGCAGCGGTCATCGGGGGCTCCGAAGCTCGGCGCTCATCGGGACAACGCTACCGGCCGCTGTTCGCTAAACGGTGGACTGCGTCGGCTGCCGCCTGCCGTCCCGCGGCGTCGGCGGCGAGGGCGTCCTCGAGCCTTTCGAGCGACCGGTGTGGTACCGCATCGAGGCTGTCGGACACGATGTCGGTGATCGCGGTAAACGGTATCCGACCGTCGAGGAACGCAGAGACCGCGATTTCATCGGCCGCGTTCAGCACGGCAGGAGCGTTGCCGCCCCTACGACCCGCCTCGTACCCGAGGTCGAGAGCAGGGAAGGCGTTGCGGTCGGGAGCGAGGAAGGACAGTTCGGTGCCTACCACGTCAAAGTGCTGGTGCGGGTCGGGCGCTCGATCCGGATGGGTGAGGGCGACCTGGATTGGTTTTCGCATGTCGGGCGGGCCTACCTCAGCCTTGACCACGCCGTCGACGAACTCGACAAAGGCGTGGACGTAACTCTGCGGATGGACGACAACATCGATCTGGTCGAAGTCCAGGCCGAACAGGAAGTGCGCCTCGACGACCTCGAGGGCCTTGTTCATCAGGGTCGCCGAGTCGATCGTGATCCGATTCCCCATGTCCCAGGTGGGGTGGGCCAGCGCCTCATCCACGGTCACCTCTGCCAGCTCTTGGCGCGACTTGCCGCGGAACGGCCCGCCCGAGGCGGTCAGCACCACCCGCTTGACCCGATCCGCAGCCTCGCCGGCCATACATTGCCAGATGGCCGAGTGCTCGCTGTCCACGGGGAGTAGCTCAGCACCGTCGGTCGCAAGGGCTTCGAGCACGAGCGGTCCTCCTGTGACCAGGCTCTCCTTGTTGGCCAGCGCTACCCGGTTTCCCGCGGTGAGCCCGGCCAGGGTCGGCTCGAGTCCGGCGGCGCCCACGATGCCGTTTACCACCACCGACTCCGGGATGGTGGCCAGCTCCGCTACCGCCTCGCTGCCGACTCCAAACCGGGATGGGATTTCTCCGCCGGCTGCGGCCACCGCGACCTGGGCATCGGGGTATCGATCGGCGAGATCGTCGAGCGCCGCGGAGGAGTGACCGGCGGCAAGCCCAACCACAGGAATGCTCAGCCGGTCTGCTACGTCGAGGGTCTGGGCGCCGATGGACCCGGTGGCACCGAGCACGACGACGGGTCTTAGATCACTGCGAGCCACGTCATCACGACCCAGACGGCGGGAATTGCCATGATCACACCATCGATCCGGTCGAGCAAGCCACCATGGCCGGGCAGGATCGACCCCATATCCTTGATGTCGAGTGACCGTTTCACCACCGAGACCGCCAGGTCGCCGATCGGCGCAAACACTGCGACTACCGCGCCGAGGACCAGCCCGGTTGGTAGATCGATCGGCTCGACCAGGTAGCCGATCACGGCACCAACGGCGAGGGCGGTCAGTGTCCCGGCCACGAACCCTTCCACGGTTTTCTTCGGGGAGATCACAGGGGCAAGCGGTCGCCGCCCGATGCTGCTCCCGACAAAGAAGGACGAGATGTCAACAAGTGCAACCAAGGCGACGATAGCCAGCACCAGCACCTGATAGTCCTGGGCCTGGATGATATCGAAGGCGAAAGCACCGAGACCTCCGATCCACGCTGCAACCAACACGGTCAAGGCGAAGTTCGCGGCCGGCTGATCGCGCCTTGGGCTCACCGCGCTGAACAACAACAAGACGATGGTCATCAGCAACAAGGCAATGGGAATGGCCGCCACCCCCCATGCCGCGGTTCCGAGAGCAGCGCCGACGATGCCGAGGAACCCGAACAGCGACAGCGGTTTGTACTTGCGGTGGATGAGCGCGCTGTAGAACTCACCGGCGGCTACCACGAAGACCGCGAGCACGAAAACGATCAGAGCGGGACGCCACAACAACGACAGCGCCAGCGCGGCAATGAGGGCGACGCCTGTCCCCACCCGCAGCACGAGGTCCGTGGACGCGGGGGGCGCCACCGGCTCCTCATCGCCCTTTGCGCCCTCGACGACATCTTCGAACCCGACCACACCCGACTCCAGCCCCGGGATCTCAGCCGAAAGCGCCACCTGCTCGGTGTCCCCGGCGTCGGCGGCGAGCATCGCCGCCGCCAGATCGGCATGCTCCTGTGTCGCAGCCCTCAAATAAGCCGCTTCGGTGAAATCGTCGATCGGCGGTTCGCCATCTTCGTCGGCATCGTCTTCGTGATCGTCCAAGTCGTCGTCACCCGGGCCTTGGTCAGCCCGATCCTCCGACATGGCATCCACCGCGACGTCTCCTTCCGGCTCGCCAACGCCCGCGGTGTCGGCCAGATCGACCGCGGTGTCCGGCTTCTCGCCGTCCGCCAGGTCGACGAGCATCTCCGTCCCGGCACCGAAGCCGGCCCCCGTGCCTGCGACTATCGGGATGTCGCCGGTGTCTTCGTCTACGTCTTCGATAGTGAACTCGTTGCCTTCGCCGACGATCGGGATCTCGCCGGTGTCGTCGACGTCGCCGGTGTCGTCCAGGTCGTGGTCGTCGCCTTCGTCGCCGCCGGTGTCGTCATCGTCGCCGCTCTCTTCCTCGTCCTCGTCCTCTTCGAGCCGGGGAATCGCAAACTCACTGGTGTCGTCGATTGCCCCACCCTCGTCGTCTCCCGGGATCTGATCGTCCGGGATGTCTTCGTCAGGGATCTCTTCGTCTTCCTCGATCTCCTCGATCTCGTCGGCGGCATCGGCGGCATCGTCAGGCTTGCCGCGGGCAAAGGCCACCCAGTCGCTCACCTCGGCGGACACATCGTCACCTTCGACGAGCCCTTGGTACCCGTCGGGAGCGTCGTCGCCACCACCGTCGTCGAGCCAGCCGTCGAAGCCGGCGTCGGGATCGGTGGGCTTCAGATGAGGCTCATCGGCCGGCGAGGCATCGGAATCGGTGTCTTCGCCGGAGTCACGTTCGGTCATATCGAAGGACAGTAGTTCAGGGTCGGTATCGTCCTCGTGACCCTTCTGCGTGTGTGCGTCATCCGGCATCTGGTCAGACCTCGAGCAGCTCTTCCTCTTTTGTGGCAAGCAGCTCGTCGAGCTTCTCCACGTGACGATCGGTCATCTCCTGGAGCGTCTTCTCGGCCCGGTGGATGTCGTCCTTGGAAACATCCTCGCTCTCGATGCTGTCCTTGGAATGCCTGCGCACGTTACGGATGGCGACGCGGCCTTCCTCGGCGAGCCCGCGAACCATCTTGATGAGCTCCTTGCGACGCTCCTCGGTCAACGTTGGGAAGGTAAGACGAATCACGTTGCCGTCGTTGGACGGGTTGAGACCGAGGTCGGATTCCTGGAGCGCTCGTTCGATATCGCCGATGGCCGACTTGTCGTATGGCTGAACGACGAGCAGCCTCGCTTCGGGAACGGTAAAGCTCGAAATGTGCTCGAGCGGGGTTTCGGTGCCGTAGTAGTCAACCGTGATCCGGCTCAATAACCCCGGATTGGCCCGCCCGGTCCTGATCGTTGCAAACTCATGGCCGGCATGCACAACCGCCTGGTCCATCTTGCGGTCGGCTTCTTCCAGCAAGGCATCGATCACGGCCCCTCCTAGTGCACCAGCGTTCCGACGTCCTCCCCGCGTACGGCTCGTTTGATCTCACCGGGACGGTTCATATTGAACACGCGGATCGGGATATCATTGTCCATCGCCATCGTAATGGCGGTCGTATCCATGATCCCTAGCCGTCTGGATATCGCATCCATGTGACCAAGGTCGGAGATGAGGGTGGCATCGGGATTGGTTTCCGGATCGTCGTCGTAAACCCCGTCGACGCGCGTCGCCTTGAGCACGGCATCCGCCCCGATTTCGGCGGCCCGCAACGCTGCGGTCGTGTCGGTGGTGAAGAACGGATTCCCTGTCCCCCCGGCAAAGATCACGATCCGTCCCTTCTCCAGATGTCGGATGGCGCGCAGCCGGATGTAGGGCTCGGCGACGGCCTGAATGTTGATCGCGCTCTGCACCCTGGTCGGTGCCCCGGCATGCTCCAAGGCGTCCCGTAGGGCGAGGGCGTTGATCACGGTCGCCAGCATCCCCATGTAGTCGGCGTTGGCCCGGTCCATGCCCTCTGCGGCTGAGCTCAGCCCTCGGAAGATGTTGCCGCCGCCGACAACGATGCCGATCTGGTGGCCTTCGCTCCGCACAGTTGCGATCTCCTCGGCGACCCTGGCGACCACCTCTGGGTCGATTCCGTATTTGAGCTCAGGATCGGCGAACGCCTCCCCTGACAGTTTTAGGACGACTCGCGCCACCTCAACCTCCTTCGCCGACGGCGACTCTCGACACTTCGACCACTCCGATGTTCTCACCCATGGTGGCAGCGAGCTGGCTGACCAGGTCGCCGACGGTGCCATCGAACTGCTCGGACTTGATGAACACCTGGTCGTACAGAACGTTGTCGGCGAAGAAGCTGACGAGCTTGCCGTTGACGATCTTGTCGATGATGTGCTCTGGCTTGCCTTCGTTGGCAGCCTGGGCTGCGATGAGGCGCTTCTCTTCCTCGACCACCGCTTCTGGCACGTCGTCTCTGCTGATCCACTGGGGTCGGGCGGCGGCGACGTGCATGGCGATGTTGTTGGCGACCCTCTGGAACTCGTCGCTCTTGGCAACGAAATCCGTCTCGGACCCCAGCGACACCATGACCCCGATCACGGGACGACCCGCCTGGCGGTGCAGGTAGGAGCCGATGGCGCCTTCGGTCTGGGCGCGATCGGTGCGTTTCGCCGCATCGGCAATGCCCTGCTCCCTGAGTATTTCCTTCGCCCGGTCCATGTCACCGGCTGCCTCAGTGAGGGCGCGTTTGGCGTCCATCATCCCGGCTCCGGTGGCCTTGCGCAGCGCCTGGACGTCCTTGGCGCCGAAGTCGGTCACGCCTTCTCCTTTGCCGCAGGGGTGTCCTCATCTGCTCCATCCTTGGCGGCACCCACCAGCTCCTTGTTCCTGGCCTGGCGCAGCTCCGTGCCCTCTTTGGCGGCCCTCGCCATCACGCCGCTCACCAGGTAGGCCGTGCGAATCGCATCGTCGTTGCCGGGAATCACCAGGTCGATTGCATCGGGATCACAGTTGGTGTCGACGATGGCAATGAGCGGAATCCCGAGCCGGTGCCCCTCCGCCACCGCGATGTGCTCCTCGATGACGTCGATGACGAACAGGGCATCGGGGACCCGTTTCATGTCACGCACGCCGCCCAGGACGTTGTGTAACTTCTCCAGCTCCCTGTGCAGCTTCAACCGTTCCTTCTTGAGGAGCGCGTCCATCTCGCCGGATTCCTCCATCCGCTCCAGTTCGAGCATGTAGAGGATGCGTTTGTGGATCGTGTCGAAGTTGGTGAGCATCCCACCGAGCCAGCGGTTGTTGACGTAGGGCATGCCAGAATCGGTTGCGGCCTCCTCGATCGCCCCCTGTGCCTGCTTCTTGGTTCCGACGAACAACACCTCGCCACCGTCTGCGGCGATGTTCTTGACCAGCTCATACGCCTCTTCGATGATGGTGAGGGTTTGACGGAGATCGAGAATGTGGATCCCGTTGCGTTCCGTAAAGATGTACGGGCGCATCTTGGGATTCCAACGACGGGTCTGATGGCCGAAATGCATCCCGGCCTCGAGCAGCTGCCGCATGCTCACCACGGACATGAGTTCCTCCTCGTTCGGGTTGTGCCTCCGCCCACCCGGAACACCCCGCAGACCCCGTACGAGGCCCGACCACTGGGGTTTGTAGTAGACGTGCGAATTTCGCAGCGAGTGTACCGGGACAGAGTCTCAAGTCGCAGGTCGCAGGTAAGACCCGGCGTCTTGCGTCCAATAGCGAGTCTCAGGTCGCAGGTCGCAAGTCACAAGCAGAACCGCCTGGTTCCGTCTTGCGTCTTCCGTCTTGAGTCCTGTGTCTTGCGACTCAATACGGCGTTTCGATGAACCGGTTCCTCAGCGACAGGACCGCCTTGGTGTGGATCTGGCAGATCCGCGACTCGGTCACGTTCAGGATCGACCCGATCTCGGCCAGGGTGAGCCCCTCGAAGTAGTACAGAGTGATCACCAGCCGGTCTCGCTCCGGAAGGCGATTGATGGAGTCGGCCAACATGTAGCGGGTCTCTTCCTTCTCGAATGAGCCCCCTGGGTCGAGCGCGGCACGGTCGGCAACGACGTCGCGGACCGCCCCCGAGTTACGCTCCTCCGGGCTCAACAGCTCGTCGAGGGCGACGAATCCGAGCGTCGATAGCTCACCGAGCTGGTCTCGAAGCGCCCCGACCGACAGGTCCATGTGCTCGGCCAGCTCCTCGTCGGTCGCCGAGCGTTGCAGCCCGTGCTCCAGCTCTGCCATCGATCGCTGGATCTCCCGCGCCCTGGCGCGCACCGAACGGGGCACCCAGTCCAGCGCCCGCAGCTCGTCGAGGATGGCGCCCTTGATCCGGTTCACCGCATAGGTCTCGAACTTGTAACCGCGTTCCGGCTCGAACTTGTCGATGGCATCGATCAGCCCGAACGTCCCATACGACACCAGGTCCGACGATTCCACGTTGCGGGGCAGACCCGATCCGAGTCGCCCGGCGACGAACTTCACCAGCGGGGCGTAATGGAGGATCAAGCCCTCGCGGGCGCGTTCGTCCCCGCTCTCTTTGAATTCGTCCCAAAGCGCGGCGAGTTCGCTCTCTCCGCGCTCATGCACGGGGGTGACTGCGCTCATAGGTCTTCCTGAGATGTTCTCGCGTGACGGCAGTGTAGATCTGAGTCGTGCCAAGCTCTGCGTGTCCGAGCAGATCTTGAACGGAGCGCAGATCGGCCCCGCCTTCCAATAAATGGGTGGCGAACGAATGTCGCATCGCGTGCGGGAAGGTGCCCACCCTGTTGGCAACGACTCTGCGGACCCCTCTGGCATCGAGCGGGCCGCCGCGTACGCCGATCCACAGGTGGTCGCTTGCGGCGTCGCCGGCCAGCAGATCACGGCTCCGTTCCACGTAGGCGTCGATCGCCACCCGCGCCTTGTCCCCGATCGGCACGTCCCTTTCCTTGCCACCTTTGCCGACGACGCGGAGGAAGGAGCCTTGCCTGATATCATCGACGACCAGCGCGGCCAGCTCGGAGACCCTGATCCCGGTGCCGTACAGCAGTTCCAGGATGGCCCGGTCTCGGAGTTCTACGGGATCCTCGCCGTCGAGGTCGTCGAGGATCCGGCCCAGGGAAGTCGCAGGGATCGCCTTGGGGAGCGTCCCAGGGCGCTTCGGTTGCGGCAGGCCGGCCGCCGGATTGGTCGCGATGTCACCGCGGCGGGCAGCGTCGGCGAGAAAGGCGCGAACCGCAGACGCCTTCCTGGCGATGGTGCGCTTGGCGTAGCCGCGGCTAGACATTTGAGCCAGGAAACGGCGCACGGTGCGGCGATCGACCTCGGAAATATCGTCGATGCCGAGCCGGCCGCACAGGGTCCCGAATTGCTCGAGATCCCCTGTGTAGGCCTCGATCGTGTGCGGTGAGAGCCCGCGCTCGACTTCGAGACGGCGAAGATAAACAGAAATAGCCCTGTCGAGCTGGCCCCGGCTCATAGGCCCATGGTGGCTCGATTCGGTGTCGAGGTCAACGATTCGCCCGACCCATTCCCTGACTAGTCCGAACGACCTAGTACGCGGCGGATTCGGACCTCGCCCTCCAACCCCCGCTGTTGAAGCGTGCGGCGCACCGCGGCCCGGCCGACCAGGGCGCCTCGCTCGCTCTCCGGGTCGGGCGATCACCCACCCGCTAGGTCGTGGACCAGTCGCAGCTCTTCGACCAGATCGTCGGGGTCGAGAACTGGGAACGCGCCGTCCCGGATGAGCAGGTTGCATCCCTCCGATGAGGCGCGGTCCACATCACCGGGCATGGCGAACACCGAGATCCCGTACTCGGCGGCCCTGACCGCGGTGATCAACGCACCGCCGGTACGCGCCGCCTCGACCACCACGACCGCCGCCGACAAGCCGGCGATGATGCGGTTCCTTGGGGGAAAGCGCCAGTCTGGACTCTGGGGTGGGCCAGTGTTTACAAGTACCCCATCGAGTCATCGCCTCCAAAAGTGAACGGGATTCAGCTTTGACCCCTTGCCCGACTTGGA
>SMVB01220985.1_pt1 | contig 14985 bp, 10 predicted proteins | sample 2456461 | NCBI WGS metagenome assembly SMVB01 (sample SAMN11095934, study PRJNA526329) | marine sediment metagenome | biome: Marine sediment; feature: Surficial sediment; material: Deep marine sediment; isolation source: Hadal surficial sediment | place: Pacific Ocean | collected 2014-05 | depth... | reverse complement strand
CATCTTGGTTCGCGGCGATACGGCGGCGCGCAGCTCGTCGAGATCCGGCACCCAGCGCTGCTCCGGCCGCAGATGGAACGGTCGCACATCGTTGCCGAACGAGCGCGCGATGCCCCACAGCTGCATGTAGTTGGGCAGCATCATGACGAGCTCGTCGCCCGGCTCCAGCAGGTTCCAAGAGGCGATGAAGTTGGCCTCGGCGGAGCCGTTCGTTACCAAGACGTTGTCAATATCGGCGCCGTCGTAGAGGGCGGCAATCGCCTGGCGGAACTCGATCGAGCCGTTGGTTTGGCCGTAGCCGAGGCGCAGGCGAGTCAGCTCGGTGATTTCCTCGGGGTCGAGCAGCTCCTCCAGGGTGTAGGGGTGGATGCCGCTTTCGGTGAGGTTGATCTCCACCAGGTTTTCCCACAGCGATTGGACGCGTTCGAGCTCGAACGTCTCGATTTTCATTTCGGTAGTTCCCAGGGTTCCCAATCGACGCCGTCGACGTACTTCTTGAACCAGCGGATTTCTTCAATCAGATGAGCGCGCTCCAGCCGTGGTTCCTCGATTCCGTGACCCTGGCGCGGAAACTTGATGTAGCGTACCGGCGCCTTGCCGATGTCGCGCAGGGCGGTAAAGAACATGAGGCTCTGGCCGACGCTCGAGGTTTCGTCGCGGCCGCCGTGAAAGATAATCGTTGGAGTCACGACGTTTCTTACGTGGGTGATCGACGAACGCTTGGCCCATTCCTCCGGGTTGTCCCAGGGCGTGCCGCCGATGTACCAGAGCGCAACGTCGAAGTTGAAGCCGGGGCCCGTCTCCGCCGCCCAGTTGCCCACCATGGCGCCGACCGACGCGGCCTTGAAGCGATCGGTCTGCGTGATCGTGAAGCTAGCGGCGACGCCCCCCCAACTCCAGCCGCGCACTGCGAGCCGATCGGCGTCGATGTCGCGGTTGGCGATCGTGTGGTCGAGCCCGGCCATCATGTCGACGTATTCGCCATCGCCTACCTCGCCCATGAGGCCGCGCAAGACCTCGTCGCCGTAGCCGCTGCTGCCGCGCACGTTCGGTGCCAAGATGGCGTAGCCGAGCCCGGCGAGGGTTTGAAACTCCGCAGCGAAGCGGTTTTGAACGACGCCGGCGGGGCCGCCGTGGATGTGGACGATCAGCGGTTGCCGTGCACCGGCCTCATGTCCGACGGAGTTCATGAACACACCTTCGATCTGCATCCCATCCTTGCCTGTCCAGCGCAGCAGCTCGCCATCGGCGAGCGCGATGTGGGTGCGGACGGCCGGGTTCACGTCGGTCAAACGGGCCGGCTCGCCGCCGCTCAGGTTCATTGCCCAAAGGTCGGAGGGCGAGGTGAAGCTCTCGTATGAGAAGACGATTCGCTGCCGGTCGTCGGAGTAGGCGCGGGCGCGCATCGTGCCGGTGCGATGGGTGAGCGCCGTTATCGAATCCGATTCGATGTCCAGCCGGTACAGGTTGGTGTTGGTGCCGTGCGTTTCGTTGAACAGGATGGCGCGCCCGTCGGCGGTCCAGGCGACGTTGTCGACCTCGCCTTGGTGTTGCCCGTCGAGGCGGCGCGCCTGGTGAGTCGCCGCGTCCATGACCCAGAAATAGCCGCTGCGGAGCTCGAAATCGACGTCCGACGCCGCCCGGTACAAGAATGAGTTTCCGTCCGGCGCCCACAGCGGGCCGCGCTCGGGCGCCTGGTTATCGGTCAGGCGCTGGAGCTGCCCGGTCGCTCGGTCGTACAGATACAGCTCCGATAGAAACGGGTAGTTGGTACGGCTGTCGGCGCGCGCCGACAAGACGATTCGCTGCCCGTCCGGCGACACGTCGAAGGCGCCGACGATGAGCTCCTCGCTCGTCAGCCGCGTTTCTTCATCAGCCTCGATGTCGTGCACCCACAGATTGCGAAAGCGCGCCGCGTGTTTGCCGTTGGGAGCCTCGTCGACGAACACCGGATCGAAGCCGAGGTCGTGCTCGCGTTGCTCATCGTCGGGGAGTGCTTCATCTGCGGAAAAGAAGATCGCGCTGCCGTCGGGCGCCCAACGGTAGCTCTCGATGCCGCCCTCGTGGTTGGTCAGTTGTTGGGCCTCGCCGCCGGCTGTGGCGATGGAGAAGATCTGGGCTTCGTCTTCGACGTCGCGCAGGAATGTCAGCCGGTGGCCGTGCGGCGAAAAGCGGAATGCCTCGCCACCGGCTTCGCCGATGTACTCACGCGCCTCGCCGCCGGAGAACGGCACCATGTAGTAGCGAACACGGCGCTTGTTTTCATCCCAGTCGAGCTCGGACACCGAGTAGAAGACCTGCGCGCCGTCGGGGGAAATCGTCACGTTGCCGATGCGGGCGAGCCGCAGCGCGTCGTCCACCGTCATCGGCCGTGCATCGTCTTGCCGGGCGCCGACGGTTGCCGGCGATGCCGCGGCGAGGGCCAGCACGAGCCCGAGCGCGCCGGCGGCGAAGGTCAGGCGATGTTGTCGGGGCCGAGGAAGTACGGGTCGCATTTGGCACCTTCCTTGCATTTCAATGCATCGTTTGGCCGCCGTTGGCGTAGAAGTTGGCGCCGGTGGTGTATTCGGCGTCGACCATGCAGCGGACCATTTTGATGATGTCCTCGAGCTCGCCGAGCCGTTCCATGGGGAGTGAGGCGACTTCTTTCGCCAATCCGTCTTCGGTGTCGAGGTCGTAGCGCTCGATGACCTCGCGCGTCTTGACGGATCCGGGCACCAGGCAGTTGACACGGATCCGCGGGGCGAGCTCCTGGGCGATGCACTTGGTGAACGCGAAGATGGCGCCCTTGGCGGCGCAGAAGTTGGCGCCGTTCTTGCGGCCGATTTGCCCGCACGATGCGCCCAGGTTGATGATGACGCCGTCGCGATCGGGGTTGTGGAAGACGTACTCCTGACTGCACACGAAGTGGCCGTGCAGGTGGGCCGAGATCACCGCGTGCCAGTTGTCGTCGGTGAGCTCGGTGAACGGCGCGTCGCGATTGATGCCCGCCGTGTTCACCAGGATGTCGACGCGGCCGAACTTGTCGATGACGGCGTCGAACATGGCGCGAACCTCTTCGCGATCGGCGACGTTGGCCTGGTGCATCATGGCCTTTGATTCGTCGGTTACCTCGAGGACCTCGTTGTACACCGCCTCGGCATCACCCTCGACGATGTAGTTGATGCACACGCCGAAGCCGCGCGCGGCGAAGTCCTTGATCATCGCGGCACCGAGTCCGCTCGACGATCCGGTGATCACGACGACCCTGTCTTCACTCATGCTTGCCTCCTGCTGTCTTGCGCTGCCGGGTTGGCCTGCGGCCTCCGTTGTGCACGGAGAAAGTCCGGGCGGTCCGGCCGGTGTTCGATTTTCAGTTGTCCTATGAGCTCCAGATGTCGCCCACCGTGTAGCCGTTGGGAAACGGATCCTCCGGGTCGACGACGTACTGCGCAAACCCGGTGATCCAGGCGGTTCCCGAAAGCGTCGCCACGGTCGCCTTGTATTCGCCCACCGTCGTCTCGCGAATCAGTCGCCCGGTGAAGATGGTGCCGAGAATTCCCTCGTGTCGGAAGTCTTCATCGAGTCCGAGCTCGCCCTTGGCGTGCATGGCGGCCATCTTGGCGCAGGTTCCGGTTCCGCACGGCGAGCGATCGAGAATGCCTTTCCAGGTCGACGGCCGATCCCAGTCGAGCTTGCCGGTGGAAACGACCACGGTGTTGCGGCGGTCGGCGTTGGCGCCGATGGGTGGCGCCGAGAGCTGGGCGATGGTGATGCCGCGGATGTCCGGATTTTCCGGGTGCACGCAGTCGAGTTGTTCCTGGGCGGCCGCCTTGACCATTTCACCGATGCGCACCGCGTCGCCGGCTTCGTCTTCGCTCAGGCGCAGGTCGAACTGATCGGCGTCGGCGATGACGAAGAACATGCCGCCGTAGGCGACGTCGACGGTGACGGTGCCGAGCTCCGGCACCTCGATCTCAGCGTCGAGGTGGACGGCGAATCCGGGAACATTCTCGAAGGTGACGTTCTTCACCTTGCCGTTGTGGACTTCGGCCTTTACCGGGATTAAACCGGCCGGCGACTCGAGCAGCAGTTCGGTCACCGGCTCTCGAGACTCGACCATTCCCGTCTCGATGAGAACCGTAACCACCGCGATCGTGTTGGTACCCGACATCCCCGGGTACTCGACCTGCTCCATGATCACGAAGCCGGCGTCGGCCTCGGCAATGGTGGGCGGCAGAATCAAGTTGCAGTTGGCGGCCGGGTAGCCGCGCGGCTCGCGCAACATGCGCAGTCGCAGATCATCGGCTTCGGTCTCGAGATATTGCATCTTCTCGAACATGGTGCTGCCGGGGACGTCGAGCACGCCGCCGACGATGACCCGGCCGGGTTCGCCGCAGGCGTGGGTGTCGACGGCGTGCACTACCTTGGAAACTCGCATGGGTCTCTCCAGTGGCAACGGGGGACGCTGTGAGCCTGGCGCCTCACCGTTACACGATCTGCATCTTCATCCAGTCGGCGGTGTTGTGGAAGCTGGCCACACAGCTACCCGGCGGCACCAGCTCGTCGCACGCTGCCCGCGCCTCGTCCGACAGGCTCATCTCGAGAACCGGCAGCAACGGCTCCAGGTGCTCCATCGTGCGCGGCCCGATCAGCGGCGCCGTGATGCCGGGCTGATCCTTGCTCCAGAGAATCGCCAGCTGGGCCGGCGAGAGCCCCTCGCGCTCGGCGATCTTGGTGAACTCGAGGCCGACCTCGATGCCGCGCCGCGTCACGCGGTCGGCGTAGAAACCGCCGCGCAGGTTGGCGCGCGAGTTCTCGGGATACTCGTCGGCGCTGGTGTAGCGCCCGGCGAGCACCCCCATCGCCATCGGCGCCCAGGTGATGATGCCCAGACCGTGACGCTGACACAATGGGATGAGCTCGTTCTCGATACGCCGATCGAGCAGGTTGTACGGCGGCTGCTCGGAGACGTAACGCGCGTAGCCCTTGAGCTCGCTGAACATGATCGACTCCATCACCGCCCAAGCCGGGTGTGTCGAGCAGCCGATGTAGCGCACCTTCCCGGAGCGCACCAGGTTGTCGAGGGCGCCGAGGGTCTCGTCGATCGGTATGTCAGGCGACTGACGGTGCACTTGGTACAGATCGATGTAATCGGTTTGTAGTCGCTTCAGCGAATTCTCGCAGGCGCGGATGATGTTCAGCCGCGAGTGGCCATGATCGTTCGGGCCCGACTCCGGCGTCAGCTCGTCGAGCGTAAAGCCCGGCCGCCGCTGGCCGTGGTCGACCTTGGTCGCGATGAGGACCTGGTGGCGGCCGCCGCGCGCCTTGAGCGTGCGGCCGATGATTTTTTCGCCTTCGCCGTCGGCGTACACGTCGCCGGTGTCGATCAGGTTGATACCGGCGTCGAGCGCCGTGTTGAGGATCTCGCTGGATTCTTTCTCAGGGGTGGGATCGGCGAAGTTGTCGGTACCCAGGCACAAGGGAGAGACCTTCACACCGGTGCGGCCGAGAACGCGATATTCCATTACTGGTGCCACCTTCTTTCGTTGTTGATTCCGTCGGCGCGCGGAAACTTCTTGTCCCGCATCGCGGCATGGTACGCGAAGCTCCGGCCCCCGTTGCAACGAGGTCCGCATTATAGCGAAGCGCCCGCCCGCCGCTGCCCCGCGAGGGCGAGCTTCGTTGTGCTATGAATGTCGCCATGAAGAGTTCCGTTGCGAGACAGCGTGCCGCGTTTGCCGGCGCTCTCGTGGTTTGCCTCGGAAGCGCCGGCGCGATGAGCCCGCAAACTGTCGCAGACCCGGTGGTCTTTGCCGACGCGGCGGTCGTCGCCGGTATTCAGTTCGAGCATCGCCACGGCGGCACCGGCGAGCGTTACATGGTCGAGACGATGGGATCGGGTGTCGCCCTCGCGGACCTCGATGGCGACGGATGGCTGGACGCTTACTTCGTTCAGAGCGCGGCCACACCTGGTTTCGTGGCGACGGGCCGGATGGTCGACCAGTACTTTCGCAACCGGGGTGACGGGTCGTTCGATAATGCCACGGCACACGTCGGCGTCAGCGCCGACGGCTACGGTCAGGGTGTCGCTGCGGCCGACTACGACAACGACGGGTTCATCGACCTCTATGTGACGAACTTCGGGCCCAACCGGCTGTACCGCAACAACGGCGACGGGACGTTCAGCGACGTCACCGTCGAAGCGGGCGTCGGCGGCGATCTGTGGAGCACGTCGACGGCGTGGGCCGATATCGACCACGACGGCCACCTCGATCTGTACGTTGCCAACTACGTTGACTTCGGCTGGGACAACCACAAGTTCTGCGGTGATTCGGCGCGCGGACTGAGCGCCTACTGCCACCCGGACGTGTACAACGCCTTGCCGGACCGTCTCTACCGCAACAACGGCGACGGGACGTTTGACGAGATCGGCGCCCAGGCCGGTATCGCCGATACGGTCGACGGCAAGGGCCTCGGTGTGGTCTTTGGTGACTACGACGACGACGGCGACATCGACGTGTATGTCGCCAACGATTCCACCCGCAACCTGTTGTACACCAACAACGGCGACGGCACGTTCACCGAGGACGGGTTTCTCGCCGGTGTCGGTTACAACGAAGACGGCCGCACCGAGGCGGGCATGGGAACGGATTGGGGTGATTTCGACGGCGACGGACGGCTCGACGTGGTGGTTACCAACCTGACGCTGGAGACCAATACCCTGTACCGAAACCTGGGCGAGGGAAGCTTCGCCGATGTCAGCTTCGCCTCCGGACTCGGAGAGCCCAGCCTGCTGTTCGTCGGCTTCGGCATCAACTGGATCGACTACGACAACGACGCCGACCTCGACTTGCTGGTTGCCAATGGGCACATCATCGACAACATCGCGGAGTTCGCCGAGAAGGTCGAGGGCTCGCCGCTCGCCGACCGTACCTATCCGCAAACGAATCACCTGTTTCGCAACGACGGACAGGGTAGCTTCGAGGAGATCCACGCCTCTTCCGGCGACGGGATGGCCCTCGTCAAAGTCTCTCGCGGCACCGCTGTGGGCGACGTGGACAACGACGGTGACCTCGACGTCATGGTTTCGAACAACAACCAGCGTGCCGACTACCTGCGCAACGACGGCGGCAACGAGGCGGGCAATTGGTTCCAACTCCGTCTCGTCGGCCGGCATGCCAATCGCAATGCCCTCGGGGCGCGGGTGATGATCGGCGAGTCGATGGTGCGAGAGGTCCGCGGCGGATCGTCGTTTTGCTCGAGCAGCGATGCGCGGTTGCACGTGGGTATCGGCGCCGCCAGTGCTGCCGAGGTCGTGGTGCGGTGGCCGGGGGGCGAAACGGTGTCGTTGGGCTCGTTGCAGGCAGGTCACCTGTACGTCGTGCACGAGGGTCGCGGGGTGGTCGCGACCCGTTGAGATATCCAGGTTAGCCTCACCGGCCACCGGCGCGGCGCGCTTTCAGCGGAAATACAACTCCCAGAAACTCGTCTGGCCTTCATCTCGGGTCAAGTTGACCGGCAGCCCGTCCTTGAAGACCATGGCGAGCTTGCGGATGTTCGAGATGTGGTCGAGGGGGTTGCCCTCGACAACGATCAGGTCGGCGATCTTGCCCACTTCGACGGTGCCGAGCCGGTCGAGCAAGCCGACCATGTCGGCCGAGTTGCGGGTGGCGGCGATCAGCGCGTCCATCTCCGAGATTCCCGAGAAGACCATCTGCTCGATCTCCAGCAGGCCGATCTCGTTGATCGGGTTGGAGTCGCTGCCGGTAATTACCTTGACGCCGAATTCCACCGCCCTGAGGAGAATCCGGCGCTGGCGAGCCGCCGCCTCAGGTGAGCGTTCGTCGGCGTAGGCCACCAGTATGCGGCCCTCGATCGCGCCCGCGTCTTCGTCGAGGCCGAGCTCCGCGATCCGCGCCTCGCGCTCGGTGATGTACTCGGCGCTGAGATTGCAGACGATGGTCGGGTCGTAGAACGTTCCCTTTTCCGCCATCAGGCGGAGCGTCTCGTCGGTCAGGCCGTAGCCGTGCTCGATGCTGTCGATGCCGAGCTCGACGGCGATCCGCGCGCCCGGTTCCCGCGCATGCCCGGTAACCCGGACGCCGTATTGGTGCGCCGTCTCGATGGCCGCCCGGATCTCGTCGGGCTGCATCTCGTCGACCATGATCTTGATGAAGTCGGCGCCGTTCTTGATGTTGGTGCGGACCGCTTTGCGCACCTCGTAGGGGCCGTCGACCTCGATTGCCACGACGCCGATTCCGTCGGCGCCGTGGCCGCCGGTGGCGGTGATGGGGTTGCCCGAGGCGATGATGCGTGGGCCGACGAAGACGCCGGCGTCGAAGGCATCACGCCAGGCGACGTCGATGTAGTCGCGCTCGCCGGTCATGCGCAGGCTGGTGAAACCGGCCCGCAATGCGTCCATGGCGTTGCGGCCGGCGCGAATCGCGGCGGGCAGGACGGGCTCTCCGACCAGGATGCCGTGGGGATCGGGCAGTAGGTCCGAGAGGTGCGAATGGTTGTTCCACAAGCCCGGCAGGATATAGCCGCCACGCAGATCGAAGACTCTCACCCCATCGCCCGCGGCGCCCTGGTATCTGCCGCTGCGGACTTCGGCGATGCGGTTGCCGCGGATCACGACCGTGGCATCGACCATCGGCGCAGCACCGGTGCCGTCAATAACGGTGACGTTGGTGAGCACGATGGTCAGCGGCGCTTCTTGAGCAGCGATCGGGTGGCCGAGCAGCACGATCAGGGCGCACAGCCCGGCGCAGCGCACACTGGTTCCGGCGGACAAGCGTCGTTTCATCGGAGCGCCTCCTGGACGGTTGTTGTTTGATCGGTGAATGTAGACTGTATGCAATCCTCCTACGTCGAGCACCCGAAGCAAGCGCAACGCAGCGTGGTAGCTACCCGTTGGGTCCAGGTCAACGCCGCCGCCATCATGACCAGTGGGAAACCGATGCGGCCATCGCTTCGTAACGCCCTCATCCTGGGCGGAATCGCGGTGTTCGCGGTCGCGGCGTCGGCGTCGGCGTCGGCGTCGCAACAGCTTCCTCGCGGGGTGTTGCTGGAGGCGCGAGCGGCCCTCGCGGAGGGGCGCGTCGACGATGCGCTCATCGAGCTCGAGTCGTTGGTGGAGCGATTCCCGGACTCCGCTTGGGTGGCTCTCTGGTACGGCCACGCGTGGCGGGCGAAGGGTGATCGGCCCGCTGCCTCGGTCGAATACCTCCGCGGCCTCGAGTTGCAGCCCGACAACCCTCAACTGCTGATCGCGATCGGCGACCTGCACGGCGACGCCGGCGACCTGGCGCGGGCGACCGACTACTACAGGCGCGCGATTGCGGCAGCGCCCGAGTTTCCCCTCGCCCATCGCAAGGCCGCCACGGCGGAGATTGAACGCATGCGGCACGGCGCGGCGATCGGCCACCTGAAGTCCTACGTGGAGTTGGTAGGAGACGATATCGAAGCGCTCAACGTTCTGGGAATCGAGCAATACATGAACGAAGATCACCAGGGCGCCATCGACACGCTCGAGAAGGTCCTCCGTATTGATCCGGACAACGGCAAGGCGCACTTCGGCCTCGGAATGGCGCTGTCCGATCGGAGCAGCGAGTATGACCGCTCGCTGTCTCACCTGCGTCGCGCCATCGAATTGGAGCCGACGAACCCCACCGCGCACTACATGGCCGGCCGTGTCCTGACCGCTCAAGAGCAGCTCGACGAGGCGCTGCAGGCGTTGCAGCGCAGTCTCGAGCTGAGCCCCGACCTCGCCGACGCCCACTACCGGATCGCGTTGGTCTACACGCGGCTCGGAGATCGAGACGCCGCCCGCAACCACCAGCAGCGTTTCCAGGAGCTGACCCGGGCGCAGGATGATCTCGAGGCGGAAGCGACGCGCATCGGCCTCTTGCGTAATGCCGCGACCGCGGCGCTGGCGAGCAACGAGCTGCAAGAGTTTCGCGATGCGATCGGCGCGCTTCTGCTCGCCGAGCCCGACAACCCCGGGGTGTTGACGTTATCGGCGCGCGGTGCCCTGGTCGCCGGTGATTTCGACCGCGGCCTGGCTGACGTCACGCGGGCCCTGGAGATCACCCCCGAGAGACCGGAGCCGCTCTACGTCCACGGCATGCTTCTCTACCGGGCCGGCCGCCACCAAGAAGCGCGCCTCAGCCTGGAGCGGGCTCTGCAAGCCAATCCTCTCTCTGCGTTCGTCCACGGCGCCCTCGGCAACGCCTTGGTGGCACTCGGGGAAACTCGAGAAGCGGTCGATGAGTATCGCGCCGCGATTCGCCTCGACCCCGACCAGGCGGCGCATTACCTGAACCTGGCGACCGCCTATCAGACCCTCGGTGAAACGGAGCTCGAGGCCGAGGCGATGGCAACCTACCGAAGATTGCTGCGCCAACACCCGTGAGGGTTCAAGTCGGGATCGTCGGCTGGGGCGAGATCGCTCGGCAGCACGCCCGACAGCTGACCGCCGCCGGGGCGAAGCTCGCCGGCGTCGTGTCGCGGCGCGCCCACCTGGTTCTGGACGTACCGGTCTACCGCTCGTTGGAGGAGATGCTGCCCCACATCGACGCGGTCACCGTTGCGGTTCCGAACCACCTCCATGCTTCCGCCTGCCTGCAGGCGGTCGCCGCCGGCGTGCCGGTGATGGTCGAGAAGCCGCTGCTGATAACGTACGAGGAGCTCGAGGAGCTCGAGTCGTCGATGCAGGACGTATCCGCCCCCGTGCACCTGGGCTACCGGCTGCGCCACAATCGTTCGATGCTGCGGTTGCGCGAGCGACTCCGGAACGTGCGCCGCATTCGCTGCATCTATGTGCTCGACATCGACGAGCTCGCCGACGGCAAGGGATGGACGTACGAGTACTCGAGCACCGGCGGTTCGTTCTTCACCCTGGGAATTCACGCTCTGGACTTGGCGCGCTGGCTCGCCGGATGCCGGGGCGAGCCGCTGTCCGAGGTGAGCGCCAGCGCCGACGGGCGCAGCGGGTCGGCCGACTATCCGTTGCGGGTCTCGCTCCGTGGCGTGTTGCCCGGCGGAATTCGCATCGAAGTCGGCGCGGATCTGCGTGCCGGTCTGAAGTCGAAGATTGATCTACAGGTCGAGGCCGAGCTGGGTGGCTACCCGGACGACGCGCTGCCGTCGCCGGCGCCGGAAGACGAACCCGACGAGTACCGGGCGTTGTTCGCGGATTTCATCAAGGCGGTCGAGACCGGGGCGGTCGAGGCGGCGGAGCTGGAGGAGATCCTCCAGACTCATCGCGAGCTCCTCGCCGCCCGCGACCAAGCGTCGCCGGGACCGCCCTACGGTCTGCCCTTGTGAGGCGCGCCACCCGGGAGTTCTTTTAGCCCGGGTTAGTAAGCTCCGCTGACCAATTCCTCGTCGGTCGGAGCGTACTCGAGAGCCTCGTGTTTGGGCTTCGAGCTTCCCTGTGTCGCCAGCGACACGACCACGCACACGGCGAGGCTGACCAGCGGTGCGACGAGCGTGTCGAGGCCCTCGTATCCCTGGGGAAGCGCGAAGAACAGAGTCAGCCTTGCCGTCGCGCCGGCCACGATTGCTGCGACGGCCCCAGGAGCATTCGTTCGCTTCCAGAAAAAGCCGAGCGCCAGGGGCACAAAGCAACCGGCCAACACGAGGTCGAACGCGAGGATCAGCAGAACGCCGGGCTCGGGCCGCAGGTAGGCGAAAACGACCGCCGCCGCCATGGTCGGCAGCGCGATCAGTCGGGAAAAACGGAGCATCGTTTGGTCGCTCCACGTCGTCGCGATGTAGCGCTGCACGAGATTGCGGGTGATGACATTGGCGAGATCGAGAACCACGCCGGCCGCGGTCGACATGCTCGCGGCGATCACGCCGAGCAACAGGAGTCCACCGACGAACCCGGGAAGATCGTTGAGCGCGATGTCGACAAGGAGGAAGCGGCTCGGTTCCTTGCCCAAGTAGAAGGCAAACAGTCCGATCAGGGAGACACACAGACCGACGGTCACCGTGATCAAGCCGGCGATGTAGCAACCCCGACGTGCGGTTGCGGCTGAATCCGACGAGATGACCCGCTGCATGAAGTCGATGGCGACGATATCGCCGAGCAGCAGGGAGATCAGCGCCGCCCAATTGACCAGGGCGCCGCGTTCGGCGTCGAGCAGACCGCTCATGTCGATGAACTGCGTTGGCACCTGCGAGATCATGGTGCCGAATCCGTGGTCGCCGATGAGCCAGAAGAAGGCCAGCAGCGAACCGACGATAAAAATCCCCACCTGCACGACGCTGGTCGTGATGGTGGCGTAGAGGCCGCCGGTGACCGCGTACGCCAGGATGCAGGCGGCGACCACGATGAGCATCAGCAGGTAGCCGGCGCCGAAGACCAGGTCGAGCAGCAAACCGAGGCCGGCGAGGTTCCCTGCCACCAGAACGATGTTGCTCACCAGCATGCTGAGCGCCGCCAACGTCTCTGTGCTCTGGCTGTACCGACGTCGATAGAAGTCGGGCAGCGTCATCAGGTGCATGCGGTGGATCGGGCCGGCGAACAGCCAGCCGGTCACGAAGAGGCAGCCAGCCAGGCCCAGTGGGATCACCGCGCCGGTCCAAAATCCGTCGCTGTGGGCGAGTGCGGCGTTGCCCATCGACCCGTTGGCGTCGAACGCCTGGGCGCAGAGCGTGATGCCGACGATCCAGACCGGCATGGAGTTGCCGGCGACGTAGTAGTTGGTGGCTTGGCCCTGGATCCTCGTGTACGTATAGATGCCCAGCGCCATGGTACCGGCGATGAACAAGACGATCGTGAGCCCGATAGGGGTCAACAAGCTCCCTGGTGTCTCCCCAGCGCGGCCCACACGCGCGGGCCGAGACTCACGCCCGCGTCGCGTGCCTGCTGCCAGCCGTTTGTCGCCTCGTCCGTACGACCGACCGCGTGCAGCGCCAGGACCCACTCGCGAAGCCATTCGAGGCTGGTAGCGCCCGTCTCGCGGGCCTGGGTCAACAGCTCGATCGCGGCGTCGGCATCGCCCTGGGCGAGACGAACCGTTCCCAACCCGGTGAGCGCTGCCGCGTCGCGGGAATCGATCGCCAACGCTCGTTCGAACTCCGTCGCCGCGCGTTCCGGGTCACTCCCTCGGACGTAGAAGTCATAGGCCAGCTCCCGGTGTTCGCGCAGGTCCGATAACCGTTGGAACGCGGTCAGATGATCGCGTCCCTCCTGGTTGCCGGAGCGCAACAGAACGGTCCCCAGAACGAACAGGCCGTCGAGGTTCGAGGGGTGGGCTGCCAACAATGCCCGGGCGGCAGCCTCGGCGTCCCCGAGCCGGTTCAGGCTCGTCAGCGTCTTCGCACGCAGCTCCAGGGCCCGGAGCCGGAGCACATCCCGTTGCCGGCCGGTGTCGCTGAGCCCCGGTTGCGGTGTTGCCGTGGGCGCGCCGTCGAGGGCTCCTAGCGCCGACTCGATGTTGTCGAGGGCCTCTCCGTGCTTTCCTGCGATCATCTGAATCTCGGCGATCGGAAGCAGGACTTGCGGATCGTCGGGCTGTCGTTGGGCGATCTCGGAGAGCAGCGTGGCGGCATCCTCGAACTGCTGTCGGTTGAAGAACAAGTAGGCGAGCTCGAGCCGGGCCTGCAGTAGCTCCGGGCTTCTCTCGATGGCCGATCGGTAGGCGCCGACCGCACCCACGAAGTCGAGGTTCGCCTCGAGGGTATCTCCGAGGCGAATCCAGATGAGCGGCTGGGCCGGATTGATTTCGAGGGCGGCGCGGAAGAGCTCGGCGGCTCTGGCCATATCGTTTGCTTCGGCGGCGATCGATGCAGCCTGGAGCCGGGGTACTCCCCACTGGGGAGCGATCCGGGCGGTTTCCGCGTATTTCTGCAGAGCGGCTTCGACGTTTCCGGCTCGATAACAGATGCGGGCGAGTTGCAAATGGATCGGGGCGTAGCCGGGTCGCAGCGCCGCCGCGCCGTCGAGTGCTGTTCGCGCCTCCCGCAATCGGCCGAGCTCGATCAGGGATTGCCCCATGATCAGCCCGAACGCGCTCCGGTCTGCCGCCCTTGGCAGGCCGATCGCGAGATGCTCGAGGCCTTCCTCGTAGCGGCCGACGGCGTACAGCGCTCGGCCCAGCGCGTAGCGAATCCGAGGATTGCCGGGGTCCAGAGCGACCGCCTGATCGAGCTCGGCGATGGCGGCCTGCGGTTGATTGCTCTCCAGCAGATCGACGCCGCGTTGCAAGTGCTCGGTGGCACTCTGCGCTGATCCCTGTATCCGGGTTCCCGCCCCGAGCAAAGCCAAGGCGGCGACGACAAGGATCATGGCTCGCCATCGCGCTCGCGCAGTAGCCATCCGTTGAGAAGTCCGGGCGAGAATCACCGAGACCTCCTGGCGATGACGGCCCGCTCCTCGTCGACGATCAGCCACCCGGGCCTTTCGCGTTCTAATCGGGTAACCGAGCCACTGGGCCAGTGCACCTCCACAACGTCCGCAATTCCACCGGGCAGATACACCAGCGAGCGGGTGTCGTTGCTGCCCACGTAGCCGTCGCTTGCGCGCAGCTCCAGGAACTGACGGACCCCCCCGGACTCGATAACCAGCTGGGCCCCGTATGCCGATCGATTCGAGGAACGACCCACCAGCGTGATGCGAAGTGCCGGGGATCGGATGGGCCCGTCGTTGCGCAACAGCTCGGCGTCGTTGTTGATATTGGTGACCAGCAAGTCGTGGTCGCCGTCGTTGTCGAAGTCGCCGCGAAGCGCGCCGCGCGAGGAGGCGATGGCGGCCATACCTTCACCGGATGCCGCGGACACCTCGACGAAGTCGGCCGTGCCGGTTTCGCGCAGCTGGTTCAGATAGAGCAGGTTCCGCTGCGCGTAGGGCTCGATGCCGGCTTGCTCGAACTGCGGGTGTATGTGGCCGTTGGCGACGAACAGGTCCTGATCGCCGTCACCATCGACATCGAAGAAATGCGCCGACCACCCCATGTACGGAAAGCTGCCGGTAGCCAGGCCATGCCGGGCGGT
>SMVB01026223.1_pt1 | contig 14989 bp, 8 predicted proteins | sample 2456461 | NCBI WGS metagenome assembly SMVB01 (sample SAMN11095934, study PRJNA526329) | marine sediment metagenome | biome: Marine sediment; feature: Surficial sediment; material: Deep marine sediment; isolation source: Hadal surficial sediment | place: Pacific Ocean | collected 2014-05 | depth 0-1... | reverse complement strand
GCGTCACACCCAGCTTGCGTGCAACCTCAGACTGCAACCATCCCTGATCCAGCAGCGTCATCCCCCGCATCCGACGCCGCTCCGCATCCTTGCGTGAACCGGTGTAAGGCATACCCCGTGCGATCGCCACACCCGCAGAGGTTAAGTGAACTAATCATGGATCAATAGTTACGGCGCGGTCGGCTTCCGGTTGTCCACGATGCGGAGACATCTTGCTTTCCGTGATCCGTTGCGAAGTGCTGCGGCTCCGCAACGCCGCTCCGGAACCGCACGGGTGTACCGGGATTGGTCGCGAGTCGCGGGCGGCAACTTGAGGTAAGAAGCGAGGAGTGCCTGTCCAATTGTCTACACAATTGTCTACAAGAGATGTGAAACTGAGGAATACGATTCCTTCAGCCACCGCTGTCCTCCCGACGAGCGTAACCAACGGTACATTACCGTCCCTTGTCACACCATCAAACCATGCCTGACGACCCGTTCCAACCACTCCGCGACGACATCCGACTCCTGGGCGACCTGCTCGGGGATACGCTGCGCGAGCATGAGGGTGACACGTTGTTCGAAGCGGTCGAGTGGGTTCGCGCTCGATCCAAGAGTGCCAGGCATGGAAGCGCCGAGGATTTCAGAGCGCTTGAGCGGTTTCTCAAGCAGTTGCCCGTGGCCGAGGCGGTTCCTATCGCGCGAGCATTCGCTCATTTTCTCACGCTCGCGAACATCGCCGAACAACACCATCGAATTCGGCGTCGACGTGAATACCAACGATCGCCCTCCGGGCCGCAGCGGGCGTCGTTTGCGGAGGCGTTCGCACAGTTGCGGTCTCACGGCGTCAGCGCCGAAGCGTTGTTCGCACAGGTGTGCGATTTGGAGATCGAGCTTGTGCTCACCGCACATCCGACGGAAGTGGTGCGGCGGACCCTGCGCCAGAAACAGCGGCGTGTCGCCGAGCTGCTTGCGGAGCGGGATCGACCCGATCTCACGTCGTACGAGAACGATGAGATTGTGAACGCGCTGCGGCGGGAGATCGCCTCGATGTGGGAGACGGACGAAGTGCATCATCGTCGCCCGACCCCGTTGGACGAAGTGCGCTGGGGCCTTGTTGTCTTCGAGCACACGCTGTGGAGCGCCGTCCCGACATACGTGCGGTCGCTCGATCGGGCGCTGCACCTGGCGACCGGCAAGACGCTGCCACTCGACGCCGCACCGATTCGCTTTGGTTCGTGGATGGGCGGCGACCGTGACGGGAACCCGCATGTCACGCCACAAGTCACTCGCGATGCGTGCCTCCTGGCGCGTTGGATGGCGGCGGATCTATACCTGAAGGAAGTGACCGCATTGCGGGCCGAGCTCTCGATGCGCGAGGGAAGCGCGGAGCTTCACGCGCGCATCGGCAACGTGCGCGAGCCGTACCGCGTGTTGCTACGAGAAGTGTGCGATCGCTTGCGGTGCACGATTGACTGGATCGAACTCGCTCTCCGTGGCGGCACGCCTCACGAACCTGTGGCGGGCCAGGTGTACTCGGATGCCGCGCAGCTCGCCGAGCCGTTCGACCTCTGCCATCGCTCGCTTTGTGAGTCAGGATTGCGTGTCATTGCGGAGGGGCGGCTCCGAGATCTCTTGACCCGGATCGCCTGCTTCGGCGTGACACTCGTGAAGCTCGACCTTCGGCAGGAAGCCGCTCGACACACCGAAGCGATCCATGCAATCACGACGCGGATGGGAAAGGGCTCTTACGAAGCGTGGAACGAAGCAGAGCGTCAGACGTTTTTGCGAACGTACATTCACGATCCGGCGCCGATGACCAGCATTCTCTCGTCGGACACCGAGTGGTCACCCGAGGTTCGGGACGTTCTCGATACGTTCCGGACGGCCGCGTCGACGGAACGCGAGTCCTTGGGCGCCTATGTCATCTCCATGGCGAGGGAACCGTCCGATGTACTGGCGGTCATGCTCCTGCAGCGCGCGGCCGGGGTACAACGTCTCCTGCGGATTGTTCCGCTGTTCGAACTGGTCGGCGATCTCCGGCGAGCCGGAGACACGATGCGCGTCTTGCTGGAGATTCCTGAATACCGGACGCGTATCAACGACCGTCAGGAAGTCATGATCGGGTATTCGGATTCGGCGAAGGACGGCGGACGACTTGCCGCCGCATGGGGTCTGTACGCTGCGCAAGAACATATCGTCGCCGCATGTAACGATGCCGGCGTGCGTGTAACAATCTTTCACGGGCGAGGCGGCACGGTCGGGCGGGGTGGTGGACCCACCTCTCTCGCGATCCAATCACAGCCGCCGGGTTCTGTCAACGGAGCGCTGCGCGTCACCGAACAGGGCGAAATGATCGACTCGAAGTTCGGGCTGCTCGGCATTGCGGCTCGTACGCTCGAGGTGTATACGACGGCAACGCTGCAGGCCACGCTCGCGCCGTCAGGGGATCCGTCACGCGCGTGGCGGGAGCGTGCGCAGAAACTTGCCGACACCTCGCGCGCGGCGTATCGCGGGGTCGTTCATGAACACCCGGACTTCGTAGAGTATTTCCGTACGGCCACGCCGGAGGTTGAGCTGAGCGATCTCAAGATCGGAAGCCGTCCCGCTCGCCGACGACCGGGCACAGGAGTGGAATCACTTCGCGCGATTCCATGGAATCTCGCGTGGACACAGACCCGTTTGATCTTGCCGGCGTGGCTGGGTGTCGGAGAAGCGCTTCGTGAAGCGATCAGCGAGGGTGCGCTGGACGAGCTTCGAGCGATGTACGATCAATGGCCGTTCTTCCGGGCGACACTCGATCTCATCGAGATGGTGCTTGCGAAAGCGTCGTCGGATATCGCGGCGCGCTACGACGCAGCGCTCGTCGCGAATCGGTTGCGACCGTTGGGGGCAGAGCTGCGTCAACGCCTCGACGTGACGAAGGACGTGATCATTGAAGTCATCGGGTCCGACCGGCTTCTCGATCGCAACGTGATGCTGCGGAACTCGATCGCGGTTCGCAATCCGTACGTCGATCCGATCAATCTGGTTCAGATCGAGGTGTTACGGCGCCTGCGCGATTCCGATCACCCCGACGACTGTTTGTTGGAGGCGTTATGGGTGACGGTGAACGGGATTGCCGCGGGGATGCGAAATACCGGGTAGCTGTCCCTGGCGAGATCGTTATCCGAGGCAGCAGGAGCGCCCGGACGAACGAGACGAGCAGGTTGACATCGAGCCCACCCGCCCCGAGGCGGGAAAAGCACTCAAGTGGGGCCTTGATTCTCAGTATAACTATAGTTATACTGGCGATATGAAAACTGCCGTGTCCATGCCGGATTCCCTGTTTGAGGCGGTAGAGCGCCTCGCGAAACGCCTTGGGATCTCCAGAAGCGCGCTGTTCCAGCGCGCCGTGGCGTCGTTTGTCCGCGAGCACAAGCTGGACGGTGTGACCGAAGCGCTCAACGCGGTGTACGGGGAGGCTGACGATGGAGGGCTTGATCCAGTACTGACGCAGTTGCAGACCGCTTCCCTTCCCAGGGAGCAGTGGTAGTGCGGCGTGGTGAGATCTGGTGGGCGAGCCTGCCGGTTCCCAGGGGTTCGGAGCCGGGTTTCCGCCGACCCGTTGTCGTGGTCCAGGCGGACGTATTCAATCGAGCCCGGATCCGGACCGTGATCGCGGCAGTGATCACGTCGAACATGCATCTCGCCGACGCGCCGGGCAACGTGGCCTTGCCCCGCCGCCAGAGCCGTCTTGCCCGGGATTCCGTGATCAACGTCTCACAGTTGATCACGCTGGACCGATCGTACCTCACCGAGCGGGTCGGCAAGCTCTCCGCGAAGCTTGTTGCAGCGTTCGACGATGGGCTTCGACTTGTTCTGTCGCTCTAGCAGCCTGTCGGATTTTCGACGCGACCCGAGATCGCACGCCAGAAACCTTGTTGCGCGCGATGCGGCTGGTTGCGCATCGTCGTTTGCGGCTCAGATTCGACGATCGCCATCCAAAGTCCGACAGGCTGCTAGCCCACGCGTTGCTGGTTCGTCAAAGCGTGCGATGCGACACGACCAGCCACATCTCTCCGAGATTAGCTCTGCTCGTCTTCGTCTGGGTCGCCCCGCGGCACCGCGACATCCTGAGCCTCGATGCGCTCTGCCTGCGTCTCGGCACCGGGGCTGAGCGAGCGAGGCTCCTGGGAGACGGCTTCTCAGGTGACAGGGACGCTCACCTGCCCGTCATGGCTTTCGGCGCGGCCCTGTTCGATCGCCAACTCGATCGCTTCACCGATCGCCTCACGCACGCGCGCGGTCAGCCGTTGCATGCCGAGAAGCCTGGCGGTCTCGCGTTCGAGGTCTTCCCGCGGAAGACCGAACTGCTCGTTCAGGACGTGGACGACAGCATTGACCCGCTCGATGAGCGGGATGTGCTCGAGGTCTCGACGGTCTTCCAAGGCCGGACCGGGAACACGGACAATCGTGAAACCGGTCGGATCGACGCCAACCGGCCAGAACACACCTCGATCGACTTTGATGGATTGCGATTGAATCGCCTCCGAGCGGACATCCGCGAAACGGTCGCGGAAGCGAGCGGTGACACGCTGATCACCGAACCACTCGGCGACTCGACGCAGGGCGACTTCCTCCACGATCGGTCCCTCTACCTTGACGATCTCGCTGAGCGCTTCGATCGCAGCGGGCGTCGTTGACCGATCGTAGATGTCGAGTCGGCCAAAGCGGCGGTCGCACGGGGTGGCCCGCCGGTACGCGGCAGGACCGGTGGGTGTCGCCGGCTCGACGGCCGGTCCCGATGCGGCCGCCGGCGCATCGGCTTGGAGCACTGTTTGTTGATCGGCAGGCTCGCACCGCTGCGCGTCGTCGATGGCCTGTTCTATTGCCTCGATACAACGACCTGGATTGACCCGCCATTCCGTGGACCAGATCCGCTCGATCCGCCAGCCGAGGCCCTCAAGCACCGATTGCCGGAGACGGTCGCGATCCCGTGCCGTCTTCGCGCTGTGGTACGCCGCCCCGTCACACTCAATACCGATGAGGTAACGACCGGGGCGATCGGGGTCACGAACGGCGAGATCGACTCGATATCCGGCACACCCGATCTGCGTGTCGATCTCCCAGCCCCGGTCCATCAGCGCCAGCCATACCGCACGCTCAAAGCCGGTTTCGAATTCTCGCGTGCCGCTGTAATCGATCGCTTCAGCGATGGCCTTCGGGCCCCGGGCGGCGTAATCCAGGAACGTCTTGAAGTGTCTCACGCCGACCGACTGCGTCCGCTTGAGGTCGATCTGATCGCTTCGAAGCGACGAGAAGACGATGAGGCGGCGGCGAGCACGAGTGATCGCGACGTTGAGCCGCCGCTCGCCGCCGTCCTTGTTGAGCGGGCCGAAATTCATCGACGGCTTTCCGGTCTGATCCGGACCGTAGCCGACTGAAAAGATGATGGTGTCCCGCTCGTCACCCTGCACGTTCTCGAGGTTCTTGACGAAGACCGGTTCGTGGACCTCGTTCGTGAAGAAACGCTCGAGTTCAGTCATGCTTCGCCGCCTGGCGTCGAGAAGGTCTTCAATCAACGACTGCTGGGCCTGGTTGAATGTGACAACGCCGATCGAGTCGGGCGTCTCCGAGCCGCTCAACAGCCGGACGACCTCGTTGACGACCTCGTTCGCCTCGACACGGTTCGTTCGAGACCCGCCACGGTCGTACACGCCGGCGGCAACGTAACGGAATGTGACGCCGAGTTCGGCGGAGCACTCCTGCGGCGACGGAAACGTGTGCAGCTGGTTCTGGTAGTAGTGATGGTTCGAGAAGGCAATCAGGCTCTCGTGGCGGCTCCGGTAATGCCACCGCAGACGCATCGCCGGGATGCCCGAAGCGTTGCACTCCTTGAGGATGGACTCCATGTCGTCCATCGCGAAGTCCTCCACCTCTGATTCATCCTCGCCGTCGATGGTATTGAAGAAACTCGTGGGGGGGAGCTGCTTGGAATCACCGACGACGATGACCTCCCGACCACGCGCGATGGCGCCGATGGAATCCCACACCGGAATCTGAGAGGCCTCGTCGAACACGACGAGATCGAATGGCGGCAGTTTCGCGTTGAGGTACTGGGCCACCGACAACGGACTCATGAGGAAACAGGGCTTCAGCCGCGGTAGCAGGTTCGGCAGCGCCTCGATGAGTTGCCGCGTCGGAAGGTGACGACTCTTCTTCTCGAGCTGGCGGCGCAGAATCCCCATTTCCGACGTGCCGGCGACTTGTGCGGAACCGGCCGGCTTCGTCTTGCACAACCGAGCCCCCACGACGTAACGGGTTCCGTCGATAAGCGCCTGATCGTTCGCGCGGAAACGGGCGATCACCTTGGAGTGCGTATTGGCATTGAAGTCACGGATCGCACGCACCGTGTTCGCGACGGCGTTGAACCATCTGGCAGAAAAGCTCCGCTCAAACGCATCTACGACCTGATCTCGCTTCAACTCGTCTCGTTCGTATCGCTCGACGAGATCGGCGAGGCCGTGCTCGACCGCGGCGGCTCGCGCGCGCCGCCACGCACACCAATCGTTGAGTTCCGAAATCGCGGTGGACCACCGAGGCAACACTTCCGCGACTCGCGCCAGCCAGCCAGCCTCCAGTCCGGAACCGAACGCGGCTGATCCGGACGTATCCAGCAGTTGCTTGACGGCCTTCCATGCATGCGTCCACTCATTCCACGCGCTCACCAGCAGTCTCGCTGCCGGCGCAGCCGCCCGAGTCGACGCCGGATCACTCGCCGTGACGGCGAGCGAGTGAACCAGTGCAGCTCCATCCGGATTTCTCCGAAGCACGTCGGCCACCTTGTGAAACTTCTCGCACCACGCGAGCAGCTTCTCAAGCTCGACCCAGTCAGCGTTCCCGTCCTTCCAGCTGCGGCCAAAGACACGAGCCGCTTCACCGGCGGACGCCAGCATTGCGGAGGACTGCTTGAGCACACGAGCGGCTTCCAGATCAGTCCGCAGCGTGCCAAGGTCCGGGACGCTGCCGGTGCAGTACGGCTGGAACTTCCGCCGAGCAAGGAAACCGGCGATCAGACTGAACAGCTTCGGAAGGCCCGCGGCACGGTCGACCGCGCGAAGATGCACAAGGTGGTCGAGATCGAGCATCTCCTGCCGATAACGGCCGAGCAAGTCCTGTCGCTTGGCATCCCGATCTTTCCCCACGTCGGTGAGTTTCCGGAGATCCACGAGCAGTGCGGACGCATCGGTGCCGATCAGGAGCGACTGGTCGGGCGACGGGCACCGAAGCAACTGGCTCGCGATGATCGCCAGCACCTGCACCCCGTCGCGACCAGGACTTGCCTGAAGTGCACTGTCGTCGCCGGCCGCTGCAAGAAAGGCCGACAGCCGCTCACCGAGCTGTTTGGACGAGTCAGCCGCTCCGGCCAGGATCTCACGAACCTCTTCGGGAAGGCTGAAGCTCCACTGTGATCGGCCGATCCCTCGCAGTGGGTGCTGGTGCGGGGGATCGATCGCCGCAGCCCGGTCCACGAGTTCTTCGATCTGCTGCCGCCAGATGTCGAGCTGCTGCTTCGTGGTTGCGGTGGCGTCGTCATTCGGCATCGAAACCCGCGGACCGTCCCCGAGAAGACTGAGTCGCCCGAGTACCTGGTACAGGCTTTCGCCCGTGGCTCGCTGCTGGTGCAGTTCACGAACGTAGGTGTTCAGTTCATCGCGGGCAAGACCAACCGCCTCGCACAGCTTCAACCACTCCAGCGGTTCGTTCATACTCGCCGCGTTGAGCCCCTCTCGAAGCTGCGCAAGTACCTCCTTCTTGGACGCCTTCGCAGAGTGGAGTTCCAGGCAGAACGGACCGAGCCCGTCTTCTTCGAGGCGGCGACGCACGACCGACAGCGCCGCCATCTTCTCCGCCACGAACAGCACCCGCTTCCCACGGCCGAGTGAATCGGCGATGATGTTCGCAATCGTCTGGCTCTTGCCGGTGCCCGGAGGCCCTTCGAGCACGAACGTCCGCCCATCGGCCGCCGCTCGAATCGCAGCAAGCTGCGTCGAATCGGCATCCCGCGTGCAGAGCAGCTCACCTGGCTTGACGTCGGCATCCAGGTCTTCAGGGATCGGCAGCGGATCGGGATCGAATGTCTCCTGGGCCCGATCGACGAGATGTCTGACCAGCCGGGACTGGCGCAATCGCTCCATATTCTCCTGAAGGTCCCGCCACATCAGGAATTTGTTAAACGAATAGAGCCCGAGAAAGACCGACTCCTCAACTTCCCAGCGAGAGGTCTCCCGTATCGCCGAACGGAAGTTGCGGAGGATCAGCGGTACGTCAAGGCCATGCTCGTCCTCGGGCAGATCGTCGAGTCCGGCCGTCTCGAGTCCGAATTCGGTCCGCAGCTTCTCCAGCAGCGTTACGTTCGGGCGAAGTGGTTCGTTGCTGAGCCGCACATCGTAGCGGTACCCGGAACCGGTCGATCGGCGGTCGAGTTGCACGGGAAGGAGGATCAGCGGGGCGTACCGGGGTGTCGTGCTCGATTCGCTCTCGAACCACTTGAGCATGCCGATCGCAATATGCAGAAGATTGGCCCCGGTCTCTTCGATACTCGAACGGGCGGTTCGGAAGAGCTGCAGCAGCCGTTTCTGCGTCTCGGCGGGCGGCGCCGCGGTGTACAGGTGGTGGGCGTCGAGTTCCTGTCTGTGATACGCCTCGTCTCCGTCTGACCTCGGATAGATCGAAAACCGCGCGTCATCGGCCAGCATGTCCTCCAGCCGCGCGACGTCAGGCACGATGAAGCGGACCGTCCGGCCCGTCTCCCGGAAGTTGATAAGGCGATTCCGAAGCGAGAGATCGAGCAGCCGGGTCTGCCACCGTTCGATGCGATCACCGCTGGTCTGGTCGTCCGACGACCCGGCTTCGCGGGCCGCCTGGTCCTCGACTCGATCCGCCAGGGCGACGCGATCGAGCGAGGTGTCGGCCATGGCGGGCACGCAGGCGGTTTCTATTGCGTGCAGATCGACTTCGGTACTCGCGCCGTCCGCTCGCAACGGCAGTGGCCGTACACCGCGTTTGCGACCCGACTGAATATCGACCGCACAGAAACCCGGACCGGGCGACGCCATTCTCCTCTTGGCTGAGTCGACCGCGGCGGCGAAAGTGGCCCCGGCCTGTGTGACCAGCGTCGACTCCACGGGCACGATATTGCCGAGTTCGATGAGGTTCCGGATGCGGGCGGCCTCGTCGATCGCGGGCTCGGGCAGGTGTGACTCGTGAGTCCATACCGCCGGCATCGCATGCCCTTCAAGAATCAGGATCAGGGGGTACAGACCGGCCTGCTCCCAGAGACTCGCCAGCAGCAACGAGAGATCGAGACAACTGCCGAAGTTCTCCCGGCAGATCCGATCGACAAGCCGGACACGCTGTCCCTCGCGATCGAAGCTCGCCGGGGGGCTGATGTAGCCGATGCCGCGCGCCAGTACGGCGTTGAAGCACGCCTCGGCAATCTGGGCCGCACGCGCCCTGCTGCCCGCCTGGTATCCATCGAGCGCGTCCCGGCCGCTGAGGTCGCCCAGTGACGTCCGGGCACCCTGGAGTAACTCGGCGACCTTTGGGTGGTTCGGTGTTACGAACGCGGCGAGCAGCTCCGGATAGAGACCGACGCCGGGCCACTGGTCAAACGCGAGAAGATCGACCGGCAGGGAATCGGAAATCGACCCCTTGTCCGTCTCGACAACGATCTGCAGGTTCGTCCGCTCGGCCTCCGTCCGGATCGCGAGTTGCCTGGCATTCAAGTGCAGGCCATCCGGTTCAATGTGGAATGTGCCGCCGGGGTCGATGCGATCGATCCGGCCGGTCCACGGTTCGCACTCGCCGTTTTCCAACGTGACCGTGAGAACCACGTTCCCTGTAGCGTTCTCACCGGTGTTGGTCAGCGAGACCCGTTCGACCAGCGGCACGCCGTTCTGCTGCATCGCGAAGTTGATGCGATCGGAGTACTCGACCTCTATCTTGAGCAATGCCGTCGCTGTCACTCCGGCGGACGCTGTGGCGGGCAGCCGGCCCTGTCCCTGTTCAGCCTCGTCCATCGCCATTGCCCCTGCCTCTCGAATACCCTTGCCCTACACGATACACGCACGAGCCTGCTGCCACTGTGTAGATGTGCGGCCTTCGGAGAGGGCCGTCACGGGTTTCACGATACCTGGCATGTATGGCGCCGGTGCGCCAAGCTGCTCGGCCACAATCGGATGCGGGCCGCCGGGACCTCTGCCAGCAGAACTCGTCCTCCCCGGTGAATCTCGCCCGGCAAACGGGGTAGGATTCTCAGCCATGGCACTTCTTCGTACCGTCCCAAAGGTACTGGCCCTTCTTGTGTTCGCTGTTCACACGGGCACTGCGCGGGCGAGCGTCCTGAACGTGCCCGGTGACTATGCCACGATCCAACATGCGATTGATGCGGCTGACGATGGGGATGTCATCGTCGTGGCGCCGGGGATCTATTCAGGACCGGGCAATGTCGAACTCAATGCCCTCGGACGAGACCTCACGATTCGATCGGCGAGCGGCCCCGATTCCTGCATCCTGGATGCGAAGCACCTCGGGCGACATTTCGTCTTCGTAACCGGTGAGACGAATGACTTCGTGATTGATGGATTCACGATGCGCAACGGCAGCGCGTGGGAGGCCGGTTCCGCCAACGGCGAAGGGGGGTCCGTGCTCTGCGATAACGGAAGCAGCCCCGTCTTTCGCAACTGCCGGTTCGTTCGCAACGCGGCGTATGCCGGGGGGGCGGTCATCGCGAGATCGTCAAGCCACCCGCGTTTTGAGAACTGCACCTTCGAGCAGAACCGCGCGACGTGGGGTGGGGCCGTTGGCGTCATCGACTTCAGCAGCCCGAGTCTCTTTCGCTGCAGCTTCAAGAACAACTCGGCCCAGATCGGGGGCGCGATCTTCGGTTGGTTCGGCTGGTATTTCAGTGACGATTCGGGGCCCGACATCGACCAATGTGAATTCGCCGGCAACGAGGCTCTCGATACGGTCACGATGGCCTCTGCGGGCGGCGCACTGTACCTGTTCAGAAGTTATCCCTATGTCTCTCGATGTGTCTTCCGTGGCAACCGCGCCGAAGGGGCCGGAGGCGCACTGCACAGCCACAAGAGCAACCCGTTGCTGGTGAGCTGCCTGTTCGTTGACAATGAAGCCATCTGGGGCGGTGCCTGCTACAACCACCCCTTCAGCATCCCGGCCATCGTCAACTGTACGATCGTGAACAACCGGGCAAAGCTTGCGGCCGGCGGACTCTGGTCGACTCATCTCGGCGCCACCATCACCAATTGCGTCCTGTGGGGCAACCACGCCTCGACGGGCGACGGCGATCAGATGTGGGGATCGAGTTTCATCTTCAACTCGGTCGTCGAGGGCGGGTGGCCTGACGGCTGGGAGATCTCGGAGGAGGACCCGCAGTTCCTCGATCCGGAGGCCGGCGACTTCCGCGTCTCGCCGCGCTCTCCCTGCGTGAACCTGGGTTTCATGTACTACGTCCCCGACGATGCAGTGTTGGATCTGGCCGGAAACGCCCGAGTGGTCTGCGACGCCATCGACGCGGGTTCGTTTGAAGTGCAACTGGCGGCGTGCGGAGAATAATCAATGACCTCCTGAGCAGGCCCGGCGCACGGCCGCGATGGTGCCAGCCGAGGAACATGTCGTCATCCGCCTTCGGGACCGGACGGATATCGGCGACGAGCTTGCATTCATGAGTCTTTGCGAAGATGAGCCCGAATCCAAGCGGCGAGTGCTTCCTCAGAGAGATCGCTGCTTGCTACTCGAAACATCACGACGTACCGCTCCTCGGATGAGGCATCAACATCGTGGCCGTCTAGGCGGAGAAATGTCCGGCAAACGACCCAGGCAACCCGCTTGTTCCCATCGACAAACGGATGACTACCCGAAATCCCATAGGCATAGCTCGCTGCAAGCTCGGCAAGGTCGGGAGCCCCGGAGTAGGCAAATAGGTTCCTCGGTCTCGCAAGCGCAGATTCCAGAAGAGCCACATCTCGAATCCCCTCGGCACCACCGTGCTCAGCGAGCTGCCGTAAATGGATGGCGAGCGCGACATCGTCTCGAACCCAAACTGGCTCTTTCACGCCGCTTACTCAGCGAGCTTTCGGAGTACGTCGCGGTCGTCGCGCATCACATGCTCCGCCTCTTCCATTTGAGCCACGAACTCAGGGTCGTAGGGACTGAGCTCAATGCCTCTTGGCGTTTCAAGCACATAGAGCTTGTCGCCCCTGGAGACCTTCGAACCGCGTGCTGCGAGAGGGGCCGGAGGGATTCACCGGGGGGCTGAGCGCCGGCAACTACGTGAGCATCGCCAGGACCTCGCCCGCGACGGCGACCCGCGACCTGGCGAACCTCGTGGACAAGGGCGCATTGCGCCGCACCGGTGAGCGCCGTCATGCGCGGTACCACCTGACCATCCCGCTGCGACCCGTTTCTCAGGTCACGATCGACGGTGCGGGAAACATCGTGTGAATACACGATTCTGTGGCGATTTCAGCGAGAGGGGCTTGACATGATTGAACCGTCTGTTAGGATATTGTCAGGTATGAAGGCCGACGCAACAAACGCGATACGTCATTTGCCCTGCTTGGGACTACTCGCGGCTTCCGTGAGCCGCGGCAAGGGCAGTGCTTGTGAAGTGGCGCAATGCGCCCGTTCTGCTCTCCGGAGCCGGCGCGACGCCGAGCCCGGCTTCGCCGCATCACCGGCGAGTTTGTAGTGTCCCCGAAGTGGCGCAATGCGCCCTTCTTGTCGGCTCTACCAGGTGCATCCAGCATCAGTCGGTCGAAGGCGTCAGACTGATACGATTGCCGCCGATGGCCTTTCGACTGCACAACAGCCTTACACGGCGCGCCGAGGACTTCGAGCCGCTGGATCCGGACGGGCGGACGGTGACGTTCTACAGCTGCGGCCCGACCGTCTACGACTACGCGCACATCGGGAACTTCCGGTCGTTCCTCAACGCGGACCTGCTGCGTCGGGCGTTGGAGCTGGCGGGCTACGAGGTGCGGCACGTCATGAACATGACCGACGTGGGTCACATGACCGAGGACGACGCCGGCCAGGAAGGCGAGGACAGGATGGTGGTCGCCGGCAAGCGCCTGCTGGAAGCAAAGAAGTCCGGCACACTCCCGGCGGACGCCGGCGACATCGACCCAGGCGACCCCTACGCGATCGCCGACTTCTACTGCGACGCGTTCATCCACGACGCCCGGCGGCTCGGCTTGACCGTGGTGATCGAGGCCGACGATCGCCCGGAGTTACTGCCCCGGCCGACGCGGTACGTCCCACAGATGGTCGCGCTGATCCAGAAGCTCATCGCCACCGACAACGCCTACGTCGCCGATGACGGCGCCGTATATTTCGACGTCCGGTCGTTTCCCGACTACGGGCAACTGTCCGGCAACAGCCTCGACGACCTGCGCGAGGCGGCCGGCGGCCGCGTCGAGAAGGCGCACCAGGCGGTCAAGAAGCACCCGGCGGACTTCCTGCTGTGGAAACCCGATGCCCAGCAGATCATGCGGTGGCCGAGCCCGTGGGGCGAGGGCTTCCCCGGCTGGCACCTGGAGTGCTCGGTGATGGCCGAGGCGCTGCTCGGCAAGGACACCGGCGGCGAGATCGACATTCACTCCGGGGGCGAGGACAACATCTTCCCGCACCACGAGTGCGAGATCGCCCAGACACGCTGCGCGTCCGGCGAGAAGTACTTCGCGCGGTACTGGTTTCACACGCGGCACCTCACCGTCGAGGGGACCAAGATGTCCAAGAGCGCCGGCAACTTCTACACGCTCGACGACCTGATGGAACGCGGCGCATCGCCGGCCGCGGTGCGGCTGGAGTTGACAAAGACGCACTACCGCACGAATTCGAATTTCACCTTCCAGGGATTGCGCGACTCACAACGTCTTGTGGAACGGTGGAATCGCCTCGAAGAGGCACTGCGGTCGGGACACGCCGCCGCATCGGATCCGACGCCGCTCGCCGAAGCGTTGTGCGCGTTCCGCGAGGCGTTGTCGGACGATCTGAACGTCGCCGGCGCGATCGGCGCGCTCAACCAGGCCGTCGCCCGCTACGCCATTGACGGTCCCGCCGGTGCCCTCGACAAACAGGAACTCGACGCGTTACGCACGATGCTGCGGGCGCTGGGCGTCCTGGACCTCGACCGGACGGTCTCGACCGGCGGCGTGGACGAATCGGCCATCGACGCAAAGCTCACCGAACGTACCGCCGCGCGCGAGGCGAAGGACTGGGCAACGTCCGATCGCATCCGCGACGAGCTCGTCGAGATGGGAATCGCGATCAAGGACGGGCCCGACGGGACGACCTGGACCAAGATCGTCCAGGAGTAGCGCGCTCGGGTGGCACGGTTGAGCGAAGCTCGGCCGTGTCTTCGAACGTCGCACCACGGCCGAGCTCGCTGGCGCGAGCTCAACCGTGCCACCCGATGAATCCGGCGAGTCGTACGAAAGCGATGTCGGCCCGGAGGGCCGTACGGAGCGCTCAAACTAGCACGGTCCCCACAGCGCCAGCAGCGCCAGGAAGTCGTTGATCCCGACGTTGTCGTCGCCGTCGAGATCCTCGGGGCAGTCCACGCACGGTCCCCACGCTGCCAGCAGCGCCAGGAAGTCGTTGATGCCGACGCTGCCGTCGCCGTCGAAGTCGGCGTCGCACGTGACCTTGCCGGCGATCCAGACCGGGTCGGCACTGTCGACGACCGCTTGGTCCCCGAGAAAGCCGTCGTTGCCCGCCGGCGACAAGTCGGCAACTGTCTGGCCCGGTGCATCTTCGAACGTCCAGTAGCCGACCAGGCCGGCTGACTTCGGGTCCACGCCGACCGCGTACACGTCCTGCACTCGTGCCGTGCTGAGGGCGATGTTCCACATCGCCGGCTCGTCGATGCGTCCGGGGAAGAACCAGGTGGGCGGCTCGATACCCCCGGGCGGCGGACCCTGGATTCCGTGGGTGCAACCGATCG
>SMVB01116022.1_pt1 | contig 14995 bp, 11 predicted proteins | sample 2456461 | NCBI WGS metagenome assembly SMVB01 (sample SAMN11095934, study PRJNA526329) | marine sediment metagenome | biome: Marine sediment; feature: Surficial sediment; material: Deep marine sediment; isolation source: Hadal surficial sediment | place: Pacific Ocean | collected 2014-05 | depth... | reverse complement strand
CACGCAGGCCCTGGAGACGATAGAGGACCTGCCTGACGTCGAAGTGCTGATGGTGCCTCTAGGCGGTGGGTCGGGGGCATCCGGCGCCTGCATCGTCGCCAAGGGCATCGATCCTTCCATAGAGGTGCTGGCGGTGCAGTCGGAGCAAGCGCCAGCAGGCTACCTCTCGTGGAAGAAGGGAGAGATCGTCGAAGCCGACGTGACCACCTTCGCTGAGGGTGTGGCCACCGGGGCTGGCTACGAACTGGCGCAAGAGATTATTCGCGGCCTGCTGGATGACTTCCTGCTGGTGAGTGACGACGACATTCGCCGGGCCATCGGCACGCTCGTGGAAAAGGCCCACACCCTGGCCGAGGGCGCCGGGGCCACCGCCCTGGCAGGCGCCATCAAGCACCCTGAAAAAGTAAGGGGCAAAAAGGTGGCGATCACCGTAAGCGGGGCCAACATAACCGTTGACCAGCTACGCCAGTCGTTGGAGGTCTACCAGGGCTGACGCTTGGCTACCCAGATTCCAGGCACATCAGAATCCTGCCAGATCTGGCCGGCCAAACTAAATAAGGGAACTAACACTTGGCGTTAAAACGGGTTCCGATGGGTCCGGCCCTATATTTATGCCCATAGTGCTGGTCATTAATAATTGATGCGGCATTTTCACGACGATATAATGGGAAGAGCGGAGCAAGGCCCGCGGGGTGATTGCTAGCCAGCGTCACTAGGTGGAGGGGCGGCAGTGTTTGAGAACGTGGCGGAGCATCTGGACGAGGCGGTTAGGCTGGCGGAACGGTGCCCCGAGAAGTATCAGATCCCCTGTTTCCAGGCCCTGATTCGCGTCTTGGCCCAGTTTGACTCTCCGCTCGCACGCAGCGAAGCTGGCAATGCCCAGCCTGTTACCGGCAACGGTGAACTCTCAGCCCCTCGCTCAAACGGCTCCTACACGGATAGAGACCGGGGTTTCGTATTTCTGAACCAACACCAAATATCCGGAGAGAACATTTCACGGGTTTATCATTTGGATCGCGGCTCGTATCGTATTATCGTGAAGGACCTGAAAGAAAAGACCAACTCCAAGAAGCAGATAAAACTGGCCCTGTTGCTTGGCGTCGCCGGGTTGCTGGCTGGGGGACAGCCCGTGTTCGCCAAGGAGAAGCTTATTGACGTCTGCCGGGAGTATGGGGCTTATGACGGTCCCAACTTCGCTTCCCATATGAAGAGACAGCGGGACATGTTCATCGCCCAGGGAAACGAGTGGTCGCTCACCGTGCCGGCCCAGCAACGCGCGGCCGAGGCAATCAAAGAACTGGCGTCTTGAGTCTGCCGGCGGGGTTTCGCCGGTCTTGCTACCGGTCTTGTTTCCGGTTTCGTTCGATGAAAACGGGGACTGCTACCGGCTAAAATAACGGGCCAATTCGTCACGGCTGAACTGGGGCAGTTCAACTTCGCCCCCGCGGCCGATGGAAATCAGCCCCTCCTCCGGTGCCAGCATCAGGCCAATCTCCCAACCGTCTATTCCCTTTTTCTCCAACGCAGAGAGTAAAGAGGGAACGTCTCCAGGTGGCAGGGTGATGAGGAGCGCCCCCGAGGCCAGCAGTCCCATAGGATCCAGATCCAGGGCCTGGCACACTTGATGGGTGACCGGCAACACCGGCACGCTGTCCTCTTCGATGGCTAAACCCAAACCTGAAGCCGACGCCACCTCCCGTAGCCCGGTGATCAGGCCGCCCTCGGTGACATCGTGCATGGAGTGCACCTGTACCGTGTCACATGCGGTTTGAGCGTCGACTATTACACTTATGCCCGGCGAATCCAATAAATCTGCACTTCGTGTAATGACATCGCCGGAAACCCCGGCTTTCCGTAGATCATCGGCCCGCTCCCGGGCCAACAGCGCAGTGCCCTCGATGGCGATGCCCTTGGTCACGACTATGCTGTCGCCGTCCTGGGCGCCTCCGGTCTTAACCAGGCGGCCGGGGGCCACCACGCCCAGCATGGTCCCGGACACCAGTGGACGGTCGATGCCGTAGGTGACCTCGCTGTGACCGCCAATCAATGTGACGTTGATGGCGTTGCAGGCGTCGAGCACTTGGGTGAACAGCTCTTCAGCCTGGTCCTCGGTGAAGCGTTCCGGCACCAGCAGGGTCGCCAGGAACCAACGGGGCACACCCCCGGTGCAGGCAACGTCGTTGGCGTTCACCTGAACGGCGTAGCGCCCGATTTGGTCGCTGGCGAAGGTTATCGGGTCACTCTTGGCGACCAGTAGCGCATCGCCCACCTCCAGAACGGCAGCGTCTTCACCCACGCCAGGTCCCAAGATCACCTGGGGGTCGGAAATCCCGGGTTTCCGCAGCAGTTTTTCAAGGAGTGAGGGGGGGAACTTGCCGATGTCCACAGGCGCTCCTGCCGGGGCAGCAATCTGGCCTTATGATAGTCTACATGATGAGCGGCAGCCAGCCCCGGAGCGATTTCAAAGGTGTCCAAACGTGTGTAAATTCGTTGACACCGCACAGCGATTGTGACAAAATTAACAAACTAGTTATCTGCTAAAAATGGAGGCAGTTTAATGAGAAAGTCACTCGTAATATTATTCGCAATCTTGAGTGCGGTCATGCTCTTGGCCATCGCCTGCGGCAGCGATGAGGCGGACCCTAACGCCACCGCAACGACGGCGCCACCCAATACAGTGCCTGCGGTAGACCGGCCCACCGAGCCACCGACCACAGCGCCGACCGATGTTCCCCCGACCAATACTCCAGCGTCGGCGTCAGGGCCGGTCACGATTGACATCGATGTGAATGGCGATGCCCTGCAGTTCAGCCTCGCCAGCATGTCGGCGTCCGCTGGCCAAGATGTGGTCGTGAACTTCAATAACTCCTCCAGCGTCAACTCCCACAACTGGGCGTTGGTCGAGGCTGGCACCAAGGACGCCGTGGCCGCCGACGGCACCGCCGCCGGTCCCGACAATAACTGGCTGCCGGTGAACGACTCCCGGATCATTGGGGCGACCATTCTTCTTGGTCCAGGCGAGAGCGGACAGGCCACCTTCACCGCGCCGCCGGCGGGAACCTACCAGTTCGTCTGCACCTTCCCCGGCCACGCCATCACCATGTTCGGCGAATTCATCGTAAATTAGGCCCGGCGCACCCTAGTGTCGTGGTCAGAAACCGGCCCGGGTCTTCGGGCCGGTTTTTCCTATGGCGGTTTTGCCCTAGCTTCTTTCGACGGCTTTGATTTACAAGCATAGCGGCGTTTGATAGCATGGTTGCGCTGGACCCGCACAAGGGCCGAGGGTCCGGCGCTTTTTGTGTGGGGCGTTCGTCTAGCGGCCCAGGACACCGCCCTCTCAAGGCGGAGACCAGGGGTTCAAATCCCCTACGCCCTACCAATGCCAATCATCTTGGCTCACCTGACTAGGAACGAACGTTGTTCTTTGCCGTCGACTGGGCAATGGTGAGCCGGTTTCCCTTAGAGCATCCGCTCAGTCCCCGCTTGCGGGTTTGCAGGCCGGAATAGGGACGCCCAAAGATTCGAATCCGCTATTGTTGTTGGAATTACAAGGGTTATACCATCGCAATAAGAGGCCCATAAGGCCATCTACCCATACAATCGAAAGAAGAGACCCTTGGCAGATTCTCAAGTGGCGGCGGTGTCAGTGGCCCGGCCATTTCTTGAAAAAGATAACGTCTGAGCGTTGATGGTTTTCGTTTAAGGTCCTCCGGTTAATGCTTTCAGTGAATATCAGCCGCGTCTTGCGTCTATTGGGCATCGAGGCGGCTACCTTAGATCTGAATCCCTTCAACTGAGGCCAGCACACCACGTCAAGCTCGGCGACCGCCGGACTATGTTTGTCTGGTGTCCAACTTTGAGACACCGGTAATCCTAGGGATGCGGTTCGCCGAACTCCAAGAAGACCCCTCTGCCATCTCCTAGCCTTGGCCAACCGGGCAAGATTCCAAACGTTGCTTCGAACAGCACCGGCCCGTTGTGTCTTCCGCTGCTCATCTTCTTGTCGATTGGCAAATCTTACCTTTGCCGGACTATCAATGTTTGATCTCGCGCGTCTGTCCCAGATTCGATCCGAATCGTTGGCCGGACTCACCGTCTCGCTGGCGTTGGTGCCGGAGGCGGTGGCCTTCGCTTTCGTGGTGGGGGTACATCCTTTGGTGGGGCTGTACGCCGCGTTCATCGTCGGGTTTATCACGTCTCTGACGGGCGGGCGGCCGGGAATGATCTCCGGCGCCACCGGGTCGCTGGCGGTGGTGATGGTCTCTCTGGTGAGCGAGAATGGCATCGAATACCTGTTCATCACCGTGATCCTCATGGGCGTTATTCAGATGGCCGTGGGGGCGTTGCGATTGGGTAATCTGATCCGCATGGTGCCATTCCCAGTGATGCTCGGATTCGTGAATGGCCTGGCCATCGTCATCTTCTTGGCTCAACTGGAGAGTTTCAAAACGGAGGGCGCTGACGGGAGCAGCTCGTGGCTGCCCCTGGCCGACCTGGCGGTCATGATTGGCTTGATAGCTGTGACGATGGCCGTGATCTACTTGATGCCCAGACTCTCCAAGCGGGTCCCCGCCGCGTTGGTTGGAATAATTGTCGTATCTGGAGCGGTGATTCTGGGAGGCATTGACACCCCTACGGTTGGCGACTTGGCAAGCATATCCGGCGGGCTTCCGGTCTTTTCCGTGCCGGGCGTGCCCTTCAATCTCGAGACCCTTCGGATAATCTTGCCCTATGCCTTCATCCTGGCCGGGGTTGGGCTGATCGAGTCGCTGCTCACACTTTCATTGATTGACGGCCTCACCGATACGAGAGGCCAGAAGAACCGCGAGTGCGTGTCCCAGGGTTTGGCCAACGTGGTGACGGGATTCTTTGGCGGCATGGGCGGCTGCGCCATGATCGGTCAGAGCATGATTAACATTAAATCAGGTGCGCGGTGGCGGCTGTCTGGAATCTTGGCGGCATCATTCTTGCTGCTCTTTATCCTATTTGCCTCTCAGCTGATCGAACGGATCCCCATTGCAGCTCTCGTAGGTGTGATGTTTGTCGTAGTCATCGGCACCTTTTCCTGGTCCAGTTTACGGATCATCCGAAAGGTGCCGCTCTCCGACGCAATGGTCATGGTATTGGTATCGGCGGTCACCGTGGCCACAGATCTCGCAACTGCTGTCGTCGTTGGAGTGATTGTTTCCGCTTTGGTCTTCGCGTGGAAGACCACCCGCCACATCTACGTTGACGCTGGTGTTGGAACGACGCTCCACCGGCGCGTGTACCGGCTCCACGGGCAGCTCTGTTTCGCATCGGTCAGTACATTTAGAGAGTTGTTCGATCCGGCGTCCGACCCCGGCGAAGTCGTGATTGATTTTGCCAACTCGCGTGTTTGGGACCACTCTGGCATGGAGGCCATCGTGGATCTGGCCCAGCGCTATGACCGGGCAGGCACGCGGGTGCATCTCCTGCACCTAAGCCGAGCCTGCCAGGAGATGCTGACAAAGGCTAACGTGATCGCGCCGCCCGACTCTTCAGAAGACCCGAGCTACCGGGTGACAGTCTCAGACCTGGGAAATACAGACTGAGTTTCGACGTTGGCAGAGCTCGTTCGTTGATCAGGCCGGCGCTCAGGGATTCAAACACTCATCACCCTAACGAAAGCGGGCGCGAAAAACACCGATGGGAATCACTTGGGTCATTTCGGTAGCGGCTTGCCGACTCTCAATAACGTTTGATTTCAGCCAGGTAAGCTACCTCAGTGGGCCGAGTTTTTTAAACCGTGGTTCGGCTCAGCCCTACCGCCAGAATTGCCACCAACGGCAATCTGGGACTGGGTTTACCGCCTTTAAGGCGTCCTCGGCGAGCAATCCGCGCAACTGGTTGATTTGTACTGTCTTGGCCGAGAGTTCGGCGTCTTGGGTGGCTATCCGGGCTTCTAAATGTTCCACCAGAGCATCCGATTCCAACCGCAGTGGCGCTGAGTGGCGCAACCCCGATTCCTCAACCATGATTAACCACTTCCCGCCCACTTTGTTACCCGTGAGCAATCCGTTGGTTAACCTGCGTCTCACCGTGTTCGTGCTGATTCCCAGCGCCGCGGCGGCATCGGTTATCGAGAGGTCCATGACACTCATGGTAAACCAATAGATTACCCGTTGTTTGCCAAATCAGCATAACTGGTTAACCAAGGTTACCCATATGGCGGTGACCCGTCAGTGAGGGTTAATCAACCTACCCTATTGCGACGTCGAACTGAGCCGCCCCGGCTTCCCGGACGCCAAATCTATCCCACGGATGTCCTGGAGGTGTCTCATCCTCTTTGTTCGTCATGCACACAAGAAACTCCCAGGCATCCCAGCGGCGGTTGCTGCTAACTTCGCGCGGCCAGGGATGTTATTAGAGCAGGACCATTTGCAGAATGTTGGCGCCCCATGGAGCGCGGCGTTTTTAGGCCGCTTGTCCGTTATGAGGCTCAATAGCAAGGAACCAGTTGTTATTAAGGACGAACCGGCCGAGCATGTTAATCAGCGTAGCGCGTTTCGTTCTTAGGCACAGCCGGAGTGGACTAGCGCCGCGCTACCGCAGACTGCGGGCTCAGGTGTCGACACATGTACTCCCGGAGATAGCACCGGCTCTCATCGGTGTTCCTTTGGGTCCTGGCTGAGGATGGAAGGGTTGAGGCTTGAAAATATATTTGTAGGTGGTGAGATTGTGTTCTGGCTTAAGAGTTGTCTTCGGTGTCACGGCGATTTATCCGGTACCACTGATAATTATGGGAGCTTCATCTACTGTTTGCAGTGTGGACATTACCTCACGGAAGCCGAAGAAGCCACCTTGAAGTCCGAGGCCAACCCGAAGCGCCAATCCCTTCAAGAGGCAGCGTCCACGTTTCCCGTGGGCACGCACATCAAATTACCACCAATTAGCCTGGCCTAAGATCAAGTTAGCTTAGCGGTTTCACTGGGCCTTTCCATCCCAAAGTCATTCTGCATCTTTGCATTTTTACAACGTGCGTTCGGCGCATCAGGCAGCGAAGGCGAAGTCTGAAGACGCAGAGCCCACGATGTAGCACCCTGTGGAAGATGGGTCTGATAAAGGTCATAAAAGTGTTGGCTTAAGCCGGCTCAATCGTGAGTCCCTGTTTGTGCGGTTGTCCGGGTCGTGACGCTCTGACGGCCGTTCCTGAGCAGTGATCAGAGTTCGAATCAGTTACGTGTTAACGGTAACTCCCTGCGGGCATTTCAGGCTTGAAATCAGCCACCACCCTCCACCCGGGACTGTACGACCCCCAAGGGCAACTCCGCATCACACCGGTCACCACTTTTAGCGGGTTGTTCGAAAAGGCCGATGTAATCGTGGCGCGCGATTCTGAGGGGCAACCTCAGCAATCGGGTCGTAGCATCAGACCGGCGTGACTCCGGCCAATCTCTCAAACCCCCAGAACTCCAACTCTTCTGACACGGACCGCAAAGGCCCTGGATAATCCGGGGCCTTGTTTAATTTCGGTTTCTCAACGAATCGGCCGTCATCTACCCCCCCTTTCCCTCCGGCGCCCCATGCTGCCGCGATTCCCCTGAACGACATTATTATTCGGTGAATTCAGCCGAAATGCCTCAAAGTCGAGGGTCAACGAGTGGGACGTTCGGGAGTCCTCTCGCTGCTCAGTTGAGGGAAATGCTCACACTTTTTCTACACCTGTTTAGTCGACGCTGAGGCCATGATAGATATCTCAAGGGCTGGAACAGGGAATGCCCATTTCAGGTTAAAACCGAAGATATTGAGGAATACGATGAGACTCAAATTGCTAGGCGCATTGGTTTTCGGATTGTTGACTGCGAGCCTGCTTGTAGGCACGGTGTTCGCCGGCTCTGCCACCCAATCTTACACTGGGCCGGAGGTCGAGATTGATGGGGCCATCATGGCCACACCGGTAGCATTTACCGAGGGTGTGGACTTCCACGCCGGGTCGTCGATAACCGATGTGGATATCACGATTTACTGGACGAAGACTGCTGGCAGTTGTAGCGCTCCTAGCGCCGATTCCAGCGCGTTTTATGACGAACTCGGCTTTCAACTGCAATCGCCCTCCGGGACGACAATCACCCTGGTAGCCACGGGCACTTATGGAAGCGATGCCGACATTGACGGCATCATCACCACCTTCGATGACGGCGCGGACGGCCGACCGGCCGGAGGAACGCCGGTGAGCGGCACATTCAGGCCCACCGGATCTCCGCTCTCAACTTTCAACGGCGAGGACCCTCTGGGTGATTGGTATCTGATCAGCACCGACGAATGGAGCGGAGATTCCTTGTGTCTCAGCCAATTCGACCTCACCGTCAATGCTGACCCGCCGCCAGACGCGGACCCGGTTACAGACGTTGTCCTGACGGTAGAGATTGATATCAAGCCGGGCAGCGAATCTAACGCCATCAACCGGAAGGGCAAGGGTGTCATTCCCGTTGCGATCCTTGGCTCCGAGACATTCGACGTAGCCGATATCGACATGACGACTCTGACGTTTGGCCCCCATGGCGCGTCGCCTGCCCACAATTCCGGCGGCCACATCGAGGATGTCAACGAAGACGGCATCGACGACTTAGTCTCCCACTACCGGACCCAGGATACTGGGATCATGGGGGGCGATGTCGAGGCCTGTGTGTCTGGTCAGACGCTCAGTGGAACTCCATTTGAAGGATGCGACAGCGTGCTTCCGATCCACTGACAGCCCGTAGTTTCCCGTTTTTCCAACGCATCATAAACAACGGGATGGCAAAGGGGACCTGAGCGGCAGTGCCAGGTCCCCATATCCCAAGCCTGCGACGGTTGGGCTGCTTGGTCCGCAAGCAGAATGAGTTGGCCAGGCGTTGCGTTTGGCGTAAGCCGGTTTCGATAACAACCTGACAGACCAAATCTCTTACTTAAAGATAATCAAATGATTAGTTCTATATTGAAAGGACAAAGGGGCGGAGTAGCTCTAATTACCTCCTTGGGCTTCCTGGTATTCTCCATCCCCCTGATCTCGGGGTCCCTGGGCCTGGCCCAGGCGACTGGCATCGACGCCCGGGTGAAGACCAACGCCATGCACCGCGAGTATTGCGGCTTGGCCTTGCAGGAGTACATCAACTACCTGATCATGGACACTTCGCGCTGGGTGGACTTTCTGGCGGAGAACTTGGATCCCAACGATCCAACCAAGGTCACTGCGACGGTGGACGTCTGCGGGGAGGACATAACCCTAACGGTGACCCAACAAGACCCCGACCCGGAAGCCGATCCCTTGGGAGATCCCGAGGGCACCACTCCAATAACGGGGGCCTACAAACAGAGGGATTTTCAGACCTCCAAGACCGTCTCAGACCCCAACCCCAATGGCGGCGATTCCGTCACCTACACAATCACGATAATCAACAAGTCTGCTGATCCCACTTCCCTTACGGAGATTCGTGACACCCTGCCCGCGGGGTTTGCCTACGATTGCAACGCTCCAACAAACCAGTTGACTCTTCCAGGAATGGCTCCTCAGGATGTCTTCCCCGAGATTTCCTGTCCCTCCGGCAGTTCCATCGTGTGGCAAACGCCTTCGGGCACGTCGATCCAGCCGGGCGAGGTGACCACGCTTACATTCACTGCGGTCACCATAGATAATCCCGGCACCTATTGCAACGAGATCCAAGTTTCACCGGGAGCGGCAAAGACCAGCAGCGGACAGACCGCCATCGTTGAAATAGACACGTCCGGCGGCCTGTGCCCCGGCGAAGCCGTGCTGGTGAGCCAGACCCTGGATTTCGCGGATATGGTGTCGAGTGACCTGACCGCGATTCCCTATACCTATACCTTGGAAATCGGTTACACCATCAAAGTGGAGAACATCGGGACCGAGGACCTGGAGCTCTCGGGTTTCATCGAACTGCTGCCAGTGGGCTTTACTTATTTTGCGAACATCCCAGGTGGGGACATCACCGATGCCCCGTTCGACCTGCACTACGTCAGCACCCTTGACCGCCAGCGCGTAACTTGGAAGTTTTCTCCGGTCATTCCAATCGCGCCGGGCGCAACGAAAACCCTCAAGTTTAAAGCGGACTCTGTTGGCGGCCAGGGGAATTATTGGGTTGATCTTCTGGTGGACTTCGAAGAAGGGACCTTCGACGAGAAAGTGTACACATGGCCAACGGCCCTGATCTCGATAATTGACATCTACGACATTACGGCCATCGACGCAAGCGGTAACGTGATCGTGATTGACCTCCAAGTGCTGGTCCAAGGTGAGGAAGGCCTGATCGCCAGTTGGAACATAAGCAAATGATTTCCTGAGGCCAATAGGGCGGTGGCATTCAACGCCGATCGAGGTTTCTTGTGGCCGCGCTACCCTCAAACCCCAGTCTTTAGGCACCTGGGCGCGGCGCATGGCCTGCCCGCCGCCTGCACCATCCTGTTTGCGTCGCTCATTGTGAGAGCCGTGATTATTCCTCACAGCCGATTCTGATGATGATTGTGGACACGGTATATTATTGGGACCGGTCTTCCAGCGGGGACCCAGCATTACTATTGAGACCCACCTGCCGCAACATTGTTTTGATATATGGTTGCCACTAGAATTCTCAATGGCTATAATTCCCGGTGTCATAGGTTGGCATGCGAATTGATGGTTGGGACAGAATTCGTAAATTCCACCCTACTCTGCACCTGATTACGGAAACCTGCCCCGATACCCGGAAGCCGTCTTGGCTCGGCGGCCCGGACACTGGGAGCGCGAGGAGGAGCGAATGGTTGATCAGCTAAAACGCCCCACGGATCATGCCGAGATTTACTGGTTCTCCGAACAGCCCTACGGGCACGTAAGCGATAAGGACTTGGAGAAGTACGACTCGGGCCGCCTTGGCTTTCCAAACACCTACTTCGACCCGGAGAAGGCGGCGGTCCTCTACAACCAATACCACGAGCAGTACCAACTGGCGGACGAGGTGGGCTTCGATGGCATCATGACCAACGAGCACCACGCATCGTATTGGTGCATGAAGCCGGCGGTCAACCTGGATGCCGCCGTCATCGCCAAGTTGACCAAGAAGGTCAAGATTGCCATCCTGGGCAACGTCGTCTCCGTAAACGACCCCATCCGCATGGCCGAAGAGATTGCCATGCTGGATTGCTACTCCGGCGGCCGGATAATCTCCGGTTTCGTGCGCGGCACCGCCGTGGAGACTCTCCTCTCCGGGAATGATCCAACGGAGAACTTCGCCCGCTTCCAGGAAGCCCACGACCTAATCATAAAGTGCTGGACCGAACCAGGCCCCTTCCGGCACGAGGGCAAGTACTTCCAGTACCGGGTGGTCAATCCGTGGGTAAAGCCCATGCAGACCCCCCGCCCCGACATCTGGTTCCCTGGCACCGGCAGCCCCGAGAGCGTGGTATGGGCTGCCCAGCACGGGCACCCCTACATGAACCTGGGCGCCCTGGTAGAAACCACCATGTGGCTGAAGCAGATCTACATCGACACCGCCAAAGAAGTCGGCTACAAGGCTGGCCCGGAACACTTCGGTTACCTGCTTCGATGCGTGGTGGCGGATACCGACGAGAAGGCCATCGAGATTGGCCGCGAATTCATGTGGACCGCAGCCCACCGCCAGAAGGGCCCCAGGGAACACAATGACCCACCCGGCTACCAGTCCCGGCGGGCGGTGGAGGTCAAGCGGTCGCGGCCGGCCCTCGGCACCGGCTCCTCGGAATATGGCAACCCGACGAGCTATGAGGAACTACAGGCCGTCAACAACATCATCGTGGGCAGTCCGGAGACGGTCACCCGGAAATTCACCGAGATCATCGAGAATCTGAGCCCAGGATACCTCCACATCTACGGTAACGAGGGCGCGATGAAGCACGAAGACACCATGCGCTCCATAGAACTGCTGGGCAAAGAGGTCATACCAGCCTTGCACGAGATTCAACTTAAGCCCTACGACGACTAGGCCGTATAACGGCGTTAAAAAGGCCCCCTCCAGTCGGAAGGGGGCCTTTTTTATTGGACTGTTGATTCCAGCGAAAATGCGGGTCTCAAACCCGCCCTTGACCTTGGTTAACCACGATTCAGACAGCGGATTTGATTAACTCAGGGCCTCGATTGTCTCGTCCGTGGTCCGGACCCGCACCAATAGCGGCAGCACATGGTTGACGGTCATCTCGTGGACATCCAACTCACCGGCGGTGCAGCAATCGCTGACCACCACGCATTGAACATCTCTGTTCTTGGCGTCCCGTGCCGTGCCCTCAACACTGCGCTGGGTGGAGATCCCGCCCACCAGTATGGTCTCGGTTCCCAGGTGACGCAGAACCTGGTCCAAGTTGGTGCCGTAATAGGCGCTAAACCGGGGCTTCACTAGGAGGAAGTCCTCGGGCTGCATGGCCAGTTCATCGATGACGTCCACCGCCGGAGAGCCTGGCAGCATGGGATTGCCGCCGCCACCGCCGATGTCGGAGATGGTCTTAGGGGAGTCGGCGTTGTCCGCTCTGCGGTGAGTGGTGATGTAAATCAGTGGCGTCCCAACCTTGCGGCAGTGGGCAATCATCCTCTGGAAGCTGGCCACGATGTCCTTGCGGTTATCGGGCAGAGTGTAGCTGGGGCCGGGGCCGCCTTTGGCGATGGCGTTCACCATGTCGATGATGATAAACGCGGTCTTCTTGGGGTCCAGCTTTATGGCGTCGGGCATCGGTAGTCTCCTTGTAGGGGTTGGTCAGGCTCCGGTTCAACATGGTCATTCCGTTCAAATACCGGCGCAATATTCGGCGTTTCTATTACGCTCGTGGTGAGCTCGTCGAACCGCAGACTCGGCGCCCTTCGACAAGTCCGAATCCATGAGACTCTCGACAGCGGCTGGAACTCAGGGAGAGCGGATGATTCTAACGAAAGTGATTAAGATTACAGACTAACTGAGGAAGGTTTCAGGGCTGGCCAGAAACTTGGTCCGGCAGTCTAGGCCACAGAAATACAGCCACAACCCGTCATGGAAGATGCGGGTGCCCAATTGTGGGTCAACTTCAGTAGCCCCGAAGGAGGTCTGGGAGATCTGGGCCCGCGCCTGTTCCTCGTCTATCTCTTTGCCGCAAACCACATCTTTTGCCATTGGTCACTCTCCATGATATTGGCCACCGGTCTACCCGGTGGTTCTTGTTGCTTGAAACGTTGTCCCCCGTTGTTAAACCCGGCCGCTCAGACTGCCGTGGGCAATGGCATCCCCAGCCGGACCTTGCCTGGAACGTCCAAGAGTGCCGCCGCGATTCTGGCCCGGTGGTCGTAGGTCGTTCCCAGGCGCATGGTCCAGGAGGTGACCCGGCGGAACCATAAGTGAAGGTCGAACTCCATCATGAATCCGATACCACCGTGAATCACCTGGGAGTGACGAACCACCACCTCGCACTTCTCGTTGCAGAAGGCCTTGGCTTGGGACACCTCAACCGATGAGGGAAGACCCTGGTCCATCTTCCAGAGGGCTTCGTAGGTCAGCATCTGGCCACCGTCCACATGGATTATCATGTCGGCCAGCATATGCTGCACCGATTGGAACGCACCGATGGGCCGCCCGAAGGCCACCCGGTTCTTGGCGTATTCGATGGCCATCTCAGCGTCTTTCCGCGCCGCGCCGACCATCTGACAGCACAGCAACGCGGTGGCCCGGTCCAGCATCCTTTCAACGATCGGCCAGCCTTCATCCACTTCGCCCACCAGGGCCGCCCGCTCGACACGGACGTTCTGGAAGTCGACTCGGCTCTGCTTGTCCTTGGCCAGGGTGGTCAACGCCGTTTGGACCACACCGGTCCCATTGGGGTCCACCAAGAACAGCGAGATTCCCAGGTTGGCGTCTGATGCAGGGGAAGTCCGGCAAGCCACCAGGCACCGCTGGGCCACGATGAAGTTATCGACGAACATCTTGGTCCCGTTTAAGACCCAGCCGTCGCCTTCGCCGGTAGCAATAGCTTGCAACTGCATGGCCTCGGGGATCAGACGCGGGTCGCGCTCGTGGACCGCCCAAGTAAGAACCATGCCGCCATCAGACACCGCTGGCAGAATGTCCTGTTTCTGCTGTTCGGTGCCGTCGCGGGCGATGGTGAGGGCCGCAACCGCCGTGCTGTGCAATGGGACCGGCGCCAGCACTCTTCCGGCCTCCTCAAGCACCAAGCCCAGATAGGTCAGGGGCAGTCCCTGGCCACCGTACTCCTCGGGAATCGCCAGGCCCAGCCACCCTAGGTCCGCCATCTGCTTCCAGAGGGCGGGAGGGTAACCCAGGCCGTCTAACTCCATCTCGCGGACCATGGCCGTGGAGATTTCTGCTTCCAGAAACTCCCGGGCCACGTTCTTCAACATCTGTTCTTCTTCGGAGGGCAATATATCCATGGTTATCCTTGTCTTACCGTATGACTATGCCCGAATGACGTATCCGGATATGTTGGCTTGGCTCCGCGCGCACCGTATCTACCGCGCCTGAGCCCGCTAGCCTCTGGGCAGGCCCAGGCCACGGCGGGCCATCTGGTCGCGCATGATCTGGACGCTTCCGTGGTTGATGCCCGACTGGAACGAACCCATCAGGTTGTGGGCATAAAGACCGTCCTCGATGGCCTCTGGAGAGCCGTTCAGAAGCTGGGCGTAGGGCCCCAGAATCTGGGATATGGCCTCGGTGGTGTGCACGCCATGCTCCGGCGCCCAGACTTTTTCGGCCGAGCCTTCATACGTGAACGTGTCGCCCCGGTTCACTAGAGACATGCTCCGCATGGTCATCAGACGGCAGACTTGGGCCTCGGTCCATAATTCGGCCAGCTTGTCGCGCACCGCCGGGTCCTCCGCCGGAGAATGACCGCCAAAGTCGTTTTCCTTGACCCAGTTGACGATGTCCTCGTCGCGGCGCACCGAAATCAGATACCTGCTGGCGCCGATGCGGTCCAGGTTCAGTCCCATGGCGCCCACGTACCAACCACCGTTCTCCTCGCCCAGCAAGCAGGACGCTGGGATGCGCACATT
>SMVB01171571.1_pt1 | contig 14999 bp, 16 predicted proteins | sample 2456461 | NCBI WGS metagenome assembly SMVB01 (sample SAMN11095934, study PRJNA526329) | marine sediment metagenome | biome: Marine sediment; feature: Surficial sediment; material: Deep marine sediment; isolation source: Hadal surficial sediment | place: Pacific Ocean | collected 2014-05 | depth... | reverse complement strand
ACGCGCGTAGCTTAAAGTGCGTAGTTTGCCTGTTAAAACGCGAGCCGTAGGCGGCCTGAGCCGTGGATTATTGTCACATCAGGGTTAACTGTTCGCGTCTAAGGTTTTGCGCGCAAGCGCCCGCATCCCCACTTCCGAGTGTTCCATGGATTCAAGCAATCGGAACTGCGCCTCGGCCCGACGCAGATTGTCCCCCGCCGCATCCACCTTGAAGTATCGATCGCCCCGCAGGTGATCCGCAAGCTGCCGGACCCCTAACATCAATGTCATGTAGCGAGGACTGAGGACGAGTTCATCAACCGTGGCGACAACGTTCGTTTCCCCCAGAAAGCCTTCCAGTAACCTTTCATAACGGTCCAACGAAATAGTCTCCGCCTCACCGGCGGCCGAACGCACAAGGTCGCCAAAATCCCATGCCCAGTGGCCGTACATCACCGTGTCGAGATCGACGACCGCGGCCACGTTGTCTCGGCCTGAGTAATAGAGCAGGTTGTTGACCTTACAATCCCCATGGATGTATCCGGTACGTTCCCGGAATAGTTCGCTCAAACTTTTGCGTTGTCCGATGAAGCGTACCCAACTTTCTTCCGGCCGCAGTTCGCCAAGATCCTCGAGGTAGCACTCAAGCCGTCCGAAGTCGGGGATCGGGTCTTTGAATCGCGGCCCCGGAAGGTCGATCAGAAGGTTCTGGAAACGTGCAAAACTTTGCGCCGCCGACCGTAGAGCCGCAACGCTGGCTAAAAACTGGTGGGTTTCGGTACCCTCAACGTAGTCCCACATACGCCATGCCTCACCTTCGGCGTCCTCATGAAGAAACTCACCTGCACGGTTGCGAACGAGTGCTGGAACCCACCCCGATATCTTCGTCGTGATGTGGTCCACCACCCGGCTGGTCTGAGACATCACCAGGCGCGGGTTGGGGAAAACCGATGCGTTGATTCGTTGCAGTACGTATCTGCGATCTCGATTTTGAACCCGGAACGTATCGTTGATGAAGCCCTCGCCGAGGGGGGAAATTTCACAACGTGAGAACCAGGCAGAGCTCGCCTGGCGAGCTTCCTGGCTCACTGTTTGGACCCCGTCAGCCATCGGCTCAATACGGGTACGATGGCTAATAGATATTCACCATGCGCACGCCCCACCCGCTGCAGTACCGCCTCATCAATCTGATTGCCCTGCAACCTGTCAAGTACGAGTAGAGCCGTGTCTGCGAGCGAATCTGCCAGCGAGGCAAGTTCTTCCGGACAATCCTGCTGAGCGCACAACAGCCTCCAGGATCGAGCCAGATCTCCAAGCTCTTTCAGGGCCATTTCGTCGCCACTGGCAATCCGCTCACACAGCGTTGCTACCTCCCGGGCGACAATACTCTCGGGGAATAATCCATCCACAATCCGATCCAGCGGAGTGTCTACATCGTACGGACGCGACTGCGGCATCTCTGTTCCGCTCAAGCGGGCCGCCAACGCCTGCTCGCCCAGCAACCGTCCGTACCACTTGAGAGGTTCCAACAGGCCGACCAGAGGCATCCATGCATCGGTCACGCCAGCCTGCTGCAGAAATGCGGCACTACTCCCGAACACATCCACGATTCCGCCTGCACCCAACAACTCCAAACTCGAGGTAAGTCGTTGGTACATGTTGCTAGCGTCGCAGAGATCCACAGATGACCAGAATCGCTCCGCCAGCGCGGGCATCCGCGACCAGAGCCGAACGTCCAACACGGATTCGTCAACGAGCTCCGACCACAGACAGGCTTCGCCACCGATTACAGAACCACGGGGCGAGACACTGGATGACCCTTTATCGCGCCAGTGATCCGCCCAGCGCATACCGGCGGCGACATGTTCAAAGCGAGGATCGACAGTCAACTCATCTTCCAATTCGATCAACGCATCCTCTTGCGCCTCGGGATCGAAACGGTAGTGCACGTCAGCGGGGAAAAAGAGATCGAGATAGTACCCGGCGGAAACCAGGCAATCGTGGCCTTGGCTCAATGCCCGGTCGCGCGCGGTCGCGCCGCGCCATGATTGCACGAGCACTCCGGAATCGAGATCGGGATGCAAAACTTCATCCCAACCGATGGCCACTTTGCCAACATCGTTCACAAGCCCGGTAACCCGCGCGTTAAAATACGCCTGCAAGGCCGACACATCGCTGAGCGCGCGCGCCTGCATTGCCATGCGAATCGATTTGCTCCCCGACCACCATGCCGGATGCACCTCGTCACCGCCAATGTGCACATAGCGATCCGGGAATGTGCTGGCCAGTTCACCAAGCAACACCGCAATCGCTTCGTAGACAGATTCATTGGTCGGATCAAGGCACCCGTGATGCACACCGAAGCGACGGGTCAGCTCGGTTCGTTCATTACCCCACTCAGGATATGCGACAAGCCAACTTGTGGTATGCCCAGGCATGTCCAGCTCCGGAATCACCCGGATGCCACGTTCTGCCGCGTACCTGACAAGACCAGAAAGTTCGCTCGGCGAATAACTCAACTCACTCGCGAGCCTGGGGAAAGATGTGCTGCGCAAACGAAACGCCTGATCATCGGTGAGGTGCAGGTGCAGGACATTGAGCTTGTAGAAAGCCATGGCATCGAGTGTTCGTTGCAGCGCCTCAATACCAAAAAAATGTCTCGCCACGTCAATCATCAAGCCGCGCCAGGGAAAACGAGGAGCATCTTCCACCAAGATCGAGGGTAGTGTTCCGGTTGCTGTGACCAACTGTAAAAGCGTCTGCAAGCCGTGCAATATGCCCCACTCACAGGGTGCCTGTAGAGCAATGCGCACACCGGACACCTCAAGCCGGTAGCTCTCATCAACGCCCAGACCAGGCCACTCACAACCCAGCGCCCCGCAATGAATCTCGAGCGTAACAGACTGCCCAGCGGAGGTGATTTCAGCGCTACGCCAGATCTGCTTTTCAATCCGCTCTACGGCAGACTCGAGGCGCTCGCTTCGTGCAGCGAGATAGTTGACGTCAAACTGACTCCCGGTGAGAGCGAGGCTCCCGGCTTGCCAATCGACCTGACGCGGGTACGGCATCAGCGCGTTCGCTTTCATGAAAAATCAATCTTCGCCACAAAATGATTCAAGGCGAGACTCTGTAAGAGGGATCGGTGACTGTCAACGCCGCGGACCAGGAGCGTATTCCCATGATGCGGGTTGCCTTGAGGGTTCCCACCCCCCATGCCAACATGCGCCCTCGATTTTATTTGAGCAGCACATAGATGGAAATCAGAGAGCGCATGCGGGCCGTTCTGGACGCGGAAGCACAAGCGATCGCTTCGATCAACATCGACGACCACTACGTACGTGCCGTCGAGATTCTCCAAGCGTGCGATGGGAAAGTGTTGACTACCGGAATCGGCAAAGCAGGACACATCGCCCGCAAATTTGCCGCTACCTTGTGCTCCACCGGAACACCCGCGGATTTTATTCATCCAGCGGAAGCGGCGCACGGCGATCTCGGGCTGGTGGATACCCAAGATGTGATGATCGCCTTTTCAACCAGCGGTAAGAGTTCCGAAGTGCTCGAGATACTGGAGTTGTCACGCCACCTCGGGGTGGCCAAGGTCATTGGTATTACCTCACACCCCGATTCTGAACTGCGCGACCTGTCCGATCTTGTGCTGGACATGGGAATCATAAAAGAACCGTGCCCCATCGGGCTGACACCGAGTGCGAGCATGGCTGTGATGCTCGCGATCAGCGATGCAATTGCACTCGCATTGATGGAAGCCAAGGGCATAACCCGCGAAGACTACGGCAAACGACACCATGGCGGTTATCTCGGCAGAGCGGCACGCACCGACAACATGCCTCACTAACTAAACTAGTTTCTGTCCGGAAATTCGCATCCTGCGTAGTTTCCTCCGTCGGTAATCGCAATGATCCAGAAATTATCCAGCAGTTTTATCGCGCTGATCGCAGGGTCTATCCCGATAGCCCCCTACCCCTTCGGCTTTCAGCTCGGAAAACGAGGCGACCTTGGATTTTCACTAAAACATGCACACTGGGCGCAAGTTGGTATCAGCTGGCGGCCTGCTCCGACCCGGCAATCACTTCACGGCGCCGAGATCGCATCGCAACCACTCAACTCCGATGAGGTTCGGCGCCTGGGCAACCAGGCATCTACCTGATACGCCTCCTTTGCGCTACTCCTGATCAACCCAGCGGTTAACGCTGATCGAATCGTTCCACATGATCGCGTCGTTCCAAACGGTTCCGTTGGCACCGGTAAACGAGCCATCCTCTCCTCGTATGCCAAAACTACCGTTGTCATCGATACCTGCAGGCCCGGTAAAATGGGCTATTCCCGCCAGGTCCTGGGCGATATCCAGCCCGGCGTTGGCGCATCCATACAGACCGGAGAAAACGGCGGCTTCTGCGTCCACTAATCCGCTGCCTTGCTGGAACACGCTGTAGGCTAGCTAGCTCGCGAATCGGCTCTGACAGATCGCAACAAAGCGCTTCGCGCCTTCGGACAACGCCTTGTGTTTCTTGTAGTACAGCCCCACCTGCCGCTTGATCGTCGAGATTTCCAACCCTTCAATCATGTGGTAACCGTCCAACGTTTCAAAAAATCGATCGGAAAGGTAGGTCACGCCCATGCCCGCCTCGGCAAGTGTCAGGCGCAATTCCAGGTTGCTGAGCTCCCAGACGCTTGCGAAGTGATTACGCATGCGTTCGCTACCAGGTTTTTTGGCAACATCATCCAGATATGAGGTGAGTAAGGTCGCTTGACCAAGCTCTTGTTCTGGCCGCTTGCGAAGTACATCGAAACTGGGGTGGTTCTCGTGAACCACCAGCAGACGTCGTTCTGCAAAGTATGGCTGGGTTACGAAATGACCAGGCATGTGTTTGGTGGAGAAAGGGCCGAATCCCAGCTCCCAGCGGTCGGCATCCACGCCGTAAATAATCTCGCGACTCGGTGCGACATCCAGCTTCAACCGAGTGAGCGGATTACGTTCGCAGAACTCCAATAGCAGATCACGACCGTGAAACCGGTTGACCATGCTGTTCATGGCCAGGTTCAACGTAGACAACGCCCCTGTTCGAATCTGCTGGATATCTTCCAGCGTATCGTGCTCCTCGTTGATCACCTTCTGGGTAAAGCTGAATAGACGCTTACCAGCTTCGGTGAGCTCCAGTAGTTTTCCCCTGAGCAACAGACTCGTATCAAGCTTGTGCTCTAGATTCGCGACCGCCTGACTCACCGCCGACTGGGAAATGCTGAGTCGCTCAGCGGCACGGCTGAAGCCGCCCTCTTCTACAACCGCACTGAAGATGCGGATCTCATGGCGCTCGATCTGCATCGAGCGAGCCTAGCAGCAATAGGGTTCTGGTTTAACCCGAACGTTTAATCATCTCAGCTAACCGGGCACCCATTAGCCTCGCTTGTAACGGGATAAGTCATCGGAATAGCTCGGTTATCACGGCAGACATATCCTTAAATACTCAACCGATGGGGAACTATGCCATGACTAAAATCATGAAAGGTCTGGAAGGCGTCATCGTCGACACCACGGCTATTTCGCTGGTTGACGGTAAGGCAGGCAAGTTGAGCTATCGCGGCTACGATATTGACGAGTTGGTCAACCTGCCTTTTGGCCATGTCGCGTCGCTGGTAGTCGACGGCACCCTCGAACCCGAGTTGGAACAACGACTGCTGAAGGTCGCACACTTGAGCTTGAGGGAAACGGATCTGTTGTTGAGCCTGCCCGAGGAGACGCATCCCATGCACGTTCTGCAGGGCATGGCGCCGCTGTTGGACCATCCAGAAGAATTCGAGGACTATGGCGAAGCCGCGCAAGGACTGGTGATTGCCGCAAAGGTTCCCGAACTCATCGCCACACACCTCGTACGCGAGCCACTGTCCCCGAGCGAAGCGCCCACCCTGGTCGGTCGTTTTCTGGAATACGTTCACGCGCCGGATGTCGAAACCGCACGCCTTGCTTTCGAAGCCGTACAAGTGCTGCAAATCGAACACAGCTTCAATGCCGGTACCTTCGTTGCACGAAGTACCGCCAGTACCCTCGCACCCATCGAGAACTGCATTTCGGCCGCATTTGGCACCCTGCACGGGATACTACATGGCGGAGCGGACCAGGCGGCCCTGGAGGTTGCCGACCGGGTGGGGGCGCCTGAGCATGCCGCAACTTTTGTGGATGAGTGCCTCGCGAGCAAAACCAAAGTAATGGGCATGGGTCATCGCGAATACAAAGTGCTCGACCCCCGTGCTCGCCATATCAAGGCGTTTGCCGAAGCGCTCACTCGCGGTACCGAGCATGAGCGCACCTTTCGCACGCTCGTCGCCATCGAAGCGAGGTTTACCGAGCGTATGGCAGAGCGAGGCAAGTCGCTTTATGCCAACCTCGAGTTCTACAAGGGGGTGGTGTATCGCGCGTTGGGCCTACCAACCCGTTTTTTTACTTCGTGTTTCGCCATGTCCAGAGTTTACGGGTATGTGGCGCATTTCATCGAGAGCCGCGAGGACAACCGAATTATCCGGCCCGCCGCACACTACATCGGACCGCCCATTGGCCGAACCGTCGGGGAATCCGTTCAGGGGTAACCTCATGGCCTTTGTGACCCGGCTGAACTACTCCGGGGTGAGGGTGAGTAGAAGATTTGACCCATCGGGTTTAAATCCGTGCTTTTTGAAAAACGATTGTGAACGGGCACCGCTGACGATGATCTCCCGTGCACCTTTCGTCTCGGCGAGACCGATGGCATGACGGAGTAACCAGTCACCAAGCCCTTTTCCTCGAAAGCCTTCAGCGACGGCAATATTCGCGAGCTGAAACCGCGTCCGATCGACGGGTTTGACGACATATACACCGATAACTTCGCCACGAAACTTCGCCACCCGAATGAGTTCCTGATCGAGGTAGCCACCGATACGCGTTTCATCGGGGTCTCCTTCAAGGAGCAGATCCCATGGCACCTCATCGGGATAAGGTTTGAAAATGTCTGCGGCTTTCGCCTGGAATCCTTTTACCAATGTTCCGTTCCCGGTTCACCCTTGATCGGGCCGCACAGATTGCCTGTGACCCAGCCACCATAATACCCCCCAGTCTGCGCCACGACGCGCTCGGCGCCAACGTAGCACTCGAGCCGTGCCGGGAAGAAGGCAAACCAGCCACGAATCGAGGCAAACTCGGCATAGGTCGACGTATACGACCATGCGGCATCGTGAACACCAGCAACCGAGAAGTTCACCGCGAGGCCTTTCCATTCACAATGCGATCGCGCCTGCCCCTGCATCGTCAGGTGCAAGTGATGCACATCCTCAGGAGGAAAGTAATAGGTCGGCGCGCCGGCTGTTTCCATCACCCGTAATCCAACTTCGGTTTCGGCTATGAGTAATTCGCCACATAGAACCCGTAATCGCTCGGTTACTTCGGCAATTCGGGGTGGTCGCGGATAGTCCCAGACCGACTCTTCGTTGCGAGACGCTGTTAAGGCAAATTCGGGGCGGTCAACGCCGCGGAACCGCCACTTTGCCCGCGCGGCTGCAACCGCTTCGGTTACCGCCAGAATTTCCACCAGGATGATCCTGTCGAACTCCCCTTTGAGCCGCGAACCCCGCGATGGTGCATATAACGTTTCGTCAAAAGCCTCGCTATTTCATCATAGTGCGCCCAATCGTCTTTGACGTCGTAAACCGCATCACCGAACACCGTTCGGAAATCTTCCATATATTGCGGATAATACGCCTCGGTGAAACGCTGTCCTTCTTCGTTCAAGCAGTGGGCGTCCAGCGTTCCGGCACAGCCGCCAACGAGCAGCTCCGCTCCGGTCGCTTCGCGATAACGCACCCGCAGGATCAATCGCTCCGCTCGATCTTGCAGTTGCCGGCTCACGAGTTGCAGGTTTGCGCACCATGCCACATACATACCAAGCGGTGTCGCCGCTCTGTCAATGGACCCGGCCTCCTCCATGTGTCGATCCAGATCGTCGTAAATCACGTGGCAGCAAGCGCCTGATCGAGGTCGCGCAGCAGATCCGCTTCGCTCTCGATTCCGACGCTCAGCCGAATCAGACCGTCATCTATACCTAAGCTCAAGCGTTTCTCTTCCGGCAGACTCGAATGGGTCATGATGGCGGGATGTTCGATCAACGATTCAACGCCACCCAGGCTTTCGGCGAGGGTAAATACGCGCACAGTTTCGAGCATCGTACGCGCGGCTTGCAACCCACCTTCGATCGTAACCGCAATCATACCGCCAAACCCTGACATCTGTGCTTTCGCAAGCTCGTGTTGCGGATGGCTTTCGAGCCCCGGATACAAAACGTTGGTGACTTTGTCATGCCCTTCGAGGAATCGGGAGACAGCGAAGGCATTTTGCTCGTGTGCCTGCATGCGTATTGCCAGCGTCTTCAAGCTTCGCAGGCACAGGAAGGCATCAAATGTGCTTTGAATCCCGCCCATGGCGTTGCTCAAAAATCCGAGCTGATCCGCTATCTTTTCGTCATCCGTGACCACCAACCCACCAATCAGATCGCTGTGCCCATTGATGTACTTGGTAGTGGAATGGAGCACCATATCCGCACCCAGATCAATCGGTCGCTGGTAGAAGGGACTCATGAACGTGTTGTCCACCATCACCATGGCACCGGAATCGTGGGCAACCGTCGCAAGGGCCGCGATGTCCAACAGCTTCATCAGCGGATTGGTTGGTGATTCGAGCCACACCATGCGCGTGTTCGGTTTCATGGCAGCCTCAAGCCCGCTCACGTCAGTCAGGTCAACATAAGAAAAATCAATTCCCTGTTTCCGGAACACAGTCTCGAACAGACGATAGGTGCCGCCATACATATCGTCGCAGCAGACAACGTGATCTCCCTGCGCCAACATTGCTACGACCGTGGTCGCACCCATGCAGCCCGACGCGAACGCGAATCCGAAACGCGCTCCTTCCAGATTAGCTACACAGGTTTCATAGGCTTTGCGAGTGGGATTTTGGGAGCGGGAATACTCGAAACCACGGTGTACGCCAGGGGACGATTGCGCGTACGTCGACGTAAGATACAACGGCGTAATAATCGCTCCGGTGACCGGATCCGTTTCCTGCCCGGCGTGTATCGCTCTCGTTTCGAAACCAAATTCCTGGTCGGACCATTTCATCTTCTGTCCTCGACAATCAGGGAGCAAAGCTCGACCGCGCACGCACGCCCCACCGACCTTCCAGCTTTTCTACGACGTAGAACGAAGGGTAGCTGGCAAGCTTATCGCCCGAGGCCGTATAACGGGAAAAAGTGACGGCAATATGCACTTTCCGCGGGGAAACCTGAACAACTTCCAGGCTGTCCCAGACACTGTGATCCCAACCGGTTGATTCTGCGAATGCATCCAGATCGGTCGCGGCAACAAAGTCTGCCGCGCTCGAATACACCCTGACCTGACCACTCGCGAAACGAACATGGGGGAAGTGCAGTGTGCTTGCCCAGGCTTGTTCATCGCGCGCGTTAAACGCCGTCAGGAAATCTTCCATTACCGCCAACGCCGCTTCCTGCGGAGTCTGAGCGATGACATCTCCATAAGTACAACTCAGCACCAATACACAGCCAAGCGCGATTTTTCTGATCATCATGTTCTTCTCAAATCTTTGGATGCCCGAGAATGTGACAGTAGCCGGGCCGTTTGCCTGCTTCAAGCATCAAAGCCACCAATTTCCAACGTCAGCGCCTGATGCGGTAATACCGTACACTTGACTATCGACGTCTTGGAACTGTTTCGCGCTGGAGGGTCAAAACCATCGCACGAAATAACAATGGTCACACAAACCAATGGAGGGACCGACCATGAAGCGTATCACTCTGACAGCGATGGCTCTGCTGGCTGCCGTGTTCGCGACCTCCGGGTCGTATGGCGCTGGTAGCACCGGCGGTGGCGATCTATCCAACGTCTCTACCGCAACCCCCAAAACGCCTGAACAGATTGCCAACGGACACCACAAGGCCGGGCTCAGGCATAAGAAGAAAGCCTGGAAGAACGAGACGAAAGCCGCCAAGTACGAAAAGCCTGGTAAACGCGACAAGTATCTGGCCCGCGCACAGAAATCCTACCGCAAAGCTGTCGACAAACAGACCGAGGCGCTGAAATTCTACCCCGCCCACTATGAGGCCGCCAACGAACTGGGTTACGCGTTGCGCCAAACGGGAGATTACAAAAAAGCAATCGGAGCATACAACTATGCCCTGAAAATCAACCCGAAGTTCTACCAGGCGATGGAATACCGCGGCGAGGCGCTGTTAGCACTCGGGCTGATCGGGAATGCCAAGGAGGATTACATGCAACTCTTTCGAGGCGATCGCGAACTCGCTCAGCAACTCATGTCAGCCATGGTTACCTGGTTTGAATCCCAGGAACTGCAAACCGACTCTGTCACCGAATTTGGTACCTGGATTTCGGAACGGCAGAAGCTGGCAGAAATGACCCAGGACCTTTCCGCCAACAACGCAACTCGCTGGCAGAACAGATAAAGGAAACGAACTCCCTCTCAGGCTTCGGCACCCCGAAGCGCCAACACCGATTCGCGCAATGCCGAGGCGCTGGCGTCTGCCGGGTCTATGGGGTCACCAGCCACCACACCCACCTTGCTCCAGAAACGTTTGGGTTTCTTGAAAGCACCTTCGTCACGACTGAAAAAACTGCCCCACAAACCGCGTAGCGCCATCGGTACGACGGGTACCGGCGATTTCGCGAGGATGCGTTCAATACCAGATTTGAACCGGGCCACCTCGCCGTCCAGGGTGAGTGCACCTTCAGGAAATATGCACAGCAGATCTCCCGCATCCAACCCCCGTTGAATTTGTTCGAATGCCTCATCGTATGCAGCCTTATCGACATGTTGCGAAATGATGGGTATTGCCCCACCCGTACGAAATACGAAATTCAGTAACGGGATGTCGAAAATCGCTTTGAACATGATGAACCGAATGGGCCTCGGTACGGCACCGGCCAGCAATAACGCGTCGACGAACGTGACATGGTTACAGACGATGATCGCCGGGCCCTTGGCCGGAATCTTCTCGAGCCCCACATGGGTTACCCGGTACATCGTGTGGCTCAACAGCCAGATGACGAATCGCATTGCAAACTCCGGCACCTGCCGGAATATATAGATGGCCACGACGAGGTTCGCCAAGGCCACCGCCAGCAGTAGATCTGGAATGCTCCAAAGTGCCACATCGAGCAGCAAAGCGGCGCCGCCGGCCGCCGCAACCATGAACAACGCATTCAGGATGTTGTTCACCCCGATTATTCGAGCTCGCCGGTCCTCAGGCGTGCGCGTCTGGATCAGCGCATACAGAGGCACGATAAACAGGCCACCGAACAATCCGATCAGGCCCATATCCAGAAGCACACGCAGGCTTCCGTCGACGCCTAAAAACGCCGTCCAGCCAAGCACGTCTGCAGTCGCGCTGAAACCTCCAATTGCGAAATACAGATCCACCCCGGCAGCGCTTATTCCAAACGCGCCAAACGGCACGAGTCCTATTTCGATCTTGTGACCCGAGAGTCGCTCACACGCGAGCGAACCCAACGCGATGGATATCGTGAAGACGCTGAGAATCAGCGTAACCACCGTGGTGCCGCCTGAGAGATGTAGTTTCACCAGGTTAGGAATCTGAGTGAGAAATACCGAGCCCAACAACCAGAACCACGACACGGCGAGGATCGACTGGAACACCGTTTTTCTGTCCCGGGCGAGCCTGACCAGCTTGATCGTTTCACTAAAAAGGTTCCAACCGATCTTCAACTCCGGGCTTGTCGCCGGGGTGTTCGGGATGAACCGGCTTGCGCTGTAGCCGACTACGGCTACGGCTACCACCATAATAGGCAGCAATATCGACACCTCGCTCTGCGCCGCAACGATGCCGCCAATCAACGTACCGAGCAGGATGGCGACAAAGGTACCCATTTCAATTTGTGCATTCCCGCCGATGAGTTCTGACTCCTTCAACTGCTGTGGAAGGATCGAATATTTCAACGGTCCGAAAAAAGCCGACTGGACTCCGAGCAGGAACAAAACCGTCAACATGCCTGGCACGCTCTGCAAGTAGACGGTCACGCCCCCTGCAAGTGCGATGAATATCTCGACTACCTTGATAATGCGAACCAGGTGCGATTTCTCGTACTTGTCTGCGAGCTGACCGGCAAGGGCTGAGAAGAGAAAAAAAGGCAGAATGAATAATCCCGCCGCCGCATTGATGAAGAGATTCGTGTTCTCTGCGGCAATCAGGCCGCTGTACACGAGTATCAGCGACAAGGCGCTTTTAAACAGATTGTCGTTGAAGGCACCCAGAAACTGGGTGTAGAACAAGCCAGCGAACCGGCGATCCCGCAAAAGTGCAAATTGACTGGTGTTACTCACAATGCACACCTCCTGGTGTTCATGCGGGCACGTCTCCGGCGATGGTGATCCGGTGCATCTTGCGATGTTGCGGAAAAAAATCGTTTACCGGCTTATGTTGCGTTGCGCGGTTGTCCCAGATGGCGACCGTGCCGGGCTGCCAGCTCAAACGAACGGTGTGCTCCTCAGTAGTCAGGTGGCGATAGAGAAACTGCAGCAGAACATTGCTCTCCAGGAGGGCAAGCCCCTCGATGCGAGTGGTGAACAGACTGTTCACGAAGATCGCTTTCTTCCCGGATTCCGGATGTGTGCGAATAACCGGATGAGTGATCGGTGGATTCTCCTCGACCGCTGTGGCCAACCGTTCAGCGCCACCGGGTTCTGCGAGACTCTCACGAAAACCCTGACAAAAGTCATGCTCCGCGTTCAATCCATCGAGAAATTTCGCAAGTGTTGCGGATAACCCCGCATAGGCCGCCGTCGCGCTGAGCCACAACGTATCGCCACCGTATGCCGGGATGATCTGACCGTGCAGCATGGTCAGCGCAGGTGGTGCCGGCCGGAAGGTCATATCGGAATGCCAGGCTTCGATTTTACTCGGTGCCTCGGCCGTGCTCTCCAACACCTGCACATCCGGCACCCCGGGAACCGTCGGATAGGCGCGATGGGGTTCGATCTCGCCGAACCGCCGCGCAAAATCCCGATACTCGGTTGGTTCGAGCGCCTGATCGCGAAAAAACAGCACCTCGTGCTCGATGAGGGCTTCATACACTTCGGTAAAGAGGGTTTGCGAATCTGCAGCCCCCGCCAGGCTCACCCCGGTTACGTACGCACCAAGCGCACCCGCTGCTTTTTCCAACCGCAACGTGGCATCCTTATACTTTCAACCCTGGGAATTCTACACGAGTGGCTGAAACAGAAGGCACGATTAAGTTCGCCTACGAGTTGTTGGCACCCACAGACCCGGTCGCTGACGATGAACTGATGCGCCCGCTGTTCGCCTGGCGAACGTTATTGCGCCGCCTCGAAATTCTCGGCCAGCACCCTGATCGTTACGAGGGTTTTGGCTTTGGCAACTTGAGCGCCCGCGATCCACACCTTTTGAACGAATTTGTCATTTCAGCCAGTCAAACGAGTGGGCTCGATGCGTTCGACGATGAACACATGGTGCGCATCACCAATTGTAATCTCGATCGCTTCTGGGCGGATGCAGTCGGTAACTATCCACCTTCGTCGGAAACCATCACCCACGCGATGGTGTACGCGGCCGATCCCAGGGTGAAATGGGTATTCCACTGTCACAGCCCGGAGATCTGGAATCGTGTGAAGGATCTGGCATTGCCATGCACGGCACCCGAAGTCGACTACGGATCACCTGCCATGGTCCAGGCTGTGGCCAAACTGCTGGAAACCCATCAGTCGAGGCCCATTGTTTTTGCAACCATGGGCCACGTTGATGGTGTGTTCGCCTGTGGAGGAACGGCACGCGATACCGGAGGGCTGCTCGTGAGCTACCTGGCGAAGGCAATCGGTTGGGCAAACAGATGAGAGTTCGGTCCCCATGAACACACCCAGCGCGGTACGCTGGCACGACGGCAAACTGGAGCTGCTCGACCAGCGAAAGCTACCCGCAGTGGTCACGTACCTCGAGGTCACGGACCTGCGGGGTGGCTGGGAGGCGATCAACACGATGGCGGTACGTGGCGCACCCGCAATAGGTATCGCCGCGGGTTATACCCTGGTCGTTGCCATGGCGGGCGAAGATCCCAACCTGGAAGCCGAACCAGAGCAGTTCCTCGCGCGCCTCGATCAACACGCGCACTATCTCGCGAGCGCCCGACCCACCGCCGTGAATCTGAGCTGGGCGGTCCGGCGGATCTGCGCGCGGGCCAAACGTTCCCCAACTCTGCAAGCTATTCGAGACGAAGCCCAGACCATCCACGAAGAGGATCGCGCTAGCTGTCGCGCTATCGGGGATTACGGTCGTCGGCTCATCGAACCCGGCAATGGGGTGTTGACCCACTGCAACGCCGGAGCGCTTGCCGTATCCGAGCTCGGTACTGCCACCGCGCCGATGTATCTCAACCATCAGCAGGGAATGTCCTTCCGGGTCTACGTCGACGAAACCCGGCCACTCCTGCAGGGTGCTCGTCTCACCGCCTGGGAGCTCTCCGAGGCAGGCATGGACGTGACCTTGATCTGCGACAACATGGCCGCAACCCTGATGGCCGAAGGTAAAATCGACCTGGTGATCGTCGGCACGGACCGCGTTACCCGCAATGGTGACGTCGTCAACAAGATCGGTACCCTCAATCTGGCCATTCTCTGCGCGCACTACGACATCCCGTTTTACGTCGCCTGCCCGTCTTCCAGCTACGACCCGGAGACCAAGTTTGGCCATGAGGTGGTCATTGAGGAACGCGATCCCAGCGAGGTGCTGGGAGAAAACGCCGCCCGAGTTGCCGTACGTAACCCGGCATTTGATGTAACACCCGCCAATCTCGTGACCGCGATCATCACAAATCGAGGCATTGCCCGCCCACCTCTGGCTGCGGCCCTCGAGCGATTAATGATGGAAAACAGCACCTGAAGAACTCGGGTAGGACCTATATCGGCCGGCCCCCACGGTGTT
>SMVB01376802.1_pt1 | contig 15001 bp, 16 predicted proteins | sample 2456461 | NCBI WGS metagenome assembly SMVB01 (sample SAMN11095934, study PRJNA526329) | marine sediment metagenome | biome: Marine sediment; feature: Surficial sediment; material: Deep marine sediment; isolation source: Hadal surficial sediment | place: Pacific Ocean | collected 2014-05 | depth... | reverse complement strand
GTGCCTGGGTGCTGTATGACCGCTCACAGCAACTGGCGGAACTTGGAATCAAGTCTGATTTTGTCGGCTTCAAGGCTGCACACTTCAAATTCCTGCAGAATATTATCGATATGGCCGCTGTGCGGGAGTTCGAAGAAGACGGCTATGAACCCGACCCCGAACCATGGCTGAAAACCAGCCTTGAGGAACTGGGGAAATCCACTGCCACACGATTCGAGGAAGTTGGTTTTATTACCAACTCCATCATGGATGGAGTGCGACGCCCGTTCAGGTTGATCATCGGCGAGACTATCAAACAAGTGTACGAAACCGGCGTGCAGGCGATTCCAATCGTGATGGTCATCACCTTCCTGATCGGTATTGTTCTGGCCTACCAGGCATCCGGTCAGCTTGAACAATTCGGCGCGAAAATATTCGTAGTTGACCTGGTCAGCATATCAATTCTGCGTGAAATGGGTGTGCTGCTGGCGGCGGTGATGGTGGCCGGCAGGTCCGGCAGTGCATTCGCTGCAGCATTGGGCACCATGAAGCTCAACGAAGAAATCGATGCACTGCGCGTGCTGGGACTCAATCCCAACCAAATCCTGGTTGTACCCCGGGTGCTGGGGATGATCATCTCATTACCCATGGTGACGGTATTTGCAGATATTGCCGGACTGGCCGGGGGCGCCCTGATTGCAATTGGCACGCTGGATATCAGCAGCGTTCAGTTCGTTGAACGGGTGGCTTTAAGTACCGATATGAATGACCTGATGGTCGGTCTTGTCAAAGCGCCCTTTTTTGCTTTCCTGATCGCTGTGACCAGCACCTTACGTGGCATGCAGGTTGAGCACTCGGCTGAAGACCTGGGCAGGAAAACCACGGTTGCGGTGGTTCAGTCCATGTTCCTGATCCTGTTGGCCGATGCCTACTTCACGATGTTATTTGCCAGGCTGGGGTTCTGATGGAAGTCGTCATTTCCGTTAAGGACCTGGTCAACCGTTTCGGTGATCAGATCGTGCACGACAAGTTGTCGCTGGATGTCCGTCGCGATGAGATCCTCGGCCTTGTAGGCGGTTCGGGTACCGGCAAGTCGGTTCTGATGCGCAGCATCCTGGGTCTGCAAAAGCCTGTCAGCGGGTCGATTACCGTATTGGGCGAGAAAATTGAATATCAGAAACCCGGACCAAACCGGCATTGGGGCGTGTTATTTCAAAGCGGGGCGCTGCTATCCGGCCTGACCGTGCAGGAAAACGTGGAACTTCCCATTGCACTTCACTCGGATATGCCGCTTGAAACACGACACGAACTGGCCAGTCTCAAGTTATTGATGGCAGGATTGTCACTTTCTGTTGCAGACAAGTATCCGTCTGAGCTCTCAGGGGGGATGCGAAAACGCGTTTCGCTGGCCCGTGCGCTGGCACTGGAACCAAAGATTCTGTTTCTGGATGAACCCACCGCTGGCCTGGACCCGATTGCGGCAACAGAATTCGACAAACTGATTAACTACCTGCATGACAACCTGGATCTCACCATCCTGATGATCACCCATGATGTGGACAGCCTGTTTGGTACCTGTGACCGGATTGCGGTTTTGGTGGATGGAGGCGCTATAGTAGGTACGGTGGATGAAATACTGGCATCAGATCATCCCTGGATAAAAAGTTATTTTGGTGTGCCAAGGTCACAAAGGGCGAAATGGGCTAGCGGGAGCGGCAGGCGTGCTAAGTAATCATCTGAAAGTAGGAATCGTGGTCAGTGCCGCGCTGGCTTTCTTCGTCGTGTTCAGCATTTGGCTAAGTGGCAAGCAGGGCGGCGAAGATAGCGAGAACTACAGCATGTTCTTCCACAAGGATGTCAGCGGCTTGATGCTGGGCGGGCCGGTCTATTATCTTGGCGTTGAAGTCGGCAACGTCACCCGCATGGATATCATTACCGGCGACCCTATGAGTGTACGGATTGACATTGAAGTGCTGGGATCAACGCCGGTTGATACTGGTACTTCGGCGAGCCTGGCTTACCAGGGAATCACCGGCGTGGCCGTGATCAATCTGGTGGGTGATCCGGGGATGAACCTGCCCTTGAAAACGCCCCCCGGAAAGGACTATCCGGTCATTGAAGTCAGGGATTCCGGTCTGATTGCTCTTTTATCAGGTGCGCCGTTAATGATGGAAAAAGTAAATAAGCTGCTGGATGATGCCGGCAGGTTAATGGGTGGAAATAATCCGGACCTGTTGAGCGGGGCCCTGGAGAATATTGAGTCGCTGACACGGGCCCTGAAAGACAAACAACAGTCATTTGCCTCATTGCCGGACAGCCTGATGGCAACACTCCAGGACGTACAGGCTACCTTGCTTGAATTGCGGTCTGTCGCTATTGATGTCAGGCCTGGTCTGAACGAAATCCTGCAAAATCTTGAGGAAACAAGTGCGAGAATGGCAAGCCTGATTGCACGTATGGATGAATGGGCTGGCAGTAATAGTGCTGATATAAATGAATTTCTGAGCAATGGCCTCGGCCAGGTGCCTGACCTGGTTTCCGATGCACGTGATGCCTTGCGTGAAATGGAAAAACTGTTGAAAGAGATTCGCGAGAATCCCTCTGTGCTTTTGTACAAGCCGAAAGATGACTCGGTAAAAGCTGGAGGGTAAGAGATGTCAATACCGCTCAGAATTTCGCTGTTGGTTTTACCGGTCCTGATAATTTTACTGACGGCTTCATGTGGCGGGATTCTGAGCAGTGATAAACCGGCTGACAGGACTTTTTGGCTGCAGCCTTATATTCCCCCTCAAAATGCAGCTACTCCGGCAGACGCACCCGGTTTGACAGTATCTTTCGATGTTGTTCCGGGCCTGGATTCAGATCATTTGCTGACCATGAACCCGGATGCCGAAATGAATCATTATTCAGGAGCGAACTGGCCGGACCATTTACCTGAATTTGTGGGCTCGCTTTTACGGCGTTCGCTGCAATCGTCCGGTTTGTTCAGTCGCATCAATGCCGATCGTGAAGCGGGAGTCGGTGATTGCACTCTGGATCTTGAATTGCAGCGTTTTTATACAAACATAAATCACGCAAGTGCTGCTTCATCGGTGCAGATCGCCATGTCGGGTCATTTTGAATGTCACGATACCGCCAGATCAGTACAACTGGCAGCCGCTGTTGGTGTTGGTGGGCAACAGATCACGAGTATTGTTGCGGCACACCAACAGGCCTTCAACGACTTGATGCGCTCCCTGATCAACCAGCTTCAATAAGACATTATTTCCTTGTAAGGACGAGAGCAATGAACAATTTGCATTGGCAGGAGCGCAAACTAAAATCCTTTGCCAGGGGCATGGGCAACATTTTTCCAGTGTTCGTGGAAAAAGCGAAAAACGCCGAACTCTGGGATGTAGAGGGTAAGCGTTACATTGATTTTGGCAGTGGCATTGCGGTGGTAAATACCGGCCATAGTCACCCCGCGATTATAAAGGCCGTAAAATCCCAGCTTGAGAATTTCTCCCATACCTGTGTAATGGTCAATCCCTATCCTGTAGCGGTCGAATTGGCAGAGCGATTGAATGACATAGTTCCAATAGAAAATGCACGTACCATATTTGTTTCGACCGGTGCTGAAGCGGTAGAAAATGCGATCAAGATTGCCCGGTCAAAAACCGGTCGCCCCGGCGTCATCGCCTTCAGCGGCGGTTTCCATGGCAGAACCAATCTATGCATGGCCCTGACCGGCAAGGTGGTTCCCTACAAGATAGGTTTTGGGCCTTTTTCACCAGAAATCTACCATGCGCCGTTTCCGGCCGAGTATCTTGGGGTTTCCGGGAATGACTCCCTGGTTGCACTGGAAGGTCTGTTCAAGAACGATATTGATCCTTCAAACGTGGCGGCAATAATTATCGAGCCGGTTCAGGGTGAAGGCGGGTTTTATCCGCTGCCTGACGGCTTTCTGGCAAAACTGAGAACGCTTTGCGACCAGCACGGAATTGTATTGGTGGTGGATGAGATTCAAACCGGATTCGCCCGCACCGGCAAAATGTTTGCCACTCAATACGAGGGCGTTGAGCCGGATATCATTACCCTGGCAAAGGGTATTGCAGGTGGTTACCCTCTGGCGGCAGTGGTGGGAAAGCAGGAAATTATGGATGCACCTGAGCCGGGTGGCTTGGGTGGCACTTACGCTGCCTCTCCGCCGGCATGTGCTGCTGCCCTGGCGGTTCTGAAAGTGATTGAAGATGAGTCGCTGTGTGAGCGAGCCAATGAAGTAGGTAATCGCTTGAAGGCAGGATTCGAGGCTTTGTGCCGACAACACCCCGGGCGAATCGGGGATATTCGCGGCAAGGGTGCCATGGTGGCCATGGAGTTGGTCAAAGACGGTGACCCCGGCCAACCTGATTCCGAGTTGACGGCCGCGCTGGTGAAGAAATCCTCTGAGGCTGGATTGCTGATAATTTCATGCGGGGTTCGCGGCAATGTTATTCGCATTCTTGCACCTCTGACCATTCCTTTTAATCACCTTGATGAAGGGCTGGAGATTTTGACCAGGGTGTTTTCTGAGTGCGTATGAGTTGTCGCTGACATATCATTCCACGATACAGAAAAGGAATTTGTTTAGATGCCAAGATTTAAGAAATACCTGAAAATCGCCGCTTCCCTGCTGGGCGTCGTTGTTCTGCTTGCCGGCTTGTTTGCCTATCATACCTGGAACTACAAGCCGTTGAATATCAACCTGTTTTTTGCTCGGACCTTTATGCAGATCGGGCTTGAAAGCCCGGAAATGCTGAGTTCTATCAGGGTGTTGGAGCAATTTGGCATCAATGGTCATAATTCCGAACTTGATGATGAATCCATGGCTGCAGGTGCCCGCTTTATGGATCAAATGGAACACGCCCACCAGGTGCTCAATAGTTATGCTGATGAAGACCTGAATGAGGCTGACCTGATGTCGAAGCGTGTTGCCCTCCGCCTTATGGATCTTATTGTCGACGGGCGGAAATTTCGTTTTCACAATTACCCGGTGAACCAGCTATTCGGTGTACAAAACGGCTTCCCGTCATTTATGGAATCCACCCACCAGGTTCACAATGTCAGTGATGCCGAAGATTACATAGCACGACTGTCAAAAGTCGGGATCAAGTTTGACCAGGTGCTCGATGGCCTGAGACACCGTGAGACTCTTGACATACTTCCACCCCAGTTCGTAGTGACCAAGGTGCTGGAGGAGATGCGGAATTTTGTCGCAACCGCGCCGGAAGAGGGCATCTTGATGGTCTCGCTTATGACTAAAATGGAAGAGGCTGAAATATCAGTCGATGAGCAGGAGCGCCTGGCGCTGGCTGCCAGGGCCGAAATTGAAAATACCGTTTATCCAGCTTACGAAAGACTGATCAGTTATTTCGAAATACTGGATGAAAAGGTCGAGGGAAATTTCGGAATCTGGAATTTGCCGGACGGGGACGAGTTATATGCCCTGGCTATCAAGCGCTTTACCACTACCGACTATACGGCCGAATATATCCACAACTTTGGTTTGTCAGAAGTGGACCGTATCCAGGCGGAAATCCTGGCTATTCTTGAGACTGAAGGTTGGGATGTTGCCGCTGGATTTACCGCTGCAATCGGTGAAATGGCGGATCGTGAGGAATTTTATTATTCAGATAGTATTGAAGGCCGGGAGTCGATCCTGGCTGATTACCAGACCATCATTGATGAAATTTCCGAGGGCCTGGACCCTTACTTCGATCTGAAGCACGAGTCAGCAGTAGAGGTTAAAAGGATTCCTGAATTCAAGGAAAAGACATCACCTGGCGCCTATTACCAGCGACCGGCTTTTGATGGTTCCCGGCCAGGAATGTTCTATGCCAATCTTTATGACATCAAGGCAACACCCAAATATAGCATGCGTACTTTGGCTTACCATGAGGCAGTACCCGGCCATCATTTTCAGATTGCGATTCAGCAGCAATTGGAAGGATTGCCATTTTTCCGGCGCATGATTCCTTTCACTGCATACACTGAAGGCTGGGCCTTGTACGCTGAACGGCTGGCCTGGGAACTGGGCTTCCAGGATGATCCCTACGACAATATCGGCCGTTTGCAGGCCGAATTGTTCCGCGGCGCCAGGCTGGTGGTGGATACTGGAATTCACGCACAACACTGGAGTCGTGAACGTGCGATCGATTACATGGTGGCAAATACGGGGATGGCAGAGAGTGACGTCATTTCCGAGATTGAACGATATTTTGTGATTGCAGGTCAGGCGCTTGCTTACAAGGTGGGTATGACCAAGATTCTGGAGTTGCGGGACAGGGCACAATCAGAACTCGGCAATATTTTTGATATGCGTGAATTCCATGCTGCCGTACTCGGCAGCGGCTCAGTTCCGTTGAATATCCTGGAAGAACTGGTCGAGCAGTACATTGAAGAGAATCGTGCGGGATAGGGCCTAATTTCTTGTCGGCCCTGATAATTGTGACTCAATACGCGGATACCACAGGGCCTGGAAAACACCGCGCAGTCCCATGAAGACCAGTACGGCACCCCAAAGGCCCTGCAGGCCCCAGGCATTGGTCATGGGTGTTAAAACCAACAGGTAAACCGTAAACGCCAGGCCCATGGTGACCATCATTGCCGGGGCCGCCGTGGCCCCTATGTACACGCCATCAAACTGGTAACTCCAGACAGAAACCAGCGGCAGGGCGACCACCAGTGGCATTAACTGACCCACGGTGTCTTTAACGGCTTGTATATTGGTCAATAAGCCGGTTAAAGCATTTCCAGCCAGCCAGAAAAACAAGGCGTACAGAAGACTCGCAACTGCACTCCAAAGCAGGGTCAGCCACACCCAACGTCTGAAAACGGATTTATTGCCCTTACCCCAGGCTTTTCCGGCCAGGGCTTCAGCGGCATGCGCAAAACCATCCAGCCCCAGGGCCATCAAAAACATGAACTGGCTGACAATGTGGCTTGCCGCCATATCGACTTCGCCCATACTGCCGGCAATTCGCATGATCATGGCGAGCGCAGTCATCAGAAAAATGGTTCGAACAAAGATAAACCCGTTAATCATCATGACTCGTTTGAAACGCGAAAGCATCCATGTCCGGGCACTGCGTACGGCTGCGCGTAAAGGCTGATAGCCAATGACCCTGATGACCAGCCAGATACTCAATATCGCTGTCAACCACTGGGCGATCAGCGTGCCTAATGCCACGCCCGGCACACCCATATCAAAACCAATCACGAATATCAGGTTCAGGATGGCGTTAGAGATATTGAGCACCAACTGCAATACCAGGATTGCCCGGGTTTTCCCCAGCCCGAACAGCACACCTGAGATCGCAAATACCAGCAGGCTGGCCGGGGCTGCCCAAATGCGAATTTCAAAATAGGTGCTGGTGATCGATGCAACACTCCCCGGTGGTGCCATTGCCGATAACGAGAATGCCAGGATCGCTTGCTGAAAAAGCAGCAGGAACAGACCGAAAAATAGTGCCATTGCACTGGCACGGATGACTTCAGCGGTTAATTTGCGGGTATCCCCGGCGCCCCAGGCCTGGGCAACAAGCCCGGTGGTTCCCATGCGCAGAAACCCAAAGGCCCAGAAAATATAGTTGAATATCACACTGCCAAGGCCAACTGATGCCAGGTGAACTGCGTCGGGTAAGTGACCAATTGCCCAGGTATCCACCAGCCCCACCATGGGGGCCGAAGAGTTGGCCAGTATGGCGGGGCCGGCAATGGCCCAGATTGCCCTATGAGAAGCAATTTTTTTCATACGGTAATGATACTTTCTTTACTCATCCTGCAAACCAGGGAAAATAGATCCTGGCATGGAAACCTGCCGGTTTTATTGTGGGTTTAATATGATTACAGCAATAATGCTTCCCGCCTGACTGCCGTTGATTGATAATTTCAGTACCGCCGGTCTGATAATGGAGCAGATCCAATGAATACAGTGTTGATAACAGGTTCAAACCGGGGGATAGGATTGGAGCTTTGCCGCCAGTTAAAAGCACGTGGCGACCAGGTGACGGCGGTATGCCGGATTGCGAGCGATGAACTCCTCAGCCTGAGCCTGAACGTGATAGATGGAATCGATGTTGCGGATGAATCCTCGGTCAGGCAACTGGCAGAGTCAGTAGCTGGTGTGCAACTTGACTGGTTGATTAACAACGCAGGAATCCTTGGCAGGGAAGGGCTGGAGAACCTGGATTTTGAGTCGATAGAGCAACAGTTCAGGGTCAATTCAATGGGGCCTTTACGTGTGACTCACGCGCTCATCCCCAATCTTGGCCCCGGCTCAAAAGTCGGAATCGTAACAAGTCGCATGGGTTCGGTTGATGATAACAGCTCGGGTGGCTATTACGGTTACAGAATGTCGAAGGCGGCTGTCAACATGGCCGGTGTCAGCCTGGCCAGGGATCTGGAACAGGAGGGCGTTGCGATCGCACTTTTGCATCCGGGAATGGTGGCGACTGATATGACCGCTAATAATGGCGTGCCGGTTTCAAAGTCAGCCTCTGGACTGATTCGAAGGATGGATGAACTGAATCTGCAAAACACCGGTTCATTTTGGCATGCAGAGGGTGAAATACTGCCCTGGTAGTCACGCCCTGGAAGTCACGGTTGTGCAATACGGTTTAAGGGCGATGGCCCTCACTATTGGCAAAATCCGTTGGATTTTCTATACTTCCTAATGATTAAGAAGAATTCCGAAGTCCGAAATTGAAGTATTCGCGGTAGTTACTGGGCATCTGACTGTACGACTCATTAAGTAGCTATCGCAATTTGTTTAATGATACTGGAGCTGGAAAATGGCAAAAATATTGATCGTAGATGATTCTGCATTTGCGCGTAACAGTTTGAGCATGATGGTTGAAAATGGAGGGCATGACGTGGTCGGTCGTGCAGAAGGTGGCGAACAAGCCTTAAAACTGTTTAAAAGTTTGCACCCGGAGCTTGTCATGCTTGATTACCTGATGCCAGATAAAAATGGTGAAGTGGTACTCAAAGAAATGATTCAGGACGACGCCAACGCAAGGGTAATTATAATCTCAGGATCGGCGGATCACACAATCGAAGAGAGAGTATTAAAGGCGGGAGCAAAGGTCTTCCTGGAAAAACCTGTTGTGCAAACAGAACTCTTAAATGTAATTGATCAAGTCATGGAAACCTGATCGAGCCGCCCAGGCCGCTGTGTCGCCAAAAAAGGGCATTGAGACCAAAAAGGAGCTAGACAGCAATTTGAACTTAACTGAGAACCAGGTTAGATCTTTTAACAGGTTTCTGGTAGTCGGAACCGGCAAAGCGCTGAATGTGCTCGATACCATGTTTATGCTCAATATTGACCGTTCAGATTCCAGTATCGAAATAGTGTCGGCAGCCAACAGTGAAAAAATCAAACACCTGGGTAGTAGGCCTTTGTATGCCATTTCGGGACTACTGGATGGTGAACTACAAGGTAGATTGCACCTGTTGATGCGCTCAAAGGACTTCAATTGTCTGAGTGAAGTGATGAAGCCGATATTAAGGCTGTTGTTCCTGTCAAGCACCGACGTCAAGCTGGCATCAAAGGAAAATATCGAACCGGATTTGATGCGAGACGATGGCAATGCACACCCGGACGAACGGGTATTTCACGAACAAATGATGGATACGTTAACTGAAATGGGAAACGTACTTTTCGGTGTTTATACCAGCGCCATCTACAAGGTTTATGATCTGCATACCTACCATTCTTTCCTTGAACCCTTGAGGGATCCGGACCAGAGGCCCATCCAGCAGATACTTTCCTCACAAGAGATGTCGGAACAACATATTGTGATCGAAAATGAATTCAGCGTGTTGGGAAACCCCATCAGGTTTTGGTGCTTGATTTCTCCAACTCAAAAATATTTTCAAGAAATATTGAACAGAATTGATTGAAAATTTCGCAGGTATAAGTCGTCAGTGCATATGGCATCGCTGTTGCTTACGATCGAAAGGGTTTCAGGCTTACTGACAGATTGGAATTATGCCAGTGAAAAATGATTACAAATCAACCAGGATGCACGGGGCTGTATCACATGGGGATGAGAATGGTTGGATATGTAATATTAATTCTGGTAACACTTACCATTTCGTTATTGACGCTAAAGCTTTTAAGATCGTTGCCAAGATGGCACAAGACCGACACCAGGAGAGTTTCACTGACACCAACAAAAGTACCCTTAAAGAAACCGTGGGGTTGGTAAAAAAGCGTATTGCCGGCTATTAGATAAGCGCGTTCAGGTGTGCTGCACAAATAAAATCGTTTTCTGAAAGGCCGTCAATGGCGTGCGTGGTGAAACCAACTTCACAATAGTTGTAGCCGGCTGAAAAGTCCGGGTGGTGGCCTTGTTCATTGACTACCCAAGCCATGGCGTTAATAAACGACATGGTGCGATAAAACCCCTTGAATTCAAACTTCCTGCTGATCATCTTACCTTCAGAGGCCAGCGACCATCCTTCCAGTCCTGTTAGCAGTGATTCTGCTTGTTCGCGATTCATCGGCGCAATTCCACCTTCACAAGGCACACAATGCCGGTCGGTTAAATCGCATACAGCAGTTGTTTGATTGCTTTCGGTCATGAGTTTTTCACTATGATTGCGCCCTTTGTTAAGCGGCCCGGATGGATTGGGTCAGGCAATTTCCTTCAAAGGGTAATTGGGGGCATGCATGCCATGTTGGCGCGCGATATTGATCAAGCCAATGAGGTCGCGCTGAGCAAGTTCGAACAGCTCATCAAAACTGTCAATGATGAAGTACACGGTCTGGAAGATATCGATCCGGTATGGTGTACGTAAAACGTCAATCGGATCAAGTTGCTTGCGAACCGGCAAGTCACTTTCCAGCGCATAAATTAATTCACCCGGCGAGGAAACAATGCCTGCACCATAGGAACGCAATCCTTTCGGTGTTCGGATTAAACCGAACTCGACCGTAAACCAAAACAATCTTGCCAGCATGGCGTGGTCACGCTTATCGGCTGCCAGTCCGGCTTTTCCATAGGCTTCGCTGAAAGTCGCGAAACGGTGGTCTGTCAATAACGGTGTGTGGCCGAAAATTTCGTGGAATACATCAGGCTCCTGCAGGTATGCCATGTCTTCACGTGTGCGAATAAAAGTAGCAGCAGGGAAGCGGCGGGTAGCGAGTAACTGGAAAAAGCTGGTGAAATCGATCAGAGCAGGTACGGGTGCAACCGACCACCCGGTGTAATCCATAAGGACCTCGTTTATTTCACTTAACTGGGGTATCCGGTCGTGCGGGAAATCCATCAGGTGGAGTGCCTGAACGTATTCATCGCAGGCGCGATCCGCCAGCATTGGATACTGGGTAGTGATCAGGTCATGCCAAACCCGGTTTTCTTCATCTGAGTAATGGATGACTCCATTGGCGTCAGGTACTTTTGCAGTGTATCGACTTTGCTTTCCCATGGTAGAAATAATATATCAATATTAGAGGATATATTTATTAAAAATTGCTCATAACTTATAAATAATGATATATTCATACTAATTAATGATTAAAAATAGAAAAAATATTTCATATGGATAAAATTGACTACAAAATTCTTGCAGAACTGCAAAAAAACGGGCGCCTGTCGAGCCAGGCATTGGCGGCAAAAGTGGGCCTTTCAACGTCCCCTTGCTGGCGAAGGGTAAGGCGAATGGAAAAGGCGGGTGTTATTGCAGCCAGTGTTGCCATCCTTGATGCCGACAGCATCGGCCTTAAGGTGATTGCTTTTGCGCTGGTTTCGCTCGAAGATCACCATCCGGATTCAGTGGCTGAATTTGATCGTATGGTGAAAGACCTGCCTGAGATTTTGGAATGCTATGCCATGAGTGGCCAACATGACTATCAGCTCAAAGTAATCTGCGAAAGCATTGGCGCATACGACAAGCTACTGAGCAATCATATACTCAGGGTAAAGGCAGTTCACACGGTCAATACCAGTTTTGTTCTCCGAACCAATAAAAGCACTACGGCATTACCTTTGAATGTTTAGCCGCGTTACAATAAAACGTTCATTGTCCGGACTGAAAACACAAGTACCAATAAATGGACGAATAGTGAAACCGTCAATCAAACCAGCCAATCCAAATTTTTCGTCCGGGCCTTGCTCCAAGCGTCCCGGATACGATGTTTCCGCACTCGATATCACCACCCTCGGCCGGTCACACCGGTCTGCGCCAGGTAAAAAAGCCCTGCAAGAAGCCTGTGTCCGGACGGCGGAAATTCTTGAACTACCCGCAGATTATCGCGTCGGCATTGTTCCTGCCTCCGATACCGGTGCTATGGAAATGGCACTTTGGTCAATGCTGGGTTCGAGACCGGTCGACATTTTTAGCTGGGAGTCCTTCGGTCAGGGCTGGCTAACGGATATTTCGCAGCAATTAAAACTCGAAAATACCCGGTCTTTTCAGGCCGATTATGGGGATTTGCCTCCGCTGGGCGAAGCCGACCCGGATCATGACATTATATTCACATGGAATGGCACTACTTCTGGTGTGTGCGTTCCCAATGCCGACTGGATCTGCAGTGAGCGGCAGGGCTTGACCATTTGCGATGCAACCTCAGCAGTTTTTGCCATGCCTATACCGTGGGAAAAGCTGGATGTTGTGACTTACAGTTGGCAAAAAGTACTGGGTGGTGAGGGTGCTCATGGGGTGTTGATTTTAAGTCCACGCGCAGTGGAACGACTTGAATCCTGGAGCCCTCCCTGGCCGATGCCAAAGATTTTCCGCCTGACCAAAAATGGCAAGTTGAATGAAGGGATATTCAAGGGTTCAACCATTAACACCCCTTCCATGCTGTGCGTGGCCGATTACCTGGATGCATTGGCCTGGGTGGAGTCCCTGGGTGGTGTCACCGCCACCATTCAGCGTTGCGACCAGAACCTTGCTGTTATTGAATCTTTTGTCGCCGGTCATGACTGGGTCCGTTTCCTGGCCAATTGCCCCGCTAATCGTTCAAATACCAGCGTTTGCCTGGTTCTTGAACTGGGTGGCGATGGGATAAAAGAAGTGGTGAGATTGTTGGCAGAAGAGAACGTCGCATATGACATTGGTGCTTACCGGGATGCCCCGGCTGGCTTGAGAATATGGTGCGGTGCGACCATTGAAAAATTGGATCTGGAGTTATTGATGCCCTGGCTGGAATGGGCTTATAGGCAGGTAAAGGAGCAAGGCTGAGGTATGTATCAAATCCGAACTTACAATGCGATTTCCGCTAAAGGCCTGGACCGGTTTGACGCCAATCAGTTCTCGCTCGGAGAGGGTATCGCCGAGCCACATGCGTTTATTCTTCGAAGCAAAAAACTCCATGGGGAGCCGGTACCTGAATCGTTATTGGCTGTCGCCCGGGCAGGTGCCGGTTATAACAACATTCCGGTTGATGAATATTCAGCATGCGGTGTGGTGGTATTCAATACGCCGGGTGCAAACGCAAATGCAGTTAAGGAATTGATTGCCGTCGGACTAATCCTCGGTTCCAGGAGGATCTTCGAAGGCATCAATTATGTGCAGACGCTCAAGGACATTAAAGATCCGGCTGAATTATCACGGCACCTCGAAAAAGAGAAAAAACGGTTTCGTGGGTCAGAGATACGCGGCAAATCACTCGGCATTATCGGGCTGGGTGCGATTGGTTCGATGGTCGCTAATATGGCGCTTGAACTGGGTATGCGCGTGGTTGGTTTTGACCCGGCACTTTCAGTGGAAGCAGCATGGCAGCTTTCGAGCCGGGTAGAAAAGGTCGAAAGTCTCCAGGCCCTTCTGGGGGAGGTTGATTACATCTCTTTGCATGTACCTGCGAACGAGCACACCGTCGGTCTGATCAATGAGGAAGCGCTTTCGAAAATAAAACCCGGAACGAAACTGCTTAACTTTGCGCGTGACCAGGTTGTGGAAATTGATGCGGTAATTTCGGCACTTGACTCTGGCAAACTGAGCAGTTACATCACTGATTTTCCACGCCCTGAATTGATCGGCAGGAAAGATACTCTGTTATTACCCCACATCGGGGCCAGCACCAGCGAAGCAGAGGAAAACTGTGCTGTAATGGCCGCCGACCAATTAATGGATTTTCTTTTGAATGGCAACATTACCAACTCGGTCAATTTTCCTGGTATCAGGATGAAACGCAATGGTGGATTCCGAATTACCTTCTGTAATGAAAATGTCCCCAGGGTGCTTGGAATCGTTCTCTCAACCCTGGCTGATCACAATATCAATGTTATTGACATGGTCAACAGAAGCAGGGGAGAAGTTGCATACAACATCATTGATGTTGAATCGAAACCTGCACAGAACGTGCTTGATCAAATCGCACAGTGTGCTGGTGTAAAGGCGCTGAGGCTGATCTAAGGGGCTCAGGTACAATGTCTGGCTGAAACCCAATTAAAGGAATCACCCAAAGGAATCACCTATGGAATTGCTGACCATCGTTATTATTCTGGCGCTAATTGCCACCATGCTCGCATTGTGTTTTGGACTGATGTCGCTGGCACAGGGAGGTAGTTTCGACAAGGATTTCGGTACCGGCTTTATGTGGGCACGTGTAGGTTCACAAGGCCTTGCCGTTGGCTTGTTGATTCTGGCACTTTTCCTGCGCTAAGCCGGATTCACTTTAGGTGTTCCACCTGGCACAACTCAATATTGCCCGGATGAAATTCAGCCCCGGGCATCCCGGTATGAAAGACTTTACTGATGCGTTGGACCCGGTCAATGCAAGTGCAGACGCAAGCCAGGGTTTTGTCTGGCGAATGATATCTGATGAAGACACTTCGACTGAACGCGAAGCATTTGAAGACAGCGGCTGGCTCGTCAATATGTCAGTCTGGGAATCGCTGAAGGACCTCAAGCGCTATATCGCCACACCCCTGCACTTGTCTATCATGCGGCGACGAGCAGAGTGGTTTGAAAATCACGACCAGGCGACCATGGTTTTATGGTGGCTTAAAAACGGCACCAACCTGACTTCCTGGAAGCGATGAATCGGCTCGAG
>SMVB01218875.1_pt1 | contig 15001 bp, 11 predicted proteins | sample 2456461 | NCBI WGS metagenome assembly SMVB01 (sample SAMN11095934, study PRJNA526329) | marine sediment metagenome | biome: Marine sediment; feature: Surficial sediment; material: Deep marine sediment; isolation source: Hadal surficial sediment | place: Pacific Ocean | collected 2014-05 | depth... | reverse complement strand
CAAATTTTTGTATGTGTGGGAATGTTGAAAAAAGCCGCCAGCCTTCGCAAAGGCTACGGCAGACAAGCCAGCGGCGTTCTCGCCCTTTCGCCGTGCTCACGTACTATGAGTACGCTCCGCGCGTCAAAAGGGCTGCGGCCTTGCTGGATAGACCCTTCGGAAAGACTCAGGGCATGCTTTTTTGAACATTCCCCTCCCACTGACGATGTGGGGCTCATCTGGAGCGTGTATTGGCTATTGACGTGAATTATTCAACAGCCCCATGTGTATATATTTCCCCTTAAAGACATTATTTTGATCACCAAAATATTGTATTAAGAAATTTTGCTGCCTTAAATTAAAACTTTTTGAAATAACCTTAATTTTCTATCATAAAAAAGGGGCCGGGACTGTAAAGTCCCGACCCCTTTTCCTGTGACTCTTGAAACAAAGATCAAGAATCTTACAACCAGGTAGCGCGTTCTGCTGGCCGAATGTAAATTGGCTCTTCCACCTGCTGCCGCACGGCTTCTTTCCCGGACTTGTTGAAGCCTAACACGGTGTCGTTATACATCTGGAACCGCTTCCCGTGAATCTGGGTCTCAAACACTAACGGCCCAGGAATTACGTCATACCGGAAGATGATTTGTTGGCTCGCTCTCCACAATTGGAGCACCGCTAACAACTCCCGGCTCGGTACCAAATACTTCTCAATCGCACTGTCCACGCCCGGCCCAAACATCTGCCGGATGTAGCCACGCGGGGCCTGCCGCGGTGGAATGTAGAAACCATTCGGCTCCGTGCCCCATTGAGGATACAATGGTAACGCCACTTGTTCCACCCGAATGGTGTAATAGAGTGGGTTCCAGCGGTCTTCCGCCCACAGGCCATCTTCGCCAATTTTGACGAGATTCTGTAAGCGGATTTTTCCGACGCAAGCTGCCATACATCGTGTTTCCATTGGCTCACCACCGGTCAAAGGATCTTTTCCCTCAATCCGTGGATAACATGCAATGCACTTCTCGGTCACCCGAGTTGTTCCACGATACATTGGCTTCTTGTATGGACATTGTTCTACGCATTTCTTGTATCCACGGCAACGATTTTGGTCGATTAGCACGATGCCGTCCTCAGGCCTCTTATAAATGGCCTTCCGTGGGCAAGCAGCCAAACAACCAGGGTAGGTACAATGGTTACAAATACGTTGGAGATAGAAGAAGTAGGTTTCATGCTCTGGCAAACTGCTGCCTTGCATCCGCCATGGTTCTTCTTTTGTGAAACCGGTTTTGTCAATGCCTTCCACAATAGCCCGCATCGACGTCGCGGTGTCTTCATAAATATTCACAAACCGCCATTCTTGGTCAGTCGGAATGTACCCGATTGCGGCTTGGCCGACCTTGGCGCCCGCATCGAAAATCGTCATTCCTTCGAACACGCCATATGGCGCATGGTGTTTGCGGCCCACACGAACATTCCACACCTGTCCGCCTGGATTCACTTGCTCAACCAACTGCGTGATTTTCACATCGTAGAACTGTGGATAACCACCATATGGTTTGGTTTCCACATTGTTCCACCACATGTATTCCTGACCTTTTGAGAACAACCAAGTTGACTTGTCAGCCATCGAACAGGTTTGACAGGCCAAACATCGATTAATGTTGAACACAAAAGCGAATTGCCACTTTGGATGGCGTTCCTCATACGGATACAACATCTTCCGTCCTAATTGCCAATTATATACTTCTGGCATAATTTCCTCCGTTTCTTTGAACCATTTTTAAAGTCCAATTGGTAAAGTTCCACCTTTGATCTTGGATGGTGAGGGAGGAGAACCAAACCCTTCCCTCATGAAATAACTCTTACACCTTGATCTTAATGTGGTCGCCTTTGAGCCACTTAATCATGAACTCATTTTCCTGGCCAGGAGTAAACCCGGTTCGGACTGGCTCCCATGGACCACGACCGCCGATACCCCCGTCTTCTGCTTTTGTGATTCGCATCAGACATTCTTTTGGAACGGTATTGACCGCATGGTTGTCCACTTGATAGCCGAATTTAAACTTCCATGCCACGGCATGTTTACCTGGCAAGGAGTCCAACTGATGCATTGGCATCAACCAATCCCGTGTAAAGGACTGTTGCGCCCCATACCGGAAGTTCGATTGATACCCCGTATCCATTGCAATCGCGCGTCCGTCTGGCCGTGTTTCATGACCTTTCACGGATTTAGCGGTTGCCACAAACGGTGCATGTTTCGCCATACATACATGATACGGGAAGGCCGGGTTGTACTTCGCCCGAATCATTAACCGTGCCACTTTGTAATATGGATCTGATGGTTTCCATCCACGATACGGCCGATCCACTGGGTTACCATCGACGTAGATGTAGTCACCGTCATTGATACCACGATCCTTGGCCGCTTGCGGGTTCACATGCATTTGATGTTCACCGACGCCTGGCGTCCGTTTATCCATACGATATGCATCACCGAAATTCGATTCATACATCTGCACCCAGTCGTTCACTGACCATTGACTGTGCACACGATGTCGAGTCTTCGGTGTGACGCAATAGAATTGATACCCCTTCTCCCACAATGGATTAGAGTACCGCTTGATTTCCTGCCACGGCAATGCAATGTTCCGCACCGTTTTGTCATCATGGTGCTGCGCCGTGATGGGAATCCCGTAGTCATCTGGCCGCACATACGGGTTTGTCGTCATAATCGCATTTGGCAGGTACGGCGTTGCTTCCGTTCCTTCACGATGCGAAATGAAGTTTTCCCCATACTCAATGGCTTCCGGCTCGATCCGGTAGTTTTCATACCGACCCGTCCGCGTCCATTGGGGCTTCGATTCGTTGGTTTCTTCCCAGAAGGGCTGCCGTGGATATGTACGAGACAACACCATCCAGCCTTTTTCAGACTTCAGCATGGCGTCCGCACTGTATCCATATGATGAGCAGCTGGCATCCAACAACCGTTGCACGTACACATCTACACGGTTGTCATACACAAATTTGAAGTAATCACGGAACCGACGATCACCCGTCATTTCCGTCAACTTCGCGGCCACGCCGGCCGTGGTATCTAGATCGTTCCGCGTGTCATACAACGGCCGAATGCCGCCTTTCCACACTTGGAACCACGGATTGGATACCGTCGCCGTATGCTCAGGATAGGTGAACTCCATCCATGTATTGACACCCATCGCGACGTCGTTGTGGTTGACGTCTGAGGTCATTTCAATGTCTTGCGTAATAAGGCATTCATTGTGTGGATCAACGTTCTTCACCATATCATAGTGATGTTTGGCATTGTTGATCACGTTCACGTTCACCACCCACCTGAACTTACTCGGGGTCGGCATGTGCGTCTTCCCGGTAAACACCCGGCGCCCATACTTTGGCGTGTTCACAATCAACGCCGTATCCCCATGATTCCAATACGCGACTTCTTCACCGTAGTAGTACCCACGCACATGGATTTCTTTGCCATGGGCGTTCGGATCCAAGGTAATCTTAAATGGATTCTCTGCAGTGTGCGTTCCGAGACCACCACCTGACCATGGCGTGGCGTTCCAAATCCCGGCTTTATAGTTTCCGGCCCAGGTATGCTGCCCGGTCCCGAACTTCCCGACGTTCCCTGTGATGATCAATATCATCGCAGCCCCACGGGCAATGATGGTTTGGTGGAAGTAATGGTTCGTGCCTTCCCCGTTATGAATCGCCGCAGGTTTAATCGTACCTGAATCCCGCGCCCAACGGACGATCAAGTCCTTTGGTGCCCGGTTGATCTGATGTACCGTATCCAAATCATAATCTTGCAAATGCGCTTGATACATTTGGAATACTGGTAACACGTCCACTTCCCGATGATTTAACAACTTCACCCGGTATGACCCGGTCATGGCGGCTTCAATGCCGCTATTTTTGTAATGCCAGCCTACCAATTCCCGATGGATCGGCACGGCTTGATTTTTATTGATATCCCACACCATGAAACCACCAAGGCGGGCGATTTTGGCTGGGTTTAATGTTTGGACTTTCCCCGAATACGTCTTGGAGAAATCAGGGAGTTTGTAGTCTTTAACCACGTCCCTGGGGTCCAAGTATTGCAACGTATCCGTTCGCACCAAAATCGGCATGTCCGTATACGCCGCACAGAAATCATGATCGTGCATGTTTTCATCAAAGATGATTTTGCAGACACCCAAGAACAACGCCCCGTCCGTGGCTGGCCGCACCGGAATCCAATAGTCGGCCCGATATGACACCGGGTTGTATTCTGGCGTAATCACGACGATCCGGGCTCCACGCTCAATGGATTCGAGCTTCCAATGCGCTTCCGGCATTTTGTTTTCCACGAAGTTCTTTCCCCAGCTCGTGTTCAGCTTGGAGAACCGCATGTCGTTCATGTCGATGTCCGAGGTTTGTACCCCTGACCAGTAAGGATGTGCTGGATTTTGGTCACCATGCCAGGTGTAATTCGACCAATACCGACCACCTTGTGCTTGATGAGGCTTCACTTTGCGAATGTAGGTGTCGAGCAATGCCCCACAACCACCGTTCAGTCGAGTGACTGACATTTTCCCAATGACACCCAAAATCGGCATCCCGGCGCGGAACTTCATGGTCCGCACTCCAGAACCTTTGGTCATTTCGATCATTTCCGGTGGGTAGCCCTGCTCCCGCAAACGACGGGCGCCAGCTTCACCACTGTACCGCTCTGCAATGATCATCATGGCTTTGGCAATATATGTAAACGCCGTATCCCAACTGACACGTAACATATCATCCAGATATCGAGACGTAAATTTATACTTGGCCATGACATCCGGGGTGAATTCCGGGCTGCCCGCATCCATCCAAGCCTTCCACCCACGGCGCATCAAGGGACCTTTCAACCGATACGGTCCATACACGCGACGATGCATCGTGTACCCTTTCAAGCACATTCGTGGATTGTGCGCGAACGTTCCGCGATTGCCGTACAAATCTTCATACGTTTGATGATCATAGTTTTGTTCCACACGCATCACCACACCGTTACGTACAAATGAACGTACGCGGCAAGCATGGGTGTCGTTCGGGGAACAGACCCAGGTGAAGGAAGAATCATAGCGATACTGATCGTGATACACACGCTCCCAGGCACGATCAGGATACTCACCGAGTGGATTTCCCACTTCGATGACCGGTTGCAGGGCGGTCAACGCTAAGGCCTTGTCGGCCAACGCCACCGCCGCCACCGTCCCGGTGGTGACCTTTAAAAACTGTCTTCTTGAAAGAAACATTGCAAATACCTCCTCGTGTGAAGGCTGTGTGATTACAGCCTAACGTGGAATACGTTAAACATTAAAAAGACTCCCCTATATTTAGGGAAACGTAAACCATACCACCTCCCTTCTTTAAAACCCTGATTGTGGTTAGATAATACATTTCAAATTCCAAAAATAATGGCAATAATAGCTATAGCAAATATCGAGCCAAAAATAAAACATTTGATCTGAATCCTAACTTATTGTTTTTAATGGAAAAAATTCTTTAAATTGATATGGGATTTATAATGAATGTTTACTTTTGGTAGCAAAATTATTTTATTTCATTGAGCAACTTAAATTAAATTTGCTTTCCAATTTAGTGGAACGAATTAAAATGAAAGAAAACAGCAAGTTATAAAAAAAATACTAAACCCTATTAAAAAAAAATGGATTAACAAGACGCATTTCATGTTTACAATTGGTAACGTAAAGCAAGTTTTTGGCTTTTATTTCAATTAAATCTAATGATGAACAATCAACAATTTTATCAAATTTTTACGAAGGATTTGAAATTGTTCTTGCTCTCAAAACCCCGTTAGGTTGCTGCGTAAGTCTATTTTTTAATGGGAAATGTCTCCTGTTATTTTCTAAAATCATGTTACACACTTACCAGCGTTACCTTTTAGTAACAACTTTAAAAATACACAAGTTTATTAGCTTTTTTTCTGTGATCCAGTGATAGTGATATGGATAAAAAAACCTGGAATTATTGTAGGAAAGTCAGAGGAACGGAGCTCCAAGAGTTTGCGCCATCTGTGCTTTTGTATAACCCACTCCCATTGGTGCCACAGTAAATGATAGATTGATCTTTTGGGTCCATGGCAAGCACTCGAATATTCAAATTTTCCAGGCCATCGTGCTTAGGAACCCAATTTCCCCCCCCATCCAGACTTTTATACATCCCTTCGCTGGTTCCTAGGTATAGGTGGGATGTGTTATGAGGATTTATGATAAGACTACTGACATATGGCTCCCCTAAACCAGTCTCAATTTCTGTCCACTGCTCCCCCTTGTCAGAGGTTTTAAATAAACCTTTGGTGGTTCCAGCATAGACAATGTCTGTGTTAGATGGATCGATCACCAACCGGTTCACACCCAAAGCCATCGACGCCAGTTTGGCATCGTCCGGAACCAGGCCATTATTGATCTTCATCCAATTTTCAGTCCCGTCAAAACTCCTGTAGACCCCTCCACTGGTCCCCGCATATACAATGTTGGGATGCTGAGGATCCACAGCCAAGGCTACGATAAAATTAATCTCCGTCATTCCCTTCATGCGCTCGACCCATGACTCCCCACCATCCGTACTTCGAAACACCCCCACGGTTGTCGCCGCATACAAGGTTTGGGTGTCAGTAGGATGAAAAACCAGCTGATTCACATTTGACGAAATAGTGCCCTTTTGAATGCCGGCATTCCGGGGAAGCCACCGTTGGCCCCCATCGGGACTTTTGTAGACCCCATCCGTCAGGGTTCCTGCAAACACATTGGCAGGGAAGAGGGGATCAATAGCCAGGTTCATCACCCGAACATGGCGCAACCCCTCGGTTAGCCGCGTCCACCCGTGTCCGCCATCACGGGTTTTATAGACAGCCTCATCCGTGGCAATATACATAATGTTGGGTTTGGTCGGATGCACCACGATCGCTGCCACCCGATCACTACGTTGGCTACACCCAACAAGGAAAATAAAACTCCCAAGGAGAATGAGGGTCATTTTGGTGAAAATGCTCATGAAAGGTCCCGATCTACTCCTGACCCATCTTCAAAGGCCGAGCATATCCTGTGAGTTCCACGTACCCCTGGCCTTGAACCGGGGCTCCACGATACTCCCCGCTCACGTCCACTGCTCCTTCCCAATAGCTTACCTGGGTACTTTGAGACGTTCGCAATTCCTGATCAGCCAAAACTGGTTTGATTTGCACACGAAGCTGAGCAGACGGCACGTTGAGTACCCAGCCAGAGGGGTAACGAGCCTTGGTATGCGGGCTGGTCCAATAATCCTGAGTTTCGACGCCGATGTCCTGCAATCGCAGATGCTGAGATCGCCCGTCGGGGAATATGAGGGTCCCGCTGGACACCGGATCCGATGAACCGTCTTTCCTTCGCAAGAGATAGACCATCAGTTCCATCTTTGAGTCAAACTGCAGGCTAAACCAGTCCCACCCAACTTGATCCTCACCCAATTCACCCGAGCCAAATTCGTGATCCATCCAACTGAGGCCCGTCACCTCGAATTGATCCGATCCAAGAGTCAGTTGCCCCTCGGTACCTAATCGAGTGAGGGAATAATAATGTGAGGCTTGTCCCACCTCAGCCCCCTTGCGACTGATGCCGTCTTCTCCATGGATCACCGGCGATTTTTCCACAGTCAGCTTGAGGTCAAGGCCAAAGGTTCCCTCAGTAGCCTTAAGGGATAAAACTTGGTGATCAGAAGTAACAGGGGTGACCGCCCAACGATCAATCCACACTTCCATTTTTTCAGCACTGGCACCTGCCTTCCCAAGCCCACCTCGACTGAGTTTCTCCGCGAAACGAAACGTTTGATTTTCAACATCCGTCAAAGCCAAATGTGCAAAATACAATTGTTTGATTGCCCAGCGGGAAGAGCTATTCTGAACTCGTGGATCATCAATGGCTTTCCGGAAGAACGTCAGCTCATACCCAAACCGTCGCCCCGTATCGTTGGCAAGGTGCCCAGTGAAGTACCACCATTCAAGACCAAATTGGTCGTGTGAACCATGGTCATGAGGAAACGAATACACATAGCCAGGTTTTGCCTGCATCCTTCCCTTGAGGGGGTTATTGGGGATGGGCATTTCTTCGGCAGCGAATGCCGCCGCACACCACATGAAAAAGAATGCCATCCCCGTCAACACCAAGACAATGGCGCCCTGACACAACAACCGTCGTTCAAAACCTTTCATAGCGCCTCGCGTACATGAATTTCCCACATAGCCCGGCTTATAACATGCCATCATGGAACGCGCAATCGCCTTTCCTGATGCGGATATTTCCGATTTTTCACTCACACAGGTTTCGCGACGTCACGTTGACAAGGTTCCAAAACCTTCGCTATCGTACCGCATGCCTCAATTGGATCGAGAAACAGCATCTGAAGCCTTTCCTATCCCGGACGTGATTCCTATTTTCCCGCTTCCCAATGTGGTGTTTTTCCCTAATACGTATCTGCCACTCCACATTTTCGAACCACGCTATCGGGACATGATCACGCAAGCGAGCCAGGAAGGCCAGTGCATCGGAATGGTTTTATTAAAGGAAGGGTGGGAAAACGATTACTATGGTGTCCCCCCGGTGTTCTCGCTCGGATGCGTCGGTCGGATCAAAAATATCCAGTCACTTGCGGATGGACGATCAAATGTAATTTTGCATGGATTGTCGCGCTACGATATTGAAGAAGAATTTTTTGATACCAGTTATCGACGAGCCAAAATTGCCCTCAGGGCGGATGAGCCGTTTCAGGATCCTGTTGATCCGGGCCTTCGATTAGGCCTGACCAAATTAGCGCTGCAATATTTGCGCGCTCGCAAAGCTCAGGAACTCTGCAAATTGATTACAGGGCAATCCATCTCAGACACGGTGCTCATTAATAGTTTATCGTCGTGTTTGGACTTCACGCCCTTTGAAAAACAGTTTTTATTGGAATCCGAAAGCCTGCATCAACAAACACGCCGTCTTATTGACCTGCTTCGATTCAAACTCGACGCGCAAAAGCATTCAACAGAATTGGAATAGATGAATCCCGCTATTGAAGTGAAAAACTTGGGGAAGACGTATGGGTCTGTCACGGCCATTGATGACCTCTCCCTCACCATCAATCCTGGGGAAATCTTTGGCCTCCTCGGACCAAATGGGGCCGGAAAAAGTACCACCCTCCGTATCCTGATCACGGTCCTGAAACCCACAACCGGGACTGCCACGGTTCTGGGACACGATGTGGTGGAAGAACCCGATACGGTCAGAAGTCTAATTGGCTATGTTCCTCAAGAACGGGCGATCGATCGGTTCTTAACAGGCCGGGAGCATCTCCAACTCTTGGGAGACCTGTACCATTTACCCAAGGCCCAGGCCACACAACGCATCCAGGAATTACTCAAACTCGTGGATCTGGAAGAACATGCCGACCGCACAGCCAAAACCTATTCCGGTGGGATGAAACGCAAATTGGATATTGCCTGCGGGTTGTTGCCGAATCCGAAAATTGTGTTCCTCGATGAACCGACGCTGGGACTTGATGTCCACAGCCGCCTTCGCATCTGGGATCATATCCGACAATTACGTAAACAAGGCATTACCATCGTCATGACCACGAACTATTTAGAAGAGGCCGATCAGCTCTGTGACCGGTTAGCCATCATCGACCAGGGAAAGATAAAAGTCATTGGGACACCCAAGGAACTCAAGGCCGGTTTGGGTGGTGATAGTTTGTCTTTGACCGTGAAAGAAAGCCAACTTGATAAACTCGATCGACTCAGCGAGGGAGTCAAAACTCTTTCCTTTGTTCGGAATATTCGTACCATAGATAATGGTTTGAATATTCGAGTTGAATCACTGGAAAAATCTTTACCCGCCGTTCTGGAGGTAGCCAATCGCATCGAGTGCCAAGTGGATGGCATTGAGTATCATCGGCCACGTCTGGATGATGTATTTGTGTCCTTTACCGGCCATGCCCTCAAAGGAGAATATCCAGACCCTGTGGAGGAGTAAGCCTGCTCCATGCAACAAGGATCTACAGAAAAATTATGAATTTTCCACACTACAAACAAGAAGTCCTGGCCTTAACCCTGAGATGGATTCGGCGCCTCAGTCGAGAAAAATTCAGCATGCTGTTTACGCTGATCCAACCCATGTTGTTCTGGCTCATTTTCTTTGGAAGCTTGTTCCAACGTACCGCCGATATTGAAGTCCTCCAAGCCCCCAACTACATGAGTTTCCTCGCTGGTGGTGTCGTTGTCATGACCGTGTTAAATAATGGGTTAGCCGGAGGCGTGGATCTCTTGTTTGATAAAGAAAATGGGTTTTTAGAACGCATGATGTCCACGCCTATTCATCGGACTTCCATTATTCTCAGCCGGTATTTGTTTGTGATGACCATCACAGGGATGCAGATTTTAGTCATTTTGGGCATCGCCTTCTTATTTGGCGTCCACCCAGTAACCGGCCTACTGGGTATTGCCGTAATCCTTGTTATTGGAATGTTGTTTGGAATCGGCCTCACCGCCATTTCCCTGGCTATGGCATTTTCCGTCAAAAGCCATGGAGATTTTTTCTCGATGCTGGGCTTTCTCTCCTTGCCGATGATTTTTCTCAGCTCCGCGCTGGTGCCCCTGTCAGCCATGCCAGGATGGATGCAAGCGCTGGCATTTCTGAACCCAATGACGTGGGTCATTGATGCGGTCCGTCCCCTCATTATCACCGGATGGGAAGCCGCGATTCCTCAAGTCGCCATCGCCTTAGTCATTTTGGCGGTTTTTGATGCGATTTGCTTATATGGCGGGGCCAAAGCCTTCGAAAAAGCCATTGGGTAATCCCGTTCCAATAAACGTAACTACTCAGGTTGCTTCAATTTTGGCTCAGGACAAGGCGCGAGGAGCGCAGAACCGGAGCGTATGTGGGAATTCGCGAGGATTTGAACACCACAGCAACGCCGTCATGGGGTAAAATTGAAGCAACCTGGGTAGTTATGAATAAAGTTGTGCGACATGAAAAACCAGCCATCGGCTTGCGCTGAACATTCTGAAAAGCAGATCAACGCCCTCCTTCATCTCCTGTCTGATCAAGACTCACAGATTGCCCAGACCATCCACGACCAATTGGTTACCATTGGCCAACCTGCCCTTCCACTTCTTCAACAGGCCCAAGGTGAACCACCCGACCTCACCATGTCGGAGCGCATCGGCTCGGTCATCGCAGACATTAAGCTGGTTGAAGTCGAGCATTCGTTTAAAGTCCTGATGACATCATCAACAGAGCCGGTTGATCTTGAAACGGGCGCGTTTCTTATTGCACAGGCCGCGTACCCGGACCTTGATGTTCAGGCCTCCCAACGCCAAATCGAAAACATGGTCGCTGTCCTGAAACCACGTTTGGAGAAAGACATCCCTCCACGACAAGCGATTCAGACGATCAGCGAATACTTGTTCCATGAACTCGGCTTTACAGGCAACACCCGAGACTATTACGATCCAGCCAACAGTTTTTTGCACCACGTGCTCAAACGCCGCATCGGCATCCCCATCAGCCTATCCCTGCTATACTTGTTAATCGGCAAGCGTCTCAATGTACCAGTGGTGGGGATAAGCTTGCCCGGACATTTTATGGTGGGATTACAGACAGAACCTGTTTTTATCGATTGTTTCAATCAAGGGGTCGTCCTGTACCAAAAGGACTGTGCCAAATTTTTACAGGAGTATGGCGTCGAGTTTGAAAGCCGCTACCTGGATCCCACCCCGAACGAACACATCCTTGCTCGAATGCTCCGGAACCTTGTCGCCATCTACCAAAACCGTGATGAATCCAAACAAGCTGACCGATTCAGCCGCCTGTTGGCCATCATCGAACACATGGACATCGCCACACCATCACAATGAATATTCATCCGCACGTCAAGACAATCGCCAATCCCCGAGGACAGACCAACATTACATCGGCGTTGTTTTTGCTGATCATCATCGTCGGCTCGGTGTGGGGGTGGAATCATCTCGACTTTGACACGCTGGATTTTATCATCGATGAAGTCGTGCCGGTCCTCTTTCTATTTATTGTGGCCACCCTCGGAACGTGGGTGATCGTCCGAAAGATCAAACGCTGGAAAAATACGCGAAAACAACGAGACCTGCTCATTCAACGATTCAGCCAAGAAAAGTCTCCGAAAAAACGATTTGACATAGCCACGGAGTTGATTGACCTCAACAACTACGAAGGGGATGGATTAGAAAGTATCGCCCCAGACATGGCAGACGTGTTAACCCTCACCTTCAAACGATCGCTTGGCGACAAACAACATCGCATTCGCGGCATGGCCGCCAGCCACCTTGGCGTAATCCAGCATCGGGAAAGTATTCCGCTTTTAATGAAAGCGTTAGAGGACGACCACGCGTATGTTAGAGGAAGCGCCGCACTCGCCTTAGGCCGCATGCGCGCCACAGAAGCCAAAGCGAAACTGGAATACACGATGAAGGAAGACTGGGATCAGACGGTCCGCAGCCGATCCCGTGAAGCCGTGGAGAGGATGAGTTAAGACCGCATCTGTCATTGACCAAACCGCATAACCGTTGCTTGCCTGTAAGACAAGCTCTTGTCAAATCTGATGTATGGCCCGAAATCACGCAGTAACCCGGGCTGGGTGTTCAACCTCTGCTCCGTTCACAACTCTAAATTTTACCGCAGAAGATTTCACTGAGTACCCCAGTGTATCGGTCCTATAATTGGGGTCCACGACTATCATGAAATCGAGTGTGCCCGCCCAATCTTCTCCGGTTGACGTCGCACCAAACGGTGCGCACGAGTGCATATTCTTGGATCAGTTTGTCTTTAGTCATGACGGTTGCATTTTCCTCTCTCGCGATTGCCACAATAATTTGATCAGCAGGATCTTCATGAAATGGAGGAGGGCGGGTCGTCGACCGGACCTGAGGGTTGGGGTAAAAAGGGAACCAGCCGTAGCTTTGACATCTTAAGGGCTTCTCGAATCCATTCCTCAGGATCGCAGGAAATCCCAATGCGTTTTTTTTCCAACCGCTTGCTGAACTCCCATGGAGAGATGGGCGAGAGGAGAAGTTCCTTATACTGGTCGGGATGTGAGAGGATGGATCGCACCCGTTTGGAGAGCTTCTTGGGCTGCATATGCCACCGAAACCCACACATGCCTGTCGAGTAGGTACTTCACCGACAGCCAGTCCAGATCTCTTCGCCAAGAGGCGACACAATATCACCTTCGAATACCAAGTTTTCCGCGACCTTGCTTGGCAAGGGAGTCTTCTCGGCACACGGAATGATCTCGGCCAGAGGTTTGCCGCGGTTTGTCACCACAACGGGCTCTCTGATTTTTAGAGGTGCCCTCCATTGATTTATCGGGGATTAGGCTGTGCCCTCCACACGTTCGCTCAGCCAAATCTGGCTTAAGCTGACAATACCCTCTCTCTCCTTGGCCGTCGGCTAAATCGTAACCTGACAAGCCCGCACAGCCCCCGCTTTATGACAAGTAGATAGGCCCCACCCAAAAAAAGCCCCACCGCCGAAACGATGAGGCTCTCAGTTTGGGTGACGCTGTTATCGATGATTCGTTTATGCCGATTTCATCTTCTTCCTTATCCGGTAGCCAATGAGTCCGGCTATGCCTGTACCCAACAGCAATATCGTGCTGGGTTCGGGGTTCGGGATGCTCCCCGATGGCTCCGGACCAAAAGCTTGTGTCCCATAGAAAGTAAGATGGGAGATAGTGAATTGGTTCCCATTGTTTCCGGCAAGCCCAAAGGTTGACCACAGACCCCTCGTAGCCGACCCACCGACATTGAGGTAATCTTGAAGGAGAAATGTGTTGCCAGCTTTGGCAACCACAAAGTCGATAGCTATATCCGAAGACCATGTTCCACTAAACATATCTCCATCCACTGTGACGGTCACGCCATTCCCATCCACCCCTGGAGGGTCAGATTTAAAGATCTTTATCACGGACATCTCAACGATGCTCGAAATGGTTCCTTCAGAATCATTGCCCGTGAATGGCCCCAGCACCGTACAACCCACACCAATGTTACAGGGATCGAGCATCGGGGTTGCGGCTACATTGTTGGCTACCCCAAGGGTGAGTAAGAACACGATGGAAATACTTCCAAAGATCTTTTGGAATAACTGTTTCTTTTTCAATAATTCAGTTCTACATGTGAGAGATAACTGTTTCATAAAATTCCATCTCCTTGATAAACCATGAGAGGTGACTAGTCACTATAAAGACAAGTAGGAACCTCTCAATCTTTAAATGTTTAGGCTGGAAACGCTCTCTCCCCCGGTTCCTGATCGAAGAAAAAAGTATTCGCCTCCTCTGCTATTTGAGTATTGCGTTTCTTCTTAATCCATTGATGTCTCAAGAACATATCGGTCAAATACAACTTTGTCATTACAGATATGGACCTGGGAAGGGGGGAGAGTTCGACATGCTGCTGCCCAAAAAAATTACAAGGCGATTCCGATTCGCAAGAATAAGGCCATAAACAAAGACGAGGTTTTTGGTAGGGAACACCAATCAGAAAAACCGTGCACTAATCGATACAAACAGAAGGCACAACGCAAAACACCCGTTCCGATTTCACTTAGTCAGGCTCATTTCAATAAGGTGGAAACGATGATTCTCTTGGTCTGCACATGGAAGCGGTAAGAATTTTCCCACATGATCCGGAAAGCAATTGATGTCTCGTACCCACCTTTTCCCAAGTTCACAACTTCAGGCAATGAACAGCAAGATCATAAAAACACGGGGCAATTGGGAGGGCCGGACGCTTTTGGGCTGCGCCGGCGTCGCTCATCGCTTCCATACTCCCGGTATGCGCGCTCTTCACTCCTTGACTCGCTCCAAAATCGTCTCGGCCAATTGTACCGGTTATTTCGTGACGGACCCTAAGGACCTGCGAGAAAATAACTTGATCAATATCGCGCCAAGATTTAGGTCGGATTTG